>Ga0272441_10000025_pt1 | contig 324784 bp, 265 predicted proteins | sample SSMProp6N_FD_193582 | JGI IMG/M metagenome (GOLD analysis project Ga0272441, IMG submission 193582) | Marine sediment archaeal communities from Little Sippewissett salt marsh, Falmouth, MA, United States - SSM-Prop-6N | ecosystem: Environmental > Aquatic > Marine > Wetlands > Sediment ...
GGGACGTCCTTAATTATTCCAGTAAGTCATTTTTCGAGTTTAAGGCTTTTTTTCTTGACTATCTTCTCACCTCTTTGAACCGCGTAACTTACCGCCGAAGTCGTCACGCCGAGTCCCTTCGCCAGATTTGCCATGGGAATCCCGAGTTCCATCACAGACCAATAACAGAGCACATCTCTGGCTTCCACCCTTTCCTTTTGTCTCCCTTTTCCGGTGATGTAATCCTTTTCCAGATCAAATAATGAACTTACTTTTTCAAGTATTCTTTCATAATCGTACCCCAAACTCCTGAGTCTATATTTCCGTTCAAATTTCTCTTCCGATTCTGCTAGCACATTAAGGACAAAATCGCTATCACCCAATATACGCTGATCACTCTTAATTCGATCCTGCCCGGTCAATCGCATCTTTTTAACTTCATCCCACCCCCCCATACTCCTGATCAAGCCACCACCCACCAGTTCAGGCTGCCTTCCCATCTCTATGCCCTTTTTCACATAGGCTCGATAATTCCTCCGAGCTTCGGCAACTTTTCTTCCAAACAAACCTAAAACAAATTCAATATTCTGCCACTCTCTCTTTTTCTTCCCCATTAAAGCGCTATGCCCACAATACTGATATGAATCCAATTCATTCAAATCATCCACGATCTTAGCCCTAAGGGAATTCAAATGGATATACCGGACCAATTCCTGCAAATAGGCATCTTCCTGGCATACGATGGATTTGTATCGGTTTTGAAAAAGCTGGCCGTGTCGCCTGTGCCTTCGGTTATAGTAAACGGCGTATCCCGTAAGCAGCCTTCTCATCAATGACGAGATTCCTTCGGTTCCGCTTCGGAAAAGAAAATGGGCGTGATTTGTCATAAATGCCCATGCGTAGCATTGGGTCTTTGTTTTCGGTAGGAGAATAGATAACCTTTCAATAAAGTCCTCACGGTCTTTATTGTCATTAAATATCTTTCGGCGCTCTATTCCTCTGATGATGATATGGTGCAAGAGGCCGGGCGTATCTAGTCGGGACATTCTTGGCATACTAGAAATATGCCACCGATTCATTCCGAAGTCAAGTTATTTTATTATTTAAGGACGTCCCCCAATTCACCCAATTCATATTATGTTGTTGAGAGATACTACAAAGGCTCCTTCCTCATTCATTGATTTTCCTTTGAATATTGCCATAATGCGCAGTCAAGCATGCGCATCTCAACGATTGAACTGTGTGGCGCGACTTTTTGCGTCCACACCAGTGTTTTGTTATGTTCAGATCTTATCAATCATTACCTTCACGATTTCTTCATCCCGATATCCGTCTATAAAGCTCCATCCAGAAAATGTCTGCCAAAGAAACGACGTTAGGGTTTTAAGATCATTATACTCCAAAGTCATGTTCTTCATTTTATAAACTGATTGTGAGAGGCGTTTGAAGAATGAAAAAACATCTTCATCATTAATGTTTACGTTACTGAGCACAAACGTTACCTCATGCAATAAAATTTCTAATTCGACCAACAAATCTTTCATTAAATACTCATCAAGGCCATTAAATACTGCATGCCACCGATTTTGATGTTCAGTAATATATTCATTAAAATAGTCACGAAATTTACTCTGTTCAGTAAGCTCTTCAAGTAATTCAGAATCGTACCCACCGCCACCATTTGCACATGCGCTCATTAGAATGTAAATTGTATCACTTTTAAAGAAACGGTAAGTTTCCTCAAGATTACGCTTTATTGTGGATTTTTTTCTTTTTTCCGGATACCAAACAACCAATAGGTAGAAAACGACACTCACGAGAAGTCCTATCGAAAGACTAAATATAATCGAATTACCTGTTGAAAAAGGCTTAAATAAATAACTGGTGCATTTATCCTTAAACATTAAAGGCACGGGTTCTTTGCTAGCCTTTAAAGCAAGAAAGACGCTTCCAATACTTAAAACCCAAAGTAAGATGGTGGAGGTTTTAATCCTCATTTTTTCGTTCCATTAAAGAAACATAACGGATCTCTTCAGCGAGCGCGATTTTTTACGATCTGCTGAAAGAGCATGGTCATATCTTTGATCTTTTACTTTTCCATAAAGCCTTTAGAGACTCTTTCACTTCATCAGATCGCAATTCATATATTCTATCGATGTCATCGGTTACAGCCACACCAACAACTTCATCTGGACTTACATTTTCAAAAATATCTTCTGGAAAGATGTTTACGGTGAATGACTCACCTGGAAGCAACTCCCGACGCATTTGGGGAAGACCACTTAACGAATCTTTGGTGAAGACAAGTTGTCTCCCATCGTCAAGTAACATGCGAACCATCCCCATAAATACTTTAATATTTGAGTGATTTTGAACCTTAATCGTGAAAACATCCTTAACGCCGTCTACCCATGTCTGCGCATATGCAGGAGTAAACTTTATCCGAATGTCCGGCTTTTTAAGAGTTGACGTAGAATCATTAATTGGGGAAGGGGCAAAACCTTTGTCTTTTACGAGCAACTCTGCCACGGTTTTAGTCAAATGTAAAATGACTTGCTCTCTCAAATCAGCTATGTCATTGTATTTGCCAAGCAAACCATTTAATTTGAACTTTTGTTTTTCTTTTCTCAAATTTTCCATCTGAGTAAGATCAACGTCATGCGGAAGAGATTTCTCTGAAAAATAAACCCTAACTCTGGCACCCCTTTCCATAAGCTTCTCGATTTCTTCAATTGAGTCTGAATCATGGTTCGCGGTCGGGGTCCCAAGTCTAGACCAAAAGACAGCTATTCCAAAATCACTATCGTCGACTAACTGACGATTCAAGATATCTTGAGGCTGACCTCCCATCTCGGGAACAGAATGGGATTCCCATGCCACTAAGTCAATCCTCGTTCCCAATGACTTACCTATTTGTGCATTCCAAGAAGAAATAACCTCAAAAATCGCTTTTCTTTCATCATCTACATCGCTGGGAGAAATAAGAAGACACTTATATTCAATTACGGTTGTCGCCATAAAGAAAATACTCCTTATCCAAGGACAAATGATTATATGGTTTTCCGTTTATCATGCATGGATAATAAGCCTCGCCGGATAACTCAGGAAAAAAACCATTTACAAAATTCAAAGCAGAATGGTATTCAATTTTCTAACGGGTTATCCAGCAAAATTTTAGTGTTAAACATAGATAGATAAACACGATGAAACAGATCCCGGCTTCGCTTGTTTCACAATACAGGTCCTTGTTGAACCAAAATGGGGTAGCCGCCAGCCATCAGCCCCATTATTTAAAATGGCTTCGGTATTACCTGGATTTTTGTGAGAAGTACACGTTCGAGCCTGCAAATCCCAAAAGCCTCCCTAATTTCATCCGTAAGCTCAAAGAAGAAAGACAAAATGAAAAGTTGCGAGAACAGGCACAGGCGGCTATTCGCCTCTATTTTGATTTAAACCAATCGGCCTCGGGTGATTCTCAAGGGAAATGGGCCCTGGGGCCGAAACCGGCGGGTGTCATCCGTTGACCTATCGTGGCGACGTTTGAGTTCCACGAAGACATCGACTATGAACTTGCTTGCTGCCACGGCCTTGTCCGAGTCGAGAACCGTTGCGGCCATCACAACGCCGTGCTCCGTGAATGCCCATGGCGTATGTCGTCGTCCGCCGCGTCCCGTCTTTGAGGTCGCAGATTGCGACCTCAAAGAACGTTTCCGTCAATCACTCACACACGCACCGTGCCATCGCATCCTATCTCTGTCGCGAACAGGGATTATACAGTTTCCATAAACCGCCTCAGAATTCATCGATTGGACTTCTCACCCCATGGCCTCCTTTGTTCAAAACATGGGTGCAAATCATGGTCGTACTAACGTCTTTGTGACCCAAGAGCTCCTGTATGTTATCCAGCGATCAGCGTTCGGCCATCAGCTCAATCCATTGCCTCTTGGTGACTTTTTTCCTGGTAGTTAATGTCTGTGTAACAGCGGGGCATTCCGCATGAGGTTACCCGGCTTTGCTCTATCGAGCTTCGGCGGGGCGAAAAAAAACTCCAGATCTCGTAAAATCGAGAAATGGAGTTTCTGTGCTCTTCATAAAGTCCCTCCTGGCCAAAGGGGAAAACACAAATTAAGTGTTATCGGTTCAATGTTCCAGGAAATAGACATTTTTCCCGCAGTGTCGCAGAGGCGCGGAAAAAATCAAAAACATATAAATATTATTGAGAAATAGCAGAAGGATTGAAAAAGTCAAGGAATTTTAGATGGATCGTTTTTTATTTGTCCCCCTCCCTGCCCTGTTAAATACGAAGTCCATTTAACCGGGGTCAGGGGCAAATAAAAAAGTCTTATCTCTGTGCTCTCCGTGACTCTGTGGTGAAAATTTTACTGACCCTAGCACTCCAAACAGGTCTTGGAAAAGGTTTCGTCGATGGGGACGGGATAGTTCCCGTCAAAGCAGGCGAGACAGAGATCTTCCCGGGGGATGCGGGTGGCCCGAACAAGATTGTCGATACCCAGATAGCACAGGCTGTCGAGGCCGATATACTCGCGGATCTCTTCCACGGACTTCCGGGCCGCGATCAGTTCTCCCCGGCTCGAAAAATCGATGCCGTAATGGCAGGGAAAGCGGTGGGGCGGGCAGCTCACACGCATGTGCACCTCTTTTGCCCCGATGTCTCTCAGGGTCTTGAGTCGCGTTCGCGCCGTGGTGCCCCGGATGATGGAGTCTTCAATGATGATGACACGCTTGTCCTGAAGAAGTTCCTTGACCGGATTCAGCTTCACCTTGACCCCGAAATCCCGCATGCTCTGGGAGGGCTGGATAAAAGTTCTTCCCACGTAGTGGTTCCGGATGACCCCCATTTCCATGGGGATGCCCGAGGCCTGGGTATAACCGATGGCCGCGTAGTTGCCGGAGTCGGGAAAAGGCATGACGATGTCGGCTTCCACCGGATGCTCCGCGGCCAGGAGTTCTCCCTGTTTTTTGCGGAAAAGGTAGACGTTCTCTCCAAAGACATTGCTGTCGGGCCGGGCAAAGTAGATGAGTTCGAAGATGCACTGGGTTCGCCTGGATTTGATGTCCGGCCGGATGCTCCTGAGGCCGTTCCGGTCGATCAGGATGATTTCACCGGGCTCCACATCCCGAATATAGGTCGCCTCCACCAGGTCCAGGGCGCAGGTCTCGGAGGTCACCACGTAACCGGAATCGAGCTTGCCGATACAGAGGGGGCGAAACCCGTTGGGGTCCCGCACGGCCATGAGGGTGTCCTCGCTCATGATCGCCATGGAATAGGCCCCCCTGACCTGCTCCATGGTTTGGCGCATGGCCTGTTCCAGGCCGTTCTTCATGCCACGGGCCGCCAGGTGAAGGACCACCTCGCTGTCCATGGTGGTCTGAAAGATGGAGCCCCGGTTTTCCATTTCGGCGCGGATCTTCCGGGCGTTCACGAGATTGCCGTTGTGGGCGATGGCCAGGGTCTTCCCGGCATACTGGATCCTGAAGGGCTGCGCGTTGACGAGGAGGGAGGAGCCGGTGGTGGAGTAGCGCACGTGCCCGAGGGCCATGTCCCCTTTCATGCGGTCCAGGATCTCCTGGGTGAAGATGTCCGGGACCAGGCCCATGGCCTTGTGCTCGGTGACCCGTTTGTGGTCGGAGACCACGATCCCGGCGCTTTCCTGGCCCCGGTGCTGGAGGGCGTAGAGGCCGAAATAGGCGAGTTTGGCGGCCTCTTCGTGGCCGTATACGGCGAAGATGCCGCACTCCTCACGGGGCCGGTCGGGGAGATGGGTCTGTGCTGTCTTTTGAGAGATGTCTTTCATTGGCATTTCTTTCGCTTGTTAAAAAACATTTTTCACCACCCGCTGCGCTCGAGGCACAGAGAACACAGAGAGGGGTGTTCTTTTCCCTTGCCGGTGACCCCGGTTAAATGGACTTCGTATTTAACAGGGCAGGGACGCCGACAAGGGAAAAACCGTCAGCGCCTTCGCCGCAACGGTTTTGACGGCCCGCTGGGCCTGTGTCTTTTTCCTTCCCGTCCTCTCAACGGGAAAGAAAAAAATAAATCCACTCTGTGACCTCTGTGCCTCTAGCGAAGCGGGTGGTGAGTAAAATCCTTCTACTCCCGGAAACCCTTGATCAAAGAATCCATCTCATGGAATTCCTGCAAAGTCTTGACCTTCACATCCCCTTCGAGCATGCTCTTGATGGCCATGATCGTGGCCCGGGCCGCGGCCAGAGTCGTGGTGTAGGGGATCTCCATGGTCAGGGCGGTCCGGCGGATGTCATAGGACTCGGAAACGGCCCGCTTGTTGTCCGCGGTGTTGACGACCAGATCGATCTCACCGTTCTTCATCCTGTCCAGGATGTGGGGTCTCCCCTCCCGCACTTTCTTGACCGGTTCGTTGGGAATGCCTCGATCGGCCAGAAAGACCGACGTGCCCCGGGTGGCCACGATCCTGAACCCCTGACTGTAAAAGAGCTTTGCCGAATTCAGCACGCCGTCCTTGTCCTCGTCCCGCACACTGATGAAAACCGCCCCGGAAAGGGGCAGGCGCTGGCCCGCGGCCAGCTGGGCCTTGGCAAAGGCCAGGCCGAAGGACTGGTCGATGCCCATGACCTCGCCCGTGGATTTCATCTCGGGCCCGAGAAGGGTGTCCACCCCGGGAAAACGGCTGAAGGGAAAGACCGACTCCTTGACACAGACATGGGAGATCACGGGCTCGTGCATCAGCCCGAGATCCCTGAGCCGGTGCCCCATCATGACCTTGGTGGCCAGCTTGGCCAGGGGCACGCCCGTGGCCTTGCTCACAAAGGGCACGGTCCTCGACGCCCTGGGATTCACCTCGATGATGTAGATGTCACGGTCCTTGACCGCATACTGGATATTCATCAGGCCCACGACCTGAAGTTCTTTGGCCAGGGCCCGGGTCTGCTCCTTGATCCTTTCCACAATGTCGATGCCGAGGGAAATGGGCGGCAACACGCAGGCGCTGTCGCCGCTGTGAATGCCCGCCTCTTCGATATGCTCCATGATACCGCCCACGATGGTGGTCTCGCCGTCAGATATGGCGTCCACGTCGATCTCCACGGCCTGTTCCAGGAAACGGTCGATCAGAACGGGTTTACCGGGTGAAACGTCCACCGCGGTCCGGATGTAGCGCTCCAGATCGCTCCGGTCGTAGATGATCTCCATGGCCCGGCCGCCCAGGACAAAGGAGGGCCTCACCACCACGGGATACCCGATCTCACGGGTGACCTCCAGGGCCTCTTCCTCGCTGAAGGCGATTCCGTTCCTGGGTTGAAGCAGACCGAGCTTGTTCAGGAGTTTTTGAAATCGTTCCCTGTCCTCGGCCCGGTCGATGCTGTCGGGGCTGGTGCCCAGGATATGGACCCCGGCCTCGGCCAGGGGCACGGCGATATTGAGGGGCGTCTGCCCCCCGAACTGGACGATCACCCCTTCGGGCTTTTCCTGATCGATGATATTGAGGACGTCTTCCCGCGTCAGGGGCTCGAAGTAGAGTTTGTCCGAGGTGTCGTAGTCCGTGCTCACCGTCTCCGGGTTGCTGTTCAACATGATGCTCTCGATGCCCAGTTCCTTGAGCGCATAGGAGGCCTGGACGCAGCAGTAGTCGAACTCGATCCCTTGCCCGATCCTGTTGGGCCCGCCCCCGAGGATGACCACCTTTCTTCTTTCAGAGGTCCGGATCTCGTTTTCCTGCTCATAGGTGGAGTAGTAGTAGGGGGTGTAGGCCTCGAATTCGGCCGCACAGGTATCGACCAGCTTGTAGACCGGTTGGACGCCCTTTTTGAGCCGGGCCTCACGCATGTCCTGTTCTTTCCTTTCAAAGAGGGCCGCGAGCTGAAGGTCGGAAAATCCGTATTCCTTGACCTGCTTGAAAAAATCCGGTTCCCACGCCTCCGGCGGAATGTCCTGCGCTTCCAGTTCCCGGAGCCGCTTTTCCATCGCGTAGATCTCATGGATGTGGAAAAGGAACCAGGGGTCGATGTGGGTCAGTTCATGGACCCGTTCAAAGGAAAGCCCCTGCCTGAAGGCCTCACGGATATAAAAGATCCGCCGGGAGTTGGGCTCGATGAGTCTTTTTTCGATCTCCTGCAACTCGATCTCGGGTTCCCGCCCGGCGGGACAATCGGCCCCGAGGCCGATCCTGCCGATTTCCAAAGATCGGACGGCCTTCTGGAGGGCCTCCTTGAAGGTCCTTCCGATGGACATGGTCTCGCCCACGGACCGCATGGAGGTCGTGAGGCTGTCTTCGGATCCCGGAAATTTTTCAAAGGTCCAGCGGGGAATCTTGACCACGCAGTAGTCAATGGTCGGTTCAAAGGACGCCAGGGTCTCGCGGGTGATGTCGTTGGCGATCTCATCCAGGGTATAGCCCACGGCCAGCTTGGCCGCGATCTTGGCAATGGGGAAACCCGTGGCCTTGGAGGCCAGGGCCGAACTCCGGGAGACCCTGGGATTCATCTCGATCACCACCATTTCCCCGGTTTGGGGATGAATGGCGAACTGGATGTTGGATCCGCCCGTCTCCACGCCGATTTCCCGGATGATGGCAATGGCCGCATCGCGCATGTGCTGGTATTCCCGGTCCGTCAGGGTCTGGGCCGGGGCCACGGTGATGCTGTCCCCCGTATGGATCCCCATGGGATCCAGGTTCTCGATGGAGCAGATGATCACCACGTTGTCCCTGAAATCCCGCATGACCTCCAGCTCGTACTCTTTCCAGCCGATCAGGGATTCCTCGATGATGATCTCGGAGATCATGCTGGCCTCGAGCCCGGCCCTGGCGATCACCTCCATCTCCTCGCGGTTGTAGGCCACCCCGCTTCCCATGCCTCCGAGGGTGAAGCTGGCGCGGATGATGATCGGAAAACCGATCCCTTCGGCCACCGCCCTGGCCTGGTCCATGTCCCGGGCAATGCCGTTTCTGGGGATGCGAAGGCGGATGTGTTCCATGGCGTCCCGGAACTGCTCCCGGTCTTCGGCCTTGAGGATGATCGGGATGGACGCGCCGATCACCTCCACACCCAGTTTTTCGAAAAGGCCGGTCTCAGCCACCTTGACCACCGTGTTGAGGCCCGTCTGTCCGCCGAGGGTGGGCAGCACGGCCTGGGGGCGTTCCCGCTCCAGGACCCGGGCCACGATCTCCGGGGTGATGGGTTCCACATAGGTGCGGGTCGCCGTCTCGGGGTCGGTCATGATGGTGGCCGGGTTGCTGTTGATCAGGACGACCTCGTATCCCTCTTCCTTCAGGGCCTTGCAGGCCTGGGTTCCGGAGTAGTCGAATTCACAGGCCTGGCCGATCACGATGGGGCCGGATCCGATGATGAGTATCTTTTTGATGTCGGTTCGTTTTGGCATAATAAAATCGCTTTACGATTTTATGAAACGTCCGCCTTCGGCGGACTCTGGTTTGCCCCTGTCCGGGGTTCTTTTACTCACCACAGAGACACAGAGAGCACAGAGTGGGGGTTCTTTTCTCTTGCCCCTGAGAGGGGGGCAAGAGAAAAACCGTCAGCGTCTTCGCCGCAACGGTTTTGGCGGCCCGAAGGGCCTGGTCCTTTTTACTTGCCGGCGTCCCTGCCCCGTTAAATACGAAGTCCATTTAACCGGGGTCAACGGAAAGGAAAAAAAGAAATCCCCTCCGTGACCTCTGTGCCTCTAGCGAAGCGGGTGGTGAATTAATCTCTTCTTTTCCAATGCCTCTCCATCATCTCAATAAAACGATCGAAGAGGTAAGAGGCGTCATGCGGTCCGGGGGAGGCCTCGGGATGATACTGCACGGAAAACAGCGGCGTCTTCTTGTGCACCAGGCCTTCCAGGGTCTTGTCATTGAGATTGATGTGGCTCAATTCGATGTCGGGATTTTTCAGAGACGCCATGTCCACGCAAAACCCGTGGTTCTGGGACGTGATCTCCACCTTTCCCGTTAGAAGGTCCTTGACCGGTTGATTGGCTCCCCGGTGCCCGAATTTGAGCTTGAAGGTCGTGCCCCCCAGGGCACGCCCGACAAGCTGGTGCCCCAGGCAGATCCCGAAAATGGGCCTGCGGTCGATCTGCTCCCGGATCGTATCGACCGCATAGGTGACGGCGGCCGGATCGCCCGGTCCGTTACTCAGGAATAGTCCCTGAGGAGCGACACGCTCGATGGTATCGGAATCGGCGTCCGCGGGCAGCACCAGGATGCTGCACCCCTTCTTTTCCAGGGACCGGAGGATATTGTATTTCACCCCGAAATCCATGGCCACGACACGCCACTTGCCGGGCTCGTCCGGCCACTCGAAACCGTCCAGGCCCGCCTCGAGGGGCTCGGGTCCGCCGTCCTTCCACAGGTAGGGTTCCCGGCAGGTCACCTCCCCGGCCAGGTCCTGACCGACCATGTCCGGGGATTGCCGTGCCTTTTCCACCAGGGAATCCGGGTCCGTATCCAGGGTGGACAGGGCCGCCTTCATGGCCCCCGCCTGCCGGATGTGCCGGGTCAGGGCGCGGGTGTCGATGCCCTCGAGGCCGGGGATGTCGTTTTCTCTGAGATATTCGGCCAGGCTCTTTTGGGACCGCCAGTTGCTCGGGTATTCCTGGTATTCCTTGACGAGAAGGGCCCTGACCTGGATTCTGCGGGATTCCACATCCTCGTCATTGATGCCGTAGTTGCCGATCAGGGGATAGGTCATGGTGACCATCTGGCCGCAATAGGAGGGATCCGTCAGGATCTCCTGGTAACCCGACATGCTCGTATTGAAGACCACTTCACCGACCGTCTCACCGTGGCCGGTAAAGGAGCGGCCCCTGAACACGGTGCCGTCTTCCAGGGCCAGTATGGCTGGGTATTTTTCCATGGGATTTAAAACTTTATTTCCTCTCGCCCGTTCACCCCTCTTCGCGGGGTTCACTAGAGATCGCAGAGGACACAGAGACTAATGGCTTTTATCTCTGTGATCTCTGTGGGCTCTGTGAGAGATAAAATTTTTTCGTTTTGTGTCTTTCTATTTACAGCAAATTTATAGTCACTCTCTGAAGACAAATCAAGCTTTCACGCCCGCTTTGACAGAAAATCCCGGATGCCCCGCGCCGCCTTCCGACCGTCCGCAATGGCCCGCACAACCAGAGATTGTCCCCGGGCCATGTCCCCGGCCACGAAGACGCCGGGGACACTCGTCATGTTCTGCTCATCGGCCCTGACGTTTCCCCGCGAATCCTTCTCGAGCCCGAGTGCTTCCACGAGCCGGCTCTCTCCGGGCCCCACAAACCCCATGGCCAGCAGCACGAGGTCCGCCTGGAGTTCGAACTCCGTGCCCGCCTTTTCTTCCGGGTTGATGAAGGAGCCGTCTTCGGCCCTTTCCCAGCCCACTTCGACACACCGGATCCCTTCGATCCGGCCCCCGTCCCCCATGAAGGACCGGGCCGTGACGGACCAGCGAAATTCTCCGCCCTCCTTGTGGGCGTGTGTCTCCCTCAGCACCCGGGGCCAGAGGGGCCAGGGCGTCGACGCATCTCTTTCGGCAGGAGGTCTGGGAAGGATCTCCAGTTGAACGACCCTTTCGGCCCCCTGCCTCAGGGCGGTGCCCAGACAATCCGATCCCGTGTCCCCGCCGCCGATGACCACGACATGCTTGCCCTCGGCCGTAATTTCCTTCGCAGGATCAACATGCTCACCCCCGATTTTCCTGTTCTGCTGAACAAGGTACTCCATGGCAAAATGAATGCTGTTCAAGTCCCGGCCCGGAATTTGGAGATCCCGGGGTTCCCGGGCCCCGCAGGCCAGACAGACCGCCTCGAACCGTTCTCTGAGATACCGGTAGGAAATGTCCTCCCCCACGGTGACATCCATTTCAAACACGACGCCTTCATCTTCCATCATCCTGATGCGCCGTTCCACGACCCACTTTTCGAGTTTGAAATCCGGGATCCCGTACCGGAGGAGGCCTCCCGGATACCTGGCCGCATCAAAGACCGTAACCCGGTATCCGGCCCGGTTCAGGGTATCCGCCACGGCCAGCCCCGCCGGTCCCGCCCCGATCACGGCTACCCGTTCATCGAAACGACGTTCGGGCGGGCGGGCCTGGTAATAGTCACTTTCGAAACCCTTCTCGATGACGGTCAACTCAATCTGCCTGATGGTCACGGGATCATCATGGATCCCGGCCACACAGGCGGCCTCACAGGGCGCCGGGCAGACACGTCCGGTGAATTCCGGAAAGTTGTTGGTGGAAAGAAGGATTTCGAGGGCCTGTGGCCACCGATCCCTGTAAACACATTCATTGAACTCCGGGATCACATTACCCAGGGGACACCCGTAGGCATGGCAGAAAGGGGTCCCGCATGCCATACACCGTGCCGCCTGTGTATGCATCTCCTGCTGAGCAGCCTGCCGCTCCACGGCCCTGAAGTCAAGGAGTCTCTCTTCCCTGGGACGATAACCGGGCTCTTTGCGCTCGTATTCCAGGAATCCTGTCGGCTTACCCATGCTGCACCTCCGCCCGCTCCGTGGACTCGTCTTCCTTGCTCATCATCCCGAGGACCCTCCGGTATTCCATGGGAAAGACCTTGACAAAGAACGGCTGGCAGGCCTCCCAGTCATCGAGAATTTCTGAGGCCCTTTTGCTGCCTGTATACTTCAGGTGTCGACCGATCATGGTCTTGAGTTCCAGGATATCCCTTTCGTCCGTGACCAGTTCCAGATCCACCATGTCCAGATTGCACCGGGAGTCAAACCTCCTGGTGGGATCGAAGACATAGGCGATCCCGCCGCTCATGCCGGCCCCAAAATTGATCCCGGTCTCCCCCAGGATCACGATCCGGCCCCCTGTCATGTACTCACACCCATGATCCCCGACACCCTCGACCACGGCACAGGCCCCGCTGTTTCGAATGGCAAACCGTTCCCCCGCCATCCCGTGGATATAAACCTCGCCCGAGGTGGCTCCGTAGAGCTGGACATTCCCGGTGATGATATTCTCCGAGGGATCGAAATCAGCGCCCGAATAGGGTTTCACGATGATCTTGCCGCCCGAGAGACCCTTGCCCATGTAATCGTTCACCTCTCCTTCAAGGATCATGGTCAGGCCCCGGGCGGCAAAGGCGCCGAAGGACTGTCCCGCGGCCCCCCGGAATTTACACATGATCGTGTCTTCGGGCAGGCCTTCATTTCCGTAACGTTTGGCAATCTCCCCTGAAAGCATGGCCCCCGTGGTTCTGTTGACATTCCTGATTTTCTTTTCAATGACGATCTTCTTCCCGGACGTCAGGGCCTCCCTCGCCAATTGGATGAGCTGACGGTCCATGACGTCCCGGATGTTGTGTTGCTGAACTTCGGTGTAACGCATCGAGGCCCCTTCGGCGGGGTCAGGCCGATAAAGGAGCCGGGAGAAGTCCAGACCTTTCGCCTTCCAGAAGTCAACGGCATCATTCATTTCGAGAAGATCCGACCGGCCGATCACATCGTCCAGCTTTCGAAAGCCGAGTTGGGCCATAGTCTCCCGGACTTCTTCCGCGAGCATGGTGAAGAAGTTCCGGACGTATTCCGGTTTGCCCGTGAACCGTTTGCGCAGTCTCGGATCCTGGGTGGCAATCCCCACCGGACAGGTATTGGCATTACACTTGCGCATCATGACACAGCCCAGGACCACCAGGACCGCGGTCGCAAACCCGTACTCCTCGGCCCCGAGCAGAGCAGCCACGATTACGTCCCGTCCCGTTTTCATCTGCCCGTCCGCCTGAACCCTGATCCGGTTTCGAAGTCCGTTGAGGACCAGGGTCTGCTGCGTTTCCGAGAGGCCCAGTTCCCAGGGTGCTCCGGTATGCCGGATGGATGAAAGGGGCGAGGCCCCGGTTCCACCGTCAAAACCGCTGATCAGGACCATGTCGGCATGGGCCTTGGACACACCCGCCGCTACGGTGCCGACACCGATCTCGGAAACGAGTTTCACGGAGATCCGGGCATCGGGATTGACGTTCTTGAGATCAAAGATGAGCTGGGAAAGGTCCTCGATGGAATAGATGTCATGATGGGGGGGTGGTGAAATAAGCGTCACGCCCGGGGTGGAATGGCGCACCCGGGCAATCTCCTCATTGACCTTATGTCCCGGAAGCTGTCCCCCCTCGCCGGGTTTGGCGCCCTGGGCCATTTTGATCTGAATTTCTCTCGCATTCACCAGGTACTCCGTGGTCACGCCGAAACGACCGCTTGCCACCTGCTTGACCGCGCTCGAGCGGCTGTCTCCGTTAGGAAGCGGCTTGTAGCGCTCCGGGTCCTCACCGCCCTCACCGCTGTTGCTCATCCCCTTCAAACGGTTCATCGCAATGGCCATGGTCTCGTGGGCTTCCCGGCTGATGGACCCGAATGACATGGCCCCGGTGGCGAATCGTTTGACGATCTCTTCGACCGGTTCAACTTCCTCGAGGGGAATAGGGTCGGTCTTCTTGAACCGAAACAACCCTCGAAGGGTGTACAGGGCCCGGGTCTGGTCATTGACTTTGGCCGCATATTCCCGGTAAAGCCCTCGGTCCCCTCTTCGGGTCGCCTGCTGGAGCAGCGTGATGGCCTCAGGGCTAAGGAGGTGTCTTTCCCCGTCCTTCCGCATCCGGTAGAACCCTCCGCTCGGAAGGATTTTCGGGGCATCCGGGGCCTTGTTCCAGGCCTCGGCATGGCGTCTACAGGCCTCTTCGGCAATTTCATCGAGACCGATACCCTCGATGCGGGAAGTCGTTCCCCGGAAATAGGTATTCACCAGATCGCTGTTGAGTCCCACCGCTTCAAAGACCTGGGCGCTCCGGTAGCTTCGCAGTGTGGAGATGCCCATTTTAGACATAATTTTTAAAAGCCCCTTGACCAGCGCCTTGATATAATTCTCAACGGCCACGGCGACGCCCAGGTCTTTGTCCAGCTCTTTGCGAAGGGCCATGGCGGCCACGGTTTCAAAGGCCAGGTGAGGATTGACCGCCGTTGCGCCGTAGCCCAACAGAAGGGCGACGTGCATGACCTCTCGGGGTTCCCCGGTCTCCAGGATAAGGGCGGTACTGGTGCGAATCCCCTTTTGCACGAGATGCTGGTTGACGGCTGATACGGCCAGGAGGGCCGGGATGGGGACCCGGTCCTCCGGCAGATCGCGATCGCTCAAAACGAGCAGGGATCGGCCCTTCTTGATCTCCTCCACGGCCCGCCTGCAGAGCAGATCCAGGGCAGACTTCAGTTTCATTCCGGAGCCTCCCGCGGAAAAATCCATGGGAAGCGTGGTCGAACGAAAACCTTCCACATTGAGATGCCTGATCCGCTTCAGATCCTCATTGGAGAGGATGGGATGCTGCAGCTTGATCAGCCGGCTGTTTCCGGGTAACTCGGACAGGATGTTCCCGGGATTGCCCATAAAGGTCATGGTCGACATGACCAGTTCTTCCCTGACAGGGTCTATGGGCGGATTGGTCACCTGGGCAAAGAGCTGTTTGAAGTAACCGTAGAGCAGTTGATTTTTCTCCGAGAGGACGGCAAGCGGCGTATCCGCACCCATGGCGCCGACCGGTTCATGTCCCTGTGAAGCCATGGGACCCAGGATCATGTCCAGATCCTCCCTGCAATAGCCGAAGGCTTTCTTACAGCGGAGAAGTTGATCGAGGTCGGGCTCAAAGGAGGCCACATCCCCGTAAAATCCGCGTAGGGTGATTTTGTTCTCTTCCACCCATCGGCGATAGGGCTGAGCCCTGGCGCAGAGGGTCTTGATTTCTCCGTCTTTGAGAACCCTCCCCAGTTCCAGGTCCACCAGGATCATCTGCCCCGGCCTCAGGGCACCTTTTTCCGCGATCTCTTCGGGCTCGAAGTCCAGGACCCCGGCCTCGGAAGCAAAGACCATGAAGCCCTTCTTGTCGATGGTATAACGGGCGGGCCGGAGTCCGTTTCGGTCCAGCATGGCCCCGACCCGGGTGCCGTTTGAAAAGGCGACCGCGGCTGGTCCGTCCCAGGGTTCCATGAGGCCCGCGTGGTACTCGAAAAAACCGCGCTGATCGGGACCGATAGGGTACTTGTCGCCCCAGGCCTCGGGCACGAGCATCAACATGGCATGTGGAAGGGAACGCCCGGCGTTTACCAGGAGTTCCAGGGCATTGTCCAGACAGGCCGAATCGCTTCCCCGTTCATCGATGACGGGCAACACTTTCTTGATGTCGGGACCCAGCAGATCGGAGGCGAGAGAGGCCTCCCGGGCCCTGATGTGATTTTTGTTCCCCCTCAGGGTGTTGATCTCTCCGTTATGAGCCAGGTACCTGAAAGGTTGGGCGAGTTCCCATGAGGGAAAGGTGTTGGTACTGTATCTCTGATGTATCACGGCCAGGGCGCTCACCGTGTCCGGATCTTCCAGATCCCGATAGTATCGGGGCAACTGCGTTCCCGTGAAAAGCCCCTTGTAGGTGATCGTACGGGAAGAGAGACTCGAAAAATAGAAGCAGTCCTCGTCGCACAGGCATTCCCCGGCCCTGCGCTCAATGACCCTTCTGATGACATAGAGTTTGCGGTCCAGGGCCTCCCATTCAAGACCACAGCCGTCCACCAGACAGTGCCGGATGACCGGCTGCTCGCGCTTTGCCTGTCCTCCAATGGCGGTTTCGTCCACCGGAACATTGCGCCATCCCAGAAACATCAGTCCCTCGGAGGCGACCGTTTTCTCAATAATCTCTTCGCATCGCTTCCTGGGTTCCGGAGATTGGGGAAGAAAGACCATGCCCACACCGTATCGTCCCGGTTCAGGCAGGGTCAGGCCACGGCTGCTATAGGCCCGGCGAAAAAGGGCGTCCGGGACCTGGAACAGGATGCCGGCCCCGTCCCCGGTCTTCAGATCGCCGCCGACGGCCCCGCGGTGCTCCAGGTTCTTGAGGACCTCAACGCCCTTTTCAATCATTTCATGGCTCCTGGCGCCGTCGATCCGGACCACGAAACCGACCCCGCAACTGTCGTGTTCATATTGCGGGTCATAAAATCCTTGAGGCTTTGGGAATCGCCCTAACCGTTTTTTCATTTCCATATGGACCTGCATAAAGCAAAAATCAGAAAGACTCTCATCGTAGCAATTTTTTAAGTAAGACTAAAAAAAAGGCGTCTTCTTTCATTCTGTGGAAGAAGACGCCATTGTCACCTGGTCTGAAAAACCCGGAACTCCATTGTTCTCAAGGTGTTAAAACAATGGTCTTTTTTGCCCGGCTTGTCAAGCACTTTATTCACCCCATTTGAGTCTTCCACCACCTGGTCGACATGGATCCGTCTCGCCCGAATGCAAAATTTGTCCTATTTTTTAACTTATAAAACATGAAGGTTCTTGATCATGGCAATCTCTTTTCAAAAAAATTGCGCAGTTACCAAAATTTCAGTATCAATTATACATCAAAAAATATTCAAAATTTATATAAAATTTTCATAAATATAACCTCTTGAAATAAATTTTGGAATGGTTAAAATCTTTTCAAGGTAAAAAGGCTTATAACGACCCGGATAAATTATGATGCTTGATTTCATTTTATAGCCTGTCTCGATCCATTTTTTTCGGTAATAAACCCTGTCCCCCAGGGCCTGCCTTAAAAGACATGGGATGATAAACAGGGACCGCATCATCTATTTTCCGCTCAGTAGCCCCGCATTTATTCTTCGCACATTCGTTTTTTCATGACTCCCAAAAACGGCGCAGGGAAGCCCTAATACAAGGTACTGGGGTGGACATTGCCTCGCGATGGATAAAATTGCTAAGGTCCCTTTTTGAAAATGACCCGGAGAGAATCATGTCAACGGCATTTAAGTATGAGAAGGAACAAGCATCGACGCTGGCCGAAGAAGTCATGGAGCGTTCTTCGCAAAACCTTATGGCCTGCTACCAGTGCAGAAAGTGCGCTGCGGGGTGTCCCGTAGCGGATACGACCGGGGTGACACCCGACCAACTCATTCGGAAAATCGTCATGGGGGATCGGAAAGGCGCCCTGGAAAACAAATTGGTCTGGCAATGTGTATCCTGCTATACCTGCGGCACCCGCTGCCCAAACCAGATTCAAACCGCCCGGATTACCGAAACCCTGAAAAAAATGGCAAAAGAAGAACACCAAAAGCCCCTATCGCCCAATGTGAAGACATTTCATGACGCATTCTGCGCGGCGGCGAGACATTTTGGACGCGTCAACGAAGTGGAGTTCATGGGGCTCTATGAGATGAAAAACACGTTGCGGGATTTGAGCCGTTTCCGTTTCAAACGCATCTTTCAGGAAGTTAAAAACCAGGGCCTGCTCGGGTGGGAGATGGGGAGGAAGCATCGCATGCACTACGGGCTGGAACGGGTCAAGGGGAACCGTGAACTCAAGCGTCTTTACAAAAAGGCCAAAGAAAAAAAGACTCGACAGGAAGAAAAACACACGAGGTAAGCATGGATATCGCCTATTATCCGGGGTGCACCCTTCACACATCCAGCAGGCTCTATGACATTCAGACGAAAGCAGTCTTGGAAGCATTGGACATCCGGCTTCTGGAACTTGAAGATTGGAACTGCTGCGGGGCGACTTCAGCCGGCAAGACAGATGACTTCATGGCCGTGGCCCTTCCGGCCCGCAATCTCGGCATTGCCGACGCCATGGAAACGGGGGAAATGGTTATTCCCTGCTCGGCCTGTTACAGCCGAATGCTTGTGGCCCAGGAAAAACTCAAGGCGGATCCCGGGCTCGCCCAAGAAATCAATCGGGAACTCGAAAAAACGGTCACAGGAAAAATTCGGATACTCAGCATCTTAAAAGTGCTTGAACGGACGCTGGAATCCGGAGATTTGAAAGAAAAGGCGATACAGACGCTGAAGGGTCTCCGCCCGGTTTGCTATTACGGGTGTCTTCAAACCCGCTTTCCCGATGAGATTCCCGCGGAAGATGACATTGAAAACCCGCAGATCATGGACCGGATTATGCGCTCCTTAGGAGCAAAACCCATTGATTGGAATCATAAAACGGCCTGTTGCGGTGCCTCGGCATCCGTCAATGATACGGAACTGGCCCTGGATCTGATGGGAAAAATCATGAAGGATGCACTTGCACGGGGTGCCAATTGTTTTGTGACGTCCTGTCCCATGTGCCAGCTCAATTTGGATGCCTATCAGGAAAAAATACGACAATCCCTGGGAATCGAGAAGGAACTTCCGGTGTATTTTATTACCGAAATGGTCGGACTTGCCATGGGGAAGACCATCAAAGAGCTCCAAATCGACCGCCATATTGTAGATTCCATCAGCCTTTTAAGGGAGGTCTCCCTCACATGAGCCATAACGAGTTGGAGAAGACGAAAAAACGGGGCACCGTCCTGGTGGTCGGTGGAGGCATCGGCGCCATGCAGGCGGCCCTGGATATGGCCGAGGGTGGCTTCAGGGTCCATATGATCCAGAAGGAGTCTTCCATCGGAGGGACCATGGCCCTGCTCGATAAGACCTTTCCCACAGGCGACTGTGCCATGTGTATGCTCTCCCCCAAACTCGTGGAGGTGGGGAGGCATCTCAATATCGATATTCACACCCTGGCCGAGGTGGTCTCGATCGAGGGTGAACCCGGGGACTTCAGGGTCGGGATCAAACAGGCCCCCCGGTATGTTGATGCCGAAAAATGCACCGGATGCGGCCTGTGTGAGGAAAAGTGCCCCAAGAAGGTCAAGAGTGAATACGATCAGGAATTGGGGACGCGAAAGGCCATTCACTCTCTTTTTCCCCAGGCCTACCCCAGTACCCGGGTGATAGACAAAGAGAACTGCATCTTTTTCCAGAAAGGAAAATGCAGGGCCTGCGAAAAATTTTGCCCCGCCGGGGCCATTGACTTTGGACAACAGGAAAAGGTGTTCGAAATCCGGGTGGGGGCCGTCATTCTAGGCCCCGGCCTGGACCGATATGACCCGTCTATTCGACCGGAACTGGGCTACGGACGATGGCCCAACGTGTTGACATCGGTGCAGTTCGAACGCCTTCTTTCCGCCTCCGGCCCCTATCAAGGGCAAGTGACCCGGCCGTCGGACGGAAAACACCCCCAAAAAATCGCATGGATTCAATGTGTCGGCTCCCGGGATTTCAACAGGGCAAATCCCTGGTGTTCCTCGGTTTGTTGCATGTATGCCGCCAAACAGGCGGTTATCGCCAAGGAACATGCCGCGGATATCCAACCCACGATTTTTTACATGGAAATGCGAACCTTTGGCAAAGAGTTTGACCGGTACGTGGATCGAGCCAAAAACGAATACGGGGTGCAATATCAAAGGGCGATGATTTCTCAGGTCCACGAGGAGGCGGGCACGAACAATCTCATCTTGCGCTACGCGGCGCAAGACGGGACCCTGAAGGAAGAGACCTTTGACATGGTGGTTCTCTCAATAGGGTTTCAACCCCGCAAGGATAGCAATCGATTCATGGAGACCTTCGGAATCGAGGCAGACGAACACGGCTTTGTCAAGACGAATCCCGTGACGCCGGTGGATACGAACCGGCCCGGTGTCTTTGTAACCGGGACCTTTCAGGGTCCCAAGGACATCCCCGAAACGGTGACTCAGGGAAGCGCCGCCGCCGCAAGGGCCATGGCCCTGCTGAGGCAAGCCAGGGGAACCGAGACCATTACCAGGGAACTGCCTCCCGAGCGGGATGTGCGGGAAGAGGAGGCAAAAATCGGGGTCTTTGTGTGCCATTGCGGCACCAACATCGCTCAGACGGTGCATATCCCGGAGGTGGTCGAAGATGTCAAAACCCTGCCCGGCGTGGTTTATGTGGAAGATCTCATGTACGCCTGCGCGCAGGACAGTCAAGACAAGATCAAGGCCCTGGTTCGCGAGAAGGCGCTCAACCGGGTTGTGGTGGCCAGTTGCACCCCCAGGACGCATGAACCCCTTTTTCAGGAAACCATCCGGGATTCCGGGCTGAACAAATACCTCTTTGATCTGGCCGATATTCGGGAGCAATGCGCCTGGTGTCACATGGGGGAAGCTGAAAAGGCAACGGAAAAGGCCAAAAAAATCATCCGCATGAGTGTTGCCAAGGCCGGACGGCTCCAGCCCGTGGAATCGGATGCCGTCCCGGTCATCCACGGAGCCATGGTCATAGGGGGCGGCGTAGCCGGCATGACGGCCTCCCTCTCTCTTGCGGATCAGGGTTTTGATGTTCATCTGGTGGAAAAGGAAGACCGGCTCGGCGGAATCGCTTCGGGTGTCTATTATACGATCGATCACATCGACGTCCCGACCTATTTGCAGGAGACGATTGAACGGGTAGAGGCCCATTCCAAAATTACGGTCCACAGGGGTGCCACGGTTGACAACACCGACGGGTTCGTCGGGAATTTTCACACCACGCTTTCCGACGGAAGCACTTTTGAGCACGGGGCCGTCATTGTGGCTACCGGGGCCGTGCCCTACCGCCCGTCCGAATATTTATACGGAAAAAACGCCGCTGTTTTGACCCAAAGAGAGCTGGAGACGAAACTCGGAACCGGATCGCTCGCAACGGAGGGCACCTTCGTCATGATTCAGTGTGTTGGTTCCAGAGAAGAGCCCAACAATTACTGTTCCAGGGTCTGCTGTAGGGATGCCGTCAAAAACGCCATCGCGATCAAAGAAAGCAACCCGAGCGCACAGGTTTTCATCCTGTATCGGGATATTCGCACCTATGGGCTCACGGAAACCTACTACCGAAGGGCCAGGGACCTGGGTGTTCTTTTTATCCGCTATGAGGTAGACCGAAAACCGGAAGTGCTTCCGGATAACAAAGGACTGCTTGTGAGGGTCTTTGATCCCATGCTCGACCGGGATGTTGAAATACCGGCCGATTTCGTGGTGCTGTCCACCGGTTTCAGGCCCCATCCGAGCAGTGAAGAGATCAGCAAGAAGTATAAACTCACCCTGAATTCGGATGGTTATTTCCTCGAAGCCCATGTGAAGCTGAGACCCGTGGATTTCCCCTCGGAAGGGATCTTTGTCTGCGGCCTGGCCCACGCCCCGAAAAATCTGGATGAAGGGATCAGCCAGGCCCTGGCGGCTGCGGGAAGGGCCGGGGTCCTGCTCTCAAGGGAAAAACTGGGTGTTTCCGGAACCGTTGCCAAACACGACCGCCAAACGTGTATGTCCTGCCTGACCTGCCTGCGGATTTGTCCTTTCGGTTCTCCCTATATCGATGAGGACGGAAAAATCAGCCATAACGAGGTCACGTGCATGGGGTGCGGAATCTGCGCGGGAATCTGTCCCGCAAAGGCCTTTCAGGTCAATAATTTCAGGGACGACCAGATCCTCGCCATGATCGATGCGCTGACGGAGGAAAGCCAACCGGATTTTGGGACGGGAACGGGAAAGATGGTCGCAGGGGCGGAAAGATGAGCGTCGGGCGGGCGTCACGCCGCGCTGCCCCATCCATGCCGTTGAGATCCCGGCTTTGTCTTACCCCCGAGGGGGATGAGGAAGAGTTATAAGTGACTAAAGTTTCGAGTGACTAAAGTTGCGGCTTCGCTGCGCGATCTTCATCACAAAAGAAAACGGCATGTGAACAGAACGAAATATGACATGAAAGGGGTATTTTTTTATGAAGGAACAAGCTCTGAAAGCCGGAGGGGATAAAGGTGTCATGATGGAGGCGCCCCGCGAGGTTCCGGCAAAATGGGAACCGAATATTCTGGCCTTTGCCTGCCACTACTGCGCCTTCGCGGCTGCGGATCTTGCAGGAGTCATGCGCCTGTCCTATCCGACCAATGTAAAAATTATACGCCTGCCCTGTACCGGAAAGCTGGACCATTCGTATGTGCTCCGAGCCTTTGAGAGAGGTGTGGACGGCGTCTTCGTCACCGGGTGACTGGAGGGTCAATGTCATTTCCTGGAAGGAAATACGAGGGCACGAAAACGCGTCGACTACCTGAAATCCCTGCTACCAAAGGTTGGCATTTCTCCGGAGCGCCTGGAAATGTTTAATCTGTCCGCCGCCATGGGACCCCAATGGGCTGAAAATTGTCGGGCCTTTACAGAAAAAATCAAGGCATTGGGACCTTCCCCCATTTGGGCGGCGGAAAGAAGGACGAAAAAAAGGAGTCACGGGTCATGATCGTTGGAAAGCAGAAACCATTTGTACAAATTTGGGATATGATCAAGGGTTACGGCAAGGTTGCGGTATTCGGTTGCAATACCTGCGTTGCGATCTGCCATGAGGGTGGAAACAAGGAGGCGGAAATCCTCGCATCCCTCCTGCGCATGAATGCAAAACAGGAAGCTTTGGACATTGAAATTCTTTCCGGCGGCATCGAACGACAGTGTGAACACGAATATTTTGAACAGTCACGAGAACTCATCGAGTCCGTTGATGCCGTGCTGTCACTGGCATGCGGCGCCGGGGTACAGTTTCTGGGAGAAAAATTTCCCCATAAAACCGTGTTGCCGGGGCTGAACACAACCTTTGTGGGCGTCGTCGACGCACCGGGTTTTTTTTCGGAACGTTGCCAAATGTGCGGCGATTGCATCCTTCACCTGACCGGGGGCATTTGCCCCATTTCCCAGTGCTCGAAATCCCTTATGAACGGACCATGCGGAGGCACGAATCACGGGCAATGCGAAATCAATCCGGATATCCCCTGCGCCTGGCACAAAATCCATGAACGTTTGAAAGCGCAAGGAAAAACAACCCTGATGGATGCCTTTATTCCTCCTAAAAACTGGAGCACTTCCCGGGACGGAGGTCCCAGAAAACAGATCAGGGAGGATCTTGCATAATGAGCGATTTCAAATCGGGAAGCAATCTTGAACGATTGTTGAGAGCGGGGCATTTTGTCTTCACCGGGGAGTGCGGTCCCCCGGAGGGAGCGGATGTGGAACGCCTGAAAGAAAAGGCCCGGCACCTGAAGGGCTGTGTGGATGCGGTCAATGTAACGGACAATCAGACCGCCGTGGTGCGCATGGCCAGTTGGGCGGCATCATTGATTCTCATACAGGAAGGCCTGGAACCCAATTTTCAAATGGTCTGCAGGGACCGAAACCGGCTTGCCATGCAGGCCGACATCTTGGGCGTCTATGCCCACGGCATACGCAACATGCTCTGCCTTTCCGGGGATCATCAAAGTTTCGGCGATCATCCTGAAGCAAAAAACGTCTTTGATCTGGATTCCATGCAGTTGCTCTATACCGTCAAGACCATGAGGGATGAAGGCAGATTCCTGAGCGGGAAAGAACTTCAGGTCGCGCCCAGACTCTTCATTGGGGCGGCGTCCAATCCCTTTGCCGAACCTTATGATTTCAGGGTCCGCAGGCTGGCCAAAAAAATCGCCGCAGGGGCCGACTTTATCCAGACCCAGTGCATTTATAACATGGCGCGCTTTCGTGAATTCATGAAAGAGGTCGTGGATCGGGGACTCCACGAGAAATGCTATATTCTGGCAGGCATTACGCCGATGAAAAACCTTGGGATGGCCCGTTATATGGCCAGGAATGTTCCCGGGATTGATGTCCCCGACAGCCTGATCAAACGGCTCGAAGGGGCCGGAAAGGGCAAGGGCGCCGAAGAGGGCATTAAATTCGCCCTGGAACAGATCGAGGAGATGAAAGAGATGGAAGGGGTTGCAGGCGTCCACCTCATGGCCATCGAGTGGGAGCACAGGGTTCCGGAGATCGCCGAAAGAGCCGGCATGCTGCCGAGACCTCAAATTTAAAATGCGTTCACCACAAAAAGCAGGATCGGAAGCATGATGATGAGGGAGGCGGTGGTGAAGAACCAGGTTGAATTGGCGAGATCCAGATCCAGATCATAGATGGAGGGCGGGATCAGGGCATTGAAGGCGACGGGCATGGAAGAAAGGATGATGACGACCTTTAGGGGAAGCCCCCCGTCGATCGCACCGAAACCCAGGAGATAGGCGGCCGAAGAGACCAGAATCGGGACGACAAGGAATTTTATGGCCGCAACACTGAAACACTCTCTGAGGTAGTTTCTCACGCTCCTGAATTTCATGGCCAGTCCGATGGAAGTCAGTAGGAGGATCGTTGCAAGGGGGACGAATATGGCATTGACGGTGTGGTAAAAGGCCGGTCTGGGAATCCCGGAAAGATTCAGGCACCCCCCCAGGACAAGGCTCGACAGGGCCACAAGGATAAAGGGATCCGTTGTAAGACTTTTTATGCGATCGACTGTGCTGTCTTTCTCTTTCACACTGCTGCTGTAGTATTTGGCTATAGGGAACCCGACGGCATAGTAGGAGGTCTCCTCAAACAATTTATAGATGGGAACGAGAGCGAACCCCCCTTCGCCCAGGAAAATAAAGCACACCAGGGCGCCGATGGAACCGATATTGGTAAATGAGCCGCAGGGAAAAAGGGCTCCGGTTTTTCTGGATTCCAGCTTCATCAATTTTGCAGCACCCAGGGCCAGTACACCCCCGGTGAGAAGCGCGAAAAAACCCAGGAAGGGAAGCATGACAAGGGCGATATCTTTGATATGGACGATCCAGACGGCCCCGACGATGGCCACGGGATTCAAGAAAAGCAGTGCCGCCTTCTGAAGTATCTTCCGCAGCCGGTCCAGCTGCAGTGGCAGCCGAAGCCTGTTCCGGTTGACGAGCACTTGTATCCCATATCCCAGGGTTAGTCCAAATGCAATGATGCCCAATGATAGGAGCAATCTCGTCACAGGGAATCTCCTTCGATTCGCTTTTTTCCCGCAACCAAAAAAATCATTTCGATTATTCAAGCCACAAAGCACGAAGGCTAAGGAATACTATAAAAATGATTTTTTCCAGTCCTTGCGATCTTTCGGTTCAATAGCGCTCTGCGTTCTCCGCGATCTCTGTGAGACATATATCATTTTCAGTTTTCTCACGCCCGTTCACTTCGCTCACTCGAGGCGCAGAGAAAGACAAAACAATGAAGATCGCGAAGCGAAACCTAAACTTTAGTCACTTGTAATTTTAGTCACTCGTAACTCTTACCCTCTTTGGGTTTCAAGCAAAGCGGCGTATCAGTGCCCCAATTTGTTACGATAACCAAAAAAACGCGAACGGGATAAATTCGACCTTTACAGTTCTTTTCCATTTGCCCCGTAGAACGGCAGGCCCACCTCTTTCGCATTGATAATACTCGGTGCGGCCTTGGGGGGATGTTCCTCCAGAAAAGCCGAAACATCCACCTTTCCCCAAACCGGATATCCCATCAGGATGCCCGCCACGTTCGAAGCCGCCAGGGTGCCCATACCTTCCCGGGTCCAACGGGTCGCAGAGCCCAGATGCGGGACAATGACGACGTTGTCCAGATCCTTCAGGCCGGGTTTCATGTCGGGTTCGTCTTCAAAGACATCGAGCGCGGCCCGGAATGCGGGGTGTTTCAGGCAATGGGCGACAAGGGCGGTCTCGTCCACCAGGGGTCCCCGGCTCGAATTGACCATAATCGCATTTTCCTTCATCAACGAAAGGCGCCCGGCATCGATCAGGTGCCGGGTGGTTTCATCGAGCACCGTATGGAGGCTGACCACATCGGCCTCCTTCAGCACCTCCTCCACCGTCTGCGCCCGGACACAGGATACGGGTGGCTCTCCCCGGGTCTCGAGAAAGGCGCTGTAGGCGGAGACATAGTCTTCAAGGGATTTGTTCGGGTGAATGTCGTAGTAGATCAGATCCATCTTGTGTCCTTCTACCATCATGCGGGCATAGGCGGAACCGATGCGCCCTGCACCGATGACGCCCACCACCTTCCCCCACAGGAGTTCCCCGAGGAAAAGACTCGGGAGCCAGCTCTTGTATCGTCCTTTACGCATATAACCGTCCCCTTCGACGATCCTCCGGGCCGCGGCAAAGGTCAGCCCGACAGCCATCTCAGCCGTCGTTTCGGTCAGGACGCCCGGGGTGTTGCCCACCCCGATACCTTCTTCGGAGGCCGCACCCACATCCACATTGTTATATCCCACTGCATAATTGCTGTAGGCCCGCCCGCCTGCATGCTTGAGTGACTCGAAAAGTTCCGTTCCCCAGGTTTCGGTCAACTGGCCGATGGCGCCGTCACATCGATCGCCGATCGCCGCCTTGATCTCTTCCGTCGTCAGGGTATCCTTTGACGTATAGACTTCCACCCGACAATCGGCCAGTGCCAGGATCTCCAGCCAGCGTTTTCCGGGGAGGTCTTTTGTCACAATCACCCGCCATCTGCCCGAGGGATTATGTGTCGTCCATGACTTTTCACCAAGCATTGGGTTCTCCTTTCTTTAGGCAAGCCGATGCCTGCAACAGTAAAATTTTTCGATGGGCCCGGTATTTTGCCTCAAAATTTCCTTGACAAGATGATTCGACGTTTTGTATTTTGAATTCAAAATACAAAATTCAGCATTCAATTGTCAACAACCTCTTTGTATTTTTTCCCGTTGCTCTACCGGCTTTCTTGATTTTTACGGAACGGCCGCCCCCAAAAAAAATCCAGCGGCCTACCCAATAAACTCTTAACAATTCAGCCTATTGAAAGACATGGATGGATCGTGGGTATCTTTTTCAAAAGGCCAAACGTGTAGCCAAACATTGAGAGATCAGATCGGAGGGAAAGGCGAACATGCCTAAGCTGGGTGCCAATCACGAAAACCTCGACACCAAGATATACAACGAACTAAAAGCGATGGTTTTGGATCGAAAGATCCTCCCCGGGGACAAAATATTCCAGGACAAGCTGGCCCAGGAACTTGGCGTCAGTCGAACGCCCCTGGTTAATGCCCTGAAATATCTCGAGCGCGAAAAACTGATCATAGCTGTTCCTCGGAGGGGATATTTTGTCCGTCAGTTTACCAAAGAGGAGATGATCTCCATTTTTGAATTGCGCGAGGTCCTGGAGGGCCTTGCAGCAAGAAGAGCCGCATCCCTTATTTCCGATGCCCAGGTCAAAAGACTAATAGAATTTTTCCATAACTTCAAAGACGTAAAGGATCTTTCCGACTTCAAGGCCTACGCCAGAGAAGACAGACGCTTCCATCACTTCGTGGTTGAAGTGGGCAGCAAGGAGTTTTTGAGGAGCATTCTGGAAAGCTATAACGTCATTGCCTTTAGTTACCAGATCGACGGGACCGAGGGCCTGGTCAGGCCTCCCGGCGAAACCATCCGGGAACACCAGGCCATCATCAAGGCTATCTGCAAACGAGATCCCGACAAGGCCGAAAAGTTTATGCGAAACCACCTCAGGAAATCTCTGAATCAGCTCAAGCACAATCACACAGGGGAAAAATAGCCGGGAAAAAACAACAATTTAAGCCGGGGAAATTTGTCGTGGAGTACCGCACTCTAGGTAGATCGGGGTTAAAGGTATCCGAACTTGTATTGGGCACCATGAATTTCGGTTACCCCACCAAAAAGCCTGAGTCTCTGAGGATCATCGACGGGGCATTGGATGCGGGCATCAATACCCTTGACGGTGCCGATTTCTATGCCGGAGGTGAGAGCGAAAGGATCATTGGAGAAGCCCTGAGTGGTAACGGGAAGCGACAAAAAGTTATTCTCGTTTCAAAGGTGTTCATGAGGACGGGTGACGGGCCGAACGATGCCGGCAATTCAAAGCACCATATCCTGGAGGGTTGCGAGAGCAGCCTGAAGCGCCTTCGAACAGACCATATCGACCTCTACCTCCTCCACCGCACGGACTTCGATGTTCCCCAGGAAGAAACCCTCAACGCCCTGGACCTTTTGGTCAAACAAGGGAAAGTCAGGCACATCGGATGTTCGACCCATCCTCCCTGGAGAACGGTGGAGGCCCTTTGGATCGCGGAAAAATACCAATTGCCAAAATTCACCTGTGAAGAACCCCCTTACAATCTACTGGATCGACGAGCTGAGAATGAGATTATTCCCATGTGCAAGGCTTACGACCTGGGCATTATCACCTGGTCTCCCCTGGCCCAGGGTGTTCTGGCCCATCGATACACGAATGAGAAGGATTTTCCACCGGGCAGTCGCGGAGCGCAAAAGACGGTCTATGCGGAGCGAATTACCCGAAAGGGAATCGCGGCGGCCCTCGAGTTGGGCCGAAAAGCGCGAGAGAAAGGCTGCAACACCGCCCAGTTGGCCTTAGCCTGGGTCCTCCGGCAACCGGGAATCACCGGGGCCATCATCGGCCCGAGGACGGTTGTTCACCTTGAAGATCTACTTCCTTCGGCAGATCTGAAGCTTGACGAAGAGGACCTGGATTTCTGCAATCGGCTGGTTCCCCCGGGCACATACGTATCCGATCATTTCAATACCGCCGGCTGGGTGAAGCGATGACTAACCTCAGGCATAGTCCCTCAAATAATGAATCCTGGCCCGGACGACCAGGCTTTGATTGCCAGCACTCAAATCCCTCTGAAGCGTGGATCTTCGCCTGATACCGAGGGCCATGTTTTCTATGTTAACCTTTTTAAAAGACTGAGGCAGACGTATGGACGATTTGATCATTTGCGTTGCGCCCTGCCCGGGTGAAAACCAGAAAGAAAAGTTCCCGGGCAGGCTGAATGTGTCGGAAGAGGTCATCCGGTCCTATGAAGCGGGGGCATCCATCGTCCATCTGCATGTCCGCGACAAAGAGGGCCTTCAGACGACGGACACAGACCTTTTTTCCGAGCAGGTGCAGACCATCCGCACCGCTTCGAACATGATCATCGAAGGATCCACCGGGGGAACCCCTGAACACACCCTGGCGCAAAGATGTATCTCCGTAACCGTGTCCGGCATCGAATTGGGGTCCCTGAACCTGGGCTCGGTCAACATGGCCGGTGGCGTCTATCAGAATCCCATGTCCGACATCCGGTATTACGCCACCGAATTGAAGTCTCGCAGGATCAAGCCGTCCATGTGTGTTTTTGACCTTTCCATGCTTCACAATGCCGAAAGACTCGCAAAGTCGGGATTGCTGGAAGGAACCCAGGTCTACAATCTGATATTCGACGTTCCTGATGCCCTGCCCTACTCCCCGGAGGTCCTAAAATTCTTCTCGGCGCAACTCCCGAAAGACGCCGTCTGGTTCCTCACCCGGCACCACGCCCGGGGCTGGCCCGCGTTTCAGGATGCGCTCGAGCACGACGGTCACGTCCGCGTCGGTTACGAGGACGGCCCCTTTCTCGCGACAGGCGAGCGTGCGCGCTCCAACGCCGAGTTGGTTGAGGAAATCGTGAAGGCTGCCCATCAGGTGGGCAGGAAGGTCGTCGGCCCGAAAAGAGCACGGGAAATCCTCGGCATGTATCCGGAAAACCGCGATAACGCTTGAGAGGTGAACAAAAAAAGACAGGAAAGGAGGGATAAAGCAGGTATTCCAAATCATCAGGAAGCCCTCATCGGGGCCTTTGATCAACAACCCTTTTCATTGAATCGGTGTTCAAACCATTCCATTTATTAACTTCAGACACGGAGGGATATGTCATGAAAAAGGTTTTGCTGATTTGTCTTGTCATCCTTTTGGCCGGCACCACGGCTGTTTATGCCGCCGGCAAAAAATTCCCGGCAAGAAACATTACAGATGTCGTCGTCTGGGGTGCGGGCGGGGGAACAGATACCTGTAACCGTATCATCACCGCGGAGATGTCTAAATTCCTGGGTGTCAATATCAACGTCATCAACAAGACCGGCGGCGTTGCCGGGTCTGTGGGCATGAGCCATGCGTACAGCAGGCCCCATGACGGCTACACGCTATGCGGCTTGTCCGAGTCCAATGTCACCGCCGGGGTCCAGGGCGGCTGGGACAAAAAATTTGATGTCTGGGATCCCTTTATTGTGGGCGGCTCTCCCGATGTCATCTCCGTCACCCCTAAAACCCCCTACAAGACCCTCAAGGACCTCATTGAAGCCGCCAAGAAAAGCCCTAACAGCATCAAGGCAGCGGCCAGCGGCGCCGGCTCCATCCATCATCTGAATCTGCTGGCAGTGGAAAACGGCTCAGGGGCGGACTTCAACTTCATTCCTTACAAAGGCTCGGCTCCCAGCCAGAACGCCGCCATGACCGGCGAGGTCTCGGTCGTCGTGACCTCCCTTGCCGAACAGCAACAGCTCCTTCGGGGCGGAAAACTGAGGGCACTGGGCATGTTGATTCCGGATTCATTCAAGGTCGAAGGTTTGGGAACCATCCCGAGCAGTTTTGAGGCCTACCCCGGATTGTCCAAGTACCTGCCGATTTCTCAGGCCATCGGATTCGCGGTTCCGGCCGACGCACCGGAAGAAGCCAAAGCAGTCCTCAGGGACGCTTTCAAAAAAGCCATGGGAACCGAAAAAGTTAAAAAATGGGCCAAGGATAACTACTACCTGCTTTCGGGGAAAACCGGGGCTGAATCTAAAAAAGTATTCGATGCGCTCGAATCGAACTTTGCCTGGACGCTGTGGGAACTGAAAGCGGCAACAGTCGATCCCGCCAAACTCGGGATTCCTAAACCTTAGAGGGCGTTTGAAAATGATGAATCTTCAATCGGGAAAATCACGGGAGTGTCATAGCGGGTTAACCGCAGGCGAAAGCAACCATCTCCGTTCTTAGAAAAATAGGGCGGTAAACCTATCCTCGGAGATCTCGCCGCCGCCTGCGGTTCCTTACATGGATACTACAAAAACGCAGAGGTGTAAATGGTGAGGGCCGGGTATCCAAGATACCCGCCCCTCGCCCAACCCATTGAGTCCACCCCATGGGGGGCATGAGGTGAATGCATCATGATGGAGAAGGAAAAACTCAGGAAGGCCGATTTTTTTTCAGGCATCATTATGTCGCTTTTCGGGCTCTGGATGGTCAGCCAGGCCTTCAGGATGCCCATGAAAGACAGTTGGGGCGGCGTCCAGAACGTCTGGTTCGTCTCTCCCGCCCTGTTTCCCCTGTTTGTGGGTTCCGTGATCATCATTTTGGGTGCCCTTCTGGCCAGACATGCCTGGAAGACCGTTGGCAGAAAAGAGATCGGGAGAACTGTAAGCTGGTTGTTGAGCAAGGCCAACCTGGTCTTTCTGGCCGATGCACCAACCCTTAGATTCTACGCCATCGCCATCCTGTTCCTCTCCTTCGTTTACCTCAATATTCCGAGAATCGATTTTTTCCTGGGAAGTGTTCTTTTCCTCTCTGTCTTCATCACCATGTTCTATTTCGATGATGATAGCATCCTGAAAAAACTTTTCTTCTTTTATCTGGCCGGCGTGGCCGTGCTCATTGTCTATTTTGCCGCGGGAATCCATTCAACACTCGTAAAGTCCGTGCCCTATGCCGCTGATATTCCGGCCCTCTGCTTCATCCTGGCATACTGCTCCTATGCCTGGGTCCTGGTCCGCAAAAACCCGGCCCTGCGAAAAAAATTCAGAACCGGCATGATCATTGCCGTATTGGCACCCTTTATCGTCCTGCCGATCTTTAAGTACTTTTTGCTGGTACCCATGCCGACTGAAGGACTCATCGTGGCCATTCTGGATAAGGTCTGGTACCTTGATTTCTGACGTCACCCCATGGAGGTGAAGACATTTCATGGTTGTCTTTGATAACATAGCATTCTATTTTCAAACGGTTTTCCATCTCGCCTCAGATCCAAAAAACCTGGCGATTCTCTTCGGATCGGTCATCCTGGGCATCATGTTCGGGGCGATGCCGGGTCTGACCTCAACCCTCGGCGTGGCCCTGTTGACCGCCCTGACCTATGGTATGGGACCGGCCACAGCCATGGTCTGCCTGCTGGCCATCTATGTGGGGGGGACCTATGGCGGTTCCTATGCCTCGATTCTCATCAACATCCCGGGAACGGCTGCTTCCGCCGCTACGGCCCTGGACGGGTACCCTCTTGCCTGCAAGGGGGAAGGCGGCCGGGCCATCGGCCTGACCACCACGACCTCGGCTATCGGTACCGTGATCAGCATGCTCTTCCTGGTGAGTATTTCACCTATTATTTCTCATTTCGCCCTGCAGTTCACGTCCTTTGAATTCTTCCTTCTCGCCTTTTTCGGCATTCTCATCAGCGGCACCCTGACCAGTCCGGACCTGGTGATCAAGGGTTGGATCGCCGGTTTTCTGGGGCTCTTCCTGGCCTGTGTGGGCCGGGATCAACTGCAGTTCTATCCGAGATTCACATTCGGATTTCCCGAAATGGACAGCGGCATCGAGGTGGTTCCCGTGCTCATCGGGGCCTTCGGCATCCCTCAGATCATACAGGTCCTCAAGGAAAGGTTCGTGATCGGGGACGCCCAGAAATTTCAGAGGATATTACCCGAATTCGGCACCATCGTCAGGAACATACCCAATATCGTCCGATCCGCCCTGATTGGTGTCGGGATAGGGTCCGTTCCGGGCATTGGGGAAGATATCGCGGCGTGGGTCTCCTACGGTGCGGCCAAAAATACTTCCAAACACCCCGAGCGGTTCGGAAAGGGAGAATACACGGCGGTCCTGTCCACAGAGACGGCCAACAATGCCTGCGTGGGCGGGGCCATGATTCCCCTGCTCAATCTGGGCATCCCGGGAAGCCCGCCGGCTGCCATGCTCCTGGGGGCACTCATGCTCCACGGGGTCACCCCCGGCCCCATGATCACCTTTGAGCATCCCAATTTTATCATTGAGGTGGCGGCCATTCTCCTCCTCGCCTCCATGACCATGTGGGTCGTCGGTATGCTGCTGGCCAAACAGGTCGTCAAGGTCCTGCGCATTCCGCCGCCTCTGTTCATGCCGATCGTCGGCGTCCTTTGCATCATCGGCTCCTACTCCCTGGGTATCAACGTCTGGAATCTGTACCTTATGCTGCCCGTGGGTATTGTCAGTTACTTTCTGACCGAAATGGGGTATCCCATCGCCCCCCTGGTGATCGGGGTCATCCTCGGTCCCATGGCCGACGAAAACCTGCGAAGGGCATTGATGGTCTCCCAGGGAAGTTTCCTGCCCGTCTTCCAGCGGCCGGTCTCCCTGATCCTGTTCCTGATCATCGTCTGGACCGTGATCAGCCAGTTCCAATTTTTCAGGAATTTAAAAAACAAAATGATAGACAAACTGTTTCGAAAAAAATCCCGCAAACCCGATTTTGAATCTCAGGTGAGCAAAGGAGAATGAAACTTTGATCGGTGTTTCACCCGCATATTTTATTTCCCGATTCGGCGACCGGTTTACGCCCACCGATGTGGCACGGGGCCTGGCCGAAATTGCAGCCCTGGGATTTCGTGGTTTTCAGCCGGAGGTCTTTCACCGCGACCTGCTCGATCTGTGGCTGAACGGCGGCGCCCGTCTGGTTCAGGAGCGATCGGGGGATCTCGATCTGGTGCCCACTCAGTTTGTGGCCCATTTTTTGATGAAGGCATTTGAGAGTCCAGAAAGCCTGGCATCGGAGCGGGTTGTCGAGGATATAATATCGATTTTGGAGATTGTGGCCGTGTTCGATGCGTGTCGAATCATCACCGTTCCCCTGGGTCCCTTCAAACCGGCCCATGCCCTCCGGCCCGACGATGGCCAGGCCCATTGGAATCGTATGGCGGACCTTCTCGGGTCGCTCCTGGAACCGGTTCGTCAATCGGGGCACAAGCTGGCTCTTGAAATCCTGCCCTCGTCGCTGATTGGGGGCATGGACGGTTTCCTGCGTCTCCATGAACAACTCGGATCAGGAGACCTGGGACTCAACTTTGACACCGGACACGCCTGGGCATCCGGAGAGGACCTCTACAAGGTCCCCGGCCGATTGGGTCATCGCATCCTGGGGACGCACCTGTGTGACCATTTCAAACACGAAAATCTCTCACTCCGACCCGGAGCGGGATCCATCGACTGGCCGCGCCTGATCCAGGCCTTCAAAACGGCCGACTATAACGGTTCCTATGACCTGGAGATCATCTGCGAACCAAAACACACCCAACGCGAATACCGGGAAGGGCGCCTCTTTATCGATGCCGTTCTAAACCGGCAAAACGCCGATCCGAAGAACTGACGGAGGAAGAGCATATGTTAAATATGTCTATCATCACAGGGTTTCTGTCCCTGACCAAGGATCGCTTTCACGAGTACAACGAACCCCTGGCCCTTGATCAGAAATTCCAGATGATGACCGAGATCGACGGTTACGACGGGGTGGAGATCGTTTATCCCTACGAAGTAAAAGATCCCGTCGGAACGAGGGCACTGCTGGACAAATACGGGCTGAACGTGGCTGCGGTGAATGTGAACGTCAAGGCCGAACCCGAATTCCGGCACGGAGGTCTGACCTCTCACGATAAGGCGATACGGGACAAGGCCGTGCGATTCATCAAAGATTCCAAAGACTTTGCAGCGGCACTGGGCGCAGACAAGGTGACCTGCTGCCCACTCGGCGACGGCTATGAGTTCGCCTTCCAGTATGACTATGCAAAGACCTGGAAATACCTTGTAGAAACCTTTGGGGAGGCCGGTTCCTACAAACCGGAAATCCCTCTTTTCATCGAGTATAAACCCAGTGAAACCAGGGGGCATTGCTTCGTGGATTCCGCGGCAAAGACCATGTGTCTGCTCAATGATATCGGCATCAGGGACATGGGCGTGACGCTCGATTTCGGGCATTCCATGTACGGGAACGAGAACCCTTCCGAAGCCCTGGTCCTTCTGGCCGAAAGCCCTTATCACTATTACATCCATATCAACGACAACGACGGCAAATGGGATTGGGACTACTTTTGCGGGACCAAACACTTTCTCGAATACGTGGAATTCCTGTATTACCTGAAAAAATACGGCTATGAAGGCTACCTCACCTCCGATACGTCTCCGACCCGTTGGGACATCAAAGGGACCTTCGAGGCCAACAGCCGCATTTCCAACAAGATCTGGCAAATGCTGGACCGGATCGACGGGGAGGCCTTCGCACGTCTGATCGCGGGGAGCGATTATCTCAAGACCTGGCAGTTCATAGAGGAACATATTTTTTCATTAAAGTGAAAAGAGGGTTCATATACTTATCCAACCGCTTAACGGATGGGCTCAGGAGGCCACTTGAAAAAAGGCTCAAGGGTGGAGATCTTTTTGGAAGTGAATGGCGGGAGGGCGCCCTGTTTTTGCGCCTTATCCATGGGGGAAGCCCCAGCTCCGAGCTTTAGTGAGGAGAATGGGGAGGGGGCAGGTGTCCCCCGTGGATAAGGTGCAGCAAAACAGCAGCCCGGGAGCCTTTGAACGAACAAGAAGATCTTCACCCTTGAGCAAAACACCACGCCCAATCTTATGAGGTCCACCACTCAAGGTCTCTGAGCCCTCTCAGGGTCCTTCACCAGAGGTGGAGGTTTTTCGATGACTTAAACTTTGGATTTAAAGGAGTGCAAATGGAAACGACTCACGAACCCATGGGCATTGAAGATCTCAAAAACATGGCGGTGACGATCCGCTGCGACATCATCGACATGATCCACACGGCCAATGCCGGACATCCGGGCGGATCACTTTCAGCAGCAGATGTCGTGACCGCCCTATACTTTCGGCTCATGAGGCTGGATCCGGAAAACCCGGACTGGCCCGACAGAGACCGCTTTATCCTTTCCAAAGGCCATGCCTGCCCGGTCTGGTATGCCGCCCTGGCGGAGCGGGGGTACTTCGACAAGGCCCACCTGGGGACCTTGCGCCGGATGGGTAGCATCCTCCAGGGGCATCCGGACATGCGCAAAACGCCCGGCATCGACATGACCGCGGGGTCCCTCGGTCACGGGCTCTCCGTGGGGCTTGGGATGGCCCTCAGCGGAAAACTGCAGGAAAAGGACTACCATGTCTGGATCGTCATCGGCGATGGGGAGTCCCAGGAAGGTTCGATCTGGGAAGCGGCCATGGCGGCCTCAAAATGGAAGGCCGACAACCTGACCACTATTCTGGATCGCAATCACCTGCAAAACGACTACTGCGTGGATGATGAGATGCCTATCGAGCCGGTGGCGGATAAGTGGCGGGCCTTTGGCTGGAATGTTGTGGAAATCGACGGTCACGATATGGAGCAGATTGTAAAAGCGTTGGAAGAGGCCCGGTCTTTCAGCGGAGCACCGACCATTATTATTGCACACACCGTCAAGGGCAAGGGGGTCTCCTTCATGGAAAACGTGGCGGAATGGCACGGCAGGGCGCCCTGCCGGGAAGAAGCAGACCAGGCCCTGGAAGAGATCAGGAGGTGTTATTGTGAACACTAACGAGAAGTCACCGTACCGTTATCTGAGAACGGAAATCATTTCTCTTCTGACATCGGAAGATCTGTTTGTAAAATCAGAGCAGCAGCCGACCCGATACGCCTATGCCGAGGCGATGCTCGAACTGGGAGAGAGAAACCCCAAAGTTGTGGTCCTCGACGCCGACGTCTCCAAGTCAATAAAAACCAATGAATTCGCCGACAAATTTCCCGAACGTTCTTTCAATTTCGGGATAGCAGAACAAAACATGATGGCTGCGGCGGCGGGCATGGCGACGACGGGTCTTATTCCCTATGCCACGACCTATGCCGTCTTTGCCAGTATGCGGGCCCTGGATCAGGTGCGAAACAGCATCCACTACCCTCGCCTGAACGTCAAGATCGCCGCCAGCCACGGCGGGATCACGCCCGGTCCGGACGGCGTGACGCACCAGGGACAGGAAGACCTTTCTATTATGCGGGCCATTGCTGGATCGACCGTCATCGCGCCCGCCGATTCATCCACGACCAAATTGGCCGTCTGGGCCGCGGCGGAGTGGGAAGGCCCGGTTTATCTCAGCTTTACGAGAGACCCCGTCCCCGTTATTTTTGATCTGGACTATCCTTTTGAGATCGGAAAAGCCGTCACGGTCCGTGACGGTACTGATGCCACCATCATGGCCAACAGGGACCTGGTCGTGCAGGCCCTGGTCGCGGCCGAACACCTGTCCGGAAAAGGCCTGAACGTGAGGGTCATGGATTGTCATACCCTCAAGCCCCTTGATGTCGAGGCAATACTTCAGGCAGCAGAAGAGACCGGAGCCATTGTCACCGCAGAAAACAACGTATTTTACGGCGGACTGGGCAGTGCGGTGGCCGAGGTGCTCGTGGAGAACATCCCCATCCCCATGAAACGCATCGGCGTACGAGACATCTTCACCGAGTCCGGCCCCTACCTGGACCTGCTGGAGAAATATGGCCTGTCGTCAAAGCACATCGCCAAGGCGGTAGAGGAAGTCATAGAACGAAAGCCCTGATGTCTAAAATCTGCAAGAGGCAGGGTCGCGGCCGGGACGGCGGTGGGGTCGTTCCGCTACTGAAGCGCCGGCGACCCTTTCCGCCCCGACAAAGGCGGCAACCCCTGCCTGCCAAGCCGCAGCTCAATGCGAAGGCGGGAACCCTGAACCCTGAACCCTGAACCCCTGAACCCTGAACCCCTGAACCCTGAACCCCTGAACCCTGAACCCTTGAACCCCTGAACCCTGAACCCTTGAACCCTGAACCCTGAACCCTGAACCTCTAAACCTTTAAACCCATAAGCCCTTGAACCAACCACCTATCCATAAAGAGGACCTACTCCGCACCCTGCCGGACGAATGGCCCGTTGATCTGAGATCGCAGATCCGCGACCGGGTCGAGACGGACGGCCGCAAGGTGGTGGTCCTGGACGACGATCCCACCGGCACCCAGACGGTTCACGGTATACCCGTCATCACCGAATGGTCTGAGGAAACCCTGAAGGCCGAGCTCAAAAATGACCTTCCCGCTTTTTATATCCTGACCAATTCCAGGAGCCTGCCACCGGTCGAGGCCCGGACGATGAACAAGGAAATCGGTTCCGCCCTTGTCGCCGCAGGGCGCGGGACGGGTCGCGACTATGTGGTTGTGAGCCGCAGCGACTCGACGCTACGGGGGCATTTTCCCGAAGAAGTTGAGGCCCTTGCCGCCGCCCTTTCCGGGAGATTCGACGGCTGGATCATCCACCCTTTTTTTCTTGAGGGAGGCCGTTACACCATCGGTGACATTCACTACGTGGATCAGGGGGGCCTTCTCACCCCCGCCGGTGAGACCGAGTTTGCCCGGGACAGCGTTTTCGGTTATCGTTCCTCCAATCTGTGTGCGTGGGTCGAGGAAAAAACGCAGGGGCAAATATCGGCCGGGGAGGTGTTGAGCGTTTCCATCGAAGACATTCGGCGGGGCGGGCCGGAGCGCATCACGAAAAAACTGACGGCCCTGAAGAACGGAATGATGTGTGTGGTCAATTCGGCCGGCTATCGCGACGTCGAGGTCTTCATCATGGGCCTGCTGGATGCGGAATCACGGGGAAAACGATTTCTCTACCGCACGGCCGCCTCCTTCGTGCAGGTGCGGGCCGGCCTCCGGCCCAGGCCCGTCCTGACCCGGTCGGATCTGGCCATGCCCGAATCCGGAGGTGGTCTCGCCCTGGTGGGATCTTATGTACCGAGAACGACGGCCCAGCTCGAAGTCCTCCTGTCCCTCCCGGGGATCAAGGCCACGGAGATTCGTGTCGCGTCCCTCCTGAAAGACGCTTCCCGCTTTGAAGAAATCCGGCGTGTGACCCGGAGGGTCGAAAGCGCCCTTCGACGTTCAGAGGATATGGTGGTCTATACCACGCGCCGCATCGTACGCACAGGGGATGCAGAAAGAGACCTCATGATCGGAAGTCGTATCTCCGAAGGGCTGATCGAGGTCCTTCGATCGCTGTCCACGCCGCCGCGATACCTCATCGCCAAAGGGGGCATCACGGCCAGCGACCTGGCGACCGGGGCCCTCGGGGTCAGACGGGCCCTGGTGCTCGGCCAGATTCTGCCCGGTGTCCCCCTGTGGCGCCTGGGCCCGGAGAGCCGTTTTTCCGGCATACCCTATGTGGTTTTTCCGGGCAACGTGGGAGGGCCGGAGGCAATTGCAGAGGTCGTCACAATGCTGAAAACCGACCCCGCGGAAGGAGACGAGGGATAGATTTTAGCTGGAAAACAAAAAGCCCCCACCGGATCGGGGGCTTTATGTAAAATGGAAGGCCCTTGGGCCTTGGATAGAATCAAACATGCCGACGTGATGGGCCGGTACGCATGAAGTCTATCCTAGTACTGGGGCATCGTGTTCTCCTTACCTTCTTCCTCGTCGGTCATGGAGGCATTGCTGAGATCCTGGGCCTGGGCGATGCTCTTGACACTGGGTTTCACGCCCTCCACGTTCGGGAGCTGAAAGTCGGCATTTTTCGGAGGAAGAACGGCCGCCTCGTGGGGTTTTTCCGCCTGAGGCGCCCAGTCGTAGGGTACCCGGTAAGCCCGGTAGACATAATTGGTACCGGGAATGTTTCCCGGATACGGGGATACATATTCCCATACGATCTCCCCTTCCCGTGTGACCTCAATGAACCTGCCGTTGGAGCCTTCGCAGATCATGGTATTGCCGTTGGGCAGGCGCTGGGCCGAACTGATGAAGGGGCTGAATTCCTTATAACCGAAGAGTTTCCAGGGCTTCTTATGGGTCTTGATGGAATATTCCCACACGACTTCCTTGGAAACGGGATCGATCTCCACGACCCGGCTGTAAAAACGATGGACGGTGGCGATGCCCTCGGGGCCCATGGCATTCGGTTTTCCGTAGCCGGCCTGTCCGCCGTTGTCGTAGACCAGGACATTGCCTTCACCCGGCAGGCCCTTGGGAATCATGTAGGTGTGGTGGGGCCCAACGATCTGACCGATCTTCCGGTCTTCTCCCCTGGTGTAGTCGGGACCGGCCTTCCAGGTCACCTTGCCGGTCTTCTTGTCGATGACGCAAAGGATGTTGGCTTCTCTGGAATCCAGAATGATGTTATCCGGATGAAAACGTTTGTCCCCGCTGTCATACCACTTGTTGGGGCCGAGATAGGAGGCGCAGTTCTGGTGCCACCAGTCAAAGCCGTGATCCTCTTTTCCCTTCTTGGGTTTCCAGCCCTTGAGGGCCTTGACGGCGTCGGCATCGAATCCATATTCATCGAAGTGGTCGGAGGCCTTCCATTCCCAGATGACCTTGCCTTCCCAGTTCACCTCGAACATGGTGTCATCCATGAGCAAGTATTCGCTGATCTTGGGGTTCTTATGCCATGCGTGCCCGAGAATCAAGGTCTTCCCCTTTTCCTTGAAGCTCATACCCGGCACGTAAAAACCGACCGGGTTGCCTTCGCGCTGAATATCGTGGTGCTGTGTGGAGATCCAGATCCTGCCCTTTTCCGGGCTCTTGGGATCCGCAGCCACTTCCAGGTAGTGATTGAATTCCCAGACGGTCTTGCCGTCCCAGTCGAGCTGGCTCACGGTAATGCCGTCGTCGATCAGGCCTTTCCATCGCACACCGGTCGTAAGGATCTGACCGCCCGGGAGCATCTTGGCGGGAAAACCGTTGACGCCGGTGGTCCACTCATTGACGAGATTTCCGTTCATGTCCACCAGGCGTGGGGGCCCGCCTGCCAGAAGGGTAAACCCGTTCCAACATTTTTCCGGCTGGTAGATCACGGTTCCGGTCGGATACACCGACGGCATGGCCATGGCAGCGGCGGGAAGCGCCAGCAACGAAACCAGCAAAAGTTTTTTCAGCAAATTTTTCAGAAACATGTGCTTCTCCTTTCAGGAATCTATGTAAGTTTCAAACTACAAAATGTGAACGACCGGCAGATTTTTAATCGTCGACTGAAATGATAATAAGCAAAAATTATGCCCTACCCGGCATCACAAGTAGACCTTCATGAAAAAGCATTAAACCCGGTGGGGACTCATCTGATTTCAGGGATATTCGCCAAAATTTTTAGAACCAAAGCACAGGATTTCGACTTTGGATCGAGAAAAAAAGCATGGAGGAAAGCGAACGAATGCCTCACGGACAAGTGCTTTGAGAGGAGCAGTGTAAAGCATGACGCACACCGGAGCGACGGATGTGTGAGCCGATCCGCACATCTCGGGCCGTTCTATCACGCAGGGGGCCAATCAGTGATGAGAATGACATTTTTGACGGTTTCTCATTTGTGAAAATTTGAGTTCATCATGCAGATTCAATACAACTCTCAACCCGAAATATTTTTCAGTGCCACTCAAAAGAAAGGCGCCTTTCCTCTTTCGGAGGAAGACGCCTTTGTCACTTCCAAAAAAAAATTCCGAAAAGACCTACTCGAGAATCTCCAGGACCGCTTTCTTGTTGATTTTGGTGGATGCCGCACTGAGTATTGTCCGCGTGGCTTGTGCAGTCCGTCCCAGTTTTCCGATGACCTTTCCCAAATCCTCCTTGGCAACTTTTAGTTCAATCATAGAAGTTTGCCCTCCTTTTATTTCCGTGACAACGACCTCTTCCGGTTTGTCAACAAGTGCCTTGGCGATGTATCCAATCAACTCCTTCATCTTATTCACCTCCATTGATAAATTCACGATCGCATCAGTTAGTTCATTCTGCCCTTGGGAAAAGTGTCCTCAAATTATCCAATAGTTTTTCATCCGAGCACTATCTACCAATCATCGCATAAATTACCTGTCACCTTATTCCTCTGTAAGCCCTGTAGACATCATTGTTTCCCGGGATGTTTCCCGGGTATCAGCACTTGGAAGGCGCCAGTGCGGGTTCGGCCTCCGGGTCATAGACCACGTCACCGTCCAAGAGCGCCGGATTGAGTTCTTCCATGAAGTCCTGGGTCATTCCCGGCACATTCAAAAGGTCGTCGGGCTCCTTGAAGGGGCCGTTGGCCTTGCGGTATTCCACGATTGCGGTCGCCAGTTCTTCAGGGATATCGATATCTTCGATGGCCATGAGTTCTTCGACCGTGGCCTTGTTGAAACTGACGATCCCATCGGCCGACGCGGGGCCGGTCAGACAAAGGGCCAGCAGCAAAAAGACTGCTCCAGCCAGGATGGTTTTGGGTAGGCGGTTCATGAATGATCCTCCTTTATTTCGTTGATTTTGATTGGCTAATATTCAGGTGTACCCATCCGTGGTCCACCCTCGTCTTCTCTGTCACCACCGGAACTTGCCGGGGCCTTCACTCCCGGATCCGCCGGTCCTGCACCGATAACGTCCAGGCCGCTCTTCGTCACCCTGAGCCTGGTATTGTCCGGAGGAATGACGGCCTTTTCCTCAGGCCTCGGCACCTGCGGGATCCATTCATAGGGAATGCGGTAGGAACGATACATCTGGCGGTGGGGATAAAATTTACCGAAACTCCTGGATTCGAACGGGCTGACGTATTCCCAAACGATCTCCAGGTCGGGCGTGACCTCAAAAGAACGTGCCGAGGTTCCTTCGGTAATCAGAGTATTCCCATTGGGAAGGCGCTGGGCCCCGCTGATATGAGCCGAGTAGAACACGTCGGCGCGGGTGAAGAAAAAGTGGTTGAGCGACTTTCCGGAATATTCCCAAACCGGTTCGAACGTCACCGGATTGAACTCGATGACACGGGAGTAATCCCTCCGGACGTTATGAATACCGTAAGGCGCGGCCGGTGTCGGGGCACCGTATCCTGCCCATCCGCCGTTATCGAATACCAGGATATTCCCCTCACCGGGGAGCCCTTTCGGAATCATGTGGGCATTGTGCGGTCCGATAATGTGACCCAATTTTTTGAGAGCCGGAGTCTCCGTGTAATCGGGTCCCGCCCGCCAGATAATCTTTCCCGTTTTTCTGTCTATGATATAGATGCCATTCGAATCACGGCTGTCCCACAGGATATTATCCGGATGGAACCGTTCATCCCCGCTGTTATACCACTTGTTGGGGCCCAGGTAATTCACGGCATTCAGGTGAAGCCAGTCCACATACATCCGCTTGCCGCCGGGTCCGATACCTCGGTTCGGCCGCAACAGACTGATCGCTTTCTTCGCCGCACTGTCGAAACCCATTTCATCAAAGTGGTCCCCACAGCGCCAACTCCAAAGGATCTCTCCCTCCCAGGAAACCTCGTAGATCACGTCGTCGTGCAGTAGATTCTCATTGATCTCGGGAACTTTGTGGTTCGTATGGGCCAGAATAAGGGTCTTTCCCCCTTTTACCAAGGCCTTTTGTCCGGGCGCATAATACCCGACCGAACTCCCTTCTCTTTGCCAGTCGTGGTGATGCCTGGCATGCCAGACCATTTCTCCGCTCCTGGTCTTCATCTGTTCCCATTGATCAAATTTCCAGACCACATTCCCGTTCCAGTCGACCTGGACCAGGTCCACCTCTTCCATCATGGCTCCCGGAACCCCTGCGGTCGTGGCCACGAGATACCCCCCGGGCAGCACCTTCGGAGGGTAGCCCCTGAGCCCCTTCCACTGATGCACAACGTTGCCGTTCATATCGATGAGGGGCACCTGTTCCTTGCCCGGCGCCGCTCTGATGTCCAGCATGGTAAACCCGTTCCAGCACTTCTTGGGCTTGTAGATGGTGACACCTGTAGGATAAACGCTCGGAGCGGCTAATGCAAAAGCAGGCATCAAAAGAAATAAACACAACCCAATTAGCGTGTCTCGAATTCTCATTAGATGTACTCCTTAAAAGATTGACTTCTTCCATGAACTGCCGGGAACTTCCCGGCAATTTGAAAGGGGGCGGCTGAAAGACCGCCCCGCAGGGCTTAGTCCACGGGTTTAATTCGGAAACTCGTATTATCGGGCGGCACCACCGCACGCTCGACGGGTTTCTCCAACCGGGGGACGTAGTCATAGGGGGCCCTGTAGGCCCGGTAGACCAGATTGTATTTGCCTTTTTGATTGTAGTAGGGGCTGATGTACTCCCACACGATCTCGTGGTCCGGGGTCACCTCCTGGAGCTGCCCCACGGCCCCGTTGGTGATCAGGGTGTTTCCGTTGGGCAGGCGCTGGGCCGAACTCACATAGTCGGAATAGAACTGGTACTTGTTGCGCATGCCCATAACCTTGGCCGAGTGCTCCCACACGACTTTCAACGTGCGCGGATCGAACTCGACAACACGCGAGTAGTCCCTTCGGGCGTCGGACCAACCCCAGTGTGCCCCGGGGTTTCGCGGACCATACCCGGCGTAACCGCCGTTGTCATAGACCAGGATGTTGCCTTCGCCGGGCAGTCCTTTGGGAATCATATGGGTATGGTGCTGGCCGATGATCTGCTTCAGTTTCCGGTAGGCCTTCTTGTACTGCTTCCCCCCGAACTCCCACATGGTATCCGGGTAGTAGTAGGGTCCGATCTGCCAGACGACCTTCCCCGTAGCCTTTTCGATGATACAACTGGTGTTGGTCTGGCGGTTGGAAATGATAATATTTTCCGGATGAAAGACCTTGTATTGGATCGGGTCCTCGTCGTACCACTTATTGGGTCCCAGGTAGGATGCGGAGTTGACGTGAATCCAGTCCCCCCCCTTGACGCCGGGCGTGCGGGTCATGGAATAGGTGGGATACTTGCGCATGGTCGCTTTCACCTCGGGAGGGAAGTTCATCTCGTTGAAATGATCGCTTGCCAGCCACTCCCACACGATTTTTCCGTCCGCGTCGACCTCTACGATGTAGTCGTCGTAAAGCTGTTTATCGGTAATCTCGGGGTTCTTCGACATCTTATGGGTCAGGATGAGCATCCTGCCCTTCCAGTTGTCCACCACCATGCCGGGCACGTGATACCCTACCGGATTGCCTTCAAACTGGTAGTCGTGGTGCATGCCCGCCCGGGGGATACGGCGCACGACCTTTCCGTCCCAATCGATTACGACCAGGTCGGTGGAATGCTCGTCGCCCCAGATCCTCCCCTTCTTTCCCGGTTCCGGGCGCAGGGTGCCCGCCAGGTAACCGCCCTTGAGCAGTTTGGGCGGATGCTCGGCCTGGCAGATATTCTTCCACTGTTTGACCACGTTTCCGTTCATGTCAATGAGAACGGTGCCCTCGCTTTCCACCTCGGTGCCGAAAAAAGTGTAGCCGCTGAAACACTTTTCCGGTTTATAGATCGTCGTCCCGTGCGGGAAGACGGTCGGAAAAGAAAAGGCCGTAACGGGATTGATCATGGCGCTGATCGCGATTGCGGCTGCGCCGATAATAAACTGTCTTCGTTTCATGTTCTCTCCTTGATAAAGCTAAGAGACGCCCGGTTGGAATTACATCCATCTTGTTCATCGCCAATTGCAGATTCTATGGCAGTATCGATCAGGAGCGGAACTCCCGCTTGACGGGAGTTCCGCTAAATGGATGCTGATGCGTTTTCTATTTAGGCCGTCTTAATATCCCGGCATGGTTTCAGGTCCGTCACCCGCTTCCGCACCGTCGGTGCCGAGTTCAAGGCCGCCCTTGATCAGGGTGGGCACATTGAGCCTGGACACATGGGGCGTCAGGATGGGTGCTCGACGCGGGTCACCGAGGTCCTTGAGCTGGTTACAATAGTCCGGGCCGTAACGGAAGGCTCGAAACACGGACCATTTGAGGTAGGCATCGTTCGGGATGGGTCGCACATATTCCCAGACCACCTCATTTTCCGGTGTCACTTCGCGGAACTTGCCGTTACCGCCGTCACAGATAAAGGTATTGCCGTTGGGCAGGCGCTGAGCGCCGGATATGAAACTGGAAAAGGACTGCCTGCCGATAAAGGCGTTTCCGGAAGATTCCCAGACCACCTTGCCGGTCTTGATATCTACCTCTACCGCGCGCGAACGGTCGGCGTACATGCCGTTATCGTAGCAGATCATGTGGCCCGCACCCGGAAGGCCCGACTTGATCTCGTGGCAGTCGTGCGGCCCGCCCAGGTAAGGGGCGTTGACCTGTCCTTCCTCGGTCCAGTGATAATCAATCCGGTTGTTCTCCTCATCCCAGTACACCGTGGCGCCCCACCGCCAGGACACCTTGCCGGTCTTCTTGTCGATGATGTAGGCGGCGTCGGTGCGGCGTGAGTCGGTCAGGATGTTCCCGTCTTCCATCACGTCCAGGGAATTAAAATGGGTCCATTCGGACCGGCCGTAATGCGATCCGATGACCTCGGTGACCGGGTCCATGTGTTCCAGGGCACTCCAGTGCCACACCACCTTGCCGCTGGGGTCCACTTCGGTGAAGGTGTCGGCGTACATGGTCTTTCCACCCTCCATCTCGGAACCCTTTGGGCCGCCTTTAATTTTTTTCTGGAACGATTCGGGAATTCTCTCCCATCCCAGAAAAATGTAATTCCCGTTCTTCAATTTGCGAAAGTCGTGGTGCATGTTGAAATTCTTGTACTCACGGACCGTGTTGCCGTCCCAGTCCAGCTCCAGCAGGGCCTGAAACCAGCCACCCATGAAGCCGAATAGCGGTTTTTCGGGGCATTTATTGATGTCCACATCGGTCCTCTGACCCACCAGCAGGTTTCCGTTGGGAAGCAGTTGGGGATACCAGGCAGGATACGGGGTCTTCCATTTGTGGACCACCTTGCCATGCATGTCCATCAAATAGACAACGCCCGGCTTTTTCCAGGGTTTGTCCGCCCCCTTGGGCTTGTTCAGCGGAGCCCACAGGGTGTAACCATTGAGGGCCTTTTCTGAATCATAGACCGTCACACCGGTCAGGTACTTGCTTGGCCAGGCATAGACGGTTGCTGATCCCAGCAGCAGGCCGAGAACCAAAAAAAACATCGTTGTTTTTCTCATATTCATTTTTTTCCTCCGTATTTTGGCGAGGTCTGGTGTGATAACAGTTACAAAACTCGCTTTTCTCATTTGCCCTTTCGGATATCTCTGATTGGTTCGAACCACAAAAGGTGAACGACTCTGAAATTTTTCCGTCGTCAACGAAAAAAGTCTAAAGCAAAACTCATGCCCCGCCCGGGTTTTCCTAATATACTTTCATGGAAAAGCATCGGAAACCGGCGGGCTCTCATCTGAATTCAATAGTTTACTCAGGGCTTTTTCGAACCGGGGAATCGACCTGAACCCGAAAAAAGAAGTAAGAAGAAAAGAAAACGTGCCACCTACGGACCAGTGCCCTGAAAGGGGATAGTGTGCGGTTCGTCGCACACCGAATTGAGGGAGATGTGAGTCGATCCGTACACTGCCGGCCGCTTTATCCCTCAGGTTCCTGCAAAGAGAACGCAAAAATCCGGACACGATGGCAAAAATCCGGACAGGCCATCACGATACGTCGAAGGCTCTATCGGACGGGCGCACGTCGATTGGGAAGGAATTCGCTTCGTGTAAATTGAAAACGAGCAAAGGGAGAAAGGTTTCAAAGGATGGTCGCTATTCCAGTGCATACGCGGCCATTTTGTCATAGAGCGTCCGTCTGGCAATACCCAGTCGCTTGGCCGCGGCGGTTCGGTTTCCGTCCGTCTCTGCGAGCACCTGACGGATGGCCAGTTTTTCCGTCTCCTCCACCACTTCTTTGAGAGACAGGGGCCGCTGTTCCCTTTCAACGACCACAGAGTCATGAGCATGAAAGCCGACCAGATCTCTGGTGATGGTCTCGCCGTCGGCCAGAAGAATGGCGCGTTCAATGGTATTTTCAAGTTCCCGAATGTTTCCCTTCCAGGGGGAGGAGGTCAGCATCTGCATCACGGAGGGATCGATACGGGTCACCTGTTTCTTGTACCGTTCATTAAAGACATCGACAAAATGGGCCACGAACTGCGGCAGGTCGTCCCTGCGCTCTCTCAGGGGTGGAAGATACAGGGGAATGACGGCAAGCCGGAAATAGAGATCTTCCCTGAATCGTCCTTCCTCGATCTCCCGCTCCAGGTCCCGGCTTGTGGCGGAGACAAACCGCACATCGATGTTGACCGATCTGTTTCCCCCCACCGGCTTGATTTCCCTTTCCTGGATTGCCCTGAGAAGTTTGACCTGGGTTCCGGAAGGCAGTTCCCCGATTTCATCCAGAAAGATCGTGCCGCCCTGAGCCTCCTCGAGCAGCCCCCGCTTGGCCGTAACGGCCCCGGTGAAGGCCCCTTTGACATGACCGAAAAGTTCACTCTCCAGGAGCGTCTCGGCCAGGGCCGCGCAATCGATGGTCAGGAACGGTTTCTGACGGCGAAAGCTCTGTTCATGTATCCTGCCGGCAAAGAGCGATTTTCCCGTACCCGTTTCGCCAAGCAGAATGACGGGGGCATCGGAATCGGCCACCTTGTCGATGGTTTGAAGGATTTCCAGGATCTTATGATTATGCCCCACAACCATATCCTTGTCGGAGTCTATAATGCCGCCCGCCTGGGCGAGCCTCCGGTGCATGCGGCCGCCCTCGATAGCCCTTCGAACCAGGATCTCCAGCTCCCGCGTGCTGAAGGGTTTTGTGACATAGTGAAAAGCACCGATCTGAATGGCCTCGACGGCGCTCTCGATCGTACCCACACCGGTCATGATGATGACCGGCAGAATACCGTCCGTTTGACGGATCTCTCGGAGAAGATCCAGGCCGCTCATGCCGTTCGGCATGGCCATGTCGGTTACAACGGCATCGAACAGGACCTGATCCATCAGCCTTAGACCCTCTTCGGCGGACTCGGCCGTGAATACATCGTAATTTTCATAGGAAAAATAACTTTTCAACCCATGTAAAAAATCGGGTTCGTCATCGATAATCAATATTCTGGACTTCACGTGATTCTCTCCAAATTGTCGGGCCGGGGTGCGGTTTCACTCCCGTTCATCTTCTCGAGGGTCGGCAGTTCAATAATGATATGCGTACCTCTTCCTTCTTCTGATTCAGCAAAAATCATACCATCGTGGCGTTCGATGATTCGCCGGGAAATAAACAGCCCCAGGCCGAAGCCCTCCTGTTTGCCGTCGGTGAAAAAGGATTCGAAAACCTCGTTGAGGTTTTTCCGGGGAATGCCCTTACCGTTGTCCCCGATGCGAAGACAGGCGGCGTCCTCCCCCGGAGGTGCACAAAAAGAGATGCGGATCTTCCGATTCCGGCTGTCCTCCAGGGCCGCCCTGGCATTGAGAAACACATTCACGAGTACCTGCTGAAGAAGGTTTCGGTCTCCCCATACCCAAACGGGTTCCGGGGCGAGATGGAATTCGATGTCGATCCCCTTGAGCTGATGGCCGAGCAGGGAAAGGGTCATTTCCACGAGCTGCGAAAGATTCACATCTCCCATTTCCGGCGTCTTGGGCTTGCCGAGGGCCAGCAGGTCCTGCGTGATTTTACCGGCCCGAACCGTATTGCGCTGGATGGAATCGACAAATTCCTTCGCCTCTTCGGAAAACCATCCCCTGGCAAGAATCAGTTCGATGTTGGTGCGCATGATACCGAGCGGGTTGTTGATCTCATGGGCCACACCGGCGGCCATCTTTCCAATGGTGGCGAGCCTGTCCGCCTGGACGAGTTCTTTCTCGATCCGGTTTCGGTCGGACACATCCCGGGCGATGCAACATGCCAGGGAACCACATGAAGTCTCACCCGGGATGAGCGTCGCGGCAATATCGATGTCCCGGACCTGACCGCGGCCGTCGATCAATTGAAATTCCCCTGCTCCGCTCTCCCGGTTGAAAACCGTTGAAAGGAACCCCTCCAGTCCGGCCTTTTCCTCCGCCGTCACCAAATCCACCAGATTGCATTTTTCATTTTTTTCCAATGCCTTAGCGGCCATAAATACACGAGCTCTCTTATTGGCTCCTTCAATCCGGCCGTCTTCTTCCACGACAAAAATCATGTCGGGGGAAGATTCGATGAGGCTGCGATACTTGCGTTCCGATGTCTGAAGGTCCTTCGTGACCTTCAGGACTTTCCGCTTGAGCTGGAAACTCCAGGCAAAGATCGTCAGGAAAACGACAAGGATGGACGAAATCCCGATGATGATCGCTTTCGAATACTTGCGCCATGAGGTCGGTTGATAGGCGATGCCGTACCACTTGTCCTTGATCAGCTTCAACGTCCCGGTACGCCTCAAACGGGCCACGGCCGTGGTCAGTTCTTCAAAAAGTTTATGGTCATCCGCCCGGACACCAAGGGCCAGGGGGATTTTTTCGAGAGCCATTCCCACCCTGACGATGTGGCGCAGCTTTTCCGTCTGAATGAGATACTGGGCCACCAGCTCCGAGGGAGCAAGAAAGGCGTCCACCAGATCTCTGTCCAGCAACAGAAGGGCCTCCAGAGAAGTCCGGACGACGAACAGGTTGCTTTCCTCGACCCGTTGAACAAAGGGTCGGTAGTTGTCGCCGGCAAGAACAACGACCTTTTTGCCGGAAAGATCCCGGGAACAGACAACCGTTTTGCACTTTTCATGGACAAAAAAACGGCGGGTCAAGGAAAAATCCACGGGGACATAGTCGATGTCGGATCGGTTGGCGGCCCCCATGAGATCGATCGCGATCACATCGATACGACCCCGGGCGAGCCATTCCCGTCTCTGTTCGATGCTGTTGCAGTTGCTATATCTGACCTTTACCCTGAGCAACCGTTCGATCTGAGTGATCAGATCGACGTTGATGCCCCGCAGTCCGACCTTTCCGTCTTTCTTGGATAAAAAGCAAAAGGGGGGGGCACCGGTCCGGACACCCACCTTGAGAACTTCCCGGTCTTCGGCACGGGCCTCAACCGTAAAGGCAAAGAGCAGCAAAACGGCAATAGATAGATATGATTTCATGGTTCCTAATATGGTAACTATCCCCCTCTTTGTCCACCATTCCCTTGAATAGCCGGTGCTCAGCCGGCCATGGTCATTCCCGGATTCGCGCTGACAGCACTCAACAAAAACGATGAATCGCAGCGCCCCGAACCTAAATCAACCGCCTAATTTGCATAACATGTCTTGATACTTGAGCTGGGCCGAGACCCCGGGGTTGACTGTGGACTGTTTCCCGGTCCGCACAACCCTGCCCCAAAAGTGTGCGGCAGGGCGCACACATGCGCCCGGAGGAAGGGCACATCACCTATCGCAGAGGTCAATTTCGTTATCCATTCAATTGGTTATGCATCTGGTACGCTTCTTGTATTTCAGAAAACGAAAAGGCGGCAAAGGAACGTGAAGTCAATCTTGAGTAAGGGATTTATAAACAATATGAAAGACCGGGTTCGGAAATATCTCCTCCTGTCCATCCTGTTTACAGGCCTCATTATCAATGCAATTTTCGCTCCGCAGGAGGCCTTCGCTTCGAGATCTCCCCACGGACTGGAGCCCGCCGATGACATGACCTTCATTCCCCATCTGGCCGGACTTCGAAACAAAACTTACAAAAATCAGTATGGCCGTCAAAGAAATCTTTCAGAGGCCGTCGTCCTTCGAAGGAGTGAAATTGCCGACAGCCGGGCCGTTGTGCCCCCGGGCGGGCTCTTCTACATTTCCGAGACCGGGGGCGACGCCGCGCCCTTCATGCGCGACCCCTTTCTTATTCTCGGCGAGCACGCCTACCTGGTCGACCTCACGCCAGGCAAACGCGTGGTCAAGGGGCTCAAGGTCAAGAAGCGTGAAAAAGTCCCTGTAGAGGATACAGGGTATCGGATGTGGTTCGATTACTCGACAGACCACTACGAAAAGCCTTACGCGGAACTGGCTCTCATCTCGCCCTCGGGCGGCTGGCCCCTGGAGTTTCCTATTGCCAGTGAATTTCACCCGCGCGAAGGCGTGCTCGATCTGGACGCCAAAGAAGGGTATGTGGGCCAGCTTAAAAAATTCTTCCTGGACAAGGAGTATTTATACGGCGCCACGCGATTCGTGGCCAAACGCATCGGTTTCAAATCCGCCGAATTCGAAACCGTCGAATTTCCCGAGATCCGGAAAGCCACCTTTTCCATGAACCGGCCCATCGTGCTGGAGGTTCGCCAGGAAGACTACAGACTCTATTTCGACAAGCGTATCTACGCCTTTCGGCGACCCGACGGCTTTCTGATCAGGGTGACTGATTTTACGGGCTCCCGGGTGATCGCAGAGAAACGGGTCAAACCCGTCACGGCCCAGGGATACAAGAGTATGTTGGCGGAGAAAGAAAAATACCACCTGAGCATCCCCGAACTGGACCTTCGTATCGAGATCATGGTCCATCCTTCCTTTCTCAAACACTCGGATTTCGTACCCTGGTCCGGCGGCAAATCCCACGGCTTCCGGAAGGGAACCCTCAACTTCGTGATTTACCGCAATCTCATCACCGTCCGAAACGGGGAACCCTGGCCCCTGGACAACCGCTACCGGGTCCTGCTCGAACCCAATATGATGACCGGCATGCTCCAGCGCCTGCTCATCGAAAACGCCGATCCCCTGATCTTTGACAACGAGAACACATCCTACAACGGCCCCGTCAAGTGGTCCGACCTGTGGAACCGCCCCGCTTTCAAAGTGGTGGCTCGAAAATTCGACGGCGACCTGGTGCGGGAGGTGTACCTGCGGGACTACTTCTTCATGCGCACGGATAACCTGGTCTTCTGGGAAAAAGAGGGCCGCACCAACATGGATTTCTTTGTGGGCTCCTCCCCCGTACTCGAACCCATCCTCGAGGACACGTTTCTCACCCGCCTGGCCGACCCTTCCTTCGGCACCGTGGTGGAAGGTTCCCGCTTCACCTCATACCCTAAAGTGGTCTCGGACAGTTCTTTTTACGAGCCCGATCACACGGCCCCTTTCGTACCCAGGCTCAAGGGCCTGATGCGCAAGATTTCCCGAAACCGCAAGAGGGAGCGATTACTTTCGGCCGAAAGCGTTTTCATAAGGGGCAGTTACGTGGACTACCGCAACGGCAGGATCGTCATCCCACCGGCCGGTCTCTGTTACAGTACCCGAAATGCACGCAATATCCGCACCCTTGCAGGAGAATCCTTTTACATGCTCGGGAAACGGGCCTACCTGACCTCTTTCAAGTCCAGCACTTTTGTGCGCAGGAACTTCGATCTGGATTTCTGGAAAAATCAGCCCATGGGCGACGACAACCTCATGTACTGGCAGGACGAACTTCTCGGCGTCCGGAACAAGGCCCTTCGCTATACGGACCACGTCTATCTCGACGACCGTCCCGTGGCCGAACTGAGCCTCATGAAATACTCGGGTAACCGCTGGGGCGCCCATTTCCTGATCGCCCAGGGCCTGGACCGAAAGGGGGGAAACCGCTACCTCATGCCGGATCTCTTCGCCGAAGGCTCGACTTGGATCATTCCCGAGTACGTGGGTTCGGACTATGTCAAGATCAAGGAATTCGGAACGCCCTCCATCGAGGCCATCAGCTTTACCTACAAAAAGCCGAAGGCAGCGGTCATGGGACCGGGTGAAGGTGTCAAGCTCGGCAGGTACCGGCTCGACTGCGTCTCGGTCGACCACAAAGCCGGTACCGTTGGTCTCGAGATCAAGGACGGGAGCGGCAAAACCGTCGCCTCCAGGACCCTCGGCCCCCTCAAAGGGGAAATGAAGGCCCTCTTGCCCCAATACCGGGACGCGGCCCTGGCCATGCAGTTCACGGTCGATGACGTGCAGGCCGAACTGGACGTGGAGAACCCTTTTGAAAAAGGTAAGGCCCGCCTCTATCTCTTCACCGACATCCAGCACCTTGAACGGGATACACCCTTTGAATTCGATCCCCGCTTTATGGTCAGGCCGGACGTATGCGGGCATTGCTATCAGCTCAACGAAGTCCTGCTGGACAATCCCGACCCCATTGTCCTGGACAAGGAGCATCCGGTCTACGAAGGACCCAGGCGCAAGGACGGCACACCGCTCTTTCGTATCGTGATCGACGATTTCGACGGCGAGATGATCCACGCCTGGCACCTGGAGGTGACCTATAAAGGAAAGATCCACAAGACCGACAACCTGGCCTTCCGGCCCAGAAACAACGTCGACGTTCTGGCCGGGGTGACCGGCACCGTCGAGGGCTTTCTGAGGCTCTCCATGCTGCCCCGGCTCGGATTTATGGAATACTGGCGGACCGGTGCCAGAGGGCCGGACACGAAACTGTCAGGATCGGTGAATACCGGGGGTTCCGCGCACATCCGAAGATAGTCTTGATCGGACTGGCGGAAAAAGACCGTTATATGACTGGAACCTCCATGACAAGGAACTCAAATATGTCAACGACCCCGATGATGATGTACGATCTGGAAAGGAAATCCATTCTGAGTGCCCTCTACGGCTTCAGGGAGATCCTCCCGGGCCTGCTGGCGATGCTGTTCATCGCCGTCTTCAGCAACAACCTGCCCGGCGTGCCCAATCCCTTTACGCTGGAAAATCTCTTCCACTGGCTGGACGGAGTGATCGGTCCCCTGAACCATCAACCCTTCTTCCAGTTGCTCAATTCCAACTTCGTGTGGAATCCGATTCTGATGGGCCTCATCATCGGAAATGTCTTCGGGGTACCGGACTGCTGGAAACGCGGTCTGAGCACGATTCACATGCTCATGCCCCTGGGCATCATCATGCTCGCCCCCCACTTCATGGTGGGGCACGCCTTCAAATTGGGTTTGTGGCCCATACTCATCTGTGCCGGCTCCCTGTTCGTCACGGCTTCCCTGACCCTTTTGATCTCCAGGCTGTTCAAACTGGACGACCGCCAAGGTTCGATCATCGCCGGGGGGCTTTCTACCGGCGATCCCCATGCCGGGGTCATCCTCATGCCCCTCATCAAGGCCAGGGGAGGACAGGTGATCAACGCCTCCATGGGGGTCATCGGTTTCGGCCTGATCGCCATGATCCTTTTTCCTTACCTGGCGACGCTGGTGGGCATCCCCGAAAAATTCCTGGGCCTTGCAGCGGTCGTGGGCGTAGGCAACGGCCACCAGGCCCTTTACGCGGCTTTCGGGGCCGGTTACGAGGCGGGGCGATACACCCCATGGTTCGATGTGGGGCGGCACGTGATCATGCCCGCAGGATTTCTCTATGTGTTTATCGTCATGTTTATTCGCAAATGGCGGCACCGGGACGATCCGAACATCCTGGCCACCAGGGGCATCGACAAATTCCCGGTGTGGCTCGGCGTCTTCATCTTCGCCTGGATCCTGGCCTGCCTGCACCTGTTCAGGGAACCGGCGCATCAGGCCATTTTCAATATGGTGAAATGGGACTTTTCTCTCGCCGCCGCCGCACTGGGGTTGAGTCTTTCGTTCAAAGACATTGCAGGGGCGGGAATCAAAGGATTTGTCGTGACCTTTATTGCGGGAGGGTTGCGCATGGCCCTGTTGCTGGGCGCCCTCGTTTTATGTCTCAAGGCCGGGTTGCTGGCATAGGAGTTTTTTATGGAAAGAAACAGACACACAACCGATGAAACGGGCTTTGATTACATGGCCAACAGCGGCCGGGAAGAAAAGGACCGGGATACCCTGGGCCTGCTGATCGCCGCTGCGATCATGGTCCTGCTCACGGCCTTTCAGTACTGGGGACTCTATTAGGAGGGGACTGCCATGTTTAGGTTCATCGTTTTTATCCTGTTGGCGATTTTGCTCTTCCTTGCCGGAGGCGCGGCGCTTCATATGGGTGTTTTCAAGGCCCATTGCGAGGAGACGGGGTTCACCGGAAAGGTATTCGGTGGCATCGTTTCCTACGGGATCTCGGGCGCAGTCTGGTTCTTCATGTACAGCCACCACTATTTGGGCTGGTAGGAAAATCGAATGGTTTTCGTAGGGTCGGGTTTTAAACCCGACCGTCATCAAGGAGACAAACATGAAAACAAATAAATTCGCCTGGTGCTTGAGCGTATTATTCATCCTGCTGGCATTTGCGGCAGGAAGTTTCGCCGGGGATGACGGCAAAATCAATCTCAACACGGCAACAAAAGAACAACTCGTATCCGTTGGCCTGGATGAAGGCATGGCCGACCAGGTTCTTGAACTCCGGGAGGAAAACGGCGAGTTCGTGGATATGGAAGAATTGCTGGACGTCGACGGCATGACCCCCCGGTTGCTTCGAAAGATCAAGAAACTCCTGTTCATCAAGCCGTCCGCGGGCTGCAACTGTTAGGGGGCAGGGCATGAAATCGCACCTCATCACAACGATCGCGATCCTCATCATGTTCCTGGGCGTCCTGGTCTCCGCCCGGGCCGAGATCCTGGGAGACTACCTGGGGGCCAGCGCCTGCATGGAATGTCACGAGGATGTGGTCGCCGGTTGGAAGACCACGGCTCATGCCCGGGCCTTCGAAAACCTCAAAACCCAGGGGCCCGGGAAGCAGTCCAATCCGGGATGTGTAGAGTGCCACGTGGTGGCCTTTGAGCAGGACGGAGGATTCATCGATATGGATTTGACCCCGGAACTCAAGGACGTCCAGTGCGAGTCCTGCCATGGCCCGGGACGGGGGCACGTGGAAAGCGGAGGCGATCCCTCAATGATCTCCGGAAAACCGGGGGAAACCGTTTGCCGTGCCTGCCACACCGAGGGACAGGACAAGAACTTCGATTATTCCGTCAAGAGCAAATTCGTGCACGGTGCAAATTAGAGGAGAAATAGGATGACCATGAAATGCATCACATCGGCCTTTATTTCCTTTTGTTTTGCCGTCCTTACCGCGGGACCGGCCATGGCCGGTCAACATGGGGCCTTGGCCCTCAGTGAAACCCTCATCGATTTCGGCACGATGACCGAAGGCAAGGTCGCAGAGAAAACCGTCACGCTGTCCAATACGGGCGACCAACCGATCACGGTGACCAATGTCACCACCAGTTGAGCCTGCACCTCCACCGCGCTCGGGCAGCGCGACATCGAACCCGGGGAGTCCACGACCCTGAAGATTATTTACAACACCTACAAATTTCCGGGCAAATTCAAAAAATACGTGACGGTCTTTACGGACCGGGAAAAGCAGAAAAAAGTCGTCATCGACATCATCGGCTACGTAGACCCCATCCCCATGGGTGTCCTGGAGGTAAAACCCCGCAAGGTATCCGCCGGTGAGATCAGGGTGGAGCGACCCGCCCGAATCGTCATTCCAATAAAGAACAAGGGAGATGCCGACATGGTCGTGACCAGGGTGGTCTCCAAAAAGCACGACACCGTGTACTTCGATGCCGCAACCGGCGGGAAGATGTCCATCCGACCCGGGGAAACTCTGACAGTGCCCATCGAGATCGTAGCCGCAAAACCCGGGCGTTATCTCGACTATATCATGATTCATGCGGACGTGCGGAACGTCACGGCCAAGGGGTACAAGGTCGTGGTGGTAGGCACCGCCGTTCAATAGTGAAAGGAGGTTTGGTAATAAAATACGTCTTAATTCGGAATATCAAATATTGGCTTTAAACAGGCCAAGAAATCCAGGAGGAAGAGAGTAGTGATGAAAAAGAGAGCATTTTCAGCATTCGCATTTCTGGCAGTCATGGCGTTTGCGGCCGGGGCCTTTGCCTGGCCCAGTGTCTATCCCGTAGGAACAACCGTTTACAAGCCCGACAAGGCCTTTAACGGCTATACCCTCTATAGCTATATGGGCGTCAATGGCCCCATGAAAGCCTTCTACGACACCCCTTCTTTCATGTATCTCATCGACATGAGCGGGAAGGTTGTCCATACATGGAAACTTCCCCTTCCCGCGATGCATGGTGAACTGCTTCCCAACGGCAATCTGATTTGCAGCGGCCGGGACAAGGTCATGGATACCCCGGATCGTCCAGGCAAGTGCAAGTACTGGATGGGCGGCGGTACCGGATGGCTCTTCGAGCTGGACTGGGACGGCAACATCGTCTTTCAATACCGGGATCAGAACATGCACCACGACTTTGAGAAACTTCCCAACGGAAACTATATGTACATCGGATGGGAACAGGTTCAAAAAGAGCTTCAGAAAAAGGTCCGCGGCGGCGTCATAGGCACCGAGCATAAAGGCGGGGTCATGTGGAACGACTATCTCCGGGAAATCACCCCTGACGGGAAGGTGGTATGGGAGTGGCATGCCAATGCGCACATGGACCCGGATATCGACATCATGGGCCCCATCCATCACAGAAACGAATGGCTGCACTGCAACAACGTGGATCTGACGGCCAACGGCGACATCCTGATCGACGGCCGCCACACCGACGGCATGATGATCATCGACAAAAAGAGCGGTGACATCAAATGGCGCTGGGGAAACGAGGCCTACCTGGACAAAAAAACCGGCCGGATCGAAATGCATCACTTTCCAGACGGTGAGAACGGCGTCGGCCACGTCACCATGGGCGGCCCCCATGACTGTAACGAAATCGAACCCGGACTGCCCGGTGCAGGCAACATCATCTGCTTTGACAACGGCATGTATGCCGACATCTCCAGGGCCGTCGAAGTGGACCCCAAGACGGGCAAGGTGGCCTGGGAGTCCGACGGCAAGTCGTGGTCCCGGATCTTTTACTCCAACTTCATCAGCAGCGCCCAGCGTCTGCCCAACGGCAACACGCTCCTGTGCTCGGGCGGCGAGGGGCAGTTCCGCGAGTACACCCGTGACCATGAACTGGTCTGGGAGTATATCGCTCCGACCCCCGATAACATTATTCCCATGGCCGGCGCCTCGGTCTTTCGTATCAACCGGTATGGACAGGATTACGCCCCTCAGTTGAAAGCGCTGGGATCGGCCAAAGGCCCGGCGGTGATCCCGCCGGCCATAAATACGTTGAAGGTCGCCACCGGTGGCGTCCAGGAAGCCGGCACCGCCACAGGCGCGGATGAAGAGAAGCAAGGTGAGGAAGAAGACGGGCCCAAGTTTAAGGCCTACTAGTCCCATATCCCATTGGTGCTCGGGTTCTTTGTGAACCTGAGCACCAGGGCCAAACGAATCGGTCTTGTGATGCGGGAGGTTCAGGTAAAAAAGAAGACGGGTCATTGAGATCCCGTCTTCGAGTTTGGTCCATCAGGCATGGAGTCGACCATCCGATATCCGGCCGTCGATTGTCCCTGTCTGCTTTGCATAAATCAAATCTAAAACATATAGATCTGATGGCTGTCGGGGTTCTTCCCGAAAAAGGTCAGGTCATCAATCTTCTTGAGCGCGGGTCCGCGGCAAATGGCGTAAAGCGTTCGTTCCACACCAATTCCCCCTCCGACACACTCGGGAAAAGTCGATCGGCCCTGCGCGTCTTTTTTGGCGGTCATGACCAGAAAGGGCGCATATCCTCCCAACTCATCGATGTTCTTTATGTTTCCGTTCAAGATGACCGGCCGGGTGGTAATGACCTCGTTATCCACCAGCCTTTCCACAATGGCCTCATGGAGCCACTCCCTCACGGCCCCCGAGAGGATTTCCAGGGCCGGACTCTGTTTTCCCGTGGCCCGGTTGATGCTCTTGGCGCAGATATCGTAATTGTAAATCATATCCGACGTGACTTCAGAGACAGGCACCTTACCGTCGGATTTCAGATAGGGATAAATGAGATCATAATTTTCCCTCAGGATACCCGTAATCCAGAAAAAGGGTTCCTTGATCTCTTGCCCCAGGGCAACTTCATAACCCCTGCCGTATTTCTTCTTTGACTCGTCCCATTTGAACCGCGGGAAAGGTTGCCTGGGCACCTCTATGGCCACACCCAGGGTCTTCAAATCATCGTCGTTTTTCTCGACCAACTCGGTCATGGCATGAATGATCAAACGCTCGAAAAGATCCAGACCCCTTTCATAGTCCTCGGCAAGGATCTTTTTGACCTTATCCTGATCGCCCAGATAAGTTTCGAGATCAATGTCACGGTTTCTCCTCATTTCCACATCCATCTGACTGAAGTCGACCAGGTACTTACCACGCTGCATCCGGTCCGGACTCTCGATCTCCAGTCTGATGTTGGGGGAGTCCACATAGATGCCCTTGATCCTGGGATGATGCAGGGCCAGGAACTTGGCATATATCATACTGTGGGTCATGAGATAAGTTTGACCTTTGTATTGAATGGAGGGAACGTGTTCCACGTCATGGGCCAGAGGATCGGTCACGGGGCTCATCTGAATCCGCTCCATGTTCATCAGTCCTTCATTGGTGAGGAACTGCTGCATGGCGTTGACAAAGGTCGTTCGCAGAGACAGTGCGGCATAGAGCGCATCGCTCGTCCACTTGTTATAGTAGTACTTTTCGAGATATTCCTGGAGGCTTGATCCGGTCTGCTGCAGGGCCGCCTGAAATCCGAAGAGGCTCTGGCCGATTAAAATCATCCTTTCATCTTTCATAATTCTCTATGTTTTCTCCTTGTCTTTTATTACTGTTTTCCATCCGGTCCCGCTATCATGGGATTCCGCAACCCGCCGGAGGCGGGTAAATCTCGACCTCAAGCCGGGGGATTTCCAGTGCGGAGGAACACTGCCGTACGCCTCCGCGTAACCTCTTTTTTTCCTTGAACTTGCAAAATTTTTCTCATTTCTGAGGCGATCCCCAGGAATTCCCCTCCCCTGGTGGGAGGGGTAGGGGAGGGGGAACCTCATGGATTTAGTCAACTTGTAACGGATACACCACACCAGGGTGTGGCTTAATGGGGGTTACAGTTTCGGCAGAGACCTCTCGAGCTCAAATCTGCTGACATGAGTCCTGTATCGGTCCCATTCGATTTTTTTGTTTTCAATAAATTTATCAAAAATGTGATCCCCCAAGACTTTTCTAACCAATTCACTCTTCTCCGTCTCGATGATGGCGGCATAGAGGTTGCCCGGGAGATCCTTTATCCCATGGGCCTTCCTTTCGGCCGGGTTCATTTCAAAAATGTCCTCTTCGATGGGGTCCGGGAGTTCCATCCTCTTCTCAATGCCGTCCATACCGGCGCCCAACATGACCGCAAAGGCGAGATAGGGATTACAGGCCGGGTCCGGGGAGCGAAACTCCATTCTTGTCGCCAGTTCCTTTCCAGGCTTATACATGGGCACCCGGATCATGGCCGACCTGTTTCTTCTGGCCCAGGAGACATAGACCGGGGCCTCATAACCCGGCACAAGACGTTTGTAGGAATTCACCCATTGATTCGTGATGGATGCGATTTCAGGAGCATGATTCAGAAGACCCGCGATATAGTGTTTGGCGACATCGGAAAGGTTGTATTCGTCACCGGCGTCGTAAAAGGTGTTTTTGCCGCCCTTGAACAGCGACTGGTGAACATGCATGCCGCTTCCGTTTTGCCCAAAAATGGGTTTAGGCATAAAGGTCGCGTACACACCATGTTGACGGGCCACCTCCTTCACTGCCACTCGATAGGTCATGGTCTTGTCGGCCATCCGCAAACCTTCATCATAGCGCAGGTCGATTTCATGCTGGCTGGGGGCCACCTCATGGTGGCTGTATTCGACCTGAATCCCCATGGCCTGTAAGGCGAAAATGGTCTCCCGTCTCAAATCACTCCCCATGTCGATCGGACGTGAATCGAAATACCCGCCTTCGTCCAAAACTTCCGTTCCCTTATCGTCTTTGAAATAGAAGTACTCCAGTTCAGGGCCCACATAAAAGGTATCGCCCTGATCCGAAATTTGATTGAGAAGCCTTTTCAAAACGTAGCGAGGGTCGCCTTCATAGGGCGTACCATCGGGGTTTGTGATGTCACAGAACATCCTCGCCACGGGCCGTTCCGAAGGTCTCCAGGGCACCAACTGAAAGGTCGTCGGATCGGGCTTTGCGATCATATCGCTTTCCTCAATCCTTGCAAAACCCTCGATAGAAGACCCATCAAAACCCATGCCTTCCGTCAGGCCTTCTTCCAGTTCAGAAGGCGTGACGGCAAAACTCTTGAGAACCCCTAAAACATCCGTGAACCAGAATTGAATAAAACTGACATTTTTTTCTTTTACGACTCTACTGACATCGTCGACTGTCCGGCAGTTCATGTTGATCCTCCAAAATATTTTCAGGTCTTTTAAAATGTCCTCTGTCTCCGCGACGAATTCACACAGGGTGCCTTTCGTCTGCGGACCTATTTTTCCAAGCTCTCATCGAGCGATTCAGGATTAACAAGAGCAATCAGGATGCCAAAACCCGGAAAAAAGATATTTCTAACTAAATTTCAGAAGGTTATAGCATAACCGTCGCACATCCGAAGCACCAGAAAAGAAACAAATTTGTCTTTAAAAGGGCCAAAATATTACAAAAATGTAAGGCTCGTAAATAATTTCAATATTTCAGGATTTTGTGATGCGACGTTGAAAAAAAACTATATATTTTCACACCCCGGATTATATGTCACGGTCTTTTGAGACAATCAAAAATTTCCATTTTTCGTAAACCTTTATTTTAATTATGGTTGACAATGTATCCTCCAAATGATAATTGCGCTGCATGGTATGAGTTTCCGTTCCGGGAACAATGTCCCATTTTTTCCCGCTACCCGCAGGGCCCTTACGATGAGGGGATTTTTCGGTTTCGTCATTGCGGAGTGATCGCCTGATGTCTACTAAAAACGAATTACTCTCCCGCTTGAAACAAGCGAAGGGGGACTGGGTCTCAGGAGAATTTCTCAGTGAAGAATTATCGGTCAGCCGGGCGGCCGTATGGAAACATATCCGCAAACTCAGGGAAGAAGGTTATCTCATCCAGTCGTCTCCCAGGAAGGGCTATCTGCTCGAAAAGGCCTCCGATATGCTCCTGCCGGAGGAAATACGGGAAGGATTAACAACCCTGATCCTCGGGAGAAAGGACATTCATCACCTCAGGAAAACGGCCTCGACAAACACCACGGCAAAGGAACTGGCTGCAAACGGTGCCGCGGAGGGGACACTGGTTGTATCCGAGATGCAGACCGGGGGCAAGGGACGGTTGGGCAGAAAATGGTTTTCGCCCTTTGGAGAGGGAATCTACCTCTCGTTTATCCTGAGACCGGCCGTTTCACCCGTCGAAGCCCCAAAGATGACGCTTATGGCAGCAGTCGCCATGGCCGAAGCCCTGCATTCGGGAACCGGCCTTCATGTCTCCATAAAATGGCCCAACGATATCCTCCTTGGCGGTAAAAAGCTGGCCGGGATTCTGACGGAAATCAGCACGGAGATGGATGCCGTTGACTATGTGGTCATAGGTCTGGGCCTGAACGTGAATACGGCCTCCTTTCCCTCGGAAATTCGGGAAAAGGCCACCTCTCTTTTGATTGAAACCGGCAAAACACATGCCAGGTCCGGACTCATCAGGGACTTCCTGAAATGGTTCGAAGGGTATTATGAATTGTTTCAGCGTGGCGATTTCGAACCCATCCTGAATAGATGGAGACAATTCAGTCACATTGAGGGGCGCAGGATCACGGTGGAAACCATCGGCAACAAGACCAGTGGAACGGCCCTGGACATCGACAGAGACGGCTTTCTGATGGTAGAGGATGACGACGGTCACATCCACAGGATCTACTCCGGAGATATCACATTGAATGGAGACAAGGCGTGAAAAGCGGGAAATCCATACGAGGCATGATCTACGCAGCCATGTTCGGTGCGGTCACGGCGGTCGGGGCCTTTATTATCATCCCTCTGCCGCCCGTACCCATCACCCTTCAGACGCTGTTTACAGCGCTTTCAGGTGCGCTTTTGGGAGGCGCCCTCGGGGCCCTGAGCCAGGTGGTCTATGTCCTGCTCGGAATCATAGGACTCCCGGTTTTTGCCGGCGGGAAGGCCGGCCTGGGGGTGCTTTTCGGGCCGACCGGAGGATATCTCATCGGGTTTATCGCCGGAAGCTTTGTGATCGGAAAAATCATTGAGATCAAAAAAGAAGCGGGGTTTCTCCTGATTGCTCTCGCCATGGTCGTCGGATTCCTGGTGCTTTATGCCCTCGGCGTCCTTCAGTTGTCTATTGTGGCAAAGCTCAGTTTTGCCAAGGCCCTGTCCGCGGGGATGATCCCTTTCCTGATCGGCGACGCCGTCAAGATTGTGGTTGCGACCTTCGTCACGCTGAAGCTGCGGGACCGAATTTCTCTCAATCGCTGAGTTATAAGCACTAAACCACGATATTATTAGGATGAATTAGGAAAATCGCTAATGATCAAAATAACAAATCTTCAGTATAGATATGACTCACAGGCCGAGCCGGCCCTTCAGGCGATCGACCTGGAGATACAGGAAGGCCTGTATATCGCCGTCATCGGGCCGAACGGTTGCGGAAAGACCACCCTTATCAGACACCTCAACGGCCTCCTGGTCCCCACAAAAGGTGATGTCCTGGTGGACGGCATGAATACCGAAAAATCCGACGCCCTGCGGGACATCAGGCAAAAGGTGGGCATGGTTTTCCAGAACCCGGACAACCAGATCGTGGGAATGACCGTTCAGGAAGACGTCTCATTCGGTCCCGGGAACCTGGGACTCCCTTCCGGGGAAATTCGAAAACGAGTCGAGCATTCGCTTGACCTCGTCGACATGACGGCTTGCGCAGACAGGGCGCCCCACACCCTCTCGGGCGGAGAGAAACAATTGGTTGCCATGGCAGGAGTCCTGGCCATGAACCCGTCATACATCGTGCTGGACGAACCGACCTCTTTTCTCGACCCTCAGGGAAGGAAAAGGGTGCTGGGCGTTGTCAAGTCCCTGAACGAGCGGGGAATCACCATCATCCATGTCACCCACAACATGAATGAGATTGTCGACGCGGACCGTGTGATCGTCATGAGCGGGGGCAGGATTCTTCTGGATGAAGGGCCGTCCGAGGTGTTTTCCAGGTGCGACTGGCTGCAGGAATTGGGCCTGGATGTCCCTGCGATTACGGAACTGATGTGGCGTCTGAACCGAATGGGGGCCGACCTCCCCCCGGATATCCTGAACATGGACGACGCCTGCCGGGCCATATCGGCCCTGATCGGGCGGCGCGCCGCTTAGGAGTAGGCTGAAGGCATTTAGGCTGTGAGGTACCGCAGGAGGGGAACATAAGCGATCATAGGAAACTCAGAGCGTTTGAATGGGCTGATGAAGTGGCACTTCTGATCGATCGAGCAACCAGGGAATTCCCCAAAGAAGAAATAAGCGAAGGATTCGGAAACTAATAGCCTTTAGCCTACAGCCTAAACAACCTGAACAGTTACTAATTACGATATGTATCATCTCGGTCAATATATTCCTCGGACATCTTTCATTCACAGTCTGGACCCACGCATCAAGCTCCTTTCCGTGGTCCTGATGAGTCTCATCATCTTAAAGGCCCAGGCGTTGACGGCCCTGATCATCAGTATCTTTCTCATTTTTCTTCTTCCCGCTTCCCGAATTCCCCCACGGCAAATCCTGCGCTCTCTTAAACCCGTCATCCCTTTCCTTCTGCTCCTTTTCCTGCTCCATCTGCTGCTCACCGAAGGAGAGCCCGTTGCGCCCTTTCCCCCCTGGCCGGTCACCGTCACCTATACCGGCCTTTACAAGGGAATCATGGTGACATGGCAATTCGTGCTCCTGATTGTCAGCGCTTCTTTTCTGACCATGACCACGCCTCCGACGGAACTGGTGAGCGGTCTCGAACGGCTGCTGAGGCCTTTCAAAATCATCGGGGTTCCCTCTCATGACGTGGCCGTCATGGTCTCCGTGGCCTTGAGATTCGTGCCCACCATCCTCGAAGAGATCCGCAACATCCGGGAGGCTCAAATGGCCCGGGGAGCTGACCTCAAGACCGGGAGTCTCTCCCGCCGCATCCACTCCACCATATCCCTGCTGATCCCGCTGATCAGCAACGCCTTCCGCAGGGCGGACGACCTCGCCACCGCCATGGAAGGCCGGGGCTATGCGGGCGGCCCCCGCACCTATATGCATGACCTGCGCCTGACCGTCAGGGACTACGGCGCCATCGCGGTGATGCTCCTTATCGGCGGATCCTGTCTGTTCCAGGGTGACCTCTTTCATTTGCTCAACCTCTGGATGTAAGGGTAAAGCCTATCGTTGCGACGTTGGCATTTGACGCCGATGAAAAAAAACTCATGGTGCGTCTTCAAGATAAAAGCGCGGCAAATTTTTCAACGCAAGGTTCAAGAATATACCCCTTGCCGGGGGTTTTCTCCGGAGGATCGCACCTTAGGTACATCTTTCACAAATACGCTAACAAATACTGGTTGACTTGGACACTGAATGGTGTCGATGTACATCCGCTATTGGCTCACCACGGAGGCACAGAGTTCACAGAGGTGACTTCATTTTTTCATTTCCGTTGAGAGGACGGAAATGAAAAATGACCAAGCCCTGCGGGCAGTTACCACCAGCCTGCGGCGGAGCCGCTCAGGGTTTTTCACTTGCCCCCCTCTCAGGGGCAAGTGAAAAGAGTCTTTTCTCAGTGTGCTCCGTGTCTCTAGTCACGCTACTGCGTGACGGGTGGTAAAAATTCACCCGTGGAGTATGTTAGCATAATTATGAATCAATATACTAAGACTGAAGGCCTTCGCCCTCGCGCCGATCATCAGTTCCCCAAATCAGCGCAGGCAGGGACGCTGTGCTCGATGGAGGCTTTTATAATATCCAGATTATGCCATTAAGCCTTTATCACGGCCCTGCCGGGTAAATGTAAAAAATGGGGGGCGGTCTGGAGGAGAATACCCCCGGACGAGGGGGCACGGAACATGGGTTTCAGTATAGATTCCCGGCTCGGAGAAACAAGTTATGGTTAGCCTTGGGGAAGGGCATTTACAAGGGCAAAAAAAATAATTCTCTATACTTTGGCAACGATTTCCTTGAGTCACATTATCCATTGAAGTTCATTAAGAGAGTAAAGAGCCTATGAAAAAACTGTCTATGAACGATCGTCATTGACTTTTGAATTGGATCCGCCCCTTCGGACTTCTCCTTGATGCCCTGTTTATCTTGCTTTTACCGGTGACCTCCCCTTGCGAAGCATCGGGGGCAAAGCCCTTACTCGATCAGGCCCTTGAAACGGTGGGCCTTGATATGTACCTGGGTGGATCCTTTGTCCAGGCGGCCTCTCTCTGGGGGTGGGGTGGTCTCGTTGACCTGGAAGGAGAGGACACCTACGTTTCGGGCTGGCTTTGCATGGGGGCCTCGGAGGCCAACGGTATCGGCCTGTTCCTGGACAACGCCGGTAATGACGGCTACGACAATACACAGGGTATGGCCGTCGGCCGCCTCATCCAAGACCGACGGGCCGGAGGTCCGGGGATCTTTGTCGATACCGGGGGCAAGGACAGGTACTCCGGTCCGGGAGCAGATAACAGTGTGTGGGGAGCGAACCGCTGGAGTATCGGCATGGACGGGAAGCAGACGCCACCCGGCGGTGTGCATCTTTCACCTCCCGAAGGACCCCCGCCCCTCAACAAGGCAACTCAGCCGGGCCGAAACCCTTCCCCGGCAGGAAAAAATAGAGAATTTGCTTTCCGTGGCCTCTCACTGGGGACATGAAAGGGAGATCCCAAAGAAGGCCGGAGAAATCCTCATCGAAATGGATCCTGAGGAGTCCGTTCCCGTTGTCCTAAACTTTCTGGACACCCCCAACATCATGAGCCTCGTTTACATGGGGATCTTCTTCTCCGTTCATGCCGACACCGCCCTCACCCTTCTGATTGAAAAGGCGGAAGACCCGAATTCCCGCATACGCTCAAGGGCCCTATCCTATCTGGGAAGATTGCGGGATACCAGGGCACTCGAGACCTGCATCAAAGGCCTGGGCCATGGCTCTTGGAGGGTCCGGTCATCCGGGGCCGGGGCCGTGGGGGAGATGCTCGACAAAAAACGCCTCAAGGATCTCATCCCCATGAAAGTGGATCAAGGACATTCAGGAATCTGAGAAAATTGCACCGCGAATCGAGGAATGTTTAAACGATCCCGATCCGGCCGTGAGAAAGGCGGCCGCCTATTCACTCGGCCAACTGAAGGACACACCCGCCCTTCCCCGCCTGCTTTCCCTTCTCAAGGATTCCGCACCCTGGGTTCGGGACGCCGCAGTCCTGGCGCTTGCCCGTTTCGGAGACGGGGTCGTCGGACCACTCGTCACCGCGATGGACGCAGAGGATCCCTCTTTCAAAATCCTCGGACTGGACGTACTCGGAAGGATCAACAGCGAAGAGTCCGGAAAAATTCCGGAGAGGTATGTGAATGACCCTCATCCCGGCGTAAGACGCACTGCCGGGCGCCTCATGAGGAAATAGTTGTATAATTGCCGGAGTGCCCGGCTTTGGTTTGACCCGGAGGGATTTTATCTTATCGGCATTTCAAGGCTCACGGAATATGGAACTCTGTCGGAGAACCGACTTTCAGGAGGCTGTTGGAAATTGTTCGGATGCAAGGCTTGCGAAATCCGGAGGAACGAGGCCGCCGCAGTGACGAAGGATGAGTGTAACGCAGCAGACGGACGTTTTCCGACAGCCTCCTAGACTTTGAAATATTTTTTGACCCTCGTGAAAGAAATTCTTGGCTTTGATTTCAAGAATGTTTCTTTGGCACGCAAAATCCGCCGGTTCGATTCTTTCAAACGTTGAAAGGTTATTTCCCCAAGGAGCACCTTGCTCCGTATTCTTGCCACGCTCTCCATCACCTTTTCCTGATCCTTGCAGATCAGCAGGATATCGGCGCCGGCATCCAGGGCATCCACCGCCCCTTCCGCCACCCCAAAATGCTCCGCAATAGCCCCCATCTCAAGGTCATCCGTGATAATCAATCCATCAAATCCCATCTTTTCCCGTAGAAGCCGACCCAAAACAGCGGGTGAAAGCGTGGCAGGATGATCCGGATCCAAGGCGGTATAAATGGCATGGGAGGTCATCACGGCCGAAACCCCCTCTTCGATGGCCGCCCGGAAGGGCGGAAGATTGTCCGTTTCGATATCCTCTCGGGCCATAGATATTCTGGGGAGGTTTAAATGGGGGTCCAGGTCGGCGCGACCCAAACCCGGAAAGTGTTTGGCCACGGCCATGATCCCGTTTTTCTGAAGCGCCCTTATAACCCTTCGACCCAAACGGGCCACCACATCGGGATCCTCCCCGAAAAGTCGTCCCTCCAGGTGTTTTTCAAGCTCCCCCTTCTGCACGTCCAGAACAGGGGCCAGATCCATATTCAGACCCACCATCTTCATTTCACGAGCCGTTACCCGACCGAATTCGGTGGCCATTTTTATAGGATGACCATCCATACCAATGGCACGATTTCCCTGAAAAACCGTGAAGGGTTCGCGCAGCCTGGCAACTCGTCCCCCCTCCTGATCCACCGCCAGGAAGAGGGGAAAGCCATGACAGCCCATTGCCATTTTCTGCAGATCCTCGCAGAGTCTTGCGACCTGAACAGGGTTTTCGACATTTCTGGAAAAAAGGATAACACCGCCGAGATGATAATCACGGATCAGGTCTTCAGTTCCCTTGTCGAGTTGGGGCCCTGGCAGGCCCGCCATAAAAAGCTGACCGATCATTTCATTGAGTTCGGTCAGATCAAGCGTTGTGTTCATATCAACCTACTCCTTCTACCTCTGTCACGCTCACTTTACCCTTTTCCGGCTTTCCCGTGTTCCGATTCTATGCTGAAACAAAAAAGGCTTTTTCATTGTCGGCTTTAGTCGCGAGTTATTCTCCATAGGACAAGAGTTATTTCATTTCGTAACTGTTCAGGTTGTTTAGGCTGTAGGCTAAAGGCTATTAGTTTCCGAACCCTTCGCTCATTTCTTCTTTGGGGAATTCCCTGGTTGCTCGATATGTGATCACGCATATTCCCTTCCGGCGGTACCTCACGGCCTAAATGCCTACAGCCTATCTAGCTGAGTAGTTACTTCATTTCAGGCTCAACACGTCTCGGGCATCATGGTCAGTTGTTGAAAATCAATTTTTCTGATATCATTTTTTTTGCGATGACCCTGTAGGGGTTACCCCGTAAAGAAACCTCTCAGAGTTTAAGCAAAAATGGAAGAAAAATCGATATACAAATATCGAGTTGTCTGTCGCAGGCCAAAGGACCTTACCGCTCAGGGAGGGGAAGTAATCAAAGAGACCGGCGTCATTCATGGTCGTTTTCAGGTTCTGCACAACGACCACCTCAAGTATCTGATGTCCGGAAAGGCCGGATGCCGGCATCTCGTCGTGGGCATCACAAATCCCGATCCGTCTCTGACCCGGGATGATCCTTCGGATCCTGAACGGAGTCGTCCTGCTTCCAATCCCCTCACCTATTTTGAACGTTATACCCTGATACGATCCGCTTTAAAAGACGAAGGGCTCACCGATGACGAATTCTCCATCGTCCCCTTCCCCATCAATTTTCCTGATCTCTATCACCATTATATTCCCATGAATGCCACCTTTTTCCTGACCATTTACGACCGGTGGGGAGAGCAGAAACTCGAAAGGTTTCAATCTCTTGGGCTTCGGACCGAGATACTCTGGAGAAAGCCCCAGGAGGAAAAGGGGCTACGGGGCACCGAGATCCGAAAACGTATGATTCGGGGAGAACCCTGGGAGAACCTGGTCCCTCCCAGTGCCGCAAGGCTCTTGAAAGAGTGGGATATTCCGGGTCGTCTTCGAGGGATCCGAAATTAAAGAGTTGTGGCGCTTCGAGCGGGAAAAGTACTAAGATTCCCATGCTAAACCCGTTTAATGAACTTCATGAACAAGGAGGTTCACCGAAATCATAACCGCCATATAGGGTTTTTTATAAAAGGGATGATGCTTGTGCCGGTCATGGGACCCTCTTTTTAAAAAAAAGAGGGCCCCATGACCGGACTTTGCTACTTTTTTAAAACCGAGAATGATGCATCTGTTGAGAGAGCATGACCAGAAGGTGACATTGTGGTGTTCATTCTTTAACTCCAACGCCGCAAGTCTTCCCTTCTACTTCTATTCCTTTTCCGGATCTTCTCCCGGTCCGATCAGAGGCAACACCTTGCCCACTTTGAAAAACACCAGGAAACGGGTCTTTCCCTCTTCCTTCTCTGAAGCATACCTTTTACTGCGTAAGGCGTAGAGAAGTTCGCTGTCCTGTTCCTCCTTCACCTTGGTCAGGTAAAGGCGCGTGCCTTTATATCCCGGGCCGTCCTCCATGAAAAGGTAGGCCGCATGGCCGTTGGACTTCAGATTTTCATGGGTCAAACGATCCGCCATGATAAAAGCAATGGTTTCTTCATCCATGATATGGGGTTTGGCATAGACCGCTGCGTCCACCCGGCCCTGACCGTCGGCGGTCGACAAAACACCCCTTCCCTTGACGTTCTCGAAATACGCTTTGAGATCCATGGTTCACCTCCTGTATGAGAGTAAAGAATCCGGGTCCGGAGGGCCCGGCTTTGGGCTAACCCCTAAGGGGTTTTATATTATTTGAATTTCAGGTCTCCCGGCGTGTTGGCATTCATGTTCTTGTCTTAAAATAACACACATGCTCCATTCTCGGGGCAAAACGATCGGGACCTTCCAAGAGGGGTTGCCCCAACGACCTCGCCATACCTTTCAGCATACCCCCGAAGACCCATTGATGCACGGGATAAAGGGTGTACCAGTAAAGGATTCCCAGGAGGCCTTTTGGCAAAAACCTGGAGAGTTGCTGCACCTCCGATACCCCGTCACCTACGTCATTCACCCTGAATTCAAGGGTAGCCTCCCCGGGGAGTTTCATCTCGGCCAGCAGGACCAGTCTTCCCGGGGCTTCGACCTCGATCACCCGCCAGAAATCCAGGGCATCTCCCACATAGAGTTCACCGGGATCCCGGCGCCCTCTTCTCAAACCCACCCCTCCCATGATCCGGTCTATCCCGCCGCGAACCCGCCAAAGGAAATCCCCGAAATACCAGCCGTTCCCACCCCCGATCCGAACAACGGCCTTCCATGTCTCTTCGGGTGAAAGCCTTACAAGTGCCCGATAGCCGCATTCCAATATCGTTCCGCCGGCGTATGGGGCATCTCCGCACCGCAGCCATTCAGGGGGATCATTCATCCCGGAATCCGACCAGCAGGTCTCCACCTGCTGCCGCCGTGTTTTTTCCAGGGCCAGACGAACGGCCTGTCTGCATGAAAGCAGTTCCTGGGGAACAATCGAGCGAATCCGATTCTCCTGGCAAACCACCGGATTTCGCAGGCCCTCGGCAAGAGGCCTGGCAAGGGATGACGGCACGGGTGTCACAAGATGAATCCAATAGGAACTCAACCGGGGCGTCAACAGAGGAACAGGCACTACCCATCGCTTGGGAAGTTTCGCCTCCACGGCGTAAATCTCCATGAGATCCCGGTAGGTCAGGACATCGGGCCCCCCGATGTCAAAAGTCTCTCCCTTCACGACATCAGGTTCAAGACACCCCTGGAGATAGTGGAGCACATTTCGAATGGCAATGGGCTGGCAGGGCGTTTGAACCCAGCGGGGCGTCACCATCATCGGCAGGCGCTCCACCAGGTAACGAAGGATCTCGAAGGAGGCACCGCCCGATCCGAGAATCATGGCTGCCCTCAGGAATGTCGTCGGGACGGGACCGGATTGCAGAATCCTCGCAACTTCGGTTCTGGAGCGCAGGTGTTTGCTCAAGGAGGGGTCGTCGGAACCCAGTCCTCCCAAATAGATGATTCGCTCCAGGCCCCCCGATGCCGCGGCTCGGACCATGTTCCGGGCGGCTGTGCGATCCGCTTCAGCAAAATCCTTGTGGCGGGGGTTCATGGAATGAATCAGGTAAAAGGCCGCCCGACACCCCTTGGTTGCCCTTTCCAGGGTCTCCGGATCATGCACATCGGCCTGGACAAGCTCCGTCATGGGATGGTCGGCCCAGGGGCGGCACCGAATCTTGTCCAGAGACCGCCCCATGATCCGAACCCGATACCCGGAAGACAACAATTGGGGGATCAGCCTTCCGCCCACGTAACCCGTGGCTCCTGTCACGAGTACAGGCTTTTTTTCCATCACGATGCCTCCTCTCTATGAGGGAGAAAAAACGTCAACCCTGCGAAGCCCTGTTGGTACCTTTATGATTTCAAAACTAACAATGGTCCCCATGATTTCAAGTTTCTCGTTTTTGAAAAAAAATTGTCATGATCCCTCCATGGTTGAATGCGTTTCAAAAAGTTAGGCAGATACAAAGGCAAATAAAAAATACTCCCAGACCGTTTCCGTCGCCACCCCCCGGTTGACAGCCTCTTTTTCATGCTTACCATTTTTAAGAACCACCAACAATAACTCTATTAACCTGCCCAGGAATTGGGGACACGAGCCGGGTTAAGCTGAAAGCTTACCGGCTTTTTTTATTGGAGGACCGCGTTATGAGTACAACCCAGGAGCCAATCACGGAAAGGATATCGCGTTTGAGTCCCATTTTTGACGATGACGCCTTTTCGAGGATCGATGCTTCGGACGACCGTGACTTTTACGCCCGGGATCGTTTTGTCGACCATCTTGATTCTCTTGCCCTTTCAACGGTTGAAAAGATCATCGGAACCCTTATTGTCGAAAAGGACCCCATGATTCTGGACCTGATGGCCGGATGGAATTCTCACGTTCCCGCTTCTCTCAGCACCGCAAAGGTGACCGGCCTAGGTTTGAACGACAGTGAGCTCAAGGCCAATAAAAGCCTCTCGGAATATATCTTACACGACCTCAACGAGGACCCCCACCTTCCCTTTCCCGACAATTTCTTCGACGCGGTCATCAACACGGTTTCAGTGGACTATATGATCCGGCCGATTCAGGTCTTTCAGGAAGCGGGCAGGATACTTAAACCCGGAGGGCTTTTTCTCGTCATCTTCTCGAACCGGATGTTCCCCCAAAAGGCGGTTAGAATCTGGCGCGAATCCAGAGAAGAAGAGCGGATCATTCTCGTTGAAGAATATTTTAAAGCATCCGGATTGTTCGAAAAAACGTCTTTTTTCGTGTCCAAAGGCCGGCCCCGGCCCGGGAATGACAAATACGCCCCGATGGATCTCCCCAGTGACCCCGTCTTTGCGCTTTATGCGGACAGGACGGGCGGCGGATCGTTACGGCGTAAAAGGCCTTCATTAAAAATAGAGTCCGTCGAAAATCTAAAAATGGAAGAGCTGAAAAAAAGAAAGAAAACGACAGGAAAAACCCTGTGCTGTCCCCATTGCAACGAAAGAATGCTGAAATGGGCGGTTCCGGAGAACCCCTTTATCAGCACCTGGGACAACGACTTCATGTATATCTGCTTCAATGATGACTGCCCTTACTACGTCCGGGGATGGGACTTCATGGCCAAAGAAGGGAACACGGGGTCCTACCGTCTCATGTACAACCCAGAGAAAGACACATGCCAGCCCATTCCCGTTCAGAGCCCAAAGGCTCTCAGGGAGAGCATCATAGGAGAAGAGGCATAAGGCCTGCGTCCTGATGAGTAAGTATGGTCTCTTGATCAGACCGCACTGCGCCTCAAATCATCTTCCGTTTCTAAACATGGTTACGAAGCTGCAATTCCACCGGGTGCGGTTGAAGATAGGTCTGCGAACCAAGATAGGGTTCCCTGTACTTTCTGACATAGTGATTGATCAGCGTGATGGGAACGATGAGTGGCACATATCCCTGCCTGTATTCATCGATGATTTCCAGGAGTTCCTGCTTTTCATCCGGTGACAGCACCTTTTTGAAATAACCCATCATGTGATGGAGGACATTGGTGCTTTTTTTCGGAGTGGTCTTGAGCTTCAGGGCCTGCATGAGTAGTCTTTCATAAGTATCGTAGAGATCCCGGACAGGGGCTCCCTTAACACCGGCGACCAGTTTCCCCATCAAGCGGTAGTGTTTCTGGCTGTGCGATAGGAGGAGCAATTTCTGGCGGGTATGAAACGCCACCAACTTGCCCGCAGTAATTTTTTCCGAAAGGACTTCTCTCCATTGCTTGAGAACAAATATTCTTTCTATAAAATTCTCCCTCAGTTTCGGATCATGGAGCCTTCCCTCTTCTTCAACGGGAACCAGGGGATAGTGCTCCATGAAGGCCCTGGCGAATAGCCCTACACCCTGTTGTGAGGGCATGCCCTTGTCATTGTAGACCTTGACCCGCTCCATGCCGCTACTGGGTGATTTGCTTTTAAAAATAAAGCCGCAGAGGTCCTCACTCTCCAATGTCTTCACCCGCTTCTTGGCCCACTTGTTCATTCTGTCCGTATAGTCCCGTTTGGTGCGGGAGGTGATCAGGCGGGGAGATGCGGGATCCCCTGTCAGTCGGAGGGCTTCCCGGGGAATGCCGAAGCCGCATTCAACTTCCGGGCATACGGGGACATACTCCACATACTGTCCAAGCGTATCTTGCAGGAATCTGTCCAGCTTGTGACCGCCGTCATAGCGGACCTTTTCTCCCAGAAGGCAGGAACTGATACCGATTTTTATTCGGTTTTCCATAGTGCACCTCACGGACACGAGTACCCGGGTCCAGAAGTCCCGGCTTTGATTTAATCCCTAAGGGGAGGTAAGCGTTACAAGTGAACTAAAGCCCGCCCTGGTGCGACGTGTTCATATGACTGATACGGCCTGCGCACCACATCAGGCTCGTCTTTTTGAGCATGGCGTATTGGTGATCGGTCTGGGCCAGGGTTACGAGTGACTAAAGTTGAGGCATCGCTTCGAGAGCTTCATGAAAAACCCGATCAAAATTGAGTGCCCGAAATTTCAATGAAATGAAGAGGATGCTGGATTAAGCGAATGAAGCTCCCCGCAGTCACGCCATGCATGCGGGAATGGTTCGGGAAAAACGCACCCTTGTAAGCTGACATGGAGGAACAGCAACATATGTTAATATACCAAACGGCCTTTAACGAAGCAATAATGAATTGCACTGTATGCCGGTTTGCCCTCAAAGCAAAACATAAGGGTCCGGAAAGCCTGATCCGAGTCGAGAGTGCATCCGGAAATAACCATTCCGAGCGCGAGTTCACAGCCATCAACATTGAGCGTTCAACCAAAGCTACTTCAAAACAATGCCTTGGCTGACTGCTGACCGCTGAGCGCTCCTCCAGAAATCTTCGATTTCTGGATGGACACTCGACTAGCCCCGGAGATGGGTTTGGTCACCATAAAAATTCAACACTCATGGCATGCCGGAAGACTGATGCGATGAAAATCCTTCCCTGCAGGGGTTCACTGTGGTAATTTGTGAGAGGATGTGAACCCAAATAAGGGAGTTGAAAAACAGACCCTCTAAAACGATATCAGAACCGGGAGAACAACCCCATGATCGACAGGATCAAAGACCTCATCAAGGCAAGAGATATCTGTGTTCTGGCAACGGTTTCCGAGGAAACGCCTCACTGTTCCCTCATGGCCTATGCGACAGACGACGCGTGTCGTGAAATCTACATGGTCTCCCACGGTCAGACGACTAAATTCAGGAACATGACCGAAAATCCTGCCGTCAGCCTGCTCATTGATACGAGGGAAGAACATACGGGACCGCGAAGACCTGAGGCCCAGGCTATCACTCTGGATGGCATCTATGAAAAAATCGAGGATGGAAAAAAAGAAGACCTTGTACGGAGTAAGCTTCTGGAGCGGCACCCTCACCTGAATTCATTCATGGCCGATCCCGGCACGGAGATTCTCTGTATCAGGATTCGGTCTTTTCTGCTTCTTGACGGCATAGACAAGGCCTATTTTGAAGAACTCTAACGATCTGACATTCCGGAAGCTGTTTTGCCTTTCCGAACACGTTCAAGGTTAGGCGGGTCATGACGATCTCTTTTCAAAAACGAAAAAAACGTTGCCGGGAAACCGCACAAGAACTTTGCCAAGGCGGGCGAAGCGCCTCTCCCACAATGCCACGCAAGTCTTAGCCCGAGCGTTTTCTGCCCGAGGTTCATCGCCGCCCTCGTTGCCCCGTTTCATGAAGCTACCGGTTGGGCCCTCGTTTTTGAAAAGAGATCGTCATGGCCCAAGGCCGTCTTTTTCTAAAAAGGCTACACCTACCTCAGGAGGGAAGCATCGGATGAAAAAGGATACGCTGAAAGGGCGGCGATCGATACCTGTTAATCCGCCCTTTTGGGGAAAGTTGGGTTTTTCCTCTCAGACAATCACTTTTGGCTTTTTATCGCTATGAACGCTGTACCCGCCCATCGCATCCGCAGGGCCAATGACGTCCCGGTCAATCCCCGGGGCGACTTTGTGCTTTACTGGATGATCGCCAACAGACGTGTGACCTGGAACTTCAGTCTTCAGAGGGCCGCGGATCACGCCCTGGAGCTGGACAAACCCCTCGTCATTCTGGAGGCCCTCCGCATCGGGTATCCATGGGCCTGCGAGCGTTTTCACCGCTTCATCCTGGAGGGCATGGCAGACAATGCCCGAAGACTCCAAAAGGCCGACGTTCTCTACTATCCCTATGTCGAACCCGCCCCTGATGCGGACAAAGGTCTGCTCGCCGCGCTTGCATCCCGGGCCTGTCTCATCGTCACCGATGACTTCCCCGCATTTTTTCTGCCGCGAATGGTGGCTTCGGCAACCACAAAGATTCCGGTGCACTTCGAGATGATCGACTCCAATGGCCTTCTTCCCATGGGCGCCACAGACCGTATCTTCCCAACGGCCTATGCCTTCAGGCGCTTTCTTCAAAAGACTCTCCCGGCCTTTCTGACCGAGCGCCCGAAAGCAGACCCCTTAAGGGGTGTCTCTCTCAAAATTTTAAAGACCCTTCCGCGGGCCGTTGTCTCAAAATGGCCTCCGGCATCGCCCCTCCTTCTCAGCGGAGACCCGAGCGCTTTGGCATCATTTGATCTTGACCATGGCGTCGGCCCCGTGGTTTTGCACGGGGGAACCCGCCAGGCCACCATAAAACTCAAAGGATTTCTGAACAAGGGGCTGTCCCTATACTCCGAGAACCGCAATCATCCGGATCTGGAAGGGAGCAGTGGATTATCCCCTTACCTCCATTTCGGCCATCTATCCGCCCATCAGGTCTTCCATCAAACGGCACGAAAAGAGGCCTGGTCCATGAACATGCTCTCGCAAAAAACAACCGGCGGCCGAAGCGGATGGTGGGGGATGAGCGAGGCGGCCGAGGCCTTTCTGGACCAACTCGTGACCTGGCGGGAAGTCGGATTCAACATGTGCCTGCGACAGACGGATTATGACCGTTATGACTCCCTGCCGGACTGGGCCCTGAGGACCCTGAAGCAACATGAAAAAGATCAAAGACCCTACCTGTATTCCCTGGAGGATTTGGAGAACGCCCAAACCCATGATTCCCTCTGGAACGCGGCCCAGGTTCAGCTCATTCGAGAAGGACGGCTTCACAATTATCTCCGAATGCTTTGGGGGAAAAAGATCCTGGAATGGACGCCGTCGCCCCGGGTCGCCCTGGACACCATGATCGAACTCAACAACAAATACGCCCTGGACGGCAGGGACCCCAACTCCTACAGCGGCATCTTCTGGGTGCTGGGGCGCTACGACCGGGCCTGGGGACCGGAACGGTCCGTTTTCGGCAAGGTCCGGTTTATGAGTTCGAAGAATACGGCCCGGAAGCTTCAACTGCGGAACTATCTCATGAAATACGGCTCATTATAGTCGACTTCGAATACGGCCGTTTTACCGGCGATACCGGTGTGGGTGCCGGTATGGATGATACCACCACCAGGGATCATAAGGAGGGTAATACCAATAGGGGGGAGGCGAGGCGTATTCTTCCCGGCGTTCCTGCCAGAGATGGATCTCTTTTACCTCCACCAAAGGATATTCGTAAGTGATCTCGCCCAAGGGCAAAGCCCGTTTTCCCATAATGGTTCCCGCTACGGTCAATTCCCTGCCCTTCGAAAAAAGCTCCACATCCAGGAAGCCCCTGTAAAGGGCCAGGAACCGGCCGCCGGAACGGTCCGTGTCCCAGGGTTGCCCGGTATAATCCACAGGTTTCTGGAGGACTTTGATCAGGGTCCCCTCCTTACGATTCTCCGCTTGGATGATCACACCGCCCAAGACAACCACCCTGCCTCGATGGGCATCAGGATTTTGAAGCACTTCGGCGAAAGTCGGCCCATTTGCCGCCTGAACCCTCAATCCTTTGGAAATGACAGGTGCACATCCCGTGAAAACAAGCAGGATGACGGCAAGCATTGATTTTATCTCCATTCGGTTTTTCATGATCAATCACCGCCTTTGCTCCAATTACTTCAGTTTAGTCGTTGACCCGGCTGGTTACAAGGCAAAAATTTGGCTGTCGCACTCAGTGACAGCAAAACCCTTGCAGAAAATTTTTCAAATACGACCTGTGCACTTCGCACTGCAAGACACGGTGCACAGGAATCCTTTCATGACAAAAAATGTATTTAGATATTATTTTCAAGGAAATATGATTTGATTTTTTATGCATATTTTTACATGAAGCGATACTTTGCCGTTTCGGGTTTTTGGGGTGCTTTTGCCTTTACATGAAAGACCGCTTCACCTATACTTTTTCTGCTGCAAACGAGTCTTTTATACATTGGAATATGGAAACGGTGATGTCCACGATCTTAGACGGGAGGCGGGAGAATTTAGGCGATTCGATGGAGACGATCAGGCATAATGACGCCCGGCGTCGCCTGGAAGAATTGGAAGCGTTGGAGTCGTCAATCCTCGATGCCATCCCGCAGGCGGTTGTGGGGCTGCACAACCGCCGAATCAATTTTGTCAACCATGCCGTCAAGGTGATATTCGGATGGGAGCCAAAGGAGTTGATCGGCGAAAGCGCCGGAGTGTTTTACTGTAACGATGAATATTCGGAAAAAATCGCACAAATTTTCTACTCCGCCCTCGAAAACCAGCGCACCTACTCAATCGAATACCCTTGTCGCAGGAAAGACGAAAGAGAAATCCTCTGTATGATGAGGGCCTCGCGTATAGGCGACAAACTGGAAGAACGGCGAATTGTGATCACCTATGAGGACATTACCGTTAAAAAACAGGCAGAGAAAGAACTCCAGCGTTCCCGTGAGCAGTTGAGGAACCTCTCAGCCCATTTGCAGGCGGCGCGTGAAGAGGAAAGCACCCGTATCGCCCGGGAGATTCACGACGAATTGGGCCAGTCCCTGACGGCCCTCCAGATGGATCTGTCATGGCTCGACAAACATTTGCCGAAAAAAACCGGCGCCTTGAAGGAAAAAGCAAAGCGTATGAGCCGGCTTGTCGACACGACCGTTGAAAGCGTTCACAAAATTTCAACGGAACTGAGACCTGTGATGCTGGACGATCTCGGTCTCACCGCAGCCATGGAATGGCAGATCGAAGAGTTCAGGAAACGATCAGGCGTCAAGTGCGAAATCTGTCTGAACTACGATGACAATGTAATCGACAAAAAACTGTCGACATCCCTCTTTCGCATTTTTCAGGAAACACTCACCAATATCGCCCGGCATGCCGATGCCACAGGGGTCCGGGTCAAGCTGATCCAAATAGGGAATGAACTTTGTCTTGAAGTCGCCGACAACGGCAGGGGCATTTTTCCGAATCAGATCCATGATTCCAAGTCCCTCGGAATCATCGGGATGCGCGAAAGAGCTCACCTTTGGGGCGGGAGCGTAAGTGTGAACGGTCAATCCGGCAGTGGGACGATAGTTACCGTAAAAATTCCGATTTCCCAAGGGGACGCGTGAGATGTTGCAAATTCTCGTTGCCGACGATCATGCGGTAGTCCGGGAGGGTGTTAAGCAGATTCTGGCCGACGTGAGCGACATGGTCGTCAAGGGGGAAGCGAAGGACGGTCCTGAGACCCTCGAAAAGGCCATGCGGAATGACTATGATGTGATACTCCTCGACATATCGATGCCGGGTAGAAACGGGCTTGAAATCCTTAAAGAGATCAAGGTCCGCCTTCCTAAACTCCCCGTCCTCATTCTGAGCATGCATCCTGAAGAGCAATACGCCGTTCGGGCACTGCGCGCAGGTGCTGCGGGATACCTTACAAAAGCCAGTGCTCCTCAGGAATTGATCGGCGCCATCAGAAAGGCATCCCGCGGTGGGAAATATGTCACGGCGTCACTGGCGGAAAAACTCGCGTTTGAACTGGATGCCGATACGGAAAAACCGCCTCATGAAACACTCTCGAACCGTGAATACCAGGTGATGCTGATGCTCGCGTCAGGCAATACGGTCGGTGAAATCGCCGAGGAACTGTGCCTCAGCGCCAAGACGATCAGTACCTACCGGACTCGGATTATGGAAAAGATGGGCATGAAAAAAAATGCCGAACTGACACTTTATGCCGTCAAGAATAATCTGGTAAGCTAAACAATCTCGAAATATTTTAAATATTTCGCAGCCATCAAACGGGTCGTCGCTCTGAATCCACTGAAATAACCCAAAAAAAGCATGGCACTATTTTACGGAAACCTTTCAGGATTATTTATGCATGATTCAGGTTTCACTCCTGTCGCATAAACACCTTCAAAATATCAGGCCGCCTTCCTACAAAAAAAAGGGCACCCATCCGATACCATATCTTCGATAACCATGCTAAAGGACTTAATAGTCACACTCTTGCCATTATTCGGATCATACGCAGAACAGATCTCATTCGGAGTCCTTAGCGTTTGAGAACTGCTCCACTTCTATTGGTATGCTTTTTTGGCTGATGGGTAAAGAACCCCGGCGCTTCGTAGATCCCCGAGCAATTGGGCGGGAAGAGGACCGGATCTTTAATGACGAAATAAAGTGAGTGAGATATTCCCGGGATTCAAGCTGGAGTAGCATTTAGATGAGCAAACAAGGGGACGAATATGGACAACGACATGAGAGAGCCCGAATCAGGATTTCGACCTTTTAAAGAAGAGCCGTTTCGGAAAGAGGCGATACGTACGATCCTGCATCGGGCATTCAAAGAAAAACGAAGCTACCTGATGGAACACGAGTGCAAAAAAATTCTCGAAGGCTTCGATGTAGCGACTACGGGCTCCCTGGTAGCAACCTCGGAACATGAAGCCGTCACAATGAGCAGGGACATCGGCTATCCCGTTGTGTTGAAAATCGCTTCGCCCGACGTCATCCACAAAACGGATGTCGGCGGTGTAACGCTCGACCTGACAAACGATCGGGATGTGTGCACCGCATACCGGAACATTGAAACCGCCTTTAAGGATCGGGAAATTGTCGGCATTTCGGTCCAGAAGATGGCTGAACCGGGTATAGAAGCGATCATCGGTGTTACAAGAGATCCCGCATTCGGACCTGTTCTCATGTTCGGCCTGGGCGGGGTGTTTGTGGAGGTTCTAAAAGACGTTACCTTCCGGGTCCTGCCCATCACCGGTCGGGACGCAGATGAAATGATCAAAGAGGTCAAAGGATATGCCCTCCTGAATGGGCATCGGGGATATGCCGCTGATCTTTCCGCCTTAAAAAAACTGCTTCTCCAGGTTTCCCGGATGATCGCCGAATATCCGGAAATCAGGGAACTGGATCTGAATCCCGTGTTTCTCTATCCATCGGGGTGTGTGGCCGTGGATGCCAGGATGTTTCTGGAACAGGCCACGGAGGAGCGTCATATAACGCCGGAGACAGGAGACGGCTTACATAACCTGTTTTACCCCGAAAGCATTGCGGTTATCGGTGCCACCGACTCGGAAAACAAGCTGGGATATAATGTGTTTCGGAATTTACTTTCCCATGACTTCCAGGGAAAACTCTACCCCGTTCACCCTAAAAAGGAAACCGTCCTGGGCATAAGGGCCTACAAATCCATCTTTGATGTGAACGGCCCCATTGATCTCGCAATCGTTATTGTCCCTGTTCAGACGGCCCTGCAGGCCGTCGAGGACTGCTGTAAAAAGGGAATCAGGTATGTCGTTGTCGAAACCGCAGGCTTTGCCGAAACCGGCGAAAATGGCAAACGGGCTCAGGCCCGAATACGGAAAATCATTGCGCAAAAGGACTGTCGAATTCTGGGGCCGAACTGCTCCGGAGTCATCAACACCCACCACAACATGGTTCAATCCCTGGGACTCCTCGACACCCTGAAAAAAGGAAATGTGGGGCTCATTGCCCAAGCGGGGGTTTATGCCGCAGGCATTCTTACGGGATTGCGCAATGTCATCGATTTCGGCATCGTGGCAACCATCGGCAACAAAATGGATATCACCGAAACGGATATTCTACGATACATGGGAGAAGACGAGAATATAGAGGTGATCGCCATGTATATGGAAGATGTGACCAGTGGCAGGCATTTCATAGATATCGCCGGTCAAGTAACAGCCCAAAAACCTGTTATCGTCCTCAAGTCGGGAATAACGGAAGCCGGCCAAAAGGCCGTTTCGTCCCATACGGCATCGCTTGCGGGAAATGATGACATCAACAACTCCGCTTTCAAGCAGTCCGGCGTTATCAAGGCCAGGGACAACGAACACCTTTTTGCACTGACGAGGGCCTTTTCCAAACAGCCCGTGCCGAGAGGAACGGGCGTCATGGTCATCACCTACACGGGATCACTGGGAGTCTCAGCCACCGATATGCTCTACCTGAACGGCCTGAAGCTCGCGGAACTGGAGCCGGAACTAAAGACACGAATGAGGGAAATCCTTCCCGATTACCTGAATATCCGGAATCCCGTGGACTGCTCCTTCAGCATGACACCGGCACAGGTGAAAGCCCTGATAGAGATCGGCACGGAAAGCCTCAATGTTCAAAGCTTTATCATCATCCTTCAGGGCGAAATGCTGGCCTCCTTTATAGGTCCGGTGAAATCCGTCGATACCCAAGGCAAACCGATTTTGTGCTGTGTGGCGTGCAAGGAATTCATGATGAACGATGTCATCAAAATGGAACAGGCCGGGGTCCCTGTCTACTCTACTTCGGAGATGTCCGCAGGGGTCTTGGGCGAGATGTATCGTTATGCTCAGCGATGCAATCGACATGAAACCAAGGCAAGCACACTGCCCCTGACCGATGAGGTCATCTTGGTGGACAACGATCCGATCAGTTTGCGCCTCATAACACAAAACGATATCGATTTGTGGACAGAATTCGTCAACGGGTGCTCACCCCGTTCATTATGGATGAGGTTTCTTTCCCCCTTCTGTGCGACCCCTGAAAATGCACGGCGGTTTTGCACCATCAACCCGGATGAGGAACTGGCCGTCGTAGCAGAAATCACGAAGGAAGATCAAAGGAAGTTGGTCGGGATTGCGCGCCTCATCAAAAATGCCCCTCATCATAAGGAAGCGGAATACGCCGTCATCATTTCCGATCAATGGCAAAGAAGGAAGCTGGGAGGCATTCTGTCGGAGCGGTGTATGAAACTCGCCAAAAGCTGGGGCGTCAAGACCCTCAGGGCGGAAACCATCCACGGCAACTACCGCATGGTAAAGATCTTGAACAAATGCAATTTCAAGATGGAAGGGATTGACGGCAATATGGTCATGATGTCCGCGAATCTAAAATAATCTCAAATGGCATAAACAACAGTTGATAAATCTTTAAACACCATCCTCGACTTTTGACAACTGTTTGGTTTTTTGAAACACCTTCAACTAAGGGTGGGTCATGGCCATCTCTTTTCAAAAGGCCAAACTTATACGACTTTGGCAACATTACAGTAAAAAAAGGCCGGAAAACGCTCCGGCCTTTTGCTTTATATTTATATCATCATTCGAGGCGGCTTCAGGGTATCCCCCTGAAACCGCTCTTGGTCTGTCTATCCAATGGCCTTTCTGCTTCCTATGAGTTCATCGACAACGGCCGGTTCTGCCAGCGGGGACAAATCACCAAAGTCATTATAATCCTTGGCTGCGATTTTCCTGAGCACCCTGCGCATGATTTTTCCGGACCTGGTCTTGGGGAGTCCATCCGCCCACTGAATGCAATCGGGAGAAGCAATCGGTCCGATCTCCGTTCGTACGTGGGCAATAAGCGCCTTTTTCAGTTCTTCCGTCTTTTCCGCACCGGTCTTCAGTGTCACATAGGCGTAGATACCCTGTCCTTTGAGATCGTGAGGAAATCCGACAACCGCGGATTCGGCGACCTCGGCATAGGAGGTAAGCGCCCGTTCGATTTCGGCCGTTCCCAATCTGTGCCCGGAAACGTTGATCACGTCATCAATCCTTCCGGTAATTCTATAGTCACCATCCGCATCCCGCTCGGCACCGTCGCCGGAAAAATAATATCCCGGGAATTGGGCAAAATAGTTCTTTTTGAACAAATTTTGATCACCCCATACACCTCGCAACATGCCCGGCCATGCCGTTTTAAAGCAAAGTGCGCCTGATCCGACACCCTCAATCTCTTGCCCGTCATCGTCAACAATGGCCGGTACTGCCCCGAAAAAAGGCACCATGGGTTTTCCGGGTTTAATGTCAATGGCACCGGGCAGCGGAAGAATCATGTGTCCGCCCGTTTCCGTCTGCCACCATGTGTCGGCAATGGTACACCGGCTGCCGCCGACTTTATCATAGAACCACCACCATGCTTCCGGATTCAGAGGTTCACCGACCGAACCCAGGACACGCAATGAAGACAAATCATGCTTTTCAACCCAGGCATCACCTTCCCTTGCAACGGCCCGGATAGCCGTCGGTGCCGTGTAGAAGTTGTTGACGCCGTATTTTTCGACAACGGCCCAGAACCTGTCATAATTAGGATAACTGGGCACGCCTTCGAAGATGATACTTGAATAGCCGTTACAGAGCGGTCCATATACGACATAGCTGTGGCCGGTTACCCATCCGATATCCGCCGTACACCAGTAAACGTCTTCGTCGCGCACATCAAAGGCGAGTTCCTGGGTCATGGCCGCATAGAGCAGGTACCCTGCGCATGTATGATAAACGCCCTTGGGTTTCCCTGTAGAACCTGATGTGTAAAGGATAAACAAGGGATCTTCGGCATCCATCTCTTCAGGTTCGCAATACATGGGAGCATCTTCCATCAATTGCTCGTACCAGACATCGCGTCCGTCTTTCATGGAAACTTCCATACCGGTCCGTTTCACCACGATCTGGGCTCCCACCGTGGGGCATTCTTCAAGCGCCTTATCGGCATTGGCCTTTTGCGGAACCGCCTTTGCGCCCCTGTAGGTCCCATCGCAGGTGATGAGGATCTTGGCCTCACAGTCATTGATACGATCTCTCAGGGCTTCTGCTGAGAAACCGCCGAACACGATGGAATGAACAGCGCCGATCCTGGCGCACGCGAGCATTGTGATCGCAAGCTCAGCGATCATAGGCAGATAAATGGCGACCCTGTCACCCTTCTTGATCCCCTGGTTTTTAAGTACATTTGCAAACTTGTTCACTTCCCGATACATATCGAAATATGTATAGACCTTCCAATCATGGGGATCATTACCCTCAAAAATAATGGCGGCCTTGTTTTTCTTTGTCTCCAGATGTCGATCCAGACAATTGTAGCTCACATTCAGCTTTCCGCCTTCAAACCACTTGATATGCAGGTCATCGTCTGCGAATGACCAGTCAGACACCTTGTTTTTGTCAAAAGGTTTGGCCCAGCTAAGCCTTTCTTCTGCCTGTTTTGCCCAATAGGCATCGGGGTCCTCTATTGATTCTTTGTAGAGTTTTGCATACTCCTCCCTGCTCTTAATGTAAGATTTTTCTCTTACTCTATCAGGAACGGGAAAAACCTTGTCATAGAAATTCTGCTCGTTGATATCAGTCATTGTCGGTCTCCTTATCCGTTAGGTCTCCTTATCCTCTCATCAAAGCCGATCATACAGATCCACTCAAAAGGGCGATACTCAGCAAAAATGCTGTATTAATACCTGAATCTCGCATATTTATTCGACCGTTATTCTGTTAAATTTTTATTTTTCACCCTCCTTCCTTGATGTCATAAATGCGTCTTGCAACAACTCTCGTCAAACCGGATATGACAAGCGCCTTGCGCGTGCTAACAGCCATTTACTGCCGAATAACAAAACTTATATTGTCTTCCTGGCTCATAGAGCGCCGCATATGGTCACATCTCTTTGGCAGAAGAAAATGTTCTATGGAGGCTATTACGGCTAATAATAACTGACATATGCGGCTCTCTATGAGCAGAAGCCTGTTGCAGATACTGAGTAGCCCTGAAGCCCCGTAAAACGGGATCCCAATTTCCCGCCAACATGCCGCAAGGCGTCCCGGCGATGGCGGTTAGACTATAATATCTGCGATATGTGACTATACGTTGAAATGATCACAACATAGGACAAAATTCGTGATACGGGTATCGGGTTCAGGCTGAATAACCTGTAGGACTTTCTCCTATAAACGGTCCGTGTTTGTCTTATGGATTGAATTTTCATAAATGAAGTCTTGATGGTGAATCAGAGCGACCAAGTTGGACTTGCATATTCCTGCAGAGTCTGTTAATTGAATCGTAACTGTTCAGGTTGTTTAGGCTGTAGGCTAAAGGCTATTAGTTTCCGAACCCTTCGCTATCCGAGCATTGATCGAAGCAGGGCGCGCAAAACCTTCTCGGCTTCCACAATACATTTTTTCTTCGGGGAATTCCCTGGTTGCTCGATATGTGATCTCGCATGTTCCCTTCCCGGGGTACCTCACGGCCTAAATGCCTACAGACTATCTAGCTGAGTAGTTACCATCAGCCAATTCAAACGCTCTGAGTTTCCTATGATCACGCATGTTCCCTTCCTGCGGTACCTCACAGCCTAAATGCCTACAGACTATCTAGCTGAGTAGTTACCCTGAATCTTGCAAAACTCAGGTGTAAAACCCTTTGAACTCCCACGGCCGAACCCGGTTCAACAGGTTATGCCCACTTGCTTTGTAACGAATCCTGACGCATCGAAAACCGAAATCAGGACCTATGAAAAACAAGACTCCAATAAAACCTGCCGTCCTTCAAAAACGGATTCTCGCATGGTATGCCCGAAACCAACGGGACCTCCCCTGGCGGAAGACCAGAGACCCTTATCGCATATGGATCTCCGAGATCATGCTCCAGCAAACCCAGGTGGATACAGTTATTCCTTATTACCATCGTTTTCTGGAAAAATTTTCCACGGTCGGGGAACTTGCCGAGGCCTCTCTTCAGGAGGTTCTGAAGGCCTGGGAGAACATGGGGTACTACGGTCGGGCGCGGAATCTACATGCAGCCGCCAAGGAAATAGCCGGTCAACTGGGAGGCCGGATGCCTCAAGACAGGAAAACCCTTCTAAGCCTGCCGGGTATCGGCCCTTACACGGCCGCAGCCGTTCTGAGCTTTGCCTTTGGTATACCTCTAGCCACCGTTGACGGCAATGTCAGGCGAATCCTGGCCAGGCTTTTCGCCATTAAAGAGCCCGTGGATCAGGGCCCGACCCAGCGTCGACTTCATGAACTCGCGTCCGAACTGGTCCCGGACAGGGATTCCTCCGGATTCAACCAGGGCCTGATGGACCTGGGGGCGACCCTGTGCACCCCTCGGAATCCCTCCTGCGATGAATGCCCCCTTCAGAACCACTGCCTGGCCTTTCAAAAAGGCCTCCAGGAGACCCTGCCTGTCACGAAAAAACGGGGCCCCCTGCCCCACAGAGATATGACCGCGGCCGTTATCAAAGATTCGAAACAAAGGCTCCTGATCGTTCAAAGGCCGCAGACCGGTCTTCTCGGCGGCCTTTGGAAGTTCCCTGGAGGTGAGAAAACTCCGCGGGAACCCGTGAAAACCGCGCTGAAAAGAACAATTCAAGAGGAGTTGGGCATTGCCGTCCACCCCGATAAGGCCCTTGTTGAGGTGAAACACATCTATACCCACTTTCGGATGACCCTTCATGCCTGGCAGTGTACTCCGATAAAGGGGCGGCCCAGGGCAATGCAATGCGAAAAATGGGAGTGGGTCGAAAAGGACCGGCTTTCACGCTATCCTTTTTCCAGGGCGGACCGCAAAGTCATCGAATCGATATGAATGCCCTCCCGCCTCGAATTCTGATGCCTTGAGGGTGAATCAGGGACGGAAGGTCATCTTGACATGAACTGTCCGGGCGTCTATTCTGTGTGGTCTTACGACATATTCGTTAATGGGGAGACCGAATGCCCGTTCACAAAATTCGAACAGCGAATACCGTTGACCCATGATCCGACTTGTTTGATTTTCAGCAAAGGAGCCACACTATGGACCAGTTTCTTGAACAGATCAACGCCTGCACTAGTTGTGATGCCTGCATGGACGTCTGCCCGACCTACCTGGCCACGGGCCGGGAAATTTTCTCCCCCAAGGGAAGATTGGAATCAGCGAAGATGATCCTTGTCGAGGGCCGGGCGGATGACGAGACCGTTAACAGTTTGTATAATTGCCCCAAATGCATGGCCTGTGAAGCGGTCTGCCCCGAAGAAATCGAAGTGACCAAGATTGTTGCCGCGGGCAGAAACAAATCCGTCGCGTTGGGCCTGGGCCCCCTGAAACCCCACAAAAAAATCATCCAGGGAATCCTGGACAAAGGGAATTCCGTAAACGGGGACCCTGCAAAACGAATGGAATGGCTCCCTGAGCCCTATGAACCCCACGAATCCGATACCCTGCTCTATATGGGTTGTCTCCCGGCCTATCTCGTGAAGGATGCGGCCACCTATTCCTATCTGGCCTTGAAAAAGCTTGGGGTCGATTTTATGATCACCGAGGAAGAAGGATGCTGCGGAACTTACATTTACGAGGCCGGGGAGGTGGAACTCGCCCGGGACTATTTCCAAAAAAACGTGGAACGCTTTCATCGCATGGGCATAAAAAAACTAATCGTTCCCTGCAACGGCTGTTTTAAGTGCTTCAAATATTTCTATCCCGAGGTGCTCGGTACGGTTGACTTTGAAGTCTCCCATGTCGTTCAGAGCCTGCATGAAGCCCTCAGGGACAGGCCCGAAATCCTGCGCCGGATAGACCGAGAGGTCACCTACCAGGATTCCTGCCGCCTTGGCCGGGCGGAAGGTGTCACGGAAGAGCCCAGGGAATTGCTGACCTGGACGGGCGCCGTTCTCAGGGAACTCCCGAATAATCGAGAAAATACGCCCTGCTGCGGATCCGGCGGCGGCATTCGATCCGCCTTCCGTGATCTTTCTTTTGACATTGCGAAAAATTTGCTCCGAGACGTGGAAACGGAAGACCTGGTGAGTCCCTGCCCATTCTGCACTTTTAATCTGGGGTATACGAATAAAAAAGGGGACCTGGGCAAAAAAATTACCCATATCAGCAAGATCGTATGGGAATCCCTGGAGTAAAAAATCCGAGGCCTTACACGGTCCGGGGCGGAAGGATCCGCAAACATCCGTTCAAGGCCGCCTGAAGGGTTCATGGGAATCGATCGACTCAGAGCCGCATTCACCGCGGGAGATCTTCTCAGTCTTTCCGTCGGTTAACCCCTGATAATCTGCTCCGACTCAATCCCATACTTCTTCATGCGGTTCCGGACCGTCATACGATGAACCCCCAGAATTTTGGCCGCCTCGGCCTTCCTGCCGCCGGCCTTTCTCAGGGCCCCGATGAGGGCCTCCTTTTCGCTGGGAAACCGGGTTCGAACCGAAGGGGTCTCTCTGCCCATGGTTGAACGCATTTCTGTTTCTTCTAAGGTGTAGGAAACCGGAAGGTGTTCCCTATCAATCATGCCGGCCTCCGCGATCACAAAAGCATACCCGAGAAGGCATTTGTCATGTGACAAAATAATGCTGAAATCCTCCTTTTGGAACCCGTAGAACCCCACAAAAAAATTCGTTATCATTTAAGATGGTTACGCAAAAACCCAAAAGATACACCAGCAGGCACAAGATTTGCTTTTCTAAAGCTGCGGGGCTGAATCATTTTTTAGAACTTTCAAGATTGATGCATTCGTAAAAAGTTTTATTTCAGCTTTTTTATCCAGTCTAAGCAATTGATATTATTGGGTTCAGCTTCACAATTTTTGACTTTTTACGAGACCTTCAAAATTATTTATGGTAAAATTCAGGAAATATATTTCGTGGAGGAATCATGGAATTTCGCAGTCATAACATTCGTGGTGATTTGATGGCACTGGTGTTGACCCTGACTGCACTCTTTCTCGGAGTGACATCGGCCGGGGCCTCGATTGCTGAAAAGAAACCAGCCAAGGGAGAGGAATACGGCAAAAGTTACTCGCAGGACGTGACCGCCGACCACTCCAAGTTCGAAGTCCTTAAAAAGGAGTTCACGAGCGGCCCGGAAGTGACCAAGGCCTGCCTGAGCTGCCACACGGAGGCGTCCAAGCAGATTCAGAAGACTATTCACTGGACGTGGATCTGCCCGGCCGACACGAAAAAGGAACTGGGGAAAGCGGGCACCATCGTGAACAACTTTTGCGTTTCCGTGCCTTCAAACGAGCCCCGGTGTACTTCGTGTCACATCGGATTCGGCTGGAAAGACAAGACGTTTGATCTAACGGTCGAGGAACGAGTGGACTGTCTGATCTGCCATGAGCAAACCGGCACCTATAAGAAATTCCCGACCGGCGCAGGAAACCCGGCCGCCAAACCCACAAAATTCAAGGGAAACGGCAAGATGTTCTATCCCCCCGAATGGAACAAGGTCGCCCAGAGCGTGGGACGCCCCACCCGCCGCAACTGCGGCACATGCCACTTCTTCGGTGGAGGCGGTGAAGGGGTCAAGCACGGTGACCTGGATGCTTCCATGTTCAAGCCCAACAAGGCCCTGGACGTTCACATGGACATCGGCGGGGAAAATTTCAACTGTACCCGTTGCCACACCACCGAGAAACACGCTATTTCCGGCAGGTGTTACAAGACCCCGGCTTCGGAGGATCGACGAAGCCTCCTTGAATCGGACATGATCAAGCGGATTACCTGTTATTCCTGCCACAGCGAAAAGCCACATAAACCGGGTGTCAAGGCCAATGACCATACGGACAAGGTCGCCTGTCAGAGTTGTCATATCCCTGAATTCGCCAGGGTCAATTCCACCAAAATGTGGTGGGACTGGTCCAAGGCCGGCAAGAAGACCGAAAAGGGCAAACCCATCGTAAAAAAGAAAGACGGACGTCCTGTCTACCACACCAAAAAAGGTGAGTTCCGCTGGGAAAAGGACGTCGAACCGGAATATTACTGGTTCAACGGCGTCATCAAAAACGTGCTTCTCACGGACAAGATCGATCCCGGCAAGGTGGTCAAATTGAATTATCCTGAAGGTGATCCCAAAGATCCCAACGCGCGCATCTATCCCTTCAAGGTTCACCGGGGCAAACAACCCTATGACAAGGTCCATAAAACCATGGTAGCCCCCAAGCTCTTCGGCCCCAAGGGTTCCGGTTCCTATTGGAGCCAGTATGACTGGAAGACGGCCATCGGCAAGGGCATGGAATACGTAGATCTACCCTTTAGCGGGGAATATGATTTCCTGGAGACGGAGTACGTCTTCCAGACCACTCACATGGTAGCACCCAAGGACAAGGCCCTGAGCTGCACCGAGTGTCACAGCCGGGACGGTCGTATGGCCGACCTTGCCGGGTTCTACATGCCCGGACGGGATGCCAACGGAACATTGAACATCATCGGGTGGGGCAGCGTCATCGCGGCCCTGATCGGAGTCTTCGCGCACGGCGCAGGCAGACTCCTGAGCCGCAGCAAAAGAAGGGAGTAAACCATGGATCTGAACGAATGCAGAACGGAAAAAATCTATCTCTACACCAAGTTTGAACGTTTCTGGCACTGGGTGCAGGCCGCCTTTGTCGTGCTGCTCGGGCTGACGGGATTTGAAATCCACAGCGGATATCAGCTCTTCGGGTTCCAGAGGGCGGTGGAATGGCACAATGCCCTGGGTATATCCTGGCTGGTCCTCTATGCCTTTATCGTTTTCTGGCACCTGACGACCGGACAGTGGAAGCATTACATCCCAACGACAAAAATGCTCTTCCGAGTCGTCCTCTATTACATGATCGGCATCTTCCGGGGAGAACCCCATCCCGTGCCCAAGAGCGAGCGGGCCAAACACAATCCTCTGCAAAGGTTGACCTATCTGGGGATTTCCGTTTTTCTCATCCCCTTTCAGATGATCACCGGCCTTCTTTACTATACCTATAATTCCTGGCCCCAGATGGGCATCACCAAACTGGTTCTGGGGACCCTCTCTCTGCTTCACATGGCCGGAGCCTTTGCGCTTCTCGTGTTTCTGGTCATCCACATCTATATGACCACAACCGGACACTCCCTGACCGCCCACTTCAGAGCTATGTGCACGGGCTGGGAAGATGTCCCTATTCAGGAGAGGAAATAAGAATACCCCCCCCCAGGCAAAAAAATGGCTTCCATCGGGCAAACATTGCCGGGGGTTGGATGAAAACAAGCCGGCTCCATTGAGCTTAACCCTAACGTTGCAAAAGCCGAGGATGGGCTGTCGCTCTATTGCGTGCCGACAAAGAAGGGTCTGAACCGGCTTTCATCCCGGGTCAGGGCCCTGTCGATCTCTTCTACAAGCCTCGGCTTTGCCTCCGGGATGATGCCTTCCAGATTGATGTAGTTTGTATAGTGGTCGCTGGTTAATGTGGCAGGGCCTTCCAGGCTTTCAATGAGCATTCTCGTCTCTTTCAAAACCTGGTGTGGAGAAAGCATCTGAAATTTTCCCTTTTTGATCTGATGCAGGAGCAGGGTATTGATTTTTGGAACAAGTGTGCGGAGCCTTATAAAGTCAGGCCGGATGGCGTTCAGGGCCCCGGCGGTAGCGACAGCGTGCTCCCCGGACCTTTCCGTGCCGCCCAGTCCAAGAATCACATACTCGCTCAGCTCGATTCCTGCTTCCTTGACGAGTCGCCCCGCCCGGATCTGCTCCGCCTGGTTGGTCCCCTTCTTCACTCTTCTCAGGACTTCGTCGTCTCCGCTCTCAAGACCCACATGTATCCGGCTGAGACCGGCATCCTTCAGCAATTCAAGCTCCCGTAACGACTTCAGGGCGATATACCGGGAAGATCCGTAAACCGTCATCCTCTCCAGGAAAGGAAACTGCTCCCCCGCATAGCGACAGATGGCGGTCAGATCTTCTGCAGGCATAGCCATGGTATTGCCGGCCGGGAAAAACAGGGTCCGGACCCGCTCTCCATAGACCCTCCGGGCCTCTTCGAGGTCCTCGCAGATCTCTTTGACGGGTCTGATTCTAAAGGCCGGCCCCTTCTTGTAGATCATGCAGAAAGTGCACTTGTTGTGAGGGCACCCTATGGTGGCCTGGATCAGCAAACTGTCCGCCTCACTTGGCGGGCGGTATATCGGGCCTTCATATCGCAAATTTTTTCTCCTCGTCGGGGGCTTTTGACTCACAAACCGCCTGCCCCGTTATTCGTATGAGTTACCGTTATCCCAGGCCTGTCCTTTCTCTTCCGGCGGTGCGTCATTTAAAACTTAAAAGTTTCCTGCTTCTGCTGGCATAAACGGTCCCTGTCGAGAATATGCACCATATCCCAGCCTCTTTCCTCAAGGCTTCCGGCGATTTGAAGTCTGTGGCACTTACAGGGCAATTTTTCTGCACAGATCAGGGCCACCATGGAGCTGATGGCCGTCCGCTCGACCTCTTCCAGCCCTCTCAAATAGGCCACCTCCATCTTGTATGCCTCGTAACCGTCTTCCCTGAATCCCCCCAGCAGATCCCCCAGCCAAAGATATTCGAAACCCTTTGATTGAAGCTCAACTTCGAGGGCCTCCCGGTTGAACCACGGATAGCGGCGGCTCTTCGGGAACCGCCGGACATCAACGATATTCCTGATGTGATAGGCCTCTAATACGGCGAAGAACTCCTCGAGGGTTCGATTGCTGGTTCCAAAGGTATAAATTTGCCGGGTTGATGCCATTTTATTGTTCCGTGTGTCTTTTCCGTTCGTGATGAATCCCCTCCCACCCGGGAGGGGCGAAACGGTTCTTTTGACGAAGCCTTAATGCTCAAAGCAAGCAGTTTTGAAACTTTCTCATTTTGTTTAACATAGGGCAATATATTAATTTTAACCAAAAGATCAACTGTGAAGCCTGTACAAAATGACAACGGTAACCAAGGTTCCAATAGTCTTATCCCCAAAAAAAGCGGACAGGCATTCACCTGTCCGTTCATTTTAATTTTTGAGGGTTTCAGACCAAATAATTCGATTCCCTGATATTATGGCTTTTTTTCAAGTTCAAAAGAGCGTTTACCGCCCGCTTGTCCGCCCTCCTAAGGGTAAAACTCCGGCGGGCTTCGCTTAAGACGCCAAGATCGCCAAGGTAATTTTTTTTCGAATCGGAACAAACGATTCGAAAAAGACTTTGCGTCCCTTGCCTGCCCCGTGAAATGCGCAGCCTATTTCACTGAGGCGGCTTTGCGGTTCCTCCGCTTTTATGGACACGCGCAATCGGCCTCCCCGTATTGGTCCCTGACCACGCGTTTATCCAAGATATCCACCCGGCCGCTGCAATTCACGTCGGCCCGGGGGTCCCAGTTCGGCGAACCGGGCGTCGATCCATAGGCGTCGCGCACCAGTCGTTTGTCCAGGATATCCACTCGTCCGGAACCGTTGGCATCCCCGGCAAGCTTCACATAAATGCCGAAGGTCTGTTCGGTGGACAGTCCGGTTTCACCGGAGGTAATCGTTACCCTTACACGATAGGGGCAGGGATGAGGTCCGACATCCGGCGGATCAAAAGCCACATGGTCATCAGACCCCACGACCGTTCCGCCGTCCAGGGCCTCCCACAAATAGGTCAAATCACCGTCCCCTGTATCGGATGAGGAAGCCCATATCTCCGAAGTACAGATTTCCGAGATACAGTTTTCATAGGAAAGACAGGCGCCGGCAAAGGGGGTAAAATTCACATTGTCACTGACTGCATCACCCCTTCCAAGGTTGTGGGAGGCATGGTTCGGTCCGGAAGGGTCCCCCCAGTAGTTATTTTCTGCGGTGATAGTAAAGGCATTCAGGTTTTGAACGGCATAGTCCCGGTTCCCCTTGAAGCAGCACAGTTGATCCCCGCTCCCACCGACAGTGGCCGTTCCGCCTGCGGCGATATAAATACCATAGTCGTTATAGTCGAACCGGCATCCTGTCACCTGAACACTAGCGCCGACATGCACATAGATCCCATGTGTATTGTGCCTGAAAAGAGAGTCCGAGACAGGCACGCTGGCTGTCTGATACTCATAGAGCCCATGATAGCTATGTTCTATGCAGACATGTTGGATCGACCCTGTGCTCCCGCCATAAAACTGCAAGCCACTCCAGGAATCCGCTCCGTGTCGGGTAAACAGGATCGGATCTTCCGCCGTTCCCACGGCATTCAAGGCGCCGTCGATCCGGATATAGGTGCCTGACAGGCATCTCACAGCAATCCCCGGACTCAGTGTGAGGTCCCCCGAACTCTGGATGGTATTGGTGCCGGTCATCACGTAATCCAGACCGGAAAATTTTGGCCACATCCCGACCCTGTTCCCGGTCCCCGCCACGACTTGAACGGCATTCCTCAGGTTCCCCGATGTAGGAATCTGACTGGAGGAATCCGGAAAGGCCCCCACATCAACGGCCAGGGGCCAGCCGTTATCGGTAATGGTGTTATTACCACCCAGTGTGAAGAGTCCGGAGTTTTTAACTTGAATCGCTGAACCCGCATTCCCTGTGAATGTCAGATCGTCAATCGTTCCGATGTCCATACAATTCTCATAGGATACGCCCAGGCCGGATTCGGAGACATTGGAATCGAGATCCGGTTGACTGCAGTTTCCGAAGTGGACGCCATATTGCAGGTTCCGGGTGATGGTATTGCCCGTGGCTACTCGTGGGCCGGTGCAGTTGATAAAACACAGGCCGTATTGATTATTGGAGATGACATTCCCGCTCCCCACAAGCGCACTCGTTACGTTGACAATATAGGCGCCATATAACCTGTTTTTGCGGATCGTGTTGTTGGTTATCACATGACCGGGGTCGACCACAGTCTGGTAGTAATAGAGTCCTGCGTTGTGGCAATACCGGATAGTACAATGGTCGATGGTACACGCGCCATTCGTGTTCAGGTTAACACCGTTATAGGCATATTCGATGGTACAGTAGGCAAAACTACCTGAACCGGAAGTATAAAAGCGCAATTCAGTCCAATAGGACAGGCTATCACTAGATCGAGTAAAGAGGATCGGGTCGGAAGACGTCCCCTCCGCTATCATGTCTCCGGCCACAGCCATGTTGTAGTAGCCTTGAAAGAAGACTTCCGCACCGGGCAGGATCGTCAGGGTAATGCCCGCCGGGACGGTGATATTTCCAATCACATTGTGCGGGTTATCCGCAGGGCCCCAGGTTTCATCCGTTGCCAGCGTCCCGGAATGGTCCGCGGCCCTGACCGTTCCCGGCATCAGCCAGAGGGCGAGAAATGCCAGGGCAAAAAAGATGAGCCATAATCTTTTTTTCATAGCGCCACGCTCCTTTCATTGTTTGTTATCTGCTCTTTTCTGAAAGACCGTTTCTCTTTTTTGATCAGCATTGAGCGTTTTGAGAAACCATCCGTACCTAGAGCGGATCGGATGACAACCAGGGGTCAAAGTCTACATAATCGCTCACAAAAACTCCCCTCCCCGCAGGATTGCTCGCATGCCTCGGGCCCGAGGGGTCACCCCAGAAATTGTCTTCCGCATCAATGGTTATGCTGGTGTCTTCTTGCCTGACGCCATAATTGAAATTTTGTTTGATGCTGTTCTGTGAGATGACGGGATCCGAGCCAGTCCGGACACTGACACCATAACTGTTGTCGGTAATCAGACAATCGTGGATATAGGAGGTGGCATTGGCGTAGCCATAGTAACCGATTCGATTATCCATAAGCATGCAATAGCCGATTTCGGGAGCAGCCGTGTTTGCGTAGATTCCTTCATCTGAAAACTCGATGGTCGTATAGGAAAGGGAACCGGTACTTCCTGCCGAGAATCCCAGATGATCCCACCGCGCCGCCTGATCTCGCGTCATAAGGATGCCGTTTTCAGTCGACCCGTTGGATTGGAAATCACCTATGATACTTAAACTGAGATTGGCGCCGAATCGAACCTCGACCCCGGGCTCTATGGTCAGGCTGCCGCTTGCACCTACCGAGAGATTGTTCACCACCATGTAAGGCAGATCAAGGTCATACCAGGTGACATCCTGCTGGCCGCCGGTGCCGTAAAACACCTGGATCCCCTGTGTATGGTTTCCCGTCAGGGGAATAATACTCGTTTCCGTGGCGTATGAAGCGATATCGATACTTATAGGACAGGTGTTGTCGGCAATCGTGTTGCCGGTTCCAAACTGCACCGGGCCTGAATTACAGACCAGGACCGCCCCGTGTGCACCGGTGTTACCGATCAGGGATATGCCTTCAAGGGGGTAAATATCTTGGCAGTTCAGATAATAAATACCGGTCCCTGATTCGAAAATGTCTGCGAGCACCCTTGGCGAGGCACAATCACTAAAAAGAACACCATATAATTTGTTCCGGGTTATCTGGGCGGTCCCGCCCACCATAGACATGATACAGTCATAAAAATATATGCCGGTGTCATTGTCCCTGAAAATATTATTCTGGCCTGCCGTGGGCATTTCTTCGTCCGCTGCCGAAGGGGCGTAGTAACTATCGATTCGAAGACCCGTGGTGTTGTTTTCGAATACATTGTCTGCAAGGTAAGGGTTGATGGTGACGGCATAGAGACCGGTAGTATTATTTCTGATCGTGCAATCCGAGACTTCCAGATAACAGGAATCTGCGGAAATCCCATAATAGTTGGCCCATTCGATCAGGCAATGGGTAAAGATTCCCCCCGATCCTTCATAAAGGTAAAGACCGTACCAGAAAGGCACCCCCGGCCCCCGCGTGAAACGGATCGGATCGCTCTCCGTTCCTTCCGCCAGAATCGCCCCGTATGCAGCGATCCAGTAATTGCCGCTGAAAAGGACTTCGACACCCGGTTCGAGGGTCAGCGTGACCAGATTGTCCACAGTGACATTCCCGGTGATCACGTGGGGATTATCCACGACGGCCCACGTCTCATTTTCTGAAACCGAACCACTGTGGTCCAGGGCAACGGCCGGACCTGGAGGCCCGGCCATTGCCCAAAGGAGCAAAACCAGACCGGACAGGATAGAAATATTTGAAAAACGCTTTGTCTTTTTCATAAATATTCCTCCCTTTCGATGAAAACGGTTATTGGCATGATTGGGAAGTTAAGCTGATGATCCGCCATGCCGGTCATATCGGCATCTCTTTTTCGCTGAAAAGTTGACTATTGCCTTGGATTCCCGGAAAGCGCTTTTTGGGAGTCATGACGACCTCGGATCAGCAAACAATCCCGAGCCACACCTGGGACTGGCTCACCACGGAGGCACTGAGGACACGGAGGTGAATTCATTTTTTACTTTCCGTTGAGAGGACGGAAATAAAAAACAACCAGGCCCTGCAGGCAGTCAACACCAGCAGTGCGCCCGTTCAGGAATTTTTCAATTGCCCCCCTCAGCTGCAATTGAAAAAAATCTTTTCTCAGTGTTCCCGCACCGTCACCAAAGCGGCTATGGCGCGCAGGAGTATCAACGGTCGCACTGTCGGTTGGACGAATGATATCACGGTGGTTCCCCACAGAAGGATTCAGGAAAAGGAGACGCTTTAAGGGTGGAAGACGATCATGAGGCTTTCATGGAAAATGAACGCGCGGTGGGTTCCAAGTGGAAGTCATGGGAGTTGGTATCATCGATCGCTTGAGGATCGTATATTCACCAAAGATCGGAGCTTTGAAAAAACAGAATGAGAAGCTTGAATCATGAGACCTGTGATGCAGATCAGGGGGTGCTGTGTGAACCCCTGACAAAACCGAGTTTTGCCAGGAGCAATGTAGGCACATTTTGGCGGGTTTTCCCATGGGGCCACCCCCGAAGGAAGGTTAACGGATCGGGAAAAAACCTTCCGACAATTGAGCCTCAGGGTGCCGTCAATGTCAAGGAAAATCTCATGGCCCGGGAGCATCCATGGCAAAGGCAGGGTCGCGAGCGACCCTGCCTTTGATGGTGCCAGACAGTGAATTTTGTTAAGATCCCTTCATGCTTTCAAGGACACGCACAACCCGAGTCCCCATACTGGTCCCTGACCACCCGCTTATCCAGGATATCCACCCGGCCGCTGCAGTTCACGTCGGCCCGGGGATCCCAGTTCGCATCACCTGATTGTGATCCGTAGGCATCCCGGACCAGACGTTTGTCGAGGATATCCACCATGCCTGAGCCGTCGGCATCCCCGGCAATTTTGACATATACATAAATTATGTCTTCGTAAGTTTTTCCACTGGTGCTCGATTCAACAACCAACCTAATTTGATAAGGACATTCATAGGGGCCATTATCTGGAGGACTAAATAGGACATGATCTCCTGTTCCAATTATTTCGCCACCGTCTATCGGATCCCAGGTATATGAGAGTATTCCACCATCAGGATCAATTACAGTAACAATTATTTCAGATTGGCAGAGTTCTGAGATGCAGTTATCGAAGCAAAATGGCGATAGTGTGGCCTGAGGTGTTCCCCCATATGCCCCAATATTAATAACGCCACCATTAGGCTCTGGCTCTTCTGCATAATCATCTTCAGGATCACCAGCATCGATACAGGGCGAAAACATAGTTAACATCAAATCATCTTCATTGGTAAACAGCGGATCCATGAAGATGTTTGATGCTATATCGCAGAGGTCACCATTTTTATTGTACATAACAATTTGGCCATAACTTGTTGGGTATCCTATGAAGTCTGTGTCATTGTAATGAAAACAGTTATATTCAACATAGCCAGATAAATTCCCTGTTCTTTCCACCGCAGTAGCACAATCATAGAACATGTTGTTTTTGATGATGACATCGAAGGGGTTTTGAACAAAAATACCGCTATCACATTCAAATATCGTATTGTTGCAAAAAACTGGAGTTGAATTTCCTACGTTATCCCCCTTCGTTAATTTGAATGATGTATCAGCCAAATTCCTGAAAATGCAGTTTTTAACGATGGGAGAAATTCGGGCCGTCGAAGTAGCTGAATATGGCGCAGAATATCCGTCCGCGTAAAAAACGATTCCGTTGTTTGTTGAATCAAAAACGCAATTTTCTATAATTGGACTCAAGTAAGTGTTATGCGATGCATTCCAATCAGATAAAGCAATAGATTGCCCATAAATTCCCTGAGAAGTACAACTTAAAAAAATAGAATTCCTAATTTCAGCTGTCATAGTTCCTTGTTTCTTACAGCAAATTTTCAGATTTATTCCAGTTTCAGCGTTGTTTATTTTGCAATATTCAAATTTACTGACAGATGGCCCGTAGTTGATTAAAATCTCCCCCCACTTAACTAAATCACTTGGAGAATCAAAGGTAATATTCTCTGTCTCCGTGCCTTCCGCAATAATCACCCCATTAACATATAAACTTAAATCTACACCAAATATCACATTAACTCCAGGCTCAATTACAAGCTCTTGCCCTGTCGGAACGGTGCAATCACAAATAACATAGTAAGGACTTCCAGTGATGTCCCAGGTCCCAAACACATCACCACACACGTTAGTTGAAGCCAGACTATTCGCACTGAAAATGAAACTAAACAGCAATAAATAAATTACTTTTTTCATTTTCAAAATCTCCTTTCCATAAATATTTCTAAAAAGATACGATTTTGCTATAAAACTTTTACCTTCGCCCTAACGCTGCAAAATTCGAGGAGGCTGCTCTTATGATCCCGCTTGGCGGGGAGATCCAAGGCATCGAGCGTGAAGTCCTGCTGCAAACGGGACCTACCGCGAATCCTCGATAACGCTGGAGATGCAGTATTCTCGGCTTTCCCGAATCTCAAAAAACATAAGATTTTTTTGTAATCCCAGGAAAGCGCCATTAGTTACTTCTCGAAATACAGGTTAATCTTCCCAAAAGTCTTACTATCATTTCCTTTGACAATCCCTTGACATGTTTTTTATGCAACTATAGGGTTTATTCATTTACTCGAAGCAATCAAGAGATGTGCAACAATGTTTATCAACGCCTTTCCATAGGGAAACTCAACTACTTCCCATTTTTTAATTAAAGAATGAACGTCGATTGCATTTTCTTGAGAAACGAAATCAACCTCGACCATTATTTCCTTGAAACGATTTGCGGACAGGTGAAGTTACTGTTGTGTAGATAACTATCATGGAGATCTTAACAAACAGGCTTTTTATCCAACTCGGTCTAGCGACCCGGCATATCGATTACTTATCTTTCATAAATATAGAAATCGGCAAATGCAACGATGATAAAGATATGATTTTGGCGATCAAGAGAACATGCTCTTTGAAAGTCGAAGTCTAGCGGCAATCTGCTTGGATACAAATATGCAAGGAACCCGTGCTGAGATGGTTATGCCTTAGTATATGTATACCTAAATACGATAACGTATTCGGCTGCCGGCATTATTGAACCGCAAAGCCGCCCCAGTGAAATAGGCTGCGCATTTCACGGGGCAGGCGAGGGACGCAAAGTCTTTATCGAATCGTTCGTTCCGATTCGATAAAAAATACATTTTGGCGATCTTGGCGTCTTGAGCGAAACCCCGCATACAGGACAAGCCCCGCAAATCGGGACAGGCAAGGCGGTGAATACTCTTTTCAACGCGGGAAACCGCTGCAAAAGGGAGAAGAAAATGGCAGGAGAAAATGTGGAATATCTATAGATTCAATGCCGGAGGCGATAATTTCCGTTTCAACCGAGGCACCGGCTTGATTGCGAATTGGAATCATTCGATGGTTGAATATCAAAGGCGACGCTTTGACCTCTTGGCCGATACAAGAGCGATGATGCCTGAGCCTAAGAGTAGAATGGACGCTGGTAATGGGATGCACGTCACATCCACTCTTCTCCATTCGGAATAGGCCCTGTTGTCGCCATCATAAGTTCGAATCTGGACGCCGATTCTCATATAATCAAGGGCGCCAAAATCAGCGATAATATTTTGAGGGAGAAAAAGATTACTCAGATAACCGGGATTCGAGATATACATTTCACCTAACGGGTCGTCCAGACTGTTATAGCCCGTTATGGCGATCATAAAAAAAGTATCATCGGGAAGGGCTCCCGGGATGCCCCAGTCAAAGGAAAAATTCCCCGAGGAATCGAAGTTCATATTAAATGAACCGGCATCAACCCGAGGTAGCGGAACCGACCCCCCATAATAAGTGCGCATATAATGCCGGTTTGCGTCGGAGTCATTCACGATCATCTCATACGTACCGATCGGCAGGGCGTCCACATTTGCATAATAAACCCTTGACATCAGGAAGGGATCAAATTCCCACTGGCCGTCTCCGATATACCGTCCGGATCGGTTTCTATAGGGCAAGATTCGAAAATCAAGGGGGTTTCCTCCATTGACGGTCAGGTCCGTGGGCACGCCGTTAACCAGCAACCTGAAAGACGAGATATCGACGGTTGCAGGGGTGAGCTCGCCTCCGAACATCAGCCGGTTCACATCGTCCGCGCCGGCATAGTCTCGATATTGAACCGAGAACCATTCCACCGGAGAGGCATCCGCCCCGCCGACGGGGCATAAAAGGACGATTAAAATAAAACCCAAAGCACTCAAAAACAAAGGATATCTTCTCATTTTTCTTCTCCGTTACAAAGCTTGTGAAAGGAATTAAGAAGATTACGATGAATGCCTCTGAGAGATGAGAGAATGGAATTTTTTGCGACTCCGGGGAATTCCGCATCATTTCTGGAATTCCCTCTATCATAGTAGAAACGACTCGAGAAACAACCCTGTAATATTGGGGTAAAATTAGGGGTGTAATTTACCCATTTTCGATGGATAGGAGGTAGGATCTGAGGTTTTCCCTCTTGTTGGTAAGGCGGAGTTTCTTACGAATATTCTTCCGGTATGACTCAATGGTTCTCACTGAAAGACTCAAAAGCTCTGCTATTTCTTTCGTGGTGTTGCCCTGCTTTATGAGACTTGATATTTTTATTTCTGCAGGAGTGAGCTTGATTTGCCTGGAGGATAATTCGTGCGAAAAAGATGAGATCAGGTCGGTGCCCAGGTTGGATTCCAGGATCGTGATAAAAGACTCTTGTCTTTCATTCAACCCGCTCCTCTTCAACTCTTCCACATAGGGCACAACCAACTCCCGCATATTGAACAGCACCTTTTCTTCAATTTCCCTTTTATCTTCATCCCTTCTTTTCAATAAGACCCGAAAAGCGGCATCCATTTCCTCGAGATTTTTGGTCATCATCTCCAGCTCCCGCTCTTTTGCCTTCAATGCTCGATCCGCCTGTCTCCTTTCGGTGAGATCACGAAAAAATGAAAAAAAATATTTTTTATGATTCATTTCGGCAAATTTCACGTTGATTTCCAGGTCTACCACCCAACCTTTTTTATGACGATGCTTTGTCTTGAATCGATCAGCCCCTGCCTTGATGATCTTTCTGATGTGGCTTCCGGTTTCGCGACGGGTTTCTTTGGCCTCGAGATCCTTGATATTCATTCCTGTGATTTCTTTGGGTGAATAGCCCAAAATTTCAGATATAACACGATTCGCTTCAACAATCTTTCCTCGAGTATCCACCAGACAGAAGCCGTCCATGGCGGTTTCAAGAATCATTTGGTTGCGCAGGTTCTGTCTTCTCAGGCCGTTTTCTAAATACTTGCGCTCGGAAACATCAATGAATGAACCCATCACATAAATGGGTTCACCTGTCTCGTCCATGACGGTGCTCGCCGAGAGGTGGGCATCGAAGCATGACCCGTCTTTTCTCCTCGCGACCAGATCACCCACCCATCTTTCTACACTTTTCAGGGACGCCAGGACGACTCCGGCCTTATCCTGTTCTTTCCAGAATTCCAGAGGAGAACGTCCCAGGATTTCCTGAATGTCATGATACCCCCACAACTCCAGAAAAGAATTGTTCGCATAGGTCAACTTGCCTCCAAATTCTGCAATGGCAACGGCCTGGATGGATGATTCCAGGATATGACTCTTTATCCGGAGGTCTTCTAAAGTCGGTTTGTGAACATAGGGTGTACTGTTCAGGTTATCGGTCTTTCCATTCACTTCCTCACGGGTCGATTTTGTGATCATCGAAAAACCCTCCCATGACGGGAAAAACAAAGTAAAGACTCCGGGTCCAGAGGGCCCGGCTTTGGGCTAACCCCTAAAAGGGGTTTTATATTATTTGAATTTCAAGACTCCCAGTGCTGGAGTAATGGAATGATGGAGTAATGGAAAAACACACCTAACCGCTAAGGCAGCATGCCATGACAACCATTTTAAGCATGTCATGGCCCCCTTTCATTGTCCCAATATTCCAGATCATTTTATACCGGCCTAGCCAATTGTCTCTGACTCCCGCAAAACGGGATCTTCGACTCGCCCTTCGACGATCCCGTTACGCGGGGAAGGACCAGGTTTTCAACAGCGAAATAAAAAGATCAGATCAACGGGAACCGCTAAGCTTGTCGATATCAAGCGCCGGTTTCGGGGTGAGCTTAGTTTTGCCGGAACAGAAAGCAAAAGGATAGATAGGAGAAGGCACCTCTTTACAGAGGGCAGGAGCAATCATATTGAAGCGTATTGCCATGAGGTACTCAATTTGGGGTCAGGGACTTCAAAACCTGATAATTACTTATGCTCATTGATTTGTAATCCAGAAGCACAAAAAAGTCTATCGCATTTAAAAGCAAATTTGATGCCATAAAACAAACCGATCGAAAATCGGTCACACGAGCATCAAGGTCATCAACAATGCGTTGATAACTTCTATTTTTGTTTCCCTCCAGAAAAAGAAAATTTCCGGATGGAGCCATCAGCTCTCAGCGTTCAGTTCTCAGCTTAATGGATTGTTTTTTCATGGTTTTTGTCCCGTTTCAGCGGCACTGATTGTTGTTGACCGTTAGCGTTAATACAGAAATGGTCATTTCTGAATGAGCACCACATGGGTTATTTGAAATTGCTTTTGGCCCTCGGAAAGGAAATAAAACAATTGAATGCTATGGATGGAATAAAGCGGTTGGGCGCCATTAAGTTCAATCATTGCACAAAAATTTGTGCAACTTTACGCTTTTTTGCTTTCAGGGAAATATCGAATGGTCTTCCCAAATGACTCCTGAAGACCATTTGTCCCTATAAAAAATGCGGAGATTTACACATCAAAGGCAGGGCCTTTTGTGCCCTGCCTTTGGTTTTGCCTGATTATATTTTTCTTAAAATCCCGTCACAGGTTTACGGACACGCACAACCCGTATTCCCGTACTGGTCTCTGACCACCCTCTTGTCCAGGATGTCCACCCGGCCGCTGCAATTGACGTCGGCCTGAGGATCCCAGTTCGCATCACCGGGTACCGAACCATAGGCATCGCGCACCAAGCGCTTGTCGAGAATGTCCACCCGGCCCGACCCGTTGGCATCTCCGGCGAGGTGGGCCGTGATTTCAATCACTTCACTATCAGTCAACCCGGTAACACTGGAAGTCACCTCGACCTCGATCCTATAGGGACAGGGATGGGGCCCGGAATCGGGCGGGTTGAAGGCCACATCGGTACCCGAGCCGTCAATGGCCCCGCCATTCAATGGCGTATAGGCGTACGTCAGCGTTCCCCCCTCGGGATCGTGGGCCGTGACACTGATGCCCCCCGTGCAGAGTTCCGAGATACACCCCTCAAAAGCGATGTCATCGATGACCGGCGGCTCATCGCAGGGCAATGTGGATCGGGAGCCCAGCGAGACCCAGTCGGTCGCCGTCCCTTCCGCGTTTCTTGCCCTCACCCGGAAGGTGTAGGACTGGCCGCAAGAAAGACCCGAGCTGTTCCAATTCGTTGCGGTGGTCCAGCCGGACCCGGTTCCGGCCGTGAGATTCTGGCAATAATATTCGGTCCCTGCGGGATTGCCGTTGGTCGTCCAGTTGGCCCGGATGCTCGTCTGGGTGATATTGGAGAAGGAGGCCGCGACGGGCGCATTGGCCAGGGTGTAGGTATAGGAGGTGGGTGACCAGCCGGTTTGGTTGGCGTCCCCGTTTCTTGCTGTGGCCCTGAAGCCGTATTGAGTGTTGGGTGCCAGACCGGTGCTGTTCCAGAGGTCATTGTTCTGTTTCCACCCCGATGTGGTGCCAGCCGTGGCGTTGTAGATATAGAGTCCGGAACTGCCCCGGGTCAGGCCCGAGGGGGTATTGGTGGATCTGGCCTGGATGCTGGTAGCTGTCTTGGTACCGAAAGTAATGCCGGTCGGGGTCTCGATATCCGTGTAGTCGTAGCTGACACCCGAAGGCGAGGTCAGGTTCAGGCTGCCGTCCCGGGCATAGACCCGGTACCCGTACTGATGGTTGGTCAGCAGCCCGGAATCGGTGTAGGAGGTGCTTGAAATGTACCCGGAACTCGTGCCGCCGGTCCCACCAGTAGGACTGCTCGTGAACAGGAAATAATAGGTAATGGGAGGCGTCGGGTCAGAGGCGGTGGTGGCAACCATGGATATGGCCGATGTGCTGGTTTCATAAGGCTCCGTGGCCCAGGTCATGGGATTGGGTGTAGGTGCGGTATTGTCCTCTGTCGTGAAGTCCCAGTACACATAAATCCTGGTACCACAAATGTTGTTGGCGGCAATGAACCAGTCATAATGCGTCGCCTCGTTCAGGGTCGGAAGCGACCATGAACTGGTTTCGGTGTTGCCCAGATGCACCCATCCACTACCGGCTTCATTGAGCCAAACCTCATAGTACTCGGTATCCGTGCTGTCGGCCCAATCCAGGTCCGTGTCGACGGACACATCGGTTGCCCCGTTCGCCGGCGAGGGGCCGATAAGCGCCGAAGGCGTCGCGCAGGGACCCACCTTGATGTTGTAAGTGGACGTCTTGGCGTAATCGCTGGAATCCGCCTTCCAGACCACCAGCCCGTGATATCCCTCATCGGGGATGGTCACCCGCATGTATTCATCGGCGCCGTCCCCATAGGTATTGGCATATCCGCCCGTCATGTACTCGGTTTTCTTGCAATAAACGGTTTCATCGTCATAGAGGCTCATACCCAGATCGCAGGTCCCGGCGGTCTGGACCAGCTTGAATCCGTAGTCCCCGGCCGGATACATATAGTATTCATAGATATCCAAAACGGCGGTGGAGGACATGCTGTAAGGACCGTTGGACCCAGCATAAATTTTGGTGCTGGTGGCCTCTTCGATGTGGTAGCCATAGGCGTTGTTGTTACTATTGATGGCGCCCACGGTGTAGGTCCCTGCGTCAGCCGTATTGTCATTGACAATCACGAAGTCCGAGTCGTCCCCGCCTCCCATGGAGTACTCCAGGTAACCACCCCCGAACCCGGCTTCACTGCCCGTGTAGTCGCCGATGTCATAAAGCCGCAGGTCATAGTCGGCTGCGGAACTGTAAGGCAGGACGCCCACGGCCGACCACCACTTGTTGGGGTGGACCGAATTAACATAGAAGGAAAATCCGTCGTTGTTGAAGTAGACACCACCGCAACCCCAGGCGTCGGCATCAGGTCCGGCGGAGCGGTATATCGGCGTGTCGTCGCTCAGGGCCAGCGGGGACCACACGAACTGCCGGCCCCAGCAGTTGTCGTACTCGTTGGACTCCCAGACCACTTCATTGCCGTCCGCTTCGTACCACAGGGTGTGGCGCCCGCCCTTGATGGTGGGGCCATAATTCCAGTTCATGGTGGTATCGCTGACGCCGGCGGCCAGGGTTCTGGGTGTATAGGCGTAGTTGTATCCATCCATGTAGTGATAGAGCCTGGCCGGAGGGGCAGCCAACGCGCCGCTGTTCTGCCAGCTCCAGTTCAGATAGGTGTCGCTGGTGTTGCCCGGCAGGGTGGCCGTCACCGGGCAGTACATGTCCGTGGCCCCGCCGGCGCTTCGCGGCACGATGGGATAGGGCCAGTCCGGCTTGTAGTTGTACGTCAGGTTGGGCAGGGCCGGCTGGGCGGCCGCCGCCCGCATGTCCGGGCTGCCGAACAGGGTCCACTCGAAGGCCTGCAGCCAACTCGTATCCCAGCCCCAGGAGTGGGTCATCATGTAAAGCGCATTGCGGAAACACCGCCCCACGGTGTAGACGCCGTAGCGTCCGGCCACCCGGGTGGCGAATTCGTAGTGCAGGGACTCGCAGTTGCCGTCACTGGGATCGTTCCACCCGTGAGCGCCATAGGCCACCCGGCTGGAGCCCACGAAGGCCACCCCGCCCTGCTTCATCACGTTTCGGCCCAGGCTGTTGGTGTCCGGGTAGGCCGTGCTGCAGGAATCGGAATACACAATGGCCGGGTAATCGTCGTCCAGGGAGGTGGTGTCGTCACGATGGATGAAATTCCAGCAGGATAGACCGTCGCCGCAGTGGTAGGAGGCGCTGACAGAACTGCCGTGCCCCAGCCAGTTGACGAAACCGTAGTTGGTGGATGACGCCCAGTGGGCCACAAAAGGGCTATAGCTGGCAGTCATATAGGCGTTGGCCGTATAGGTGGACCAGCGATGGGTCACACTGCCCGGGTTGTACACGCTGCGCTCATAGATCCGGTAGGGTGTCATGTCGCTGAATTCGGGCCTTCCGAGCAACAGCTCGCTCAAAACGGCACCGTCCGTATCCCACCAGAAATAGGCCATGTTGAAGAGCACGTTGTTCTTGTACCCGCTCATGTAATTGGACCAGTCGTATTCGGCGATCTTCAGGCAGATGGCCTCTACCGTGGCGAAGTCGCTCCAGGGGATGCGCCCCACATTCACTTCCTGGACAAAATCGATGGTGTCCTGTCCATACTCCCCGAAATAGCCGTCCCAGTCGTCATCCCATGACAGGCTGTCCGTATCGGTCAGCTCGGCATAGTAAAGATCGGTCGGGACGGTTGAAGTTCCGGCCCCCCCGGGGCTGCAGTAACGCATGGGAACATGGCTCAGGTCACCCACAAGGCAGACATCGGTAATGCCCCATTCGGTAGAAGGATACCTGTAGCGCAACCAGTACCGCATGGCCCGCTGCAGGTCGGACGTGGGATATAAAGTCTGTATCTCAGTGGTCGTGGCCACATAGACGGTGCGACCTTTGGACTTTTCCCAGTCCACCAGCGGCTGTACGGCGTCTACCAGGGCTTCGGTGGTGATGATGACGAACTCATAGAGCCCGATGGCGGAATCGATCTCACCTTCCGCCGGGGCAGGATACCACCCCTGGGCCTCATCGTAGTTCTCTAAAATTTCAGAGGCCTGCTTTTCTACTTCAGGAAGCCAGTCCTGGATAAGACCCGCCCCCTGGGCGTCCACCCCTTCTTCACTCGAGACTGCGGATGCCGTCGAATAGTTCACCGTCACGGTGGCCGATGAATATGAAAAAAGCCTGCCGCTCTTGGCCCTGTACTGAAACGGAGAAAACCGGACCTGAACCAGGTTGTATTTCCGGTAGCCCCCCTGGTTTTTGAATTCCCCTTCCGTGATCGGATAGTCCTCATCAGACGCATAGGCCTCTTCAACGGTTTGATCATACGTTGCACGGATTTCTTCAAGCTCGCTTTCAGTGGCGTCCAGGGCGCTGACCATGGGCGCCGGGGTGATATTGTAGGTGCCGGGAAGCTCGGTCAGGCCGTTTCCCACGACCTCAACCGAATCCGCCCTGGCACCCGGCGGAATAGCCACAACGAAGATCCTGGACGGCAGTTTGGGTTTCCCGGGATCCAGAAGCTGGCCGAACCCTTCCATCCGGATTTCCTGGTAACCGTCCCCGGCATCCACCATCTCATAAGAACCTGCCTCGATGGTATATTGATAGGTATCTGCATGAACACTGCTTGTGGCAAGCCCCAAAAAGGTCATGAAGGCCAGGACAAGAAGACAAGGTATTCGGAGAACATTGGTTGTCTTAGTCATGTCACTTTCCCTCCTTTTCTTTTGTGGCCTTTGGTTCCGGGACAGGTTGTGCCTCCGGAACGCCTATCACCGGCTCGTCCAGGGTCGCCAGATGTTCGATCTCTTCCCCCAGTTCATCAGCCAGGTCAAAATCTTCTGCATCCTCTGCATCCTGCATCAGGATTGTAAGGCGGGCGATTTCCGCATCCAGCTTGATTTCCTCGACCTCCTTCTGCAGTTCTCCCTCATCACTCTTATCCGCGAGCCGATCGATCTCGTCCAGGACGGCGTTGATTTTTTCCCGGGCCTCATCTTCAATGGCCACAATGCGCTCATCGGCGAACCTGTAAACACCTTCCGCCTGGAGTCTTATGGTGTGCACTTCTTCCGTGCCGTCTTCGAGCACGATGATCTGCTCTTCAACAGCCTCTGTCTCCACTGCGACGACCGCGGATTCAGTTTCTGCGGTCTCATCAGCCTGTCCAAGAACAGGCATAAACAACAAAAGCATCGATAAAAACAGAACAACTCGTTTCATAGCGTTACCTCCGTTTTGACGCTGCTTATGACGGGTGAAAAACCCGCCTGTTAGGGTAGTTAATTTGCGAATACGGTTTTACTGAGCAGAGTCACAATTCTTTGCGCCCTTACAATGCCTGAGGGCATCGATTCGCAAAAATTGTGACGTATTTTCAAGTGAAAAAAAGCATTTACCGTCCAGCCTGTCCCGCTTTGCGGGGCTTCGCTCAAGATGCATTTCGGCGTCGTCCTGCCAGGGGAAAATCCTGCCCCAAACGCCTGTTTATAGGAAAAATTTACCTGTGTCCGTTGAATGCCTGTTTTCGATCTGCGATTCTATCTTCCTCATATTATTGGCTTATGAACAGCCATCGTGTATGGCATAAACCTTGCTGTCTTGTGTTCCTATCAAAAAGGCGGAGGAAAAGTCATGACAACAAATGATTTTGGGTTTTTATCGGCAAAGGCTCCTGCTTACCCCACGAATAGTGTCTCTATTAAAAATTCCAGGCTTGCTGCTTTGAGTCGCAAGCTGGGGATCTCCGGTTCTCCGCAGGGAGAACCCTTTCAGCTGCCACACCCTGACTCAGGAGCATCATTGCCCCCAACAGGCAGCAGGAGCATTGATCCATCGATGCCATTCAGCGCGATGCAGGGTGATCCAGTCACTGCGGAACCCCCGAGTTTCAATATAAGCCAACTGGAGGGTCTAAAAGAGGACCTGCACACCCATTTTGGTCAAACGGCCGATGACACGTCCTGGAATCCGGATGTCGACCTCAATCAGGACGGCCGGATCGACATCAGGGATAAACGTCTTGCCAGGGATGCGCAGCACGATTACAAGACCCTCGTCAGGGAGAACTATGGCAAGATAACATCTGATATGGACTGGGACCCCAATGCCGACCTGAACAATGACGGCCGGGTTGACATACGGGATAAGAGACTGGTTCGCGACCTCCTTGTTTGAGGGTCTGGAACAAACATCCCTGATTCCGTTCGGTTGTCGGTTTTATTGAACCGCTAAGGTGCGAGGGACGCAAAAGCTTTAAGGTTGATGGTTTTGTAAAACGTCAAAGTTCCCATTGATCCCCTCCCCCATGGGGAGGGGAAATGGAAACGATAAGGTTTCAATGTACTCCGACAGCCGGCGGCCTATCGGAGACCGGAAGAGGTTCAGGAGCCTCCCTGTCCGGCGGTTCAACGGCCTTCGCTTCCCGGTTTTCGGGCGTCATGCAGGGATTACCCGGATCCCCTGTAGGAACAGGTGCCGAGGTCGTACCCGGTTCGTAGACAGCCGAATCCAGGCTGACACAGGCATTGTCCCACTGGACCACATCGCCAGAGAAGTCAGCGCATATCACCCCCACGCGACCTTCCGAGTGGGAGGTGTCGACGAAAGATCCCACCAGGACATCATTGATGTAAACGGAAATATTGGGACCGCTGCACACGGCCTTGAGCCGGTTCCAGGTCCCGAGACCCCGGTTGATGGCCGGGGAATCCGACCATGAGGTAATCCAGGTAAAGACTCCGCCCACATACTTTCCGAACCAGAACCACCCCAAATCCAGGTCTGTCCCGAACTGATAGCAGTTTTGCTGGGTGCCGTCGGATCTGAAAATAATACCGTTAAAGGCGTTGTCATTGCCGACGGTTCTCGTCACATCCGCCTCATAGGTGAAGTCCTTGTAGACCCGGGAGTAGGTGCTGTAACGCCAGGTGCTTCCGCCGTTTCCCTCCATGACATAAACACCCTCACCGGGTTCGACCTCCTGCACGGACCAGAGACCGGACCCGTCGGTGACCCAGCTGTTGGCCACTCCGTCGTTAAAGTCTTCACAAAAGGGCGGTCGACAGGGTAGACCAACCCATCCATACTGGTCTCTCACGACCCGCTTATCCAGGATGTCCACCCGGCCGCTGCAGTTCACGTCGGCCCGGGGATCCCAATTAGGTGTGAAGGGTGTTGATCCATAGGCGTCCCGAACGATCCGCTTGTCCAGGATATCCACTCGGCCCGACCCATTGGCATCGCCGCCCAATTTGACGGTAATATTCAGGATGCTGGATGCGGACAGCCCGGTGGCCGACGAGGTGACCGTGACCTTGACCCGGGCCGGATAGGCATGGGGCGGGGCGTTGGGCGGATCAAAGGCCACACTGGGCCCGGATCCGGAAATTACCCCTTCATCCAGGGCCTGCCAGACATAGCTCAGGGTGCCGCCAGCCGGGTCGCAGGCATGGACATGGATGTTCGATCGGCACAACTCGGAGATGCAGGAATCGAATTCAACAGCCTCGATCACGGGCCGGGATGCCCCCAGCCAGTTGATGCTGTTCCAGATCACGTTGTCCAGGTCACCGGTCCAGCTAAAGGCTGGATAGGCAGCGACTGCGGCGGTGGAGCGGTCATTTTTGACCCCCACAAAGAGTTCTCCGTCGGCCCAGCGGGCCACTTCCGTGGCATCCGCCGTCAGAGAGGTGTCGGCCAGTCTGTAACCGGCCGAGGCCGTGGAGACCCCGTTCATGATGGGGTGGTCCGGATCATAGGTGCCCAGAGAGGACGGCGAGTAAATAATGGCCTCGCCTTCGATAGGACCATAGTCCTGATCCGCGAAGCGTCCTTCCATGGCCCATCCGTGGGTCCCTAAGGCAAACATGGTGGTCAGGGCCTTTCCGCCCCCGTCCACATAGTCCGCCAGCACATCCCCCATGGCCACCGGATCGTTGTAATGGTAATTGGTCCAGGTCATGACCACAGGAAATGACTCGAGCAGGCCCAGTCCGGGTGTTCCATACTGGGCATCATATTGTAGGATGGGACCCAGCCCGGGATCTTGTTTCAGCATGCCAAGGATCGAATTACAATTGGTGGCACTGTCAGCCGTAGCGGTCAATACACTCACCTTGCCCGTGAGCCACTGGACGGCGTTGTGCATCAGGGTCATCATATCGCCTTCCCAGTTCTCATTGATTCCGGGATAGCTCGTGATCGCAGCAACCCGGCCGCATTCCTTGACCGCGGCCAGGAGTTCACCGTCCGACCAGCGGGCCACCCATCGGGAACCGGGCGTCAGGTAGGTATCCTGAAGCCTGTAGTAGTCGGAAACTTCGCCAACCCCCTGCATCAGGGGATGGGTGGGGTCGTAGCTTCCCAGGTCCGCATCCGAATAATCAATGGCTCCTCCGTTGATGGGAGAGTATTGCTCGCCCATGAACCGGCCCTGCAACCGCCAGGTGTGGGTTCCCATTGAAAACATATTGAGCAGCACCTTGCCGCCGGTGTCCACATAATCGGCCAGGGCATCCCCCATGGCCACCGCATCGCTGTATGTATAATTGGTCCAGGTCATGACCACGTCATAGTAATGCATCAGATCGAGCGAAGGCGTGCCGGTTCTTGCATCAAAATAGTAGACCGGCCCCAGATCGGGATAGCTTTTGAGTAGGTTCACGGCATCACCCACATCGTCCGCTGCCGCCACGAGCACACTGGTCCTGTTTCCTGTCAAGGCCCATTCGATCATTTGTTCCAGGAATTGATCCGATCCGGAATCCATGCTGTAACGGCTGAAGTTATGGGTATTGAAAACCAGGCGCCCCGACCCGTAAACACCCGCCAGCAAGACCACCTGGCTGGTATCGTCGCAGTCCCGGGCCAGGATATCCCAAGATGGTCCGATGTCCGTGTCTTCCACTTGGTCGAAATTTCCGGACATATCCGCATCCACCAGCCCATAGGTGATAGGATGGAGATCATTGGTAATGCAGGCGGCGCTGGTCGAGGGAAGATAGATACTGCCGACGCTGACCTCGAACCCGGCCGGAAAGACGCTCACGCTCCCCGTCTCATCGGGCTGAACCACGATCAGACCGCCCCGCTCCTCCCGGACCCAGTTCCTGATCTCGGTGTTTTGGGTGGAGTAATCGGCGGATGCCGTAAGATAGATCATCAGGATATCGTAGTTCCGCAGGTTTACGAGGGTAAGGTCCGCGGGAGCGGAACTTTCCGTGACCGCGTATCCCAGGGATTGAAGCCTCGCCACTTCACTGGGTCTGGAAAAACTGGAGAAAAAGAGGATCGATGCCTTGGGAGCCACGCCACCCTGAAGGGAGGTCTCGGGATCGCCCAGGAGGTTCAGGCAGAAATAGACCCAGCGATAGGCTCCGGTCGATCCGACGGAACCTATGAGGTCCTCCTTGGAATCCACCAGGGTCTTACCCAGATTGGTGATCCCTTCGTTGAAAAAAGAGTCGAAAAATGTTTTGTCGAATTGCTGGGAGGTCCCGCCCGTCGAGCCTCTGGAGTACCACCCGTACCTGGAATTACCCACATAGGCGAAGGCCCCTGTGGCGTTTTCAACAAAGTGCTCGGCAATACAATCATCGCTCTCATAGCTGCCCGATGAGGTCCGGTTATCGAAAGAGGCCGTGTAACAGGCCCAAGTATAGACAAAGGGATAGGAAGTATTGGTCAAACCATCCACGTGGGTGCGGTTGATGTTAGAAAAACCCCCGTTGTTGCCGTGTCCGGCGCTGTTCAGGATGGAATGGTCATTGCTGTTGAGGGCGTTCACCACCGTTGTGGAACTGCATGTGCCGTCTCTTTCATAAAGCGTGGTGATATCCCATCCGGAGGAGAAATAGGCGGCGATCTCGTCCTTGTGGTCTCCCCCCCAGGTCAAAGGCGAATGGTAAAGCTGCGTTCCTGTCATGAGGCCGGACTGCGAGGGTGTGCCCTGCTCATAGGCCATGGTCTTGAAAATAAAATTGTCGGCCTCGGTCGTGTTATCCACCGTAGCGCGCCCCACATAGACCTCGCTCATGAGATCAATTTCCGATCCGCCGGCCCCGTCGTTGGATTCCCCGTAGATTCCGTCCGCGTCATTGTCCCATGTGCCGTCCAGGCAGGCATAATAAAGATCCGTGGGGATATCATTATCCGTGGTGGGTGAAGGAAAGGTTGAGACATATCCGTAACATCCCCGGTGGGGAATGACTTCATCATCCCCGCCCAGGAGCACGTATTCCGTCCCCCAGTTGTTATAGGCATCGATGATGAAATTGCGGATCCGGGTCTGGTTGTCCGTGCCGCCGTCCGGCCGGGTGCCGCTGTAATTTTCGTAGACCCAGGTCGTGGTCACCACGGTCGCGGAAATCCCGCGGCTGTTTTTGTGAGCGGCAAGCACCTCAAAGGACGACTCGAGGCTAGAGTTGGTGATAATCACATAGGTATAAGGGGGTTCCGCCGTTCTCATCATCATGAGGGAACCGTCGTCTGCCACCTCCATGCCCGGATAGGTCTTGAGTTCGGAAGGGTTATCGACCGTGCCCGCGACCGGGGTGAGATCCCCCTGCCCGGATGATTCCTCACCGGCCGGTTGTTCCGTCCGGGTCGTTTCCACGATGACCCTCAGATTTTCGTAATAGGAGACCTCACCGCTCGACGGCCTGTATTGAACGGGAAAAAGATTCACAATAAGGATCCGGGCTCCGCGTTTCATCTGGGTCGATACGACCTTGAACAGGGTTCCCGGAAAAGGATTGATGGATCCGTAAACCGAAGGGTCGGGACCCTCTTCTGCTACTTCTTCACCGGCGGCCGAATGGCTGGGAGGCCGGCTGTATTCAATGTTGTGGGCCCCAGGCAGCACAACGGCCTTCCCGGGAATGACCCTGACCCGGCCGACGTTCTCCCCAAAGGGGATAAGAATCTTTGCCGTCTTGACCGGGAGAAGAGGAACCCCCGGCCGATCGGCGAATTTGAGGGTCTCCGGCATATCGATGGATACGAACTCTCCTGCAGCATGGACCGGGCCGTCGTCTGCGGCCCTGGATCGACCCGTCGTTTCCTGAGCACCGGATAGGGCGGGTGCTTTGAAGCTGTAGGTGACCTCCGTATCTCCCATGGCCTGTGTCGGCGCCAACAGGAAGATGCCGACCACGAGCACAAAGGTCCACGCCCATGGGTGGGATCTTCTTTTTGTATGCATCACATCACCTCCTCCGGGTCCCCCGTTTCCCCCTTCCCGGAGCTGAAAAGGTCGCCTTCCTCAATCTTCGGAGAAAGGGGAACACCGATCGTCAAAGGTTAAAAGGTCAACGTCCCGGTTCAGATAAAAAAGCCCGGAAGGCCTGTGCATGCAGCTTCAGACTTTCCGGGCCTCTCTTACGGGAGAGTTTCAGGATGGTCTGTTCTGCCCGGGGGGTCTCAACCTTCTCGCCTCCTGCGAATCCCTATGAGGCAAAGCAGTCCGGTTCCAAGCAACCACACGGCCCCGGGAATGGGGACTACGTGGATGTCGTAGGTGCCGCCCAGTTCCTGAAGGCCTGATCCTGAATCAAAGAAAAATGAAAAACCCGAATTCAGCGTGATCGTGAACCAGTTGCAGAAATCCACGTCGTCCAGGACGATGCGAGCGAGCAGTGATCCCACGCCGCCCGAACCGGGGGTAACACCGCCCCCGCTGCCTGTGAGGTCTCCACCGAAGAAGTTATAGTTGGCGCCACCTCCAAGATCGTTAATGTCATTTCCCCAGTCAAAGCTGTCGCCAAAAAAAACATAGTCAGAGTCACCCGATATATCGATATAGTGGAATGAAAAGGGATCGCCGGGCCCTCCCATTCTCGTGATATCAAAATCGAGTTGCCATCCATCAAGATCGGCGAGTCCAATAATATCACCCACCAAAATGTCAAAAGTAAACGTACGGGCACCGCTGTCCAGGACGCCGTTTTCCCAATCGAAAATCACACAGGCCGCCTGGGCTCTGGGTGCGAACCCCACCCCCATGATCAGTAAGAATGCGGTAACCAGAATACCTGTCTTGATAAACCTCCCTTTCATCATGTTGTGCCTCCTTCCTCCGGCAAGCAGTAGTCGGGCCTCTTTGCCCCGACCTGCCCGGAATGACGTTTCCTTGCAGCTTTAACCCAATAAACGAAACCTTTTTTCAACCAATGGATTACGTGTTCAAATGCCGGTTTGTGACATTTTACACATTAATTTCGTCACCGCCTCTTGCGGCGCAGGGCCAGGAGACCGATCAGCCCTGATGAGAAAAGCAGAAGGGCTCCCGGAATCGGAACGATGGGATAGAGGTTATGCTCGGTTAATGAGAGACCGTCTATAAAGGCCCCTGACGGATACTCGTTGTCGCCGGTGTTCCCTGCGAGGAACGATATTCGAATTTGGACCGGTCTCAAGGGGTCATAGTATTGCCCGACCGGGATGCTGAGGCTTATCCAATCGGTATAATCCAGCGTGCCCAATGTCCCGTCGCCTATATCTCCGGCATCGATTGAAAACCAGCTCTCACTGTTGATTTGCACCAGTAACCCCGGGCTATCGAAGGGCGACTCATCAAAGGTCCAGAACAGAAGCGAAAAATTCAGGAAGTTGTCTCCCTCCTCCAATACAACATCCTGATAGATGTAGTTATCAAAAATAAAACCTGTCATGGCAGGATAACTCAAGGCTGCCATCTTCTCGCCTTCAAATGGATTAAAGGACACGCCGTCGATCATGGCCTCCGTCACTACGGCCGCGTTACCGCCCGTTGTCCAACCCGTAAAACCATCCTCGAAACCACCGTTTACAAGGGCGCCAAATGAGACCCCGGGGACCATAACAATCCACAGAAAACACGCGACCAAGGTTATTCTTGTTCTCAAGTACTCACCCCCTTTCATATTTTCGTGTTACGACTTCCCTCAAAAAGTCATCACCTCCCCTCCTCTGGATTTGTTCTTGCATCTCGATGTAGGAACGGAGCGTACCGGGTGCAAGAACTATCGTACAACCCATCGAAAAATCAGTTCATGGTTTCGATGGTTGGAAGCAAGACCCGACAGCAAACTTCAAGGCCGATCATTTTCGAGTAGAAGCAATAATATTTTCGCCCCGTAATAGATGCTTCTGCATCCGAGGGACCTCATTTTTCTTGCAGAGGCGCAGGAAGCACCAGGTTATCCTCACGGGTCCTGGTCTTAATGATGCGTCAAACACATGCAGTTTTTTATGTCTAATGGAATTACATTGATGAGTTCAGGGGGTGCATCAACCTCAAAACCTTTGGGTTAAGGTTTCATTGATGTGTTGATGAGTGACCGGCATACACTTTTCACCTGGACCGATGCCCCTGGCGGACAGTTGTCCATTGCCCATTTCGCAGAGGCGTCATAAAGACGTATGGAGGCCCGATGAATATGAAAAAGTGCAACAGGAGTTTGTTCCGGGAACCGGAAGAGAAGGGATGATGATAAAGAGGATCAGCAGATGTCTAAAGACCTTCAAACTCCAAACTTTGAGATCTTGAGAATAACCGTGCCGAATGGAAAAGAATGCTACAAATAAAGTAGGATATGTATATCAATTTGATTGTCAAAACTATAATTGAAAAGGCAACGGCTTGTCAACAGAAATTTCCCATCGTGGGCTAAGTAAAAAACTTTGGCGCATCGCAAATCCCCGGCCTGTTGGGCGGGAAGAGGACCAGGCTTTGGTTGCACACCATAGGGGTGAGTTCAACCTTACATGATTAAATAGCAAACAGAATGATGGAATATTGGGATGATGATTTCGTTGAACCACAATATCCATGAAGCTCATCAAGAAGGTTTACTATCACGAAAAAAAACGGTAATTTCAGATCTTACAAGGTCATCACGTTTGACGGTCTCGCAAAAAGCCCCTTCCCCTCCCCTAGTGGGAGGGAGTAAAGAATCCTGGCTCGGAAGACCGGGTTTTCCATGTTAAAAAAAGGAGATTACCAGATGCGAATGCTATCGGCATTGATCCTATTTGTATTCACGGTCGTCTCTCCGGTGCTCGCCGGAAACGATTCTTCAAACCTTCCCAGAGTTTTCATGGAGACATCGGAGGGAAAAATCCTTCTCGAACTATACCCCCAAAAGGCCCCGGAAACCGTCACCAATTTTCTAACCTATGTCAGATCCGGGTTTTACGACGGGACGGTCTTCCACCGCGTGATCCCCGGTTTTATGATTCAGGGTGGCGGATTCACCGTTGATATGGAGAGAAAGACCTGCAGTAAGGCCATCAAAAACGAAGCCGACAACGGCCTCAAAAATGAGCGCGGCACCATTGCCATGGCCCGCACTTCCGAACCCCACAGCGCCTCCTCCCAGTTTTTCATCAACACCGTCGACAACCATTTTCTCAATCACAAGGGCAAAAATCCCAAGGGTTGGGGATATGCCGTATTCGGCAGGGTCATCGAAGGCATGGAAGTGATGGATGCGATATCAAAGGTAAAGACCGGGGTTCTTGGCAGGTTCCGGGATGCCCCCCTGCACCCGATCGTGATCCAAAGGGCCGGGATCCTCGAATAGTCGAAAAGCAATCTTCTTTTCACCCCCCCATTTCCGAAACGACCACAGGAACCTGTCGGATACCCCGTGCAAACAGAGGCATATAGGGTCCTGTTCTGCCAAAAATGGGTAATTGACCCCATTTTAATTCATCAGAAACGATCTTATTATCTATTGTAAGTCTATCTGGAATCGAAAAGCATCGGTCAATGACCTCAATTGTTTCTATCACTCCATGGCGGATTTTACTGTCCTGGACTGAAGTTTCACCCTGAAAATCCTTAACTTTAGATATGGAAAGCCGACTTAGAAAATTTTTCAAATCATGGCCCCTGGGTCCGATTTCTTTAGGACTCCGGATCTTCTAATCTAAAATCCAAAAAGGAGGTGCAGTATGGGAGACGAAGTCATCACCCCCACGAAAAGAACGCAATTCGTCTGGGTTAAAGACAAGGCAGGCAATGAGTATGTGTGCAACGTGGAGTATCTGAAGAACCCCAAGCACATTGAAGAGGAAGAATTAAAGAACTGTGTTGACGATGCATCAGCCTATCAGCCCTATGCCGGGGGTTAGAGCGACCGTGTAAGAGGACGGTTTACTCCCAGGCAACGGTAAATCGGTCAAGACAACATGCAGGGCCTTGTGCCCTGCATGTTGTTCTTTTTTATTCTACAGCTAAATAAAAGGAGGCGCCCTCCGGCCGTCACACGAAAGATCCCCCGCTGGAATCCGGTAGGACACCTCACCCCCAACCGGGCGAACACCGCATCCTAATGGCGCCTGCCGAGGACACTCGCAGAGACGCCAACAGGAACACCTTCGTACGGCGTTCTTTTGCTGTACCTCAATGTCTTAGGATCCCTCATCGTTTTCAATATCTCAATGCTGTCCTTCAAGCCTTTGTACTGTCTGGCCATCTCAACGGCCATCCCCGTCATCTGGGCCATGGCCTGCACGAAATTGACATCATCCAACGTGAATTCCCAGTGCTCGGCGGTATAAATGCGCAGGGCCCCGATCAAACGCCCCGCGGTCAAAATCGGCACGGACAGGATAGAAACGATCCCTTCTCTTTGCGCCTCTTGGGGGTACTGAATTCTCGGGTCCTCGGAAACGTCGTATATCGCAACCGGCCCCTCCTCCAGGGACAACGCAATGGAACGCAACGCGCTGACAGGTCCCTTATAGATATACTCATCACTCAGGCCGAATGATGCGGCGACCTCAAGATCCTCGGTTTTACGATTGAGAAGAAATACGGTGCATCCTTTGACGTCCAAGGCTCTTGTGATGCTCTCCACCGTAATCAGGACAACTTCTTCCGGGTCTTTTGAATGGGAAATAACCTTGGTCACCTTAAGCAGGGTATCGTAGTTTATGAGTTGTTTTTTCATGGCTTCCTCCTTTCTAAGCAGGCCTTGGGGACCTGCATTTTGGAAATGAGGCACGGGTAAAAAAAACCGAACTACAACGGATGTGACCTTAACAATGTCACTCTCGGCAGCTCGGCTGTCTTCCTCAGAAGGAGATACGCCTTAAATGTTACGCGTGGGGTCAGCGGGAAAAATCATAAGACCCGTGGCTTTCCGTCCCTGTCTTGCGACAGGTTTGGCTTTGATAAGACAAACATTCGCGGTCCCGACAAGACGGGGATCACCCTGCCGGGAGCAAGTATGCACATTTTCAGGGGTTTCTCCATATCGATTCTCCTTTTGATCGGAGTCCGGTGATCAAGAAACGCCGACGAATCATTAAATCATACCGGTAAAGGACGACGAGGGTCAATTAAAATTGGCATCATGATAACTGTTTGGCCTTTTGAAACGCATTCAGCCATGGACGGGTCATGTCAATCTCTTTTCAAAAATGAACCCCGGCCCAAAGGACCAGGGTTTTAACAGTGAATAAACCGAACTGAAGGGGCGGTGGATATTGATAAGGACGGGATGGTCACTCCGACCAGATTGCGGGTCTTTTGGCCTGCAGGCGGGCTTGCCCGTCGCCGTAGTCGATCACGATGCCGTCAGGGGTGATCTCCTTCAGAAGGGGGCCGTTTTCACCAATTCGATCCCCTGTGCGATAACTGCGCTGGTTGATGAATACGAAACGTCTGGAGGGATCCACATCGAACACATGGGCGCTGATCTTAAGCTCTCGTAGTGAACCCCGGATGCCAGGCGGCAGCTCGCTTACAAGAGGGAGTTCCCTTTCCGCATCTCCGGCGGCCGGCTCAGGTGTTGTGTCTTCGACTTCCGCCTTGTCCTGTGGCTGACCATCCGTGGTCCTTTCAGGTATTGCCTTCATGCGGACCGGAGCCGGGCTTTCCGGGGCCACGGCCAGGGTATTTTCGGGAACGGCATCCCTTGCCGGGGGTTGCGCCGAACGAGGAGGGCTGGCAGGGTTCAAAGGTGTCTCTCTTTTAGGTCTCGGGGACTTTTTGTTGGATGCCGGCTTGTTGATTCTCCGGGAAGGGGCTTTTTCCTTCTCGACGGTCCTGCGGGAAAGCACGCCACCCGGGTCCCCGACCGCTCTGTCGGAATCCCTGGACATCATCCCGCGGGGCTGTTCGAAAGTTTTACCGATCATCGGTTCAGGGCGCTCGGGCCAGAGTATGAATACACACAATGCCCCGACGGCCAGCACGGCCGCACAGAACCATAGCCGGATGCTGCGATGCGGCGGAGTCTGAATCTTTGCGTTCAGGACCGAACTCACATCCGGGGACTGGGTGATCTTTCTTTCCCGGTCCGCCTGTTTCAGTGCATCAAGGATTAAGGACATCGGTTCATCTCAAGGGTTCTTTAGATGAAAACTAGTTCGATAGCTCCAACCGGGGCATACCCGGTTCCTGCAAAGCCGTGTTCAGTTGGATCAATGTACGTTCACCTACCATACCGTCCGCGATGAGACCGTGCGCCCGCTGAAAGGCCATGACCTGCTTTTTGAGGACGCCATCGAAAACCGGATCGGAGGTCCCGGACTCTACCCCAGCCGGCAATCCCTGCACACGGGCAAGTTGTTTTCTCAGCCAATTCACATCCGGGCCGGAGGTCCCTAGCTTCAGCAAGCGTCGGATCAGCCGGGGCGGCCTCCACAAAATTACAAAACTCCCAAACCAGTATCGATCGATCTCGGTCCTGGGAAAGGTGTATTCCCGTTCCATAAAGTCAAGGGTAACGTCACCGTCTTCCATGCCGGTAACGTTCACATACCTGAGTTTTCCCGATTCATCGATCAATTCGAGTATGGCAGGGCGATGGAATTGCTTGATCATCATCCAACTCCCATTTCCCTTCATGCAACGCAGCCCCCTGGCCGACGCCCTTTCGCAGGCATCCTTTCCCCCCCTCATCCCGTATGACTCGTTCCAACAGCGGAAGAGTGTCATGAACGCCGATTCCTTATCCGTTTCGAGTTTACCCTCCCGAAGCAGATCCACAAACGAATTCGGTCTCGTTTCAGGGGTATTTTTTTCCGTTTCTCTATCTTGCGTCTGCCGGGTTCCGTCCATCCCTGCCGTCATGGAAGTATCGGGGAGGACGGCCGGAGTTTCGGGCGTTCCTTCCTTTGGCTGACTTTGGATATCTTTCCGGTCAGGGGATTGAAGAATAACAACAGAGCGGCTTATCTCATCGCCGGTCTTCCCCGGATTCAGGGCATGCCTCGAAAAAGGCCAGGGAATGAACTCCCACCCTATCCCCAGCAGAACCAATACAAGCACGGCCACCGCAAAACCGACGACCCTGCGAAATCCTGCCGCGTTTCTTCTCCCCTTGACCTCATAGGAGGCCTCACGCACCAGGCTTCCGGAAACACGTTCCCGCATTTTTGCATACGCACCCAACAAAGCACGGTCACAGATGATATTGATGAGTCGCGGAATCCCTCCTGAAAGTCTGGATACGAGCCGCAGGGCGCCGGGGGTAAAGACCCGCTCTTTTAATCCCGCCACCTCCAAACGGTGTCTTACATAGGCGATCGTAGCCTTCCGGGATAACGGCAACAAGTGATAGCGGGCGGTAATTCGCTGTTCCAGTTGGCGCATCTCACGACGGGCCAGGATGTTCCGGAGTTCCGGTTGACCGATGAGGATGATCTGGAGGAGTTTTCGGGTGGTTGTTTCCAGATTTGTCAGGAGACGAATCTGCTCCAGCGTCTCTGAACTCAGGTTTTGTGCCTCATCGATGATCAGGGCGGTCCGTCGCCCCCTGGCGTGATTCTCCAGCAAAAACCTGTTGAGTCGATCCACGAGTACTTTGAGGCTCTCCGTTTCTAGCGGGTAATCGATTCGCAGTTCATCGCAAATGGATGCAACCAATTCAACCGCCGTCTGTTTGGGATTAAGCATGAGGGCGATGTCTACGTCATTCGGCATCTGGTCTACCAGTGATCGGCACAGGGTCGTCTTCCCCGTCCCAACCTCACCGGTGAGTAACACAAATCCGCCGCCTTCCGTCATGCCGTATAAAAGATGGGCCAGCGCTTCCTGGTGCTGCCGGCTCAGAAAGAGATAACGCGGGTCGGGCGTCAGGGCAAAGGGGTTTTCTTTGATGTGAAAGTGCGCTTGATACATATTTAGGTGGCCCGATAACGGCTCTGCTTCTTCGGAATCATCGACGAAGACTCATACAACGGCTTTTTGGGCCATTCTCCTCTTTCCCGGGTCTTGCCTGGGTTTGTCTCATTCTTGTTCCGATCCGCTTGCGGGGAAAGTGATCAAGGCGTCGTCCGATAGTGTATTAATCGTGTAACCCAATGTAAATAAAAAGAAAATTACTGTCAAGACGAAACCAAGGGGCCTACCCGACGATGCCGGACCGGACCTATGTCGTTAAACTTCATTTTAGGCCGTAAATTTGGTCTCGGGGACCTCGAGAATCGCTAAGAAACCCGGGAAAAGGATGAAACGCAAATTTCTATTATCCGGCAGTTAACCAAAAAACAGGCCATTCTTGTATCTCTTTGGGTAAACTGTCGACTTGCCTCTTGACTGATGTCACATTGACCTTTTATTATTGCGCTGGATCGTGCCTGAACAGGTGCTCCGCAGTCACCCCGAGGGAAGGTAACTCAAGGCGCTAAGCAGTTAACATAATTACACTTCTACGCCCTTCTTCGACCTTCCCCCGCTGATCCCTGGCATTATTTAGGGAATCAGGTTCGCATTTTCTCCAATCCCGAACCCCGAAACGGGAATCCGAGAACATCCACTCCAGCTTTTCTCATTCGGGCTTGACCAAGGGGGTCATCTAATATGAGGTCTGTTGTTGTTGCCAATAGCAGCGATAGTGAATGCGAAAAGATAAAAAATGTCCTGAGCAACGACTATGATATTCACGTCATGGCGTCACAGGATCAGCCGATCGATCTCAAGGACAACTGCGATCTGATTCTCCTGGATCATAATTTCACGGAGGATTCCGGGATAGATTTTCTCTCCGACGTCTTGAGCAAATTCCATGTGCCGGTTCTCATGGTCACATCCCCGGATGACCCCCGGTGCGCCATCGAGGCTATCCGGTTGGGGGCCTACAACTATCTCGTAAAGACGGCCGGCTACTATGATCTTCTCAATTACTCCATCAAGGAGGCCATAGACAAATTCAATGAACGTGAAGAGATGAAACGGACCATTATGGCCCTGAAAACGCGGGTGGCGGAGCTTGAAAAGGATATTGAACCCGGCGATGCAGGGGGCGCGGACGATTCATCCGGGGAAGAAAAGGCCACGCTGATTGAGGCAATCACCACGCGGTTCAAGCGGGGCGAGATCAACCTCCCCTCCTACCCCAAAATAAACAGCGAGTTTCGTCAGCTGATGGAACAGGGCGCGGAAATATCAAAAATCACTGATCTCCTCAAGCAGGACGTAGGCATTTACTCCAAACTCATGAGCATTTCCAACTCCCCCTATTATTGCGGGCTGACACCGAACAGGACATTGGAGCAGGCCATCAGCCGCCTGGGATTGAAGACAACCAAGAATTACGTGGAAATCATCTCCAACCGCAGTCTCTATACGACAAGCAACAAAAAGTACAAGGATGTCCTGAAAAAGTTGTGGGAACATTCTCTATCCTGCGCTTACGCCTCGGAAATCCTTTCAAGCCACATGCAACACAAGACGCCCGATGAAGTCTTTACCATGGGACTCCTTCATGATATCGGGAAACTTCTGCTTCTCCAGATTGCCATTGAGATGGATACAAAAGGTATCTACAGTCAGGCTATAGACCCTTCTGAGCTGACTGGGACATTGGCCACTTACCACGGTGTGTTCGGCGGTTCCCTCTTGAAGAAATGGAATTTCCCTCCGGAATACGCTTACATTTGTCAGTACCATAACCACATTGAAAGCGCCGATAACATGACAAAGGAACTCATGATTATCCATCTGGCCAACCTTATAGCGAAGTCTCTGGGCTACACCCTGGACGGCTCGGAACCTATCGATCTGGAGAATGCCCCTTCCACGGAATTTCTGAAACTCCCGGCGCAGGAGATCACCCAGATCGAAGAAAACGTCAGGCAGCTCATGGGGAACTCTGCAACGATTGAATATCAGTTCTCAAAATGATCAAGGCATCACCCTGATGAAAGCACGAAAACAGAGACTGTGTCTCCGGATTTTTATGACCTGACACGCATCCCTGATGTTGTCCGTATCATCGGGGAAAAGAAACCTCAACATACACCACGCATGGAGGAAATAATGCCCACAGACAACCTGGATCAATCGTTGATGGAAGAAGTTCATGTCCTGCAGGCCGAGGGGCGCGCCAAGGCCCCGGAACGCATTATCGTCGGGTATGTCCCTCCAAAGGGAAAGAAGGGGCCGAGATATCGTTTAAAGGGCGTGGACAGGGAGTTTATCCGCATGAACTCCAACAGCTATCTCTCGCTGTCCGATCACCCGGCCATGATTGAAGCGGCGGATCAAGCCACAAAGGAATTCGGCGTAGGACCGGGAGCCGTTCGTTTTATCGACGGAACCTTCTCTTATCACATCGCCCTCGAAGATCGAATTGCCGCCTTCACCGGCAAACCCGCGGCCAAGATATTCAATTCCGCATACACCTCCAATTGCGGTCTCGCCCTGGCCATCAGCAACAAGCAGACCCACTGGATCGGCGATGAGTTGAACCACAACAGTATCATTCGAGCCATGCGTATTTCCAATATCCCCAGTAACAAGAAGGGGATTTATGCCCATAACGATATGGACGCTCTCAAAAAATGTCTCGAGGAGGTGCCAAAGGATGTGGAAAGGGTCGTGATCATTTTCGACGGCATCTTCAGTATGCGGGGGGATTACGCCCCTGTCGACAAGATCAGGGAAACGGCGGAGCCTTTTAACGGCCGATTCAAAGACGGTGTGATCACGGTCATCGATGATTCCCACGGCATCGGGGCCTATGGAAAAACAGGGAGAGGCACCCCGGAATTCTCAGGGGCCCAACCGGATGTGATTGTCGGGACCTTCGGGAAGGCCTTCGGCGTCAACGGCGGTTTTGTCGCCGCAAGCGAAGCCATCGTTGAAGCTATTCGACAAAAGGCAGATACATACATCTATACGAACCCCCTCAGCGTGGCCGATTGTGCGGCCGCATTCGAGGCCCTCGAGATCTGCGACGGTCCGGAAGGACTCGAACGGCTGAAGAATCTGGGCGAAAGGATTCAGCAGTTTCGCCGGGGCATCAATGCTCTCGGCTTCGAGTCCATCCCCGGCCCCCACGCGGTCGTTCCCCTGATGGTGAGGGATACCGCCAGGACTCACAAATTGGTTCAGCACCTTTTTGATAACGGCGTCCTGGTCGTCGGCCTCACCTTTCCTGTGGTTCCACGGGGAGATGAGACGATTCGCGTTCAGTTGAATGCCGCCCATACTCAAGCGGATGTCGCCTATGTGCTCGATATTCTGGCCCGGATGAAAGACTGATTGATCCGAATTCATCTTTTCGTCTTTAGTGATGAAAAAAACTACTGCTCAGCGGCAGCGGCAATGGATTAACGCAATTCAAAAACAAGCTAGGAAAAGCAACGCATCGCAATATTTCGGAGGGAACCATGACTAACACAGTGCATCCTTACAAAAACATCTATGAATTTGCGGCCTCGGCAGGTGCGCTGGAGGGCTTTGTCTACCATAAGGACAGCATGAACCCGGACGATATTTCCAACTGGGTAGGCAATCTGGTGGATGCTTACGGCATCCTGCCCCGGGATGCTATTGACGAAATCCAACCGGCCATTGACCTGACCATCGGGCGGGCCGTCCGATCCCTCGTTCCCCTGTTGGGAGAGGAACACGACATCGTCAAAGAACTCGGATCCATGATTACAGGTCTCCTGCCAGAGTCTTCGGATGATTTCCAGAAAAAGAAGTGGTTTCAGGAATAGGGTGAACCATGATTGGTCACTGGGTACTGATCGGTAAGGTGGTAGGAGGCGTCAAGCAGGCGGCTTACTTCACCCGGCTTGACTGGGTGCAGGAGCAGTGTGCTGATAAGCTGGGTTTCCGACCCTATCCGGGCACATTGAATCTTGAAATCGCGGAAGACAGTCTGCCCGAACTCGAGGATCTTCGCTTGGAGGCAGGCACCGAACTGGTCCCGCCCGATCCCGAATTTTGCGCGGCAAAGACCCTGCCCCTGACCATCGAAGGGGTCGCCGGAGCCATGATCGTCCCCTCCGAGGATGTAAACGTTCATAAAAAAACTATTGTAGAGATTCTTGCCCCCCTGAGGCTTAAAGACGCCCTGAGCATAGACGACGGAAGTACTGTGACGGTGATGATCAAAAAACCCGATACCTCGGGTGCGTAAAGAAGCCGGGTTCAGAGTGCCCGGCTTTGGCTTAACCCCGGAGGGGTTTTATCTTACTGGAATTTCAGGACTCACGGAGTATTGGATGACTGGAGTGATGGAAGATTTTTCCGCTCAACTAAGGTGGCAATGGCCTCATGCAATTTCAAAAAAACTAACGGTCGCTTGGTGGTTTTCCACTACTCCAACACTCCGAGGTTTTTGGCAGAGCCAACTGTCTTTGCCCCCCCGCAAAACGGGATCCTCGACTGGCCCCTGGGGAGCTGGTTTTCCATGTCAAAATGAAGCTCCCTTTCCCGACTCCGCCGCCGTTTGAGGGATATCTGAGGAGATGACTGTTGAATCATGACAAACTGCTGGTGGATGCCGTCGTCTTTGATCTGGACGGTACCCTCATAGACTCCATCCAAGTCCATTTCAAGGTACTCAATACCGCTTTTGAACGACTCGGCTTGCCGCCGGTTTCCTGGGAGGATGCCATGGAGGCTGCGAAGGAGGGCCGTTTTGACTGGGACCGGGTCTTGCCGGATGAAAACAAGACCCGTAGACATGAAATCATCACAAAATGCGTCGAAATCATTGCGGATATCCAGTCTGAAATGCTCCGGGCCCATGTCCGACTAATCAAGGGCTCTGTCGAGGTCCTCCGTGCCATTGCGGAAACGGGGATGAAGATCGCTATCGTCACTTCCACGCAGGAGAGATATATCCGGGACAAACTCTATCCCTTCGATGAGGCGGGGATCGCCTATTTGTTTGAAGTCATCATTACGACCGATGACGTTCCCTTGAAAAAACCCGCCCCGGCTCCCCTGATCGAATGTGGGCGAAGGCTGGGCCTGCCTCCTGAACGGATGGTGTATGTGGGAGACTCCCATGTGGATATACGCGCAGGAAAGGCAGCGGGAACAAAAACGATCGGAGTGCTTACGGGAATGGATGATTATGACGCCCTCGCGGCAGAACAACCGGATGCGATTCTTGAAAGTGTTCTTGATTTGAGCGAGAAGATCCTTTTCACTTGATCCCAATGTGGCATTGTGTGGATGAGGACCAAGCTTTTGAAAGCAAAATAAACAGGAACATTTCCGGCGAAATATTGTCTAATGCGAATGAACGAGGACATCAAAATATCTCCTGATCGATCCGAAGACGACGCCACACTGGTCAAGGGCGTCCAAACCGGCGACACAGCAGCATTCGATGCCCTGGTCATCAGACACAAGGACAGGGTTTTCAATTTGTGCTACCGGCTCCTCGGAGACCTCCAGGACGCCGATGATTCCGCTCAGGAGATTTTTCTCAAGGTCTTTCGGTCCATCAATCGATTCAGGTTCGAAGCGGCCTTTTCCACCTGGCTTTACCGGATTGCGGTCAACACCTGCAAAAACAGGCTAAAGTCTTCGGAATACCGTCAAAAAAAAATGACGATCAGTCTCGAAAATCCAGGTCACCCCGATACCGACACTCCCCCCCGTGAGGTTCGCGACAACGGAAACTCTCCCGGAAACCATGCTGAAAGAAAGGAGAGAATGAGGCAGATTCAGAAGGCCGTCAACACCCTTCCCCCGGACCAGAAGACGGTCGTCACCCTGCGGGATATACAGGGTTTTTCCTATGAGGAGATCGCGGACATGACCGGTCTCAACCTCGGAACCGTAAAATCCAAACTTTCCAGGGCGAGGCTCGGTCTCAGGGAACAACTAAGGGGGCTTTTGTAATATGGAATGCACTGAAATCAGAGAACGCCTGTCCGAGTATCTCGATGGTTTCATGGACGCCGAAACCGAGGCGCGCGTCCGAAAGCATCTGACCTCCTGCAAAGCCTGCGCTGAGGAACTGGCTTCTCTGAAGGCCCTGGTCAGGGAACTCGGCGATCTCGATCCGATTGAGGCCCCCGGTGATTTTCTGGCCCGGTTGCACGAGAGGATAGAACGACCTTCCGGTTTTTCAAAAATCCTTCATGCCCTTTTCAGGCCTTTCAAGATCAAAATCCCCCTGGAATTTGCCGGGGCCGCGGTCGCGGCGGTTCTGGTCTTCATCGTCCTCAACGTGCAGGAACCGAATGAGGGACTCCGGTACCGGCCCCTGCCGGAAAAACAGGAAGAAATCGCCCGGGAAGTTGCCCCCCCCGCTCCTGCACCGCATCGATCCGTGCCTCCTAAACGTGCAAAGCTCGCCCGGACACCCGCCCCTGCCGCACCAAAGCCGCCCGCCATGGTGAAAGCCCCGAAATCCCTCCTCGACGTTGAAAACCTCGAAGAGGATACGGCCACGGAAAAATCCGCCCCCATTGAACTGGCTCTTGTCATCCGAACGGACCGGCCCCGGCAAAGGGCTTCTGCCCCATCAGCGTCTTCAGAGACCCTTGACTCGCTCGCAACTGAAAGCAAAACAAAAAAAGGGATGGGGGTTGCCAAGCGGGCCCGTCCGAAAACCCCTGAAGAGGTCCCGGATGCCGTCGATGAAGAAAGAGAAGCCCTTGCTGCGCCCCTCGGCGATTCCGGCCGTTCATACAAAGACCGGGCCCTTCCATCATCGCTACCCCTGAAAAAATCTCTTTCGAGGGTGCAGGAGCTGGTCACGCTGAACCATGGAAGGGTTCTGTCGGTGGAATATGAAGAAAGCACCCGAAATCCCCGATCGATCCTTGTCGACATTCCGGCCGACCGCATCAAAACATTTTTCAATAGCCTGAAAACATTGGGCTATTTTAAGACACCTCTTCCGATTCCCTTCGAAGACACCGGTGAAATGATCCAGGTGCTTATTCGCTTTCTGCACCCCGGGTAGAAAGGGGTCTCAAGGGCGGAGATCTTTTTGTCCGCAAATACAATTATCGGGAACTTTTTCCCATCCTCCTTGTCTAACGCAAGCAAAAACCCGGAAAAACAAAAAGGAGGACAGAAAAATGAGACATCTACACAGACTCTTCGCAGTGGCAATATTCGCGGGTATCCTTGTTAGTTCTCTCAGCGCGAACGCAAAACCGCTTGAAGGTGAGGACCGAACACTTTCCCCCTATTTCTTCGTAAAAAGCGATGAACCCATTGTGGACAGGCTGCCCTTGAAATCCACTTCTGTAGAGGTGAATATCTCCGGTGTTATCGCCGATGTTCTGGTTACCCAGATCTATAAGAATGAAGGCAAGAGGCCCTTGGAGGCCATCTACACCTTCCCCGCCTCGACCCGGGCGGCCGTGTATGGGATGAAAATGACCATCGGGGAGCGGACGATTACGGCAAATATCGAGGAGCGTGAAAAGGCGCGCCGGGACTACGAGCAGGCAAAGCAGGCGGGCAAGAGTGCTTCTCTCCTGGAGCAGCAGAGGCCCAACGTCTTCCAGATGAATGTCGCGAACATCCTTCCTTCGGACGTCATCGAGGTTGAACTCCGTTATACCGAACTGCTCGTGCCCACCGACGCCGTCTATGAATTCGTATACCCGACCGTCGTCGGGCCCCGCTATTCCAACCAACCGGCCGATCAGGCCCCAGCACGGGAAAAGTGGGTCGAAAACCCCTATCTCCATCAGGGCGAATCTCCGACCTACACCTTTCATATGGCGGTCAACCTCTCGGCAGGCCTGCCCATCCAGGAAATCACATGTCCTTCTCATAAGGTCAATATCCGTTACGGAGGCGCATCCTTTTCCAGCATTCAGCTCGATCCCGCCGACGAATTCGGCGGCAACAGGGATTTTCTGCTCAAATACCGACTCGCCGGCCGCGGGATCCAGACCGGACTCCTTCTCTATGGAGGCGAAAAAGAAAACTTTTTTCTGGCCATGCTGCAGCCTCCCAAAAGGGTCACACCCGAACAGATACCTCCCAGAGAGTATATCTTTATCGTGGATATCTCGGGCTCCATGAACGGATTTCCCCTGAACATCTCCAAGAAACTCCTCAAAGACCTGATCTCCAACCTCCGTCCCACCGATCGCTTCAATGTGCTCCTCTTTGCAGGGGGTTCCTCTTTGATGGCCCGACAGTCTCTGTCTGCGACCCCTGAAAACGTTCATCGTGCAATTACCCTGATCGAAAGGCAGCGGGGAGGAGGCGGCACCGAACTCCTGCCGGCCTTAAAGCGGGCACTGGCCCTGCCCGGGGACGAGGGATCCTCCCGGAGCGTGGTCATTGTAACGGATGGTTATGTGACCGTCGAAGAAGAGGCCTTTGACCTCATCCGAAACAGTCTCGGGGAGGCCAACATGTTTGCCTTCGGGATCGGATCCAGTGTCAACCGCCACCTGATCGAAGGCATGGCCAGGGTCGGCATGGGGGAACCCTTTGTCATCACCCGGCCCGATGAGGCGCCCGAAAAAGCGGAGAAATTCCGGAAACTTATCGAGTCACCCGTGCTCACGGGAGTCGAGATCGACTTTGGCGGCTTTGAGGCCTACGACGTGGAACCCAAAAGTATTCCGGACGTTTTGGCCCAACGGCCCGTGATTGTATTCGGAAAATGGCGGGGGAAGCCGCAGGGGATCATTGAACTCAAAGGAACGAGCGGAAAGCAACCCTACAGAAAGACGATCGATGTGGCCGCGGTCAAGCCCCTTGCCGACCATTCCGCCCTCCGATACCTCTGGGCCCGTCACCGGATCGCCCTTCTCGGCGACTACAACACATTGAACCCTCGCGACGAAAGGGTCAAGGAAGTCACCAACCTCGGCCTCACCCACAATCTCCTCACGGCCTACACCTCTTTCGTGGCTATCGATACCCAGGTCAGGTTGAAGGGCGACAAGGCCGAAACGGTCAAGCAACCTCTTCCCCTGCCCCAGGGGGTCTCCGATCTCGCCGTCGGCCGAGGGGGCGCCCTTCGGAAAATGGCTTTGGCACCATCCGCTCCCATGGTTTCCGGTGCATCGAAAGGCAAGGTTTCCGATGGAAGCCTAAGAATGGTGGAGGAAGCCGAACGCGTAGATTCCGATATGCACTCCAAAGAATTCAAAGGTCTCCATCTTCAGGTGGTAAACATCACGGTCTCCGAAGGCCTCTCAGAGCAGCAAGTCCGGGCCGCCATCCAAAAGGTCCTCCCGGCACTCGATAAGTGCTTTTCCCATGCACCGAACAGACATCGGCAAGGCAGAGCGGTCTTTACCCTGATCATCGGCCGGGACGGCCGGGTCAACCGGTTGATCGCCGGAAGGGCCGGGTTCAACGACAAGGACTTGAAAAGATGCGTGGTCAGGCATCTCAAGGCCCTGCGGTTCCCGGCACCCACAGGAAAACACATCGTAAAAATATCGATCACCTTTACCCTGAATTAACCACAAGAGCAAAGACGCCTGCCCGAGTCAGGGGCCGGCGTCTTTGCATATATTTTGGAAATTGCACAATCCCCTAACATCAAATAGCCAGACATGACATCGGCCGGGATGCTGGATTAATGGAGTGATGAAAAAACATTTATATCAGTTACTGCTGCATTGGATTAACACAAATTTTAAAAAAGGGGGCGACTGCCCAGCCTGCCCCCTCAGATGGACCCCCAAAAGGCGATTACTGTAGGTCTTTCCACATGCCGTATTTCTCTCTCAACATCCTGTGGAGTATTTTGCCTGTGCCCGATCTCGGCATCTCTTCGTCCTTTATGAAAAGGATATTCTTCGGCACCTTGTATCCGGCGATCTTGCCCCTGCAATGACTCGAAATCTCATCCGCCGCTGCCGTCTGGTCATCATGGAGCACAACAACGGCCGTAACCTGCTCACCCCATTTCTCGTGAGGAACGCCGATGACCGCCACGTCTTTAACCTTCGCATGGCTCCCGACAATATTTTCAACCTCGGAAGGGAAGATATTCTCACCGCCGGAGATGATCATGTTCGCCTTTCTATCTACGAGGAACACATACCCGTCCTCATCCTTGTAAGCCATGTCGCCGGCGCTGAAATATTCGCCTTTCATGGCTACCGCCGATTTTTCAGGCTCTTTCCAGTATCCTTCAAAAAGCATCGGACTTCTTGAGTAAAGCTCCCCGACTTCGTTCGGTTCCGTAATGAGATTTCCTTCCTCATCATAAAGCCTTATCAAATCGGTACCGATGACCTCCCGTCCGCAGGATCCGAGTTTTGTGAGCTGTTCTTCCGGCTTGAGGATGGTCACAATGCCTGCTTCTGTTGAACCGTAGGCCTCATCAAGCTTTGAATTGGGGAACATTTCAAGAATCGCAAGCTTAGTGTCTCTTCTCGCTGGTGCAGACGAAATAAGCAGTTTCTTGATAGACGTGAGATCGTATTTGCTCTTCACCTCATCAGGAAGTGAAAGCATCATGATGTAGTGAGTCGGCACCAGGGAGGTAAAGGTAATCTTGTGATCAGAGAACGTCTTGAGCAGGTCTTCGGGATCAAAGCTTGCCATATTGTATGCCATGACCGTTCCACCCACCCATGTGTTTACAAAGGAGTAGTTTAGTGAATTGATATGACAGCAGGGCATGACGAGGAGTGTGCAATCATCAAAACTGAACTGGTGGTCGTGGATCATGATCATATACTGTGCGAACATGGAGGCATGGCTTTTCTTGACCCCTTTCGGCGTGCCGGTGGTACCGCCGGTGTACATGATCACCCAGATGTCGTCAGGGTCCACTTTTGTGGCGGGTTCTTCCGGACTCGCAGCCGCCATGGCATCTTCATAGGATATGAAGCCGTCATAATGGGGATTGTCCGCACCGAAGGAGACATATTGTTCGACCGTTGGAAGATTCTTCCGCATCGCATTGACCTGTTTGATCCATGGAAAGTCACTACCATTTCTTATCTCTTTCCCGCCCTGTACGATAAACACCTTGGCTTCGGAGTGATTGATATTGTATTCCATTTCAAGCGGAGAAAGCCGGAACATAATAGGAACGCAGATAAAACCACCCTTTGCGGCCGCCGCATAAATTTCCATCCATTCCAAACAGTTATAGGCGAGCACTGCAAACCTGTCACCCTTCTTCATGCCGAGATCGGAAAGGGCATTTGCCAGTCTGCAGGACCTCTCGTTCCATTGCTTGAAGGTGTAAGACTTGTAGAGGTCCTTGACCCCGATCTTGTTTGGCCATTTAAACGCGTTGACCCTCAGTACATCTTTTGCTGTCATCCAGTGACCATACTTCATGGCAGATCCTCCTTTTTTTCTTCGTGGTAAACGGTCATCGGCGATGGATCATTCCAATACCTGATAACCCTTAATCTGATGCCGCTAATTCGTGAAATCAGAAATCCTCATCTCCATGCCCTTGTGATTCTGGTTGCCGATGAACTATTGCGGATCAACCTGTGTCCATAAGTCGTATATAAAGAAGAGAATTCCGCATACAAAATGAGCGGATGCAGGGGGGGCTCAACAAAAATCATGCCCCCTGCAGGGGTCATAAAGCGATCATGTCCGCCATTGTTTCTTTGTCAAAACTAATAAGAGTCAAGAGCGGGCACCATCACGAACGTCCCTTTCCTTGAAAAATACGGACTCACCCCGGGACACATCGCAGAGAAAGCACGCGCCGTTCTAAGGCACGGCGTGGGGTCTTGAAATGCGGGCACCTCTCATTCACCGAGAATTCAGGGTTCTTCCTGATCCATCAACCATTCAAGACCCAGGTAGGCCAGACGTCCGTCGGTCGGGATACCGGTTTTGCGGTTCCATCCCATGGCCTCATAATAGAGATTGAGGCCCCTTGCGAATTCCTTCCTGTCGATCCTTTTCTCCCCGGGCGTCTCGGCCTCCAGGGGTTCATACAGCCGCTCAGGCAGGTAATCGTCTTTGACCGTAAGGACATTTTTAAGCTCATTGGTCTATAGATTTCAACCAGCAAAGTGCACAAGGTGAGCACCTGGCTCGCCGGCCCAGACGAGACCTGGCGTGGGCGTGATCTTTCGGAAAAACCGATCAAACACCTATTTGTGGGCGGAATGCTCTCCTCTTGGTGGGCGGAGGGCTTTGGGGAAAAAATTCCTGCCCTCTCACCAATAGGAGTGGCTGTCGATAGGGGGCGGATATTGCTGGGACTGCAGGCAGAAGACAAAGAGTTTGCCTTTAACTTGCGTGAGTTTTTCAATGATTTAAAGAGACGGAGTCTCGATGGGAGCAATGGTATTCTTGGAATTAAGGATGATCTTCCAGGCTTTGCGCTTGTTTTCATTAAGGCATTTCCAATTGCGAAGGTCCGGAGGTGACAATTAGACGTGGCCCGTAATGTCTTTGCCAATTTTGCCAGGAAGCTGAATAAAGCCATTACAGATGAGACTCGATTCATTTTCAATTCCTCTTTCAAGAAGAAAGCCCTAGAATTTTTCATCACCTCAAAGCCAAATGGGAGGATGAATTCTCCTTAACGGTTGGGTGTCTTGAAAACTCCCTCAAAGTCTGCCTGGCTAACCCGCAATTCCCTGAAAATTTTTTCACACACTGGTGGCTTTTCGTCTGCTTTGAAAATGAAACTAATCTGAAGGTCAAAGCCCATATAAAAAAGAGGTGACAAATCTGTCTTTCCTAAAAAGACTGGCATATGAAAATTATAAACAAAACCGTTGACATTATACCTCTCATAAATAAAGGTTAATGGTCAGTTGCTGTCACCTCCGATCTCACGAATAGTTGTTTACCTGGTGAATTTTTCCCCATATGCTTAAATCCCCTTAAAACATGAGTCCTTGCCAATCTACTTGCCTTTTCTGCATCCCCTTCTTCAATCGCATTTACGATGTCTTTCATGTCAGCGATGCTTTGTTTAATCACATTTTTTCTACGAGGTAGATAACTTTCGAAATAGTGAAATATGTTTTCGTGGATTGTCGTTAGAACCCACTCGTAAATTGAATTTTTTGCTACTGAAGCGACGGTGGAATGAAATCGGCGGTCTATGTCTTTATAAACATCGAAATCCGTCTCTTCGGCATTGAGCAAAGAATCTCCCTCTGCAACAATGGCCTTAAGCTTGAGTAAGTCGGTTTTGGTCGCCATTTTAGTGGCTTGCCTAGTGGCACCGCTCTCCGCATCGAGCCTGAACTCGAGCAACTCATTGAGCGAGACCTTTTTCAAGCGGATCAGTAGCCCCAGACTTTCGCTCACCTGGTCTATGTTTGCAGACTTGACGAATGCACCGCCTTTTGTGCCGATCTTGATTTCTATAAGACTCCTTTGCTCCAGCACTCTCATAGCCTCTCTGAGTGTTCTTCGGCTAGTCCCGATTTCCTCAGTCAACTTTCGTTCAGAAGGAAGTTTATCACCCGCTTTCAGTTTTCCTGAAACAATGAGTTCCTCGATATGATCGGCTACCAACTCATGCACTCGACGAGGCCTAATTTTTTGAAACATCTTGTTCATAGTGGGTATCCTATCAATCTATACGAATTGGGGGAACCATTACATTAAGTCTAATGTATACCCCAATATGCCATTCGTCAATAATTTTTTTCAAAGAATTTTTTTTACGATATGATTCGTTATGCAGATATAGGGTAATTTTTCAAAGAAAGGATGATTAACCTTTTTTATCAAAAATGCCCTTCGCGTTGTTGTAGCGTTCTCAACAGCGTCGCCAATAATCGAGGTCTTAAAATAATTTTGGACTTATTCTTAATGACGCATTAGCATCCAAGCGATCTTTCTGACATTCCATAGCCCGGCGTGCGTGGTCTACCATAACCGTTGATAGACTAAACGATCATACATCATAATCAGACAAGGCCTGCACTTTGATCCAAAAAGTACCCAAGTTCTATTACGGCTGGGTGGTTGTAGCCGTATCCTTTTTCACCCTCTTTTTTACTCTGGGGATTCGTTACTCCTTCAGCGTCTATTACATTGCCATCCTCGCGGAGTACGGCTGGGGGCGGGCGGAGACGGCAGGGGCCTTTTCGTTGGCAATGATTTTCCACGCCATGTTCGCCCCGATAACAGGCACCCTTGTCGATCGCCTCGGGCCCCGAAAGCTTTTTCCGCTGGGTGCGACCCTTTTATTTTTCGGGCTTCTGGCGGCCGGTCAGATCAGTGCAAAATGGCATTTATACCTTTTTTTCGGGGTGTTTATGGCCATAGGTATAAACACCCTGTCCTATGCTCCCCACATGTCTATCATTCCCAGATGGTTTATCAGAAAAAGAGGGCTGGCAAGCGGAGTGGTGGCTTCAGGCATAGGGTTGGGAACCCTGGTGCTCGTTCCGTTCAATGAATTTTTGATTGACGCCCTAGGTTGGCGTTCGGCTTTTCTCGTCCTTGCAGGCATCATACTCTGCACCCTCATCCCTATGACTGCGCTCTTTCAAAGGCAATCTCCAAAGGACGTCGGTCAGTACCCTGACAACATTGTCCCTGAACACCGGAAACGCTCCCCCCTTCATCAGGAAAGGGATCTGCCTTCCCCGGATGGACAAAAATTCTGGACCGTTAAGGCCACCATCCAAGAAAGGGCTTACTGGTGCATCGTCCTGGCTGTGATATGCGACGGTTTCATCATCAACACGCTATTGGTGCATCAGGCAGTGTATATAGTCGATGTGGGTTACAGTAAACGCCTGGCCGCTTCGCTCGTCGGCCTGGTGGGTCTTTTCGGTTCGGTAGGGGGGCTTCTCTGTGGTTTCCTCTCAGATCATGTAGGCCGTAAGGCCGGCTACACCCTGGGCAGCGTTTTCTCTCTTATCGGAATATTGTTTCTTATGTTGATAAAAGACGCCGTCTCGATCTGGATGCCCTTTGTGTTCGTCTTACTCTTTGGTCTTGGAAATGGAGGCAAGATGCCGATGATTGCCGCCATAACGGGAGACATGTTTCCTGGAAACGCTCTCGGTCGTCTCATGGCCATACATGCCGTAGGATTCGGAATGGGCGGGGCAATAGGAGCTTATGCGGGGGGCTATTTTTATGATCGAATGGGGACCTATTTCGTTCCTTTTTTACTTTTGCTGGCAACGATCATCATCGCTGCGTTTTCGATATGGATGACTGCCCCGACCTACAAATCATCAATGAACCTTCCATCAGTCCGACGCGATTGAAAAATCATGGACGGAGGCATCAATTGATCAGGATTATGATATATATTGAAGCGACAGGTCGTTAGAGTACAGCAAAAACTGCAAAAATTTTCTCTTGTTTTACGCAGAAAAACGCTTATCTTCTTGACCCCGCCTGCGACGAATAATATTGCCGCTGCCGCATTGGGATTTCGGTTGCTCTTGTCTTTTTTTTGTTTGATCGAGTTGTTCAACCATTCTCTTAAGCTTCGAGTCTAATCGATTTCGCACGCTTTCTTCCACTATAAGTTCCTTTTTTTCTCTATTGAACGTTTTCTGTCATTTTAGGTTACAAGTAAAGAATCCGGGTACAAACCTAGTAGTAATCATTATCTCGTATTTCTTACACATAAAATAAGGTAACTCACTGGTATGTTTTAACCAGGGATGTCGCACCGGGGCGAACTCTGATCCCGCTGAAGACGGAATCTTCGACTGGCGCCTCCCAGATCCCCACCCAATTGGGCGGGAAGAGGACCAGGTTTTTAACAGCGAAATAAAATTGGGCACTCCGAAATAAACCAACGGAATGCCCTTTCGCCCTCATAGACGACAACAGGCTAAACGACGTTGACGTTTACTGCAGAAAGGCCTTTTTGACCCTGCTCTACCTCAAAGGTAACTTGATCACCCTCGGAAAGAGACTTGAAACCCGTAGCATTGATTCCTGAATGATGTACAAATACATCAGAGCCGTCTTCCTGCTCAATAAACCCATAACCTTTGCGGTCATTAAACCACTTCACAATTCCATTAGCCATAGTGACACCCTCCTTTCAATAAATTTTCATGGTTCTCCACTTCAGGTGGCCACTTTTGACAAATGGATATTACCTTCAGATAAAAAACTTGCCCGCCGCTAAGACAGGCTTTCATGATTGGTCCTATGTTAATCTTTTCTTTAGTAAAGTCAAGTTATTAAAATTTTGAAATAATAATCGGTAAGATCCATCTTTTGAATAGGCGTTAAGGCCTGATTTAATATTTAAAATCAGACGATAGACGCCTTTGTCTCCGGCTTTACCCATAAATCCCGTGTCACATATCCCTGTATCCTGATCCTTTTACCACTAACCATTTTCAATGATTGACAGGCCTTGTGCCTTGGGCGATAGTGGATATTATCAGAATTTTTCAGAATCCAGGTGTTACCCCCAACGCTTCGACATCGAGGTCAGGGTCCATCGCAATATAAGGAAAACTCATGAACAGGATGCCCCTTTCACAGGTTCCCCTGTGCATTGCCCTGTTTACACTCACAATGGTATTGGGGTTTATGGCGCCCCGGACATCTTATGCAAATTCCCTTGAATCCATTCTGACGGTGCTTCCCGGGCAAATCGGCCCATGGCGGGCGGAACCTGAAGACCACTTTTACGATTCCAGAACCATCTTCGAATATATCGACGGTGCAGGCGAAGTTTACAGGGCCTATAACATGCAAGGTTGTCTTTCCAGACGCTTCGCCTCGCCCGAAGGTCCCGCCCTCGTACTGGATATCTTTGATATGGGGACTTCAGAGGACGCCTTCGGCGTTTTCACTCACGACAGGAACGGGGAAACTCTTGAAATCGGACAAGATGCCCTTTACAGGGCAGGGTGGTTGAGTTTCTGGAAAGGACCGTTCTTCGTCTCGGTCTTCGCTGAAAGGGAAACCCCCGAAACACGCAAAGCCGTCGAGGAATTGGGCGCCAAGGTGAGTTCCGTCATTCAAAAGGAAGGCCGAAGGCCCGAACTGCTTCTTCAGCTTCCCGCAGAAGGGCTTCACACCCGCAGTATCCGATACCTCCACGATGATACCGTTCTCAATCACCACTTCTACCTGTCGGACGAAAATATTCTATTTCTCGATCCCCGAGCCCATGCTGTCCTTGCGAAATACGGGCGTTCAAAAAAGCAGGCCGTCCTTCTTCTTGTGACCTACCCCGATCCGAAAAAGGCCATGCAGGCCTTTGAATCCTTTATAAAGCACTATTTACCTGATGCAGACAATTCCGGAATGGCGAAGCTGGAAGACGGGAAATGGTGCGGTTCGCGCCGAAAGGATCGGCGGTTGGTTATTGTCATCGAGGCCGACACCAGGCAACTAACCGAAGGGCTGCTCCATGAGACCCTGGCGCCTTAACCCCAAAATTACATAAACAACAGGGTGAAAAATCTGCAAATAAAAAGATTAGCAAAGTGATCCGGCGTTTTCAGCGTATGACCCCGAGATACACTCAGGGTGGATTCTAACTTTAAGGAGGCAAAAAACATGGGCGATGTCCTGCCAAAATTCAAAGCAGCCGCGGTACAAGCCGCGCCGGTATTTCTAAACAGAGAAGCCAGTGTTGAAAAGGCCTGCATCCTGATCGAGCAGGCCGCACAGGAAGGGGCGGAACTGGTCGTTCTGCCGGAAGTTTTCATCCCCGGGGGGCCCTACTGGGCCTGGCACCTGAACATGAAAAAAGGGATTCCTTTTTCAGTGGAACTCTTCCAGAATGCCGTGGACATTCCAGGTGAGTCCACGGCCAGAATCGGTGCGACCGCAAAAAAATGCGGTGTTTACCTCGTGATCGGTGTCAATGAAAGAGAAAACAAGAGCCTGTACAATACCCTCATATTCTTTGACAGACAGGGCGACATCATTGGAAAACACCGGAAATTCAAGCCCACGGGTGCGGAAAAACTGGTCTGGGGGGAAGGAGACGGCAGCACGCACAAGGTCTACGAAACGGAGATCGGCCGCCTGGGAGGTCTGATTTGCGGGGAACACACCATGGCGCTGCCCGGATACACCCTGGGAGCCATGGGAGAGCAGGTGCACATTGCCTCCTGGGTAGGATTCGCCTTTGCGGACACGTCCCTCACGGAGGTCTGCTCCAGGTATCACGCGATTGCCAACAACACCTTCGTGATCTGCAGCCAATCCGTCATTGATCACAGCGTGCCCGAAAGGCTCGGCGTGGACACGATCAAACCGGGAGGCGCTTGGACCACGATTATTGAAGCGGGTTCGGGACGCGTCATGGCCGGACCCCTTTCACCGGAAGAAGAGGGCATCGTCTATGCCGAGATCGACTTGAATCAGGCCCCTTTTCACTATTTCCTGCACGAAACCACAGGACATTACTGGCCCAAGCAGTTCCAGGTCTATTTTGACGATCGCGAGTTGAAACCCTTCAACAGGATTGCCGGCACGGATGCGGGCGGAAGGCGTCGCGGCTTGCAGGACGGTCCGGGGGATATCTCCGCCGACCCCATAACCCATAAGGAGGACAACAATGCTTGAATCTGGAACCATTATCGAAATGACCAAGGGTTATAGAGGCGTCAAAGGAATCATCCTGGAAAAAACCGATTCCGAGTATGAAATCTATGTATTGAAACTCGATAACGGTATTCACATGGTGGCCGGGCCGCAGGCCTTTGTACCCGCCGTGAACAAGGAGGAAACCTGATTCCTCGAACCCCGATCTCTTCCAGCCGGAGTTCGGGCACTTTGAATAGACTGAGAGAAGGAGGCACAAGATGAGATACCTGAACACGGCCCTTATAGCCTGCTTTGGAATCGCACTCGTTTTGTCCGGCGGAGCCTGTACCCACCTCAACCCTCGGAAAACCCCCGTCGTCCATGTTGTAAAGACCTATGCGCCGACGGTTGTCAACATCAGGACGGAAAGGATCGTGGATTTAAAAGAGGATCCCTCCTGGGGGGAGTATGGGGAGAAACTCGACCGTTTTTTCAAGCAGTATTTCGGTGAAGCCTATTCGGAAGGCACCCTGAAATACCGAAGTATCGGTTCGGGCGTTATCATTGACAAAGACGGTCTCATTGTGACCAACGCCCATGTCATTCAGAAGGCAAGCCAAATCTTCGTTGTGCTGAAGGACGGCGCCCTGTTGAATGCCGAAATCCTGAAAGTCAGTCAAAGCGATGATCTTGCCCTTATCAAAACGGAGCTGCCTTACGTGATTGAGGGTGTCAAACCGGCCGACATAAAAGATCTAATGATCGGAGAAACGGTGATCGCCATAGGGAACCCCCTGGGTTTCGAGAATTCGGTCACTGTAGGGGTCATCAGCGGGAAAGACCGAACCTTCTCCAATAGCAAGTGTGAGTACTCGTGCTCAGGGATGCTGCAGACGGATGCCTCCATCAATCCCGGAAACAGTGGGGGGGCACTGTTGAACCTCGAGGGTCGCCTCGTGGGCATCAATCTGGCGGTTGTGCAGAATGCTCAAAACATCGGTTTTGCCATACCCATCAACAAAATTCTTCATCTGTTGAGGGAATAATTACAGAACAGCAGGCTGAGACCTGGCTGGGAAAAGAAGGAAGCGCGGAAAAGGATCCAACATGCCCACGGGAGCTTGCGGAATAAATTGTGATGTGTGCAAACTGAGGCTTCTCGGTCTCTGTTCAAGCTGCGGTCCTGGAAGAAGCAAAGAAGCCGAAGCAAAACTGGCGGCACAGAGACGCCTTTTTGGGGGGATCTGTACGATCCTTGAATGTGCCCGCATGAATGCCCTGGATTACTGCCTCAGAGACTGCAGCGCATTTCCCTGTGAAAACTTCACGCAGGGCCCTTACCCCTTCAGCCGCGGGTTTCTCGAAATGCAGGAAAGACGTCGCAGGGATGGACCACCCGCCCTCGACCACAACGGTGTCCCCATCAAAGTTCCACCGGAATATTGGGAGGGTGTCAGGAGCAGGGGCCTGGATACACTCCTGAATTTAACCCTTTTTGAATCCCACCCCTCGGGGGGCCTGACCTTTCATTTTCTCCATGAGGACATTCTCGTCGATCCGGAAAAGCATTGTCTCAAGCGCCCGGGGGGAGAAGACTGGAAAGCAACACATGACCCTCTTCTAGAGCTGACGACCCTTTTGTACCTTAACAATGTCAAGGCGATTTATGCCCTGGGTAGAGATATCGTAAGCCCTCAGGATCTCAAGGAAGCCCACTATTTCAAGGGTCGGCACCAACTTCCCCTCGATCCCTTGATCGAGAGATATGGGAATGATCCAGACGGTTTCAGAAAGGCCGCCGAGGCCCTCGACGGAAGCCCCATGGACATGGCCGATGCGGCATACCGGTTACGGCCCTTCCCCAGGGTACCGCTCTATTATCTTCTCTGGCAGGGTGATCAGGAGTTCGAGCCCAGATTATCCGTTCTCTTCGATCGGTCCATTGAAGAATGCTTTTCCGCTTCAGGCATCTGGACCCTGGTCAACCTCGTCTCTTTTTATCTGTTGCTGGGGCCTGAAAAAAAATTCTGAGTTCTAGAAATCGCTGAACTCCTCTTCCTTCCCGTGCAGGATGGTCTCAGGAGAAACCTCCATGAAACCGTCTGATGCATTCGGCTGCTTCAGTGCCTTATCCTGCAACGACATATGCATGGTCCTCTTCGTTTTCTTCGCAGTTTTTGCCCCGGGGCCGGGAGCGAACAGGGTCTTGTCACCGGATGCCGACTTTCCGCCCTCTCCCACAAGCCGCATCAATGCCCCGACAATGCCCTTCATCTGTTCCGCCTGTTTATTCATTTCTTCCGCAGCACCGGCCGATTCCTCAGCCCCGGAGGCATTCTGCTGCACCATCTTATCCATGTCCGCCACGGTCTTGTTCAACATTTCAATACCCTGGGCCTGGTCATGAGAGGCAGCGGCGATCTCGCCGACAAGCTTACCCACTTTATTAGCCCCTTTGGCCACCTGTGTAAATTCTTCACTCGATTTGTTCACAATCTCGGATCCCTGACTGATCCGTTTCACTGTGTCTTCAATCAACTGGGATGTATTTTGGGCCGCCTCGGCAGCACGCATGGCCAGATTTCTGACCTCATCGGCCACAACGGCAAATCCCGCCCCCGCTTCCCCGGCGCGGGCCGCCTCAACGGCAGCGTTTAACGCCAGCAGGTTAGTTTGAAAGGCAATTTCGTCAATGGTCTTTATGATCTTTGATGTCTCTTTGCTGGCTTCCGAGATTTCTTCCATGGCAACCGTGAGTTCGCCCATGGACTCCCCGGCTGAACTGACCGTATCATTGGCTCCCTTCATCAGATGGTTCACCTGGCTGGCTGAATCTGCGTTTTCCCTGGTCACCGAGGCCATTTCCTCAAGGGATGAGGCGGTTTCCTCCAGAGAAGACGCCTGAGATGCCGCCGCATCCGCAAGACTCTGACTGGCATAGGACACCTGGGCGGATGCCATGAAAACCTGTCCGGCCCCTTCATCAAGCTCTCCGACAATGTGACTAATCGGTTTGGTCACCGTTCGTCGAACCGTCCAGAATATGAGCAGCGTCGCCAGCCCGATGATACAGAAAACGGCGATCAGGATAACATTTCTCATTCGTTCAACAGGGGCCATAACCTCCGAACGGGGGATCACGAACCCCACACTCCATTGGGCGGACCGGACAGGCCCGAATGCCACGATGGTCTCCTCCCCCTTCAGATGACACACCGCTATGTCCCGGGCCATGGAGTTCATTTGCTTTCCCACAAACTCCATTCCCTCAATCATGTCGATTCGACCCTTCAGGACGACTTCTTTATCGGGATGTACAATAATCCTTCCGTTCTTTTCCGCCAGGAACGCATATCCCGTTTTTCCAAGCTTTAGTTCTCCGATCTTTTTAGCGATAAAATCCAGTCTCCAACCGGAAACGATGACCCCGATGGCCCCTTCTTCTTTCCAATTCAGGGGGGTCGCGGTAACCACACAATCCGGACCGGATTCTTCCATTTTAAGTACCTGTCCGATGACCGTCTCCCCTTTGAGGGCCTTTTCAAAAAAATCCTCGCCCGCCACGCTGGTCCCCCGATAGACACCGCCGGAGGTATCACCTATGATCGTTCCCTTTTCATCGGTGATAAAAAAGAATCCGTAGACGTCCTTGTCATGAAAAACAGTCGTGCGTGTCTCCAGCTTGAAATGGGCCAGATCCGCAACACCGGTTTCAGAAAAGACCTTGGCAATCTCTCGCATAACGGAATCATTATTCGAGGCGTTCTTCAATAGATCGGTCTGTCCTCCGAGCATGGTATCGATCTGGTCGACAACGGCCTTTCTCAGATTCACCAGTTCCCCTTTCTCCTGTTCGTCCATGGCCTTCGAGGCTGAAAAAACACTGAAAAAGCCAATAGCCAGTAATGGGATGAGAACCAGGATCAGGCCACCGCCCACCAACTTGGTCTGCAAGGTAAATCTCTTCATTTTCCTGTCTCCGTTTTAAGGTTTCCGTATTCTTTGAAATCTGAATTTGATCAATGGAAAAAGGAACGATTTTACCCTTTTCCATAAGATTTGCAATAAACATACCAATGAAACTTATATTAATTCCAAAATAACCGAATCTAAAACGAAAGAGACGCTCATGAGGCAAGACAACAAGCTGCGCTGGAACAGGGCTGTAAAATAGTGTTGTGCCTGCATACTGCGTTCGGGCTTCTAATGGAGACTTTAAGAATGCGGATGGAGCGTGCCTTTCGAGATGGCGCCTTACACCCACCAGGGAACGGAGGTTTCCGGAACCAGCTTTTTGACATTTCACTTTTACATTGTCATAATTTTGGCGCTACAGACGTATGATCCCTTTTTTGGAGCACTGCCCCCCGGGAACGTATCAGGTTCGTGCGGAGGCGGACCTAAATCCACCGTCTAAATTGCATATCATGCCCGAAATCAAGAGATTGCGCGGAGGCGTACAAGTGTACTCCGCACAAGGAATCCCGCCGATTGACGCGGACCTGTCCCGTCGCAGGCGGGGAATTGCGGAAAAGGACTATTTCTGTATGAAAACTAGCCAGTTACGATGTCTGCAAGTTGAGCTTGCGAAATCCCGCGAAGCGCGGGACAGATGATGCCTTAGTGGATCAGGGAAACAATGAGCGGTTGTTCTATTCACCGCTCTGTGTTAAATTTCCAGTCCTGCTTTTATTTCTGTTCGTCTTGTCTTTATGATGGGCAAAAGGAGTAAAATGACGGGTAATTTATTGAATTCATCGCTCCCTGAAATAATAGACACCCATGCCCACATCTGTGACCCGGTCTTCGATCCCGACCGGGAGGAAGTACTCGCAAGAGCGCAGGCAGCAGGCATATCGGCTGTTATCGCGGTTGGAGAAAATCTTTCGGATGCTCAGCGCAACCTGGAGATGGCCGAAACCCATCCCATCCTGAAACCGGCTGTCGGGCTTTATCCGACCCATCTTGATCCGGGTCAAGCGGAGACCATGGCCTCCCTTATTCGCGGGGAATCCGCCCGGCTGATCGCTATCGGTGAAGTAGGGCTGGACTACTGGGCCGTCAAAGAGGAATCTCAAAAAGAAATACAACGGGAGATCTTCACGAATTTCATTGATCTTTCCAAGGAACTGAATTTACCCCTGAATGTCCACTCCCGCTCCGCGGGTCGCCACGCCGTGGCCCTGCTCCTGGAGCAAGGCGCAGACAAGGTGCAGCTCCATGCCTTTGACGGAAAGGCCGGGTCGGCCCTGGCGGCGGTAGAAGCGGGGTACTTCTTTTCCATTCCCCCGTCCATTGTCCGATCCCGTCAAAAGCAGAAACTGGTCAAACGCCTGCCCCTTTCCAACCTCCTCATCGAGACCGACAGCCCCGTGCTTGGGGCCCGGCCGGGTGAAAGAAACGAACCGCTCAATGCCCTGATCTCCGTGTCTGCGATTGCAGGGATCAAGGATATCTCAAAAGAGAAAGTGATAGAGGTCGTCCTGGAAAACACCCACCGGCTTTACGGGGATATGAAGCCCGGATGATATGGCTCCCATTGATCGTATCAAGGATTTTGGCTTCCCGTAAACCCGGACTCCGGCATTTTTTCGCCTCATATCCATATCCGAACTTGACGGGTACCCGGACACCTCTATAATAGAAACCCTTAGGAGGAAACGAGTAATGATCAGAAGCATCAACGGAAAAACACCAAAAATCGCGGACAGTGCCTTCATCAGCGAAGCGGCCTATATTGTGGGAGACGTTGAAATCGGGGAAGGATCCAATGTTTGGCCCGGCGCGGTCATCAGGGGCGACTTCGGTAAAATAACCATTGGCCAAGATACCACGGTTGAGGACAACTGCGTCATTCATGCGGGCTCACCGGCATCAGCCCTCGGCGATTCGTTCATTGGAGACATGGTGCTAATCGGTCACGGCGCGGTCCTTAACTGCCGCCGCATCGGGAACAGAGTTCTCATCGGTATGGGGTCCACCATTCTTCACAACGCCGAAATCGGAAACAAGTGCATCATTGGGGCAGGATGCCTTGTGGGACAAGACATGAAAGTCCCCGACCTTTCCTTTGTGATCGGTGTGCCGGGTGAGATAAAAGGAACACCATCCGAGGATCAATTGTGGTGGGTAGAGGAAGGCTATAAGGAATACGTGGAACTGACAAAACAGTACAAGGCTCAGGGCTTGTAATTTCAAGCCCCCTAGCTGCTTTGCGGAGACTTAACCCTAACGTTGTAAAAGTCGAGGATGCTGCAGATCCAAGGCATCAAGGGTGAAGCTGTAGTAGCCTACCGCGAACCCTCGATAACGCAGGGGATGCGGTATCCTCGGCTTTCCCGAAGGGCAAAAAGCATGACAAATTTTTTGTGATCTGTCGTCTCGACTTAAACCCGGACCTCGTCGTCTGAATTCCGGCCATAAAACCCTCAGATAGGGAGGCCAAATTGAAGATCGGATTCATCCAGTTTGCCCCGGCACTCGGTAGGATTGAAGAGACAATTCGCAAAGCCGCAGGAATGATAGAGCAGGCAGGAGACGCGGACCTCCTGGTTTTACCTGAATTGTGCAATTCCGGTTATAATTTCAGTGGATATGAACAGGCCTGGGATACCTCTGAGGATATTGAGCGTAGCATTTTTCTCGACTCGTTGGTCTCCAAATGTAAGGAGTTCGATCTTTGTGTCGTCACAGGGTTTAACGAGAGAGACCGGGAGCATTTATACAACACCGCTGTTCTTGTCGGTCCCGAAGGATTCATAGGTAAATACAGGAAAATCCACCTATTCATGAATGAAAAGGATTTCTTTCAACCGGGTGATTCCGGCCTGCCCGTATTCGAAGTCGGGGCAATGAGGCTTGGTCTGCTCGTCTGTTTTGACTGGGTCTTCCCCGAGGTTTGGAGGATCCTGGCCCTAAAAGGGGCGGACATTATCTGTCACCCTTCGAATCTCGTCTTACCGGGACTTGCCCAGAGGGCCGTCCCCATTCATGCCCTCATAAACCATGTGTATACGGTGACGGCCAACAGGATCGGCAGTGAGGGAGATCTCACCTTTACCGGCCTTTCGACCATCGCTGACCCTCTGGGCAACAACCTTCATCAGGCCTCCCGGACCGGTGAAGAAATCGGAATAGTAGATATTGACCCCGCTCTGGCCCGAAACAAAATGGTGACGCCCAGAAACGACATCTTTGAAGATAGAAGGCCTGAACTCTATGGGTTGTTGGCGGAAAGGGTAACGACTCACCTAGATAGGCTGTAGGCATTTAGACTGTAAGGGACCGCAGGAAGGGAACATGCGTGATCATACGGAACTCAGAGCGTTTGAATTGGCTCCTTAAGGGAGTTGCACTACCAGCTTGGTCTGTCAAAGCGCCTGGGGTATTCTTATGAACGTGAAATTTCTGACTGTGAATCAAAAATTGTGGAGACCGAGAAGATTTTGGGCGCCCTGCTTCGATCAATGCGCGGAAAGAGAAGGGTTTGGAAACTAATAGCCTACAGCCTAAACAACCTGAACAGTTACCAGGAATAAAAAAGAGGCGGAAACCTTTCATTTAAAAGAGCATCCACCTCTATGATCTGCCACCAATGGATGATACGGGATTAGGCGCCCCCTTCCTGGGGTCCCGGAAGACCCGGCTCGTTAGAGGATTGAGCTGTTTGACTCCCCGATGCGTCGACCCCTTCATCATCTTTCTCTTGAATTCCGCCCTCGACCAGGATCACCAAGTCATTGACAAAGCCCGTCATCTCTCTGGCCTGTGCGTTCATCTCAGATGCAGCGCTGGCGGATTGCTCAGCGTGGGCCGCATTCTGCTGAACCACCCGGTCCATCTCATTGACCGCCCTGCCCACCTGCTCTATCCCCATAGCCTGTTCATTTGACGCCGCGGCTATCTCCTCCACCAGCTGACGCACTTTTCCTGTGATGCCGATATTTTCCTGAAAGGCGTCTTTTGTTGAGATTGTTATTTCATTCCCGGTTTTGACGGCACGAATCGTGTCTCCGATCAGGGCGGCGGTACTTTTTGCAGAATCCGCCGCACGCATGGCCAGATTCCTGACTTCGTCGGCCACCACGGCAAAGCCTGCCCCGGCCTCACCCGCCCTTGCCGCCTCGACAGCTGCATTCAGGGCCAGAAGATTGGTCTGGAAGGCAATCTCATCAATGGTCTTGATGATCTTTTCCGTTTCTTCGCTGGATTTGGTGATATTATCAATGGCATCAGCCATTTCGCCCATATGCGTTTCGACCTTCTCCACAATGCCCTGGGCCTCGTTCATCATGTTTTTGGCTTGATTGGCATGATCAGCGTTACTTTTGGTCATAGAGGACATCTCTTCGAGAGAGGACGACGTCTCCTCAAGGGAGGCCGCCTGTTCAGAGGCGCCTTCGGCAAGAGACTGGCTCGCCGTGGCGACCTGTTCGGTGGCATTGAAAACCTGTTCGGCACCCGAGTTGACGCCCGCGATCACCGGATTGATCCTGCCCACGATATTTCTAATGGAAATCACCGCGTAAAATGCGCCGATGAGCAGGGCCGCAATGATACACCCGAAAATCATCTTGAGAGAAAACCGCGTCTGACGCTTCAGGTTTTGCACACTGAGGCTTCCGAACTCAGCACACACTTTATTCAGATTGTCTTTGGAAACATTCATCTGACCTGCATACTGGCGCTGTAATAGGAACTGGGCACGGTGATCATTCGTTTTTGTGAGATAATCCTTAAAAAGAATCTGTATCTCCTGTGCAACCGGTCTGAGGCTGTCACTGGTTTGAACCTTCTCTTCCCATTCATTGATGCTTTTCTGCAGCTTCGCCTGTCCTTCCTCCGCCCTTCCCCAGGTTTCTTCCGTGCCCTTGTTGAGGTAGGTGGCGGCATTACCCATCATGAGCCTGCAATTGAGGGTCATTTCCTCAATCCAGATGCTGCCGTCTTCGATCTTCTTCAGGAGAGGATCATATACAGCCTTGATCTCTCCGGATAATCGGCCTTTTTCCTGTTCTGCCTGCGCATAATTGCCAAGCTGTGTCTTATATTTAGCTATTTCACTTTCGGAATATTCCAGTTTTTCCCTGCCCTCAGCATCAACCGTAGGATGACTTTTTATCGCCCCGACCATGTTGAGCGCCTTGTCCAGTTGGGTGAAGGTCCCCTTGTAGGCCTTTTCCTGCAGTTCTTTGTCTTCATTGAAGAGCGCCAGGTAATACTGGTCCGTCTCGCCTTTCACCGATGCCACGGTCTGCTGCAACGAATTAATGTCACTATAGAACGCCGTCACCTCCGAGACCCTGCTCAAGCCAAGGTATCCAACCAGTCCTACCACGACCATCAGGACCAGCATGATAATGATCCCGGCCGCAATCCTCTTGCCCATTGTCATTCTCAGTCTCATCGTCTTTCCCCCGGTAATCCGTTAAAATCAGGCGCAGTAAGGCAATATTTCATCATAATTATCGACATTCGCAGCTAAATCTTTAGATAAAAAATTATAAAAAGTATTTATAAACAGTTTTTTTGTTTGGTTGTCTCTCTTCCTTTCCTCTGATAAAGTAAGATAAAGACACTTAAAAGGGGGATGGAAGCTATGAGAATAAACATAAAGAACATTCTCTGTACGACAGATTTTTCACGTTTTTCCAATCTCGCCATTTCCTATGCCCTGTCTATGGCCAGGGAATTTGATGCCAAGCTTTACGTATGCCATGTGATTGATCTGACAACCGCAGGGATGTATGGAGAAGCCTTTCTGGCCTTCGACGAACAGGAGTCCCGGATCACGAGTCGCGCACTCAAGGAACTGAGGGCAACGATTGGAGACCGACTGCCCAACTGGGAGCCGCTGGTTGTCTCGGGTCATCCTGCCGATGAGATCTCCCGTCTGTGCGAGGAAAAAAAGGTGGACCTCGTCGTTTCGGCAACCCGCGGCCGGTCAGGGTTCAAGCGGTTCCTCATCGGATCTGTGACCGGGCGCCTCATGCGAACCCTTTCATGCCCACTTCTGGTGGTCCAAAGCATCGAAGAAGCCCCGGATGTCCCCATTGATCAGGAATTCAGGATGAAGCGCATCCTCGTGGGATGTGACTTCTCCGAGGATTCCTATCTCGCCTTCCAACACGGGGTGAGCCTTGCCCAGGAATTCCAGGCCGAGTTGCATCTGGCCCATGTGATTGAACCCTCTGTCTACAAGGACCTTCTCAAGCCTGTGCCTTCGGTCGTTGAGGAACTCCGTGAAGCACTCAGGGATACCCTCAATGAAAAGCTGGAGGGCATGGTTCCGGATGAGGCCTTTAGCTGGTGCACGCTCAAAACAACTCTCTTGGCGGGGCACCCCCATGAGGAACTTGTAAAATATGCCCGACTCAATAAAATCGATCTGATCGTCCTGGGCATTCGGGGGCACGGGATGGTTGAAACCTTGCTTATCGGTTCTACAACGGATCGTTTGACCGTTCGATCGCCCTGTCCCGTCCTTTGTGTGCGCCCTATGGAACAGGGAGAATAAACCCTCCTAACGAATCCTGACCCATCAAAATTCCCGTCCATAAGGACGGGAAAGGGCACTAGCTTTGATTTGCCCATATTGCGATTCTCAGCTTGTGTGGCTTCAGAGATGCAATGCCAAAGGCCAAGGTCCAAATACTTCAGTTTTCATAAAACCCGAATTTGAAGGTAAGATTTATCAAAGCAACAAGGAGCATTATGCGACTCACCTTAATCGGAATGGCGGGCACCGGAAAATCCTATTGGAGCAAAAAACTATCCCGGAGGGGATTCAAACGCTTTTCTTGTGATGACATGATAGAAACAAGACTCTTCCCGGAACTCCATAACCCGGATGATTTCCGCATAAGCATGGGAGAGTGGATGGGATTTCCTTACATGCCCCTATACCACGAAAGAGAGGCAAAATATCTGGCCTTTGAAAAAGAGGTCGTCCGAGAAATTCTCGGTCGTCTTGAAAGCGACGGCGGAGGTTCCGACGAAGATATCGTCATCGATACAGCGGGCAGCGTCATCTATACGGGTGACGACCTTCTTGAAAAACTCGGGAAACAGACTACCATCGTCCTTCTTTCCACCCCCCCTCAGGAGCAGGAAAACTTAATGAGGGCTTACCTTTCCAGGCCGCATCCCATGTTGTGGCAAGGTTTCTATAAAAAAAAAGAGGGCGAAAACCATGAAGACACCCTGGCGAATTGTTACCCCAAACTTTTTCACTCCCGACAGCGGTTGTACGAGCGCTATGCCGCAATAAAAATCGGTTATGACATATTGAGACATGAGGGATTTGAGGCGGAGGATTTTCTTCGGGAGGTACTCACCCTGATGCGGCCTTGATTCGAATTTCAGGAGGATATCGTCATGGAGCAGAACCTAAAGAGAGAGACCCTGCTGGTAGCTCTGGGCGGAAACGCCCTTATCCGAAAAGGCGAATTTGGAACCGTTGAAGAACAATTCCGAAACTTGATGGTCCCCATTGATCAGATTGCATGCCTGTCCAGGGACTACAAGGTCATCATTACCCACGGGAACGGTCCCCAGGTCGGCAACCTTCTCCTGCAACAGGAATGTTGTCATGATGTGCCCAAACTTCCCCTGGAAATTCTTGTCTCCCAGACCCAAGGGCAGATAGGTTACATGATCGAGTCCACCCTGGATGGTGCACTCATGAAGATGGGGATTCATAGCGGACAATACCTGGTGAGTCTGCTCAGCTATGTGGTCGTGGATGAAAATGACCAGGCCTTCCAAAATCCTTCGAAACCGATCGGTCCGGTGTTTTCCGCTGAAGCCGCCGGGGACCTACCCTATCCCACGCGAAAAACATCCAAAGGCTACCGCCGAATCGTGGCCTCTCCTAAGCCTGTTACGATTGTTGAAAAGCAGGAGATCAAAAAACTCATCAACATGGGATTCATTGTCATCTGCTGTGGCGGAGGAGGCATCCCTGTCATCCGCGAGGGAAGGGCCTTCTCCGGTGTGGATGCCGTGATCGACAAGGATCTGGCCAGTGCCAAGCTGGCCGAAGAGGTGGGGACAGGGATCTTTATTATCGCCACGGATACCGAAGGCGTAGCACTCGACTACGGAAAACCGGAACAGAAATTTCTCAAAACCCTCACAACCGAACAGGCATCCCGCTATTTAGAGGAAGGGTACTTTCCGCCGGGCTCCATGGGCCCCAAGGTCGAGGCGGCCGTCCGGTTTATCGAAAGGGGCGGGAAACGGGCCGTCATCACCTCTATCGAAAAAATTGGAGACGCGGTGATCGGCAAAGCCGGAACCGAAATCATCCACTGACCTGTTCACCCGCTTGTGGGTTAGGCCCCGCAGTCCTCTTGAAAAGCAACTCAAGGGTGGAGAGCTTTTTGGAAGTGAGTGGCGGGAGGGCGCCCTGTTTTTGCGCCTTATCCATGGGGGAAGCCCCAGCTCCGAGCCTCAGCGAGGAGAATGGGGAGGGGGTTGGTGTCCCCCATGGATAAGGCGCAGCAAAACAGCAGCCCGGGAGCCTTTGAACGAACAAAAAGATCTCCGCCCTTGAGCAGAACATCACGTTCAATCTCATGAGTTCCGCCGCGCAGGGTCTGTGAACCCTCTCAGGGTTCTCCACAAAATGTAGAGGTTTTCGCCGAAAAAATCCGATTTTCCGAAAGGCAAACAGGATACCATGGGTTCGCGCCGGGTTCACACCCGGGCCCGCAATGAACACAGCTTTCACCAGATCCCACCGGAGGTCGCCATGCTGCCCATGTTTTTTGACCACAGAATCCTGGACACCCTTCCCCTTCAAGACAAGGAGGGCATCACCAGGATTTGCCAGATACTAAAGACCATCATTGGTCGACGGGTGATGCCCTACTTCAGGAGCAAAAGGGGTGTCGATCCGACAATAATAGCCCGTTTGATGGATGAGATCAGCATCCAGCGGCTGGAGGATGACGAAAACAGGATGACTTTGATCCATCTGATCTCAAAGCAGGATCGGAAATGGGTCCTCCACATTCACGAGCGGGTCTTTGACTACCTGGCCTTTGTGATTCCCAGCGACCCGGATACCAGACTGGGAGGGAGCACACCCGAGGAAGGCAAAATGCTCGCATTCTCCGAGTTCATGCTGCGCCATGCCGTGGAGCACCTCTTCTACCCCGAAAAATCCGAACGTGAAGTCATTCGTGCCGATGTGGCCTTTATCATGAATCGCCGCGACGAAGATCCCACATTCTATAAGATGCTGCGAAACGCCCTGTCCGACGAAATGAACGGGCTCAAGGGAGAACCTTACCTCGCCCTTCTGATGGCGGCCGAAAATGAAAAACCCAACGAATACCTTATCACGCGCATTCTTGCTCCCTATGTGCAGGCCCTGGTTGAAATCCCACCGGGGATCTTCAGGGAAGTCTTCTCCTTGCTCGACAGGGATATCAAGGCCAAACTTCTGGGGGAACACTGCCGAAGGAGCCGCGATACGTCTTTCTCTCTTGTCAAAAGGGCCGGCTATCTCCGGAGACTACTCAGCCTCTTCGGGAACCTTTTCAAGCAAAAGGAAGAAGAGGCCAGGGATGTATTCGAGGTCTTTAAGGCACACTGGGGTCTTCTGCCTCTCTTTCATGAGCTCGATCTCCCGGAAACAAGTCTGGAAGACAAAAACTCCGGAGAGCTCTTTGAGTTTTTCAAGGAACATCTCGAAAAATTCTCCACCCGCCCGGGAGAAATTCTTTTAGAACCACTCGCGCCAAAGAAAAAAACGCCTCCTGAACAGGAACCTTCGGAGAAACCCGTAAAAAGTCTGAAGGACCGCATAGAAGAGGCCCGCAATGATCCCTCCTTTCCCCGGCAGGTCATCTCGGTCATAGACAAAAACAAGGTCAATGCCGTGGGTCACAGCGGCCCAAAATACAGTGAATTGATCGAGACCCTGCTGGCGATTCCCTGGGGTAGAAACAGAAAGATCCAGGTATTACCTGAGGCATTTGAAAAGGGGCTGAACCTCACCCATCACGGCCTCGAAAAGCCCAAAGAGATTCTCTGCGACTTCTTCACAAACCTTATCTGGCAGTATCAACAAGCTCCGCAGGAACCCGAAGAATCCCGGCACAGAACCGGGAGTGCTTTCCTTTTTGTGGGACCTCCAGGGGTAGGGAAGACCTCTCTTGCCATTTCCATTGCTCAAAACCTCGGCATCGCCTGTCATAAAATCTCTCTCGGCGGGATGCGTGACGAGGCGGATCTGAGGGGACACGGTTTTACCTATGAAGGGTCAAAACCCGGGGCCATTGTACAGGGGCTTGTCAAGATGGGGCTCATGAACGGCATGTTCATTATGGATGAGGCGGACAAAACCGAGAAATTCGCTATTGCCACCCTGCTTGAGATCCTGGATCCGGAGCAAAATCATCTTTTTCATGACCGTTACATCGAGACGACCGTGGACATCGATCTTTCCAACTGTCACTTCATTCTGACCGCGAACACCCTGGAAACCGTGCCGCCTGCGGTCCTCAACCGCTGCGAGATCGTGGTTCTGGATCGTTACAGTGTGGAGGAAAAAATCGCTATTGCCCAACGTCATTTAATCAAGGGGTTAAGGGATAGGTACGGGATCAAGGAAGAGCAGATCTTCTTTGACCCGAAGCAGGAAAAAGAGATTTTGAGGTTCCTCGTCAAGATTTACACCCATGAACCCGGGGTAAGAGAACTGGAAAGAATCATCCGTACCCTGTTTTTGCGTGTTCTTAGGAAAGAAGTGCTTTCAAACGGAGCTAAAGAAGTCCGGATTACCAGAGAAAAGATCAAGCAATTTCTTGAGATCCCTTCCCCGCCTCGACAGGTCAACGAAGAAGATCGAGTCGGGGAAATGCTGGCTCTCGGGGTGGACGTGGAACGAGGCCTGGGTTCCGTCATCCCCATTCAGGCCACCCCTATCCGAGTGGGAGGAGAGCAGGAAGCCCATCATGGGGGATACCTCAGCATGGTGCACGCCACGGGCAATATACAGAAGATAATGGACGAAAGCCGCAAGGTCGCAACCACCGGAATTCTCCACTGTGCCGACGACCTCGGCATCGACCTTTCCCGCCCGAATACGCCCGTTCACCTCCATTTTATGGGGGCCTCGACCCCAAAGGACGGGCCGTCAGCGGGCGGCGCCATTGCCCTGGCCCTGGCCTCGGCCCTCAGCTCGCATAAAATTCGACGAGATGTGGCCATGACCGGCGAAATCGACACCCATGGCCGAATCACCGGCGTGGGGGCGTTGGACCTGAAACTCGAAACGGCCTATGCAGCGGGTTGTAACACCATGATTATTCCCAGAGAAAATCTTCAGGGCAGCGAAGGGATCGAACGCTTACCCGGAACCCTCAAGCAGGAACTCCAGATACTCACGTACAAAGATTGGAAACAGGAACACGAACCCTTTGATTACAGACGGCATGTCCTCCAGGTGGTCTCCGTAGGTCATATTATCCAGGCGGCTGATATCGCCTTCATTCGCGAAGAGGAGATCCTCGCCCTTGAAACACCCTTCGTTTCTCACGGTCGTTCAACCGGGAAACACCTTGGGAAGAGGCCCTCCGAGGATGCTCAGCGCTGTGTTTATGCACTTTATTGCAAGGCGCCTGAAGAATTGGAACCGGGATACCCGGACATGCTTTTTAAAGACATCTGCAGGCATCACTTCTTACTCCGCAAGGGGCTGAAAGATAAAGACCCGAACAGGCTTCCTCAAAGGAGATCGGATACTCGACTCGTGGATTTTGATCCCGCCCGCCGGACCCTCGCCTCCGTGATAGAGGAGATAGGAAAAACCTCTATCCAAGATACTCTCACGCCAAATGCCATCACGGTTTCAGCTCCATTCTTCTTTTTGAAAAGAGACGGCATCCGCCTCAATGATTTCAAATCATTGCGACTCTTTGCCAACAACTACACAGCTCACGGAGTTAAGATAAAAACCAGCAAACCTTTACTCAACCGTGTTTACGGTTATCTTGCCGGGCTGGACGAAGATCTACTGGATGCCTGCCCTTTTCTTTCAAAAGTAGAGGATATCCATGTGGTGAACCTTGCCTTTATCCCTGAAAAATATCGTCTTGATATCGCGCGCACTGAAAAGATTTTGAGTTCCTGCCTGGGAAAATGGCTTGAGGCCGTTGAGCGTTCCATTAAAATGCCGGGATGACTTCAATGTTTCATTAGTATTGGACGCCTAGGCTCCGCCTCGGAGTCATTTATGAGCGGTTATCCATCTGTACCCCTGTGAGCATAGGACCAACAAAGGATAAGGCTGCAGGCCCATAAAAAGGTAAATCCTTATTTTTCACTCAATTCCGCTTTAACCGCCGATCCGAGCTGTTCGAGGGTATAGGGTTTTTTCAAATACTTTCCGGCCCCCAGTCTTTGGGCCTCTTTGACGCGAATCGTCTCTGAGAATCCGCTGATGATGATTGCCTTTTGTTCAGGGTAGCGTTCCAAAATGCGCTTGTAGGTCTCACGACCGTCTATGCCGGGATCCATGATCATATCCAGAATCACCAAATCCACCGACCCTTTTTTAACAAATTCAAGCGCCTCTTCACCCGAGGCCACCGATGACACCTCGTATCCCAAATTTTTCAAGATACCTGAAGTAATATCTCTCTGTTCCTCTGAATCGTCAACAACCAAAATGGTCTCATGATGACCCTTCAATGTATCAATGGGTAACCGGCTCTCGCGTTCTATCATGACCTCATGGGTCACGGGAAAGAAGAGGTGAAAGGTGGTTCCCCTGCCGAGAATGCTCTGAATGTCAATGTACCCGCCGTGGTCTTTCACCGTTCCCCATACGACCGTCATTCCCAGACCTGTGCCACTTCTTCCCATCTTCTTTTTCGTGTAAAAGGGTTCAAAAATTTTTTCCCTTTCCTCCGGTGATATCCCGACACCTGAATCCCGGACTGAAAGACGAACATAATCACCCTCCATCATCCTTTCGTACCCGTTGATGGGTTTGTCGACATGCTGATCTTTTGTGGAAAGGGTGATCTTACCTCCATCCGGCATGGCCTCGGCCGCGTTGGACACAAGATTCATGATGGTTTTAAAAAGATGGACGGAAGAACCCTTCATATTCGAAAGGGACGGGTCAAGGTCTGTCTCCAAATGGATTCCTGCATGATAAGATTTCATCTTTTCGTATGCCGGGCTTTTCAGGTATTCAAGCGCGATATGATTAAGATTTACGACTTCCATGGATGCCGACTCTCTTCTCGCAAGGGTCAGGAGATCCTGAACAATGACCGCCGCCTTGTCCCCCGATTTTTTCATGGTCAGGATCGGTTTTCGCAAGGGACTTTCCTCCGGCACTTCCATGAGTATCAATTCAGGATAACTGACAAGGCCGGAGAGGATATTGTTGAGGTCGTGGGCTACGCCCCCGGCCAGGGTGCCGATGGCCTCCATTTTCTGGGCATGTATCAGGGACCTTTCCAGTTCCTTGCGCCCAGTCAGATCGTGAAGGGTTATGAGGGAGGCCTCCTGTCCCTCATGCATGATGAATGAGGCATGGATCTCCACATCAATCCTCTTTCCACCTCTCGCAATGAGGCCCAGTTCGAGACGGGTGCGACCCGGGGTCGAATCCGGGATGACATTTTTAAATCCTGAATCCTTTTGATCCAGCAGGGAACTGAATGGAATCCCATTCAATTCATCAGAACCATAATCCGTGAGCACCTGATACCTCAGGTTGGAATAGACATGTCTATCCTTCTGGATAATAGCGATACCGTCCCCGGAGTTTTCCACGAGGGCCTTGTATTTTTCTTCGCTGGCCTGAAGTTTTTCATAGGTGAGGCTGGTTTGGATGGCCACGGCGACAAAGCTGGATATGACATTGAAAAGATTGACATCATTCGATTCAAAGATGTGGTTCTTGGCATGACTGAGATTAATCACCCCAAAAGGTTCATCTTCAATGACGAGAGGAATACACAGGAGGCTTCCAATGTCGACACGGGTCTCCTGGTCAAAAGAAAAAAAATTGGATTCCCTGGCATTTTGGATGAGGACAGGTTCTTTATCAAGCAATGCCTTTCCTGCCGCGCCCATGCCCGGCCTGAATCCATAATTCACGCCCTCGCGGGAAAAGACCCTTCCTGTTTCGAGCACATAGGTCCGTTTTTCAGGATTTGAGGCGCAGAGGAGAAAGAGACGATCCTTTTCCTTGTCCAGGAGCATAATGGAGCAATTCTGGGCAATGGTATTGGAAATGATCACATTCAGGATCAGTCTGCACAACTTTTCAAAATGCCGCACATGAAGGAGTGCCGTCCCGATCTCTCGAAGCATGGAGAGCTCTGCAATCTTTTCCTCATATCGACTCTGTATCCGATTGATCTGTTCACGGAGTAGTTGGTTTTCGTTTTCCATGGGCATACCTTCAGCTCCGGAAAAATGTCCGTCTTATTGATTGATGGATACGAAAAAGGCCTCAATTTTAGGCCGCTGCTCTTTCAAATCGGCTATTATATCTTCCTCTGAGGACTTCGTGAGACTCAGAAACCGACTGATCTCAGACACATCGGGGACAACCGGATTGCCGCTGCAACCTATCTCGGCCCGATGGCAAAGGGCATCCGCAACCTGGACAATGGCGGCATGGTGCCGGTAATCCGTACGGCATTTCAAAGAACGGTGGTGAAAACCTGAAGGTACCAGGAGTTCTTCGGGAAAATGCCATCTTTCCATGAGAAGCCCGGACAAGGCCGCGTGGTCCAGGCCGAAGGTTGCTGTCTCTTCCCGGAACAGGGGACTCTGATTTTCATGTGAGGATTTTATGGCTCTTCCGTATTCCTCCGGAAAATAGACGGCAAAAATGATCTTGCCCATATCATGAAGTAGACCGCTCATAAAGGCCTGATTCGATGATGGGAAGCTCAGTCTTTTGGCGAGCTCTTTCGCGGCAGCCGCACACCCGATGGAGTGCAACCACAGATCGCGCATACTGAAAATTTCATGGGTGTCCATCTTGCCGAATGAAGAAAAGACGCCCATGCCGATAGCCAGGCTGACGACTTCATTGAAGCCGATCACCGTAATGGCCCGCTGAATAGAGGCCACTTCTTTGACAGAACCATAGTAGGCGGAGTTGGCCAACCTGAGCACCTTATGGCTGATGGCTTGGTCTTTACAGATAAAATCGGCCAGATCCTTGGCGGAGGTCGTGTCATCATTCGCAATATTGAGGACATTTTGGACGACGATCGGAAGGGTGGGGATTTGAGTCCTCTTGTTCCTGACAATATCCGCTATTTTTTCCCTGAGCTCCATAGGTCGCTACCGCAATTCGTGAACTGGATATTTAAGTCTAAAGAACAAAAATTATATGATTAAAAATTAAAAAATTGCAATATCTTTTATTAAAAATAATTTCCTTGACTTTATATGAAAAATTGTCCTTCATGACCCTTGCGACTTATCCATCCGTTATGTAACGATATCATCCTTGAATTTTTCAAAATTCAGGGAACACACGCCGTCATCCGGGGAATGTCCCAGGGTCACGTGAAAACCCACTTGAAAAGACATTTCCTCAACTTCTGGAATCCAATTTTGCGCAGGGATTCCATGGCGGTAGGATGGGCCTTTATACCTGGGACTGGAATGGGGAATGTGATTATCCCCGGGTGCCTCCTGGATTGAAGAACTCTGTGAATGACCCCATGGCCGTTACCCGTGAAGTCAAAAAGGCCGCAACTTTTTTTGGCGCATCCCTTGTTGGAACCTGCCGACTGGATCGCAGGTGGCTTTATTCCTCGGTCTATCTGATCACTCCCGAAGGCAACAAATCCATACCGAATGAGATTCCCGATGCCTGTGACGCTGCGATCGTCATTGCCGTTGTGATGGATTATCAATAATTTCCGGTACCTTGACAAGATGTTTTTCTGGGGTGATCATGTTATGGGTTATGGCAAACCTGGGAAAACGAGCAGATTCTGGGGTGAGGAAGTGTGAGGCGTATATCATGTCAACGACTACAGTTGAAAAACCAAAAGTAAAAAAATCTTCCAAAAATTCCACCGGCAGGGACATAATAGTGACCGAAAATCATGTCCATAATGCCCTGGCATTTACTGATGAGGTTTGCACGACATATCCGGATCGGCTTGGAGGGACCTATTCCTGTAACGATGCCGGCCTGCGCATCATGCAGGAATTCGAAAAGACCTGTGATAAAGGAACCGTCAAGCGTGAATCCTTTACCTGCCATCCCAGATCCTTTCTGAAGCACATCAGGCCCGTTGTCATAATATATCTCGCCACTGTTGCAGCCATGTTTCTGGATAAACCTCTCTATGCCCTCGCCGGCCTGACGCTGATCCTGGTCGTCTTTTCCTCACAGGTTGTATTCTATTGGAAACTCTTTGATTTCCTTTTTCCCAAGGAAACCGGATATAACATCTTTGGAACGGTTGACCCTGAGGGAGAGGTGAAACAGCAGATTGTCCTCTGCGGGCATCATGATGCCGCGTATGTTTTCCATTACATGGAAAAATCCCCGAAGTATTACCCACTGATGGTAGCGGCGGCCATTGCGCCCTTTGTCCTTGGTATTATCTTTGCGATAATCATAAATGCAACAGGCACAGGATATCAATGGATGAAAATAGTTATGGCTGTTGGAACGGTGGGGGTTATCCCACTTTGGTGGTTTACTACGGATACGGTTTCTCCGGGCGCCGGGGATAATATGATTGCCGTGGCCCTGGCCAATGAAGGGGCCAAACTATTCTCCGATCTAAAGAAGCAGGGCAAGAATCCATTAAAACACACACGCCTTGTCTGTCTTACCGTTGATTTCGAGGAGGCGGGTCTCCGGGGATGCATGGCCTATACGAAACGCCACAAAAAGGAACTCACTGAGACCAAAACCTATGCCCTCTGCATGGATACAATTTTCAATGCAGACAAACTAAACTTCTTTAACCGCGATCTTAACCTTACGGTGAAATGCTCCGACCAAATGGCCCAAGAGTGTACCGAAATCGCAAAAAATCTTGGATACGGCGCCCGGGTAAATAAAATGCCCTGGGGCGGCGGAAGCACCGATGCGGCGGCCTTCGCCAAGGCAGGGGTAGAGGCCACATGCCTGTTGGCCTTCGAACTGAACGTCTCAAACCTCCAGGATGATCTAGTTTATCACACACCGGCTGACACCGTTGAAGCCATCGAACCTCGCGTTGTAGAGCAATGCCTCAATGTCATTAAGGAGTATGTTTTGAAAAAAGACCGGGAAGAACAGTAATGAAAACTAATTATAATCGCTTCACTTATTCACCCAGGCACGAACCGTCTCAAGGGATTTTTTTACGCCATTTTTCTTGAACATTGATTCAATAAAGGAGGGAACATTTTTTATTGATACATTACTACCGTATCTCACAAGAGTTTTGCCGTCACCATAGGGATAGAGATCCCAAAACCCTTTCAGATCATTCAGATCATTTTTGAAGCTCTTATCCAGTTCCCAGTGGATATAGTGTTTATCCTTATCGAAATAATGCTTGGCACGGTACACTATATCTACCCAGGCCACCTTTAAAAGAAACTCAAGGTTATCCTCGGCATTTTCTTTTTTGACTATCTTGATATTCTTGATTTTTTCAAGGTACTTCACCTGATCTTCCGTATGATAGAGGATACTGAATACCTCTTCCGGTGATTTATCAAAAATAATAGCAGCTTCTATGAGGGCATTTTTTTCGCCAGCGAATTTATCTTTTGCTGAGAAAATTACTTTCCCGGCCTCAAGGGCTGCCAGTTGCTGCGGGGTGAGGCCTTTTTTCCCATCCTGCCCAAAGTCACCTGTTTCAGCAAAAACACCTGATGCTGCAAGGCAGAGACACAAACAAATAATACTTTTTTTTGCCATATTCACACTCCTGAGCTAAAATAAAATGAGCACCTACTCATTCGGTTAATCATCGCGCTATTGGAGTTGTTGTCAATAGATATTTTGATGAATTTTTGTGGCTCTCCCCCCAACGCTTCACCGAAAAATGTACGACTTAGTGTACAGGTCTGTCAAAAATTCATAACCATAACCCCTGTTTATCGTAACGATAAACCAACATAAATCAAACAACACCGATACGGAACAACCTTTGCATTATAAATCATCAAGACCTCTGTGTGGCGGTTGAAAAATAGTGCGGCAAATGGCTGTATTGTAATGATTTAGGCTTTTGTAAGTCCACGGCATCTTGATGGGGGTGGCAAATTGCGAACCTTCAACTTGAAACAGCGTGTCCATGCACGTTTAGTCGCAGAGCTTTTCAAACGGGCGCCTATCGGTATTGTTGCTACGCTCGTAAACGCCTCCATCCTTGTCCTCGTTTTGTGGAAACTGATTTCACATTCAGCATTAATCCTGTGGCTGGCGGTAACGCTGATCGCGGCCTTATCTCGGTTTGTACAGGTTACCCGATTTCATAGAATATCACCGGAAATTGATAAAGCCGGGATCTGGGGCCGATGGTTTTTCGCAAATATCGGCTTTTCCGGAATACTCTGGGGGGCTGCCGGTGTTTTCCTTTTTCCTGTCGAATCCACTGCCCATCAGGCGCTTATTGCTTTTGTCCTTGCGGGCATGGTGGCCGGAGCGGTCGGCACCTTTTCCTCCGTCATGCCGGTCTTCCTCGTATTTAGCCTTCCCACCCTGTGTCCAATCCTTGTCCGTTTTATGTTTTTTGGAGATGACATTCACCTGGCCATGAGTGCGATGACCTTGCTCTTTATGATCCTGACGTTTTTTACAGCCAGACATATCAATTTTTCCATCCGGGAATTGGTGGAAATCAAGGAGCAATTTGCCGACACGGTAAAGGAGAGGACCGCCGAACTCAGCACGTCGAACGAAGAGCTGATTCAAGAGATAGAAGAGCGTAAACGCATGGAGGAGGCTCTGGAGCGAAGTAAAGCGGACTGGGAAAACACTTTCAACTCCATCTCAGACTGGATCAGCCTTTTAGACCTCGACTTCAGGATATTGAGGACAAATCGTGCCGGCGAGAAGCTTCTGGGGCTGCCCGTAGAAAAAATCCTCGGCCGGAAGTGCTTCAAAATAGTTCACGGCACAGATGAACCCTTCCCCGGATGTCCTGTTCCCGAGATGGTCAGACTCGGTAAGATGGCGAGTGCCGAACTACAGTTGACCGACGGACGTTGGCTGATGGAGACCGTTGACCCAATGATCAGCGAAAAGGGCGATCTTGCCGGCGTGGTGCATTCTGTTCGAGACATCACGGGTCACAAGCGGGCCGGGGCGGCTTTGGAGGAAAGCGAGGAAAAATTCAGGACCATTACGCAAACGGCCAAAGATGCTATATTTTGTCAGGACAAAAATAACAGATTCACTTTCGTGAATCCTTCAATGGAAAAGCTGCTGAAAAAACCTACCTCGGAAATCCTGGGGAAAACGGTCATGGATTTTATTCCAAGTGAAGCAACTTCTACTTTCCAAGAGGTCAATCGTCGAACACTGGCCGGAGAAACCCTTCAAGAGGTACTGACGCTAAAGGTCGGCGACAAAAAGCGCATATATAACCTGATCCAGATCCCGTTGCGCGACAGCGAAGGCAAAATAGTCGGTATAAGCGGGAGCGCCCGGGACATAACCAAAACCAGACGGCTCGAAAGAGAATTGCAGCAGGCCCACAAAATGGAGGCCATTACCACCCTGGCGGGAGGTATAGCCCATCAATTCAACAATACCCTATCGGTGATCACGGCCAGTCTTGACCTGATCGAGTTGGACTTGGCCGATGATCCGGAAATTTTTAAGAACATTAGGTCGATGAGAGATTCCGCATTTAAGATGAGCGGGCTGAACGACCAACTCCTGGCCTATGCGAGGGGAGGAAAATACCAAGCCAAAATCATGTCTTTTGGTGACTTTGTGAAAAACACGTTGCCCCTTCTCCAGTATAGAATCGGTTCGACCATACGACTGGAGACCCGGTTGCGTGAGGATATCTCTCTTGTGAATATTGATACAGCCCAACTGCAGATGGTGCTCTCCGCAATACTTGAAAATGCCATCGAGGCCACGGACGGAAAAGGCGAAATTCGCATCGCAACCTTCAAGAAAAAAGTCGATGGAATTTTCGCAAACAAGCACCCGGGTCTCAAACCCGGCAGTTATGCATGTTTGCAAGTTGAGGATAACGGAAGGGGTATGAACGAGGCAACAAGGCGCCGCGTTTTCGAGCCCTTTTTTACGACAAAATTTCAGGGCCGCGGACTGGGCATGGCCGCAACCTATGGAATCGTCAAGAACCATGACGGGTACGTATCCATAGACTCCAAATCAGGGACGGGGACGGTAGTTTGCGTATACATACCTGCGGTCGAAAATAAAGACGATGAACCGCAGAAACCCGGGTTGTAAATGTGAACTCCAGTTCAAACCGAAATTTACAACTAATGGGTGATATGCCATAGGGATTCCCATATGAGAAAAGCGCCTTGATCCATGTTTTCAGGATTCATGAAAAAAACTTTTTCCTTGAGTCCTGGAACATTCTTGTACTGTGCGACAACGGTGGACATATGACCCTTGACAGCATTTTCGTCCATCTAATTTTTGACTTCGTCTTTCAGAGAAAATAATATACTCGCAACTATCATTTTTTTACCTCCCTTATAAGAATGAATGATAAAAATAGAAACTTTAATGCGAATTTTGGGCCTAATTCCCCGCCGCTTTCGGCGGGATAGTTCATTTGAATGGCATCCCTCTTTCTTTCGCCTATTAGGGCAATTCGCACAGTACCATAGCTTTGTCAAGCTGCTTTTATTCCCACGAAAGCAGGAAAAGGGATGTTCGTGCAAAGCGTGCAAAATTATTACATTACGCCTTCTATACCAGGCTGCTTTCCTGATGAAAGAAATCGCGTTACACAGGGGCTCGTAACGCCAGGATGCCTTGCAACCCCTGCGCCGAAATATCCCAATTCATTTACCGCTATCCATGAAACGATCCTTCGTACGTTGACCAGTTCACCTCTGCGACTTCCCGAAATTAGTTCTGCTAATAATCTGTTCTTCTTTTTTCAAACTCTGTTGCATAATTCTTCCAGATCGATCCTCTGCTCTGAAATCCTCAGGTTCTTTTTTGTCATAAACAAATGAAAATGATTGGGGATGAGTGCCCACGCATATATATCTATAGCCCCTTCCTTAACAAGCTCGGATAATCGATTTCAAAATCTCTACAATCATTATTATTTAAGAATATATGTTTCCTCTCGATACCGCAGCCCAGGTTCTGATAATGCGCATCCGTCTGACAGTTCAGTTCGTCGTAATCGCACGCGATGGTGTTGCCGTTGGGATCCACCATCTCCTCGAGGTTTCCGTTCGGTTCATATTATAGGAAGTGCTGAGCTTCACAAGCCCTGCCGGATTCTCGATCATGCTCTTGAGCCTGCCGAACCGTTCGTATTGCATCTCTTTACGGTTTTCCTCGGGTTTCTGAACCGAGGTCACGTTCCCGGGGGCGTCGTAGATCGTCGCTTCTGTGTGGGTTGCGACGCCAACGGCAGAAAAAGTGGCCCCGCTTGTCCCTGATCCATTCAATCGGCTGACTGACAAAACCAAGATCGGAAAATTGAAGACTTATTTATTATTGGAAGGTTAGAGAATTTGTTGTGGAGGGATACCGGATGGCGAAAAATTCAAGGATGCGACCTCCGGGGGTAGGCTATGTGGTAAAAATGAAGGAAAGAGTTATCAGTGAGAACTCTTTTCAAATGATAAAATAGTTGCTGAATTGCAAAAGGACGCATTTCCCATGCGGGTGGAGAATCATTTCTATATTTTGTAGACAACCGAATGAATTTCCGTCAAAACGATCACGGATAGTCTGTCTCCTGCCCTTGCAGGGGAATCGGTTCGAGGCGAGAGATCTCGCCCGCGCCCGGACCATTCATTGCATGCCAAAGATCCCAATCCTGCTGGAGCCCAAGCCAAAAGTCAGCCGGCATCCCCAGAACCCGGGCCAGACGCAAAGCGGTATCGGGGGTCACTGAGCGACGTCCGCGCACGATCTCGTTCAGTCGCGGATAGGATACACCGAGGCGAATCGCCATTGCGCTCTGAGATATCCCCAACGGCTTCAAGAACTCTTCCAATAACATCTCGCCGGGATGTGTTGGTGGACGGTGCTTCGGCAACCGTCGCCCCACATCTCGACTAGTGGTAATCAATAATTTCGACCTCGTAGGCATGGCCATCCTCCCACATGAAACATATCCGGAACTGCCGGTTTATCCGGATGCTGTATTGATTTTTCCTCTCAGCGCGAAGGGATTCGAGACGATTACCTGGTGGGATTCCAAGCTCGCCGATTTCTCGAATTCAATTTATTTGGTCAAGCTTACGCTGAGCAAAGGTAGTGGATAAAGTTCAGATCGTGCTATTCCGCTAATTATAAATAAGAGCAAAGCAGATCTGAAAGATTCACTGTATCAGGCTGCCCTGATTGCTTCTATTCACAACAAGCACTTCATGACCTATGTCACTGAAAAGCTAAGTGGAAGGGAAAGGGAGAAAGACATCAACACAAAAATGAGAGTCAAACTCGAGGCCAAATTGCTCATTATCGCCTGGACATTGATGAAGATTTTAATTATCAACAATTCATACCCTGATGCCCTGGAAACTGATTCCTGAAGGCGTTCTGCATTTTATCTTGACATTCATAATTGGATTTTGTCTAATTTTAAATATATCTCAACAAATTTCCCCATTTAAACCATTTCCACAAGTATTCATCATTCTTACGGCTTTTCATTAATTCTTTCTACAGAAGGGAGGGATGACATGTCTGTAAAAATCTTGATTAGAAGAAAAATTCCCGCGGAAAAGGTAAATGATATTGTCGTCTTGATGATGCGTCTGAGGATACTTGCATCAAAAGAACCAGGTTTTATCTCAGGGGAAACATTAAGAAGCATATCTGATCCGGAAAATTACATGGTTATAAGTACCTGGCAAAGCATTGAAGACTGGAACGCATGGATTGAAAGTAAAGATAAGAGACTTGTGCAGGAAAAAATAGATAACATTCTGGGAAAAGAGACTTCTTATGAAGCATATAATTATCCTGAAAAACGACGCATTGACTGGCCTGAGCTTTCAGAAGGGTTAATTATGATGGAAGACAATGTATAGCCATCATTTTGGGAGAACAAAGAGAAGGCTTGGCGCTTACTACTTCAAGCTTTCTCTTTTTTATTCGACTTCACCAGAATACCCTATCCCGCTGAAAGCGGGATTGCAGGGATGATCAGCCTTCGCCAGGGGCTTCGGCCCGACAATGATGGCGAGACGAACCACGGCGAAGCTCGTCAGCGCGAAGACGGGTTGGCTATGCCGTAATTCCGCGTGATACCCCGTCACGCCATGGCGTGACTGCGGAGAGCTTCATTACTCAAAATTCATATCCTGACACTATAAGGTTTGTGCGGCCTCATTGAATCACATCACATAGCGATCATTTGCCTGTCATCGTGCGTAGTCAGACAATGTGTTTAGATTACGGAATCGACCTTAGCCATTTGAACAATAGTAAGTATGTTATGAAATAATTGCAGCTGTATTGGAAGCCAGATTGGGGTTATGGGGAAGAAAAATTATTTACCAGTCTCTTTTTTTCCCTTTCATTCGGCCATGCCGGCCGGATGAAATGCGGAACCTATTTCACCGGGGTCCGTGTCAGTCTGCGAGGATCTGCGACAAAAAAATTCCCCATAAGGCCATTCTTCGTCAGCTCAAAATCTTTAAGGTGAAAAAAAACATTCAAACGGGATAAGGACGCGGGTTTTCATATCTCACGAAACGGGCCGGACAATTTTCACGAACCTGGAGTTTACAAGGTAGGCCTTAGAGTCGACATCCAGAAGGAAAAACGTTGTATGTTGATTCAGGTAATCGGATAGGCGAAGGTAATTGGGGGGTAAGTCACTATATATATTACCTCTAATGGTTTTGCCCGAAATAAATTGGACCTCGGCCGAGAGTTTTTGCTGGTAGATCAAATGCCCTTCCAGTTCGCTTTCTTCCGTAATAACCATCATGATGTTTTTCTTCTGGAGAAGCAGGATCTCACCATCGGCTGTTTCGAAGGGGAGATAGATCCTCTCACCGGTGAAGAGGTCAATAATACATTCTTTTCTCATGTATCCGGGAGCGAGTTGTGCGACAAAAAAGCAGCCCTCCAAACTGCTTTCATCTGAGAAAAGAACCTCGGCTTTTTCCCTCAGGGTCTCGACTTTCATCTCTATCCCTACCTCTCGGATGGGACCCCGCTCAGGTCCCTCAGAAGATTCAATCGTCGTCATCCAAATCATCGCCTGCCTGTGCCTCGTCGGCGCGGCGCACCCCTTCCATCAACAGGGACATCATGGTGGCGTGTATGGTCCTTGGGGGAAACCTGGTGCAGGTCCGGATCCGGAACTGACCTTCCTCCCACCCCATGAGTTCAAAAAAGGCCTCCTCGCCTTCGATGCCGCCGAATGCCGCATGGGTGATTTCTCCTCCCTGAACATAAAGATCTCCCTTCCGGCCCATAGATTCGAGGGTGATCTCCACATTTTTAGTGCTTCCTGAAAGGCTCTGTATAATGTCCGTCAGACTCATTTCCTGAAGAGATCCGCTCACACCTCCCTTTGAATCCGCAGAAGTCTGCGCCGCCAGTGCCCGTTGAATTTTCAATGAAAGCAGATCCAGATCAATCGGCTTTTTCAAAAAATCATCCGCCCCGGCCTCCAGGCATTCGGCCGCAAGTCTTTCGCCTTCATCAGCCGTGAGGAAAAAAAAGGGAATCCGGGATGTCGCAGCGTTTCCTTTCAACACACGGCAGAGTTTCAAACCGTTGGATCCTGTGAGCTTGATCTCGGAAATGACAAGGTCGACTCCCGGGTCGGCAACCATTTGTGCCGCTTCGCGTGCATCTGTCACGGTCTCCATATCGTAGCCATCGTTAACCAAGCGGAGGGCAATGCTCGATTCCGCGGCCAGGGTCGGGTCAACGAGAAGAATGCGCCTTGCCGTGGAATCAACCTTTCTCAGCAGGGCCTCTTCTTTTATAACATGAAGAAAGGCCTCCAGCATGGTCTCTGACTCCGGTTGGGACGGTTGACCCAGTAACTTGCGAAGGCGATGGATGTCCTCGGCGATTGCGGGCTGTTTCTTACGTATGGACAGGTATCTGATCACGAGTTGAAGGATATCTGCCTCGACACATTTACCCCACTCCCCTTCAGAGGGTGACTGAAGAATTTCAGGAAGCCGATAGGGCGTACTGACCAGGGTCGCTATTTCAGTCCCAATGCCCTTATCATGCAGCCACGCCGCCAGCACGGCTCCGTCCACCTGGTTGGGGGGCAGATCCAATTTCAACGCGATGCGTTTGGTCAACCTGACACGGGTCAGCACCTCCTGGAATCTGTCCTTATCCCCCGCCAGACTCTTTCTGATCAAAAGAGAGACAAGTTCGATAAGGGTTTCACTCATTTGATAGTAAGGATATTCCTGCCCCAGGAGCAAAGAGTGAAGATGATAGTGGGAAATGGGAGGCAGCACCAGATCCTTTCCAATATCACGAAGCCAGGAACCTTTGGGAGGGAAAGTATGACCGTTGGCCAGAATCAGATCCGGTATTTCGATCTTTAACTGCCCGGCGGCATCCATCGGAGACGAAGCCCAATTTACATTGGCATATCCTTCCCGCTTCAGGATCGCCTTAAGAGCGTTTGCACGAAAGAGGTCGGATTCCAGAAGCAGGATTTTCTTTTCATTAGGTGTGCTCTCATCGCCGAGCCCCAGCCCTTGCGAGGTTTCAGTTTTCGATTCGATAATCGTAAAATCATCAGGGAGTTCGAGATCCTTTGCGGGTGAGTAAACGCGGCCCTTGTAATAAACTTCGATGGCCTTTGTGATTTCCGGCTTGGAAGCCACCATAAACTGCAGGTGAAGCGTCGAAGGAAAGCGCGACTGGATTTGCTGGATCCGTTGAGGGTCTTCCGAATCATCGATGGCGAGGACCAGTTTGTTCCCATCCGGTTGAAACTGTACGGGAAAAATTCCCAGGCTTTCAGCAAACTTTATCGGAACCTTTGCCTTCGCCTCCTCCGGTGGGGGCGTTGCGAGAACAGAATGGTAAGGCTTTGAATAAAGCTCGGACAAACATTTTCCAAGCTCTTGATAGTCCAGCATATTCAGAAAAATCAAGGCCTCATCCAAACCGATCTTTCTCGTCAGGGCATAGTCTTCCGCCTGCAGAATTTTTTCTTCGCTCAGTCGCCCGGATTGAACCAGGTGATTTTGAAGCTTTGAATGGCCTGTCATCAAAAAGTCAAACCCAATAATATAAGATATATTTAAAATGACTAAGGAGCGTCTTAAATGTCATGGCGTCACTCTATTTCATTTCGATACAGGGCGCCTTCTTCCGAAGTGACGATTCCTTCTTCAACCAACCGCTTGATATGGTTTTCCATCGTCTGCATTCCGGCGCCTTTGGCGGTCTGCATGACAGAGAAAATCTGGTAACTCTTGCCCTCCCGGATCAAATTTTTGATCGCCTGATTGGAAATCATCACTTCCACCGCAGCCGTTCGACCCTCTCCGTCAGCTCTTCTCAACAATTGCTGGGCAATAACGCCCCGCAGGGATTCGCTGAGCATGGTCCGGATTTGGGGTTGTTGAGTGGTCGGGAACACATCGATGATACGGTCCACCGTCTTCGGCGCGCTTGAGGTGTGAAGTGTGCCCATGACCAGGAGCCCTGTCTCCGCCGCCGTGAGGGCGAGATGAATCGTTTCGAGATCTCTCATCTCTCCTACCAGAACGACGTCAGGATCCTCTCTCAATGCGGCCCGCAACCCGGATGAAAAACTCTCGACATGCAGGCCGACCTGGCGCTGATGAATCAGACACTTACCGCGAGGATGAATGAACTCGATGGGATCTTCAAGGGTTATGATATGGTTGTTTTTTTCTTTGTTAATCAGGTCGATCATGGCGGCGAGGGTCGTGGATTTACCTGAGCCTGTGGAGCCGGTGACCAGCAAAAGACCGTTTTTGAGGCGCACCAGGGACTGCACGGATTCGGGGAGGTTCAGCTCCCTTATGGTTTTGATCTGTGAAGGAACCAGCCGAAAGGCGCCCCCATACCCTTTCCGTTCGATGAAAACATTGGCGCGAAAACGAGCTACATCCTCGAGTTCATGCGCGAAATCAATATCCTTTGTGGCCTTCAGATGACTCAAATTCTCATCATCCAGCAACTCAAGAAGAATAACCTCAGCCTCCTCGGGCGACAAATTATGGTACTTGGTGCGTTGCAGGCTCCCATTGATGCGCATGATGGGGGGATCGCCCGGAGAAATATGAAGGTCCGATGCATTATGATCAATCATCATCTTAAGCAGGACATCGATTTTTGCCACAAATTACCTCCGTGAATGCATGAAAAACCGGCCCGGATCAGATAGAGATACGCATACAATCCTCGTTTCCCATCCCGGGAGTGAGTGCACCGGGGGACTGCCGTTCGAAGACCAATCCGACCGACTGGAGGCGCGTTTTCATGTTGGAAATATAGGGGAATTGACATGTTATGTCAATATTCAACGCCAAGGACAAGATAGGCCGGAGGCCTTGCGAAAAAGTGATCGACAGGCTCCTTTGAGTTTACATTTGGCTTTTTTCAGGAAATGCAGTAAAAATTCTGTCAATCCTGTTTATCTTTTCTGATTTTTCATCTTCATCTAAGTTAGCGCCACATATCCACAAAGGGGAAATCATGTCTCAAGCATTGCGATTCGACGATCGTGTGGCTGTGATCACCGGGGCCGGTGGCGGATTGGGAAGGCATTATGCCCTGGAACTCGCGAAACGGGGAGCCAGGGTGGTTGTGAATGACCTGGGGTGTTCAAAACATGGAGAAGGGTCCAGCCCTATACCGGCCGACGAGGTTGTAGAAGAGATCAAGACCCTTGGAGGCAATGTCATCGCCAGTTACGACGACGTTGCGACCATCGCAGGGGGAAAGGCCCTTGTTCAGAGGGCATTAGACGCTTTCGGCAAGATAGATATCCTCATCAATAATGCCGGAATCATCCGTGACGGATTCTTTGCCAGGATGGGGGAAGAGAACTGGGATGCCGTGCTCGACGTCCATCTCAGGGGGGCGTTCTGTGTGACCGCACCCGCCTTTAAAGAAATGAGGAAACGGTCCTACGGCAGGATCGTCATGACCACGTCCGGGAGCGGGATCTTCGGCAACGTGGGCCAGGCCAATTACGCAAGCGCCAAGATGGGCCTCGTAGGGCTGACCAATGTGCTCAAACTGGAGGGTCTCAAACGCAACATCAAGAGCAATCTGGTTGCGCCCATCGCGGGTACGAGGCTCACTCGCGACGTCGTCACGCCGGAACTCTTCGACAAGATGAAGCTGGAATACGTTACGCCCGTCGTGCTCTACCTCTGTTCGGAAACGTGCCGGGACTCCGGTCTCATCATCAACGCCGGGTTCGGCCATTACAGCCGTTCGGCCATGCTCACCGCCCCCGGCGTGGGTCTTACGGACGGCCACGCCATACCGACCCCCGAGGATGTCATGGATAACTGGGACAGGATCATGGATCTCGACAAGGCCCGCATTTTCAATCACTTCAAAGACGCCTTCACCGAATTCGGCCGTCTGGGGGAGTAAGAAGAAAGAATCCGGGTCTAGAGTGCCCGGCTTTGGCTTAATCCCGGAGAGGGAGTACAGTTACAAGTGACTAAAATTGCGGGGTCGCTCCGCGACCTTCATGAGGAAAACGATCAAATTAAAAAGACGGGAATTTTAAGACGCACGAAGTGATGGAATAGAGATAGAGTACCAGGAAAGAGGACACTGCTGTTAAGAGAAAATTATTTTTATCAGCTGTATTCCCTGAATTTCGGGCACAAAAAAAGGCCGCAGCAGAAAAGATGTTCCTGATGCGACCCTTTGTATATTAATTTCTGCTGCAGTTAAGAGCAGAGAGCTTGCACTCTGGGCATGTTACATCATGCCGCCCATTCCGCCCATGCCGCCCATTCCTCCGGGAGGCATCGCGGGCATACCAGCATCATTCCCCTCTTTGGGTTTCTCGGCAATCATGGCCTCTGTGGTCAGCAGCAGGGCTGAAACCGACGAGGCATTCTGAAGCGCGAAACGGGTCACCTTGGTGGGGTCGATGATTCCCGCTTTCATCAGATCCTCATACTCATCAGAGTCCGCATTGAACCCAAAGGCCCCTTTTCCTTCCTTGACCTTTTCGACAACCACGGAACCTTCGGCACCGGCGTTGTTGGCGATCTGTCGAATCGGTTCCTCAAGGGCCCTCATGACCAGTTTGACACCATTCTGCTCTTCACCTTCCAGTTCGAGCTTGGAAACGGCATTGATGCACCGAACCAGGGCAACGCCTCCTCCGGGAACGATGCCCTCTTCAACCGCGGCCCTCGTTGCGTTCAGGGCGTCTTCCACTCTGGCCTTCTTTTCTTTCATTTCAGGCTCAGTGGCGGCCCCGACATTGATCACGGCCACGCCGCCGATCAATTTGGCCAGTCTTTCCTGCAGTTTCTCGCGATCATAATCTGAGGTGGTCTCATCGATCTGTGCCCTGATCTGCTTTACTCTGCCTTCGAGATCTTTTCTGTCACCGCCGCCGTCTACGATCGTTGTGTTGTCCTTGTCGATATTGAGGGTCTTGGCAGTGCCGAGATCGTTCAGAGTCACATTCTCAAGCTTGAAACCGATATCTTCCGAAATAACCTTTCCACCGGTAAGGATAGCAACATCTTCCAGCATGGCCTTTCTTCTGTCGCCGAAACCCGGGGCCTTGACGGCAGCGACCTGCAGGGTCCCTCTCAATTTATTCACCACCAATGTGGCCAGGGCCTCGCCGTCGACATCTTCCGCGATGATCAGAAGGGGTTTACCCATCTTGGCGATTTGTTCCAGAATGGGGATCATATCCTTCATGCTGCTGATCTTTTTCTCATTGAGCAGGATATAGGGCTCAGTGAGGGTCACCTGCATCTTTTCAGGATCGGTGACGAAATAAGGAGAAAGATAACCGCGATCAAACTGCATACCTTCGACGATTTCCAGGGTCGTCTCCATGCTTTTGGCTTCTTCCACCGTGATCACGCCTTCTTTCCCAACCTTGTTCATGGCTTCGGCAATGATGTTTCCAATAGTGGCATCGTTATTAGCGGAGATGGTCCCCACCTGGGCGATCTCTTCCTGGTCCTTGGTCGCCTTTGAGAGCTTCTTCAATTCATCGACTGCCACTTCCACGGCCTTTGAGACGCCCCGCTTGATGGCCATGGGATTGACACCGGCGGCCACAAGTTTTGCCCCTTCCCTGTAAATGGACTGAGCCAGCACTGTTGCGGTGGTCGTTCCGTCACCGGCCACGTCGGATGTCTTGGAGGCCACCTCTCTGACCATCTGGGCGCCCATGTTCTCAAACTTGTCTTCCAGCTCGACTTCCTTAGCGACCGTAACGCCGTCCTTGGTGATATTGGGCGAGCCGAAAGATCTATCCAGGATAACATTCCTTCCTTTAGGGCCTAAAGTGACCTTAACTGCATCAGCGAGGGTATCTATCCCTATCAGCATAGACTCCCTGGCCTTTTGGCTATATTTAATCTCCTTTGCCATATCAAACTCCTCCTTAGATTTTTTTAAAATAACCGGTCATAAGCGTATCGCAGGGATGCCTATTCCACGATGGCAATGATATCGTCTTCACGCATGATCAGGTGCTCTTCGCCGTCAATCTTGATATCCGTTCCCGCATATTTTCCAAAAAGAATTTTATCCCCGACCTTCACCTCAAGAGGTTGTTTTTTTCCATTTTCGAGGACCTTTCCATTTCCGACGGCCACCACCTCACCCTCAATGGGTTTCTCTTTTGCAGTGTCAGGGATGATGATACCACCTTTGGTCGTTTCTTCCTCTTCCACTCTTTTGACGATAACACGATCTTGTAATGGTCTGACTTTCATTTTTAAAATCTCCTCCCCTTATCAAAGTTGAAGTGAATATTTTATGTCTTGCCTGATAGCGGCTAGAATGCCGAAACCGATTGCATGACGCAAACGGTTTCAGTGTCCATTCATAAACAAAGATCTTTATTTTTAAAGGCATTGAAACTATTAATTTAGAACATTCCAAAGCCTTTTGGTCAGTTCTGAATCTGACGAAAATTAACTACTATGATAAAAATGTCAAGGGTATGGAGGAAAAAACTTGTCCAAAACAGGCCATGAATCACTCCCCTTGGGTCAGACATCGCAACAGGGTGAAGGTAATGTGTTTTTTTAACTCAGACATGGGGCCCGGGTCAAACCCGTGTCGGGCGTTTTGGAAACTCGTGCGACTCCCTTTGGCGCCTCTCCGCCGGGCCTGAAAAACTTAAAAAATCCGATATCTTGGTCTGAAAATCCCGGAGATAAATTCGGATTTCTCTGTTGCAAATAGCCGCTTGGTATTATACCTTTTCCGAACCTTTACGATTTGAGGTTACCAAAGACTCGCGATACAATCATCAATGTCGCAAAAGAAATAATCTCATGGGTAACCCCTTCCGATTGCAGCAATCTCGGAACACGGCCCCCGGAGACATGCCCCATGACAAAAAAGCGCCGAAACATATTGGATCAGATAGGGTGGACGCCTCTCGTGCCACTCAAAAAGCTGAGCCCCAAAGAAGACATTGAAATCCTTGCAAAGCTGGAATTCTTCAACCCCGGTGGATCCATAAAGGATCGGGCGGCCCTGTGCATGATCGAGGATGCCGAGGAGAGAGGGGAACTGACCCGCGATAAAACCATCCTGGAGGCCACCAGTGGAAACACGGGCATTGGTCTTTCCCTGGTTGCCGCTGTGAAAGGCTACCGAATCCTGCTGGTCATGTCAGAGGCTGTCAGCGAAGAAAGGAAAAAAATACTGAAGGCCATGGGGGCGGAACTGAAATTTACCCCTGCCCATCTCTCAACGGACGGCGCCATAGAATACGTCTACAATCTCGTGAGAGAAGACCCGGACAAATACTGGCTGGCGGATCAGTTTAACAATGATTCGAACTGGATGTCCCACTATCGTTACACCGCCATGGAAATTTGGAAACAAACGGAAGGGAAACTGGATGCCGTCGTGGTCAGCATCGGCACAAGCGGCACCCTTATGGGTCTATCGAGACGCTTCAAGGAATTAGATCCCAATGTCAGGGTCATCGGCGTGGAGCCCTATCTGGGACACAAGATCCAGGGGCTCAAGAATATGAAGGAATCCTACCGCCCGGGCATCTTTGACAAAAATCTGGCCTATAAGATCATCAACATCGATGATGAAACGGCCTTCGACATGACCAGAATGCTTGCCAGGAAGGAGGGTATTTTCGCAGGAATGAGTTCCGGGGCGGCGGTTGCCGGTGCACTCAGTATCGCCAAAGAGACGGGGAAGGGGCGGATTATCGTGATCCTTCCGGACGGCGGGGAGCGGTATCTGAGCACCTCTCTCTTCGTGGATGTGAAAAAATCAGGGTTGTGCATCTACAATACCCTGACCCGCAAAAAAGAGGATTTCATACCGATCGAGGAGAAACGGATCAGCATGTATGCCTGCGGGCCCACCCTCTGCCGGCACATCCACATCGGTCAGTGCCGGCGCTTTGTCTTTGCCGACCTCATCAGGCGGTACCTCGAATTCAAGAACTATGAAGTGACCCTGATCATGAACGTCACGGACCTGGACGACCGAACCATCGCCGGGGCGGAAAAGGCAGGCCTCCCCCTTAAAAATTTTACGCATAAGTACTATGAGGAATTTCTGGAGGACCTCGATATCCTCAATATCAAGCGGGCCGCCAGGTACCTGAAGGCCAGCGAACACGTGGACGACATGATCCAGCTTGCCCAGAGACTCCTGGAAAAGGGTTACGCCTACGAAAAATTCCGCTCCGTCTACTTCGACATCTCGCGATTCAAGGACTACGGCAAACTCTCCCGGATCGATCTCGACAAAATCCGGGTCGGGAAAACCGTGGACCTGGAGCAATACGAAAAGGAAAATCCCCGGGACTTCACCCTGTTGAAGCGATCGACCCTGAACGAACTCAAGCAGGGCATCTTCTATCAGACCCGCTGGGGAAATGTACGACCGAGCTGGCACATGGAATGCCCTGCCATGGCCATGAAATACCTCGGAGACACCTATGACATCCACACCAGCAGTGTCAACCTGGTTTTTCCCCATCACGAAAACGACATTGCCATCAGCCAGGCCCTTACGACCAAGATGCCGGCCAATTATTGGGTTCACAACGAACTGGTCACGATCGGCGGCAAAAAACCTTCCGGGACCTTGGAGGATACCTCCTTTACGATCAGAAACATGATCCAGAAAGGCTATACGGGCCGGGAGATCCGCTACTGCCTCATCAGCCACCCCTACCGAAAACCGCTGTCCTTTACCTTCTCCAAGCTGGACACGGCCAAAAACACGATCTCCCATCTTGATAAGTTCGTCCGAAAGCTCCACCTCTGCCGCACCGGCAAGCCCCATCCGGACATGGACCAGTTGGTCTACGACCTCAAGCAGACCTTCACCGAATCCATGGACGACGACCTGAACATCTCCCGGGGACTCGCAGCCCTGTTCAAATTTACGGGAAAGATCAATCGCATCATGGACCAGCACGGTCTCGGCCCCGAGGACAAGGAAAAGATCGGAGAGGCTCTGAGGAGTATCGATTCGGTCGTGGGGGTTCTGGATCTGGACCGCGCCGAAGAGGATCCGGCCGTCGAACAGCTTATCAGGACACGGGAAGAGGCCCGGAAGAAAAAAGATTGGGCCGCAGCGGACAGAATCCGGGACGAACTCAAGGCCATGGGCATCGAAGTGATCGATACCCTGGCCGGTGCCATCTGGAGAAGGGAAATGGGTTAGGCGGTGAGTATCCGGGTCCTGGGGGGGGTGGTCTACTCCCCAAAGGGAGATAGAAGAGTTACAAGTGACCTAAAGTGTCGAGTGACTAAAATTGTGGTTTCGCTTCGCGATCTTCATTAGAAAAACGATCACAATAATGAGACTGGAATTTCGAGACTCACGAATTAAACCCCACGACCCCCGGTAATTTTTTCAATACGCCAATCACCCTAAAGACGGAATCTTCGACTCGTCCTGAGGGCCAGGTTTTCATGACCCACCCCTGAAGCGGCGTTATTCTTCCCCGTGTGCAATGATGATATTCACACGCCTGTTTTGCGCGCGACCTTCCTTCGTTTCATTGGTGGCTATAGGATCGTGAAAGGATCGCCCGACGGCTTCGAGGGTTTCCGGCTCTAGGCCGATTTCGTTCTGGAAGAGGCGAACCACTGCAGCGGCGCGGGCGGAAGAAAGCTCCCAGTTTGAAGGGAACTTGTATCGGTAACCTTCCATGATAGGGACATTGTCCGTGTGACCGATGACCCGGATCTTTCTATCCTTGACGTTTTTCAAAATGTTCCCGACCCTCGTCAGGATCTCCTTTCCCTCTGAAGAGATGGTCGCCATGCCGAAGTCAAACAGTATGCGATCCACGAATGTGATAGTGAGTTTGTCTTCCAGTTCATGGATCGTTACTTCTTTCTTTGCCATCTGGCCCTGGAACTCGGTGACCATCGATTTATGGGTTGACTCCAATTGACCGATGCGGGTCTTGAGCATTTCCTTCTCCCCGAAGAGGTTGGAAATCCGTTGTTCGAGGAATTCGATTCTTCTCTCACGCGTTTCGACGTCCTTTTTGAGGGTCTCGGCCCGGGACGCGACAGCCATCAAATTTTTCTCGATTTCGGCAATCCTGACATCCTTGTTGCCGAGTTCCTGATCCATTCGGGACACCCTGACATCGCAACTCGATTCTACTTGCACCAGTTTACCCTCGGCCCTTCCCTTTTGTTCCAGGAGCACTGATATGCGCTCATCACGGCTTTGGATCTCCTGACTCAACTTCGAAAGAGCGGCTTCATGCCTGGATTTCAACTGCTCCACAAGCACCGCGGCCTCAGCCTTTTCCTGCTCTGCTTTCGCCAACCTGCCCTCACTCGTACGATTTTCATCCGTGAGCGCCGTCAACTCTTGCCTTAAGATTTCGATCTCGCTCTGGACTTTTAAAAGTTCTTCCTCGAGCTCCCGGGCATGGGCGGTTTTTACGCTCAGTTTTTCATGAAGCGCCGATAGGCTCTCATCATAGCTTTGCATCTCCTGACTCAGCTTCGAAAGAGCGACTTCATGCCTGGATTTCAACTGTTCCACAAGCACCGCGGCTTCAGCCTTTTCCTGAAGCACCGTATTCTCTTGGTTCAATTGAGAGACTTTTTCATTTAAATCCGCCAAGTTGGTCTCACAGTTCAGGAGTTTATCCCTGGCGCCGGTATATTGCCGATAGATCAAGAATACTGAAATAATAGCGAAAACCAATAATACCACCGTTGTTATCGAGAGTGTTTTTTTCATCGCAAGTTCTCCCTTGGGGTGTTGAATGGCTGTTGAGTTTTTGTATTAAATCAGGAGAAAGATCTAGGAAAGGCTCTCTCTCACATCTTGGGGGCTCAAGCAGGAAAAGACTTTTAAAATGACCCCGTGCGTTCTTTTTCTTTGAGAATCTTATTTTGGAGGTCTTTGAAATGTTCTGCATGAATGTTGCTTTCCTTGTCCTCTCGAAGAACCATTTGAACGGCATTCGCGGGACAGCCCGTAGCGCAAACCCCGCAACCGATGCACCAGTCCGGGTCAACAACCGGGACGTCATGCTTCATCTCTACGGCGGCAACCGGACAAATTTCCGCGCATTTTCCGCACCCGACACATTCCTCCTCATCGGTTGATCGCGTGAAATAGACCTCCATGATGGCGTCTCTCGGGATCTTTCTCCGTTTGATTGCGCCCACATTCCAGCAGGCGCAGCCGCAACAATTACAATTATGTTTGATCCCTCCCCTGGCATTATCGACAAAATGAACGAGACCTTCTTCCTCCGCCTGTTGAATAAGTCTTTGAGCCTCTTCCCTGGTTATCTTTCTACCAAGCCCTTTGTCTATGACATATCTTGCAACCTCGTCGAACTTGATACAGATCTCGGTGGAATGATTACACGGAGACCCTCTGAGCCTGGCGATCATGCGACAGGAGCAGTGGCAAACAGCAAAATCAGTAACCTTTTCGATGACACTCTCCATGGTGTGATGGGGGAGGACCGCTTGGATATCCGTCTTTATGGTGCCTGAGACAGGGATGTATCGGTAGGGCTTTGTTTTCGAGCTGTATGCCTTTGTCGTCACCTTACGATTAAAATATTTTGCAACAAGACCGGCCATATTTCTGGCATGGGGGGTGTCCTCACCTTTCCAGAAAAAGGTCTGGGGGAATGAAAACCCCATTTGTTGAAAGGTATACCCCTTCTCTCCCGTTTCGGTTTTGCCCTCGAAAATATGTCCTTTCCCCGCAAGGTCCTCCAGGATATTTTTTAACTCCGCTTCAGGCAAACTCGAGTTTTCCGCAATCGTGTCAAAGGCGACGGGTTGAAGGGGAATCACGCGGTTGGGAATGGCCAGAACGGCCTTTGCCTCGATGGGGCTGAAGATCTCTTTTAATATTTCCTCAAGCGTCTCAGTAGGTGGGAATCCCATGGCAAGCATGGAAAGATGGTCTGCAAGTTCCTTGTAGACTTCTGTGGTTTCTTCCATATTGAAGACCTCCAATATAAAGCCCTTCCTTTCCGGAAAAGGCGGGCGACCTTGTGGGATAACGTCAACCCAAGCGAAGGGGGTCACAAGTTTGAGATCTGAGTATATGGGATTATTGTGCCGCGTGTCAATTTGGATGAGTTGACCTGGATCCCCAACTCCGTGGCCTTTTCCTCCGTAATCGACTCACTGAAGCCGATGCGGATGATAGGGATGTCTCCGGCCTGATGCCCTTGAGCTCTCTGAAAACGACCAATCCGGCCATATTGGGCATGGTCTGATTCGAGATCACGAGGTCACATTCGGGGGGGACTTCCGGAAGGGTTTTCGGGGTGTGAATCAGGGAATCGGATTCATTGATGAATAAGGAATGGGATCAGTAAAACAAGAAGGCATGAAAAGAAGGGAGAAAGGAAAACTCCCAATGGAGGGGTTTCTTCCTGATCCCACCCCATGACCATTTTGCACTCAATTTCCGTGCCATAAAGAAATGCACCACCAACGAATGCACGGCTCTCCGTTCAGGATTAAGGAAAACCTTATTCCATAGGCATTTCATGGAAATCTGCACCGATCGGGCCCAAAAAAAATCTTATAGCTACTCCGATTCAGATCCATAGGACGGGTTCTCAAATGCACATTTTTTTGTGCATTTGGGAGGGATTTTTCAATCTATTTCTTCCGCTTATCGTGAACATAAAGGGCCTTTGAATTAGTATTGCCTATTTGCCTTTCTTCTATGTCAAAAAGTTTTATTGCAGAAACCAGCTCGCCCAACTTTCCATACCCGTAATTACGTGGGTCAAACTCAGGGGATTGTTTCGCAATATTACTGCCGACAGGTGCAAGATGAGCCCACCCACTCTCATCGGAGGATGCTTCCACTGCATTGCGTAACAGGCTTACCAGCTTTGTATCTTGTTTTAACTCTCTGCTGGATTTTTTGACAATCGCTTCACTTTCATCGGTCTTCGCGCGAAGGACCTCTGTGTAAATAAATTTATCACAAGCTGAAACAAAAGCGGAAGGCGTCTTTTGCTCTCCAAAGCCATACACCGATAATCCTGCTTCTCTAATTCTTGACGCCAGCTTGGTAAAATCACTATCACTCGATACTATACAGAACCCGTTAAAATTGCCCGTGTACAATAAATCCATAGCGTCAATAATCATTGCGCTATCCGTTGCATTTTTTCCTTTTGTGTACGCAAATTGCTGCATGGGCTGAATAGAATACTGCAGTAGGACCTCTTTCCATTTTTTCAGGCTAGGCGCCGTCCAATCGCCATAGATTCTCTTGACGCTGGCTACCCCATAGTTTGCTATCTCTGCCAACAAACTATCCACAATGCTTGGTTGAGCATTATCCGCGTCAATAAGGACTGCTAACCTGTCAGTTGTTTCCATAGCTTTGTATTTCTCCCAAAATAATTTTTATCTGTCTCCTTTTTCTTTCTTGAAACAGGACTCCGCATCAGATGGTTTGAAATCTAGAATTTCGACTGATTTTGATTTCATTGATTGCCTATCTCAGGCATTTAACGCCAGGCTCACCGGACTTGTGCGGAGCGTAAGGACGCCAAAATTCAAGTGAAGCAATTTATATTATAGGGGATATTGTACCATCTGTCCATTTGGAACGTCTGACAAAAATCTAGACACCTCTCTTCACCCGCACAGCGCGATGCGACCTCACGATTTCAATTGACTTCAAGGCCCATTTTTCATTTAATAATATATTAAGTTTCCAGTTACTTATAAAAAATCTGAAAGGGTTGACTGTTTATGTTTGCGGGATGAAAACCTACACGTTTTCATGAAAGGGGGAAAGGATGGCCAAGGACCGTATTTCCATGAAAATTCATCCAAAAGAAGGATCTGAAGAGGCCTATTTTAAGGAGCAAGACCAGAAAAAGTTAAGGGATCTCAGAGAAAAAACAGCTCAAGAGGCAACCGCCAAATATCGCGAAGAACATAAAGGCCATTGTTTTCGGTGCGGTACCCAAAGCCTGGTTGAAGTCGAACGGGGAGACGTAAAGCTCGATATCTGTGTGAATGAAAACTGCGGTGCGATTCATCTGGACCCGGGGGAGTTGGAGCAAATCCTGAAAAACAAGGGGATTATTTCTTCAATAAGGGCATCTGTCTTCGGCGTTTTCTCAAAATGAGAATTCAACTTCTTTGAGAATGTATTTTCATGATATATGTGTAAACGGATGTTTGTCTCTTAGACTAACACACTTTTTTCATGGGGGTAAAAGTAAAAAACCGACCCATCAATTTAAACCGCCATCAACCCCCGCCTCACCTTAGGTCAAGTCTTCTCGAGTTCTTCCCGAAGGGCCTCTCCCAGCTTCCCGAGGGTGTAAGGCTTTTTGATAAACGGCCCCGCACCGAGATCCTGAGCGGCCCGAACGTCGTCGGTCTGGGAATACCCACTGGCTACCACGGCCTTCTGCCCGGGGCGGATCGCCATGATCTTCTCGTAGGTCTCCCTCCCGTTGATCCCCGGTTCCATGACCATGTCCAGCATAAGAATATCCGCATGGTGTTCCTTCAGGTATTCTACCGCTTCCTCCCCGCTTGATACCGGCCGGGCCGCGTATCCGAGCTTTGCCAGCATAGCACAGGCAATCGTGCGCTGATCTTCCAGGTCGTCCACGACAAGCACACTCTGCCCCTTTCCCCTGTAATCGATCGGTAAACGGGGAGTCCCCTCACCCGCCAGTGTTTCCCTGGTAACGGGAAAGTAGAGCTTAAAGGTGGTTCCCTCCGGGCCGGTCGTGAGATCAATGTAACCGTTATGGTCCTTCACGGTATTCCATACGATGGTCAGTCCGAGGCCCGTACCGCTCCGCCCCATGGCCTTCCTGGCATAGAAGGGTTCGAAGATCCTCTCGATATCCTGATCGCAAATACCGTCCCCGGTATCCGAAACGGAAAGAACAACGTATTCCCCAACCTCCACGTCGCTGTATGCCTTGAGGGGTCGATCGATGTACGTGTTCTCCGTCCGGATAAGGATCCGCGCGGAAGAACGGGTTTTCGACGCCTCCACGGCATTGGAAACGAGATTCATGAGCGCTTTGGTGACGTGTATGCCGGAAGCCTTGATGTCGAGCAGTCCCGTCTCGATATCCGTCTCCACTCGCACATCGTTATGAATCCGCAGAAGCTCCAGGTGCTCTGGGGAAGCCAGATATTCCCGGACGATCCCGTTAAGGTCCAGGATCTCCCTGGGGCTTGCCACGCCCCTGGCCATGGTCAACAGATCCTCGACCACCGCGGCCGCACGAAGGCCTGCCTTCCGTATGGTCTGGATGGCGCTCCTGTGCTCGGGACGCAGGTCCTCCTCGCTAAGGAGAAGCTCGGGGTAACTGACGATACCTGAAAGGATGTTGTTCAGATCGTGGGCAACCCCCCCGGCCAAGAGTCCGAGGGCCTCCATCTTGCCGGCCCTTGCGAGTTTTTTTTCACTCTCCATAAGCTTCTGGTTGAGTTGTACCAGCTTGGCCTCTGCTTCGAGCCTCTTTTGAAGATCCGACAGCCTTTGCTCGGATTCCAACTGGTGCAGGGCCTGTGTGGCGAGGAAGGAAAATCTTCTTGCAAGGGTCACATGATCACGCGAGAAATGGCCGCGTTGTGGGTGGGTGCACACAAATAGCGCCCTTCGCTGCGTGGTGTAAATCGAGAAATGCAGGGCTGAGCGGGCGATCTGCCTAATGGTTTCGGGCTGGACATTCCACTCATCCACGAGACTTGTGTCGAACACCGCCACGGACTGCCCCTCCATGACGCGCCTGAACATGGCTCCGGGATGCCAGATTGTTCCCGTGAAAACAGGGTCCGAACTCGTCATGGGGGAAAGCGTGCCGGCCTCATTTTCCTGAAGCACGAAGGCCGCCTCGAAATCCAGGGGCTCTCGCATCACCTCGAAGAGTTCTAAGAACAATTCATGGGGATTCTCGGTCATCACGAGGACCCGGAGACCTGCCAGGAGTGCCTCGGCCATCAGGCGCTGTTGGGCCTCCCTCTTCCTGGCCTCTTCCAGGTTGAGCAGGGCCTCGCGCAGTTCTTCAGAGGTTCCCATGAATCAATCCTCCCTAATGGGACCGAAGACGAGCGTTGCGATCATCAGGTTCCCGTGCCGGTTCTCTCCCCCGATAAAACAACCCTGCTCACCAAGGGTGAAGGAACAGAGAAAGGGGGTTCCCTGAAAGGCGTCCTTTAACCCTTCTTGGGTTTCATGCATGCGATCCTGCACCGCCAGCATGCACCCCGTACAGAACAGGACAAAGGCCCCTTCTACTTCATGCGTTTCAAAAGGCGCGGACTCCACGGCTGCGGCTGCAACCCTGCCGGCCCGGGACGACAGGCTCTCGGGCGTGCCTTGCATCAGGACGATCTCGCTGCCCTGGCGAACCTCGGTGAAAAGCTGAAGCGCTCCGTCCGAAAGTGCCTCGACGGGATAGGAGAGCCGAAAATAGGGAATGCCTCCCACCTGCCCGACGGGGTTACCCAGGGGTGTGAAGGTGGCTGTGGGGACCAGGCTCCCGCCCTGAGGAAGGACATCGGCAATAAGACCGTCTGTCCACTCGTTGTAGACTTCCGCGGCGGGACGGTCGTCGATCTCGTACAACACCCGCCCGGCGGCACGGGTGGCTCTGCCGCGATGCACCGTGGGCTCATAGCCGCTGTGAAAGGCATATCCGACATCTCCTGAGGGAAAAAGGGCGGCAATGGAGACCCCATCCCCGATGACGAGGTCGTTACCGAACTGCTGCCACCGGCCACTCATGTCGTTGTCCGCCGAGGTTCCACCGAGGATGGGTACGGCGGTGCCGAGGTACCCTTCGATCGCACGGATCGTTTCCTCCTCGTTTCCCGGGCAAACGGTTATCATGACGGCCGCTGGAAGCTCCCCGGGGCGCCCTGCCTCCTCGATGGCCTGAACCAGGGCCGAAATGGCAGCGGCGGCCGGATCTGCGCCGTATCGGGCGACGCCCACACCGTAACCGCCATCGGAATCCGATATGCCCAGGACGCCTATTCCCAGGTTATCCTGCGTATGGAAACCTTCCCCGGTCAGCACCCCCATGCAGGAGGTTCCTCCCTGAAGAGAAACGCCGGGGGCCAGCGTACGAAGGCGTTTTACAATCGCACTGTTATCATAATCACATGAACTGTGGACCAGGATAAGATGGGGGCTTCCCCCGAGCCTTTCGGTCAACCCTTCATAGATCTCGAAGGCCGCGCTCTCCGAGTCGGGGTTTGTGGACCAGGCATTGGCAATTTTCATGATGTTGTTCCCTTCTATAGATTTTAGAATATAGCGGGCAACCGGACCCTGGTGGGACAGAATGAGAAGGGACGTTGCCAGGGATCAGTGAAAGTCACAACACGTTTTGGTGGGCAATACCACGGGGGTCTGATCGTCTTAGGGCATGGATTACAGATACCACACGACAGAGATTCGGTTTTCCTCTTATTCTCATCGTCCACACATGCGTGCACCTTGAGGATATTTTTTTATTTGATGAGCGGCAGGCTATCCACCGATTTGTCCAGAGGCCACTTTAGCTCACCGGGGGGATTTTTATCGTTTGATAACAAGGTTGATACATTCGTAAAAAGCCAGCGATGAGACGGCCTCGTAAAAAGATCCAAATGCAAGGCTTGCGAATTTTGAGGAATGAGGCGTACATTCAGTACGCCGCAGCGACGAAAGATGAAGCGTAACGCAGCAGTTGGACTTTTTACGAAGCCGTCGAGGTTGACCGCAAGATTTCAAATGGATCTATCCCGGTTTTATCCAGCGTACCGCCAGGAAGGCACCCGTGTTCAGGCCCCTCTCTCTTCCGGCCTTTTCGATCTTCGGAGCCATATCCTGGTCATCATCTTTCTCGAAATGGATGGCCGTTTGAACCAAACCTTCCACGGAAGACAGGCCCCTGATCTCTTCAGGAGACCTGAAGACCGCACGCCTGAAGAGGGAATGGCCTTTTTTGCCCACTTCCTCCCTTCGTGGAGCCCAAGGGCTCAGGCCGTTCAAGGTGGCCACAACGATGAGTCCTCCGGGTTTTGTGACGCGGAACAGCTCTTCAACCGCAATCCCTGCGTCTTGAATAAATTCAATGGCCGTTATGGATACCGTTTTGTGGAAAGAAGCGTCGGGAAAGGGAAGACTCCGCACGTCGCCGAGTACGGGTTGGAACGTCCGGCTACCGCACCTAACCAAAGCCCGGCGAAGCATGTTGCGGGAGAGATCGAACCCCACAATCCTGGTACCTGTATCGAGCATGTCCGCAGTGAAGATACCCGTCCCGCATCCTGCGTCCAGAATCACCTCTCCTGAGCGCGGCTTCAGCATCCGGAGGACGAGCTTACTCTCATAGCCCTTGATCAGCCTCCCCAGGGGCGTTTCAAACCAGCGATCATATTTTTCGGGCCAATCGTCAAAGAGCTCTGTCATCTTCATTCATCCTGCAAATTGAAAGGGAGGCCATGCTTGAGGTCTTCGCCCCATGAACTATTCTTCGCATTTCTATGGAGATAAGTCGATTGAAAAATCCGACATATTTACTTTTTTAAGGCCCTTTTTCCACGATTAACCACAGATTTAGTGATTTTGGTTTTCAGCCATGGCACACTATGTTTTGGTTCGGTAAAATACCATCTGAATGAGGCCATAAACCCCAATTTGAACATTCAATAAGTTACACTTGAGGAAGAGATATGAGAAAAAAAACAATCACAGCCACAGTCTGCGAATTACCGAATGAGGCTGAGCCTTTCGAGACGGCTTGGCAGAGGCTTGTGGCGCATGTGGGCGAACATCAAAGTGATGTGGTGGTGTTGCCGGAAATGCCATTTGCGCCGTGGATGGCGGCGACCCGTGATTTCGATCCGGCCGTATGGACCCGTGCGGTTGCTTTACACGAAAGATGGATATTTCGTCTGTCTGAGCTTGGTGAAGCGACAGTATTAGGTTCACGGCCGGTAACGCTGGATAAGCGGCGGTTGAATGAAGCGTTTGCATGGCATGTAAAACGTGGCTATCAGACAACGCATTACAAGTATTATTTGCCGGATGAACCCGATTTTTGGGAGGCTACGTGGTATGAACGGGGGGAGAAGCGCTTTGATACCGCCGAAACCACACACGGCACGATGGGCTTTTTGGTCTGTACCGAACTGTGGTTTACTGAGCATGCCCGCACCTATGGCCGCCAGGGAGCGCATATGCTCATTTGTTCCCGTGCCACAGAAGCCCCAACCACAGAAAAATGGATCATGGGCGGTCGGGCGGCGGCTGTGATGAGTGGCGCGTTTTGCCTGTCTTCTAATCGCGCTGGGGTAGACGCACGGGGTCATGCATGGGGAGGCCACGGCTGGATTATTGAACCGGATCAAGGTACGGTACTGGGCACGACCTCAGCTGAGCGGCCGTTTTTGACTCTTGAAATAGATCTCGCAGAGGCCGAACAGGCGAAAAGCAGATACCCCCGTTATGTGGGGGAGTAAATAAGCACACATTCGATCTGATGATCAAAGCTGAAAAAAAATTATGGGGCGAGCGCATTTTTTCAACCAGATTCCCGAAAACCCCTTTGGGCAACAACCCATCACGATTTGACCCCAATTTCATCATTCAACTTTACGCACTCCCAAACCCTGAATGGGCCTTGAATTTCTTTCGTCTCATAAACACAAAATGCTAATTCAGTGACTAGCATCGAACCGATCGGCGCATATTTAAACCCTCGAAGACAGTCCGCAACCCGAGATGTGTCAAAAGCATCTCGATATAGACCCAGGGTAATATGGGGTTGATATTCAGACGGGCTGTCTTCTTTGGAAATCGCCGTAAGATATGCACGAATCTGATGGAGCGTTTCAGTTGGGTCCTCGACTGTTATGTAGGGTGCAGATGCAAAGCTGCCCAAGGATCTGGCATTTAAAAAAAACGGAGTAATCACCGCATCAGTCAAGGCGGCTACCTGCCGTTCCAGTATTTGGGTGGAGAAATATTTTTGAGCTAACAGCCCGCAAGCTGCAATCGTAATATGCGGTTCACGTTGATACCCGGGATAAATAAACTGCTTCACGTGTGAACACGCAGCGTCAAACAGTTCGAGCCAGTTGGGATCATTGACGACAATCGCCCAGAAACCATAGTGTGTTACACCATTATGCCATTCGACAAAATCGCGATCATGATGTGAAATTGTTTTTGGGGTCCTAATAAATGCCTCGTACATTTTGTCCCTTCATTCCGTCAAAGTTGATTGTGCCTTTTATTAAACTGGGTCCTCAGCCCATATTAAAGGATAAATACAAAACCCCATCTCTTTTTTCAAGAAATGAGGTTTTGGTTTGATTTCTTTCGATTTTTATTTCTCCTGCCCGGATGACCATACGGGGCCGAATATCCTGACACTTCGGGATGGATAATTCTATGTTGGACCAGCCGTTCGGAATGGATATCGGGCTATTCGGCCAGGCACCCCACGACGGGGACGCCGGAGAGCCTGGGCACGCCGTGTGGAGCAATGGTCTTGATCTCTGACGTCAGGTCGTTACCGGCATGGAAGCCGTTGTGATAACCGCCTCCCCGCTGCGGCACATCCGTGGCATCATAGATCATGCCGTCCACCGCGACATATGCCGGGTTGCCGTTCCGGCCGTCATATTTTCTGAGTTCTTCGAGCGTCAGTGTCAGCCCTGCGTTTTGAAAAAATGTCCCGACGCCGCTGTTGCCAGGCCTGGCGTTCTGCGCTCCGCAGCCAATCATTGCGCAGAGCGCAACGATAATGCAAATACTCAAGTCGATCTTATACCAAACATGATGTGTTGTTGTTCCCTCCTTTTTCGCGGGATGCAATGAAAAGATCTTTTCGCTTTTTTTCTGCAGTGCCCGGCAGGGGTTCATGCAGAAAATGGCATTTTGTCCTATCGAGTGCATTTTGTCCCTGAATCAGGACAGATGAAGAGAAAAACCTTGCAGTGAGCGGATCCTATTATGGATGGGGGGGCTGAACGTAGCGAAGAGATGGGTATTGGGCCTTTTAACGTCTTGCCCGGGACTATGTAGAGCAGCCGTTGCTGCAGTGCGCCACCCTCGGAACTATAAATCTTTTCACCATTGCAATCACCTCCCTTTTGTGAGTTCAGGATCGCTGTCGCCTCTATTGACTTATGTACTTAAAGATCCGCTACGTCCTCATCAGCCAATAAGTCGAAAAGGTCCTGAGAAAAAATTTTTTGTGTCTGTATGATAAAATCGCCCTTTTCATATTATTTTAATATAGTTTATTGCAATAGTCAAGCCTAAGAGGAAAAATAAACGTCTAACCTATTGATTTCATATAATAAATTTTTATTGTTTTGGACGATAAAAATTGATTTTCAAATGGGCGAGAGCATAAAGAAACGGGTGATTTGTCTCGGGATAGTTTCAAATAAATCAGAACCTGATCATTCTTTTATTTACTTTCCTACGGCTGTCACTTGATTTGATCAAAAGGGCATACGGCGGCATGAATTGATCATTCTTTTGCCAAAAAGGCTTTGTGAAAAACCACTATACCATTAGGAATGACCTCATTAAATGGCAAGGCGAGAAAAACTTCTTGGGGCACTCCCTCATGTATTAATTGCGGAAAATTTTCAAAACCAAAATGTTTGTAATAATTGGGATCGCCAACAAGCACACAGCCACTTCCATCCATATCTCTTAACATCGACAAACCATTGTTAATCAAAGACTTGCCGATGCCCTGCTTTTGATGCTCGGGTAATACAGAGACTGGACCTAAACCGTACCAACCTTTTGAACCATCAGAGATGGTAACGGGTGAAAACGCAACATGCCCAATTATTTTTCCCTCGGTTTCGGCCACAAGCGAAATAGGAAGTGCACCATCTGAACGCAACGCATTGATTATAAATTGTTCTGTTTTATTACTGATTTCAAGTGTTTTAAAAGCCGCTACTGTTATGTCAGTAATCGTTTGGATGTCAGAAATTGTTTCTTGTCTGATTTTCATTTTCGCCTCCGCTCGATTTACAACTAACGGTTCATGTAGCGTTTGTTAGCGCAATTTTTTTGCATTTTTAAAAATCGTATATTTTTTGTTTAGAGTAATACCGTCGTTGCTTTAAATCCTCGAAAGACAAAGCCCCGCTCCTTCCCCCTGGCAACCTCTCCCCCCCAAAACAAGGCCGGAAGCCTTTCCCTTGCGTTAATCAGAACCCGGATTCTTTCCAACCACATTCCCAAAACCTGCCTTTACGATGAATTTACAGAAATTCACAATTCAGGGTTTGGAACCCCATTCTCCCAAATGTTGAATCAGACACTTGACAACTGTCACGTGACAAATTACAGTGAATGCATGATAAAGACATTTGCCGATAAGGAAACGCAACAGCTTTTCATAACAGGCAAGTCAAAACGGCTATCACCTGATTTGATCAAAAGGGTCATACGGCGGTTGGAATATATCCATTACGCAATAACACTGAACGATCTCAGGATACCTCCAAGCAACCGATTACATGCACTTAAAGGAGATCGAAAAGGGCAGCATTCAATATCATTTAACGAACAATGGCGAATCTGTTTCCGATTCATCGATGGTGACGCCTATGATGTTGAAATAACAGACTACTATTAAGGAGAATAACCATGGCTATCTCAAATACCAACAAAAGGAAAATACCGCCAACCCACCCTGGGGAGATGCTTAGGGAGGATTTCATGCCCGATTTTGATCTGAATGCAACCTCCATGGCGGCCGCCCTGGGTGTATCACGCCAGACGGTAAACGAGCTTTTAAGAGAGCGGCGTTCCATAACGCCTGTCATGGCGTTGAGACTGTCGCGTCTTTTCGGAAATTCCCCCGAATTCTGGATGAACGCCCAAAATGCTTGGGATTTGTGGGATTCCGAACCACGCTTCCACAAAGAGCTATCTCAAATTCAGCCTCTAAATGCTGCATAATCTGCCGGATTCGTTCCAACCACATTCACGAAATCCGCCTTGACTGCGATCCGTTGGCCGCCATTTTCGATGGGTATTTGCGTATTTTAATCAGAAGATAATCCCTGGCCAGATCAGCAAAATGAGAAATAAATGTCCTTCCTCTTTCAATCGGCTGACACCTGAATGCTGATACCTGACAGTTTATTTATATCAATTCACAATTCAGAATTTGAACTCATTTCCCTAATGAGTCAACGGCAGACCTTTCATGACCCCTTCATATGAAAAACCGAAAGTAATTCCGCTCTGCTCAAGCGACATGTTGGGCCGTTGGACTGTTTACATGAACTGCTTCCGCATGCAATTTTAAGCCAAGCGCATTGATAACTTTAAGAATCGTGTCGAAGTTTGGGGTTCGGTCTCCAGAGAGTGCTTTGTAGAGACTTTCTCGGGACAACCCGGCATCACGTGCTACTTGCGACATGCCCCTGGCGCGAGCAATATCGCCCAAAGCCTTCGCAATAAACGCGGCATCGCCATTTGCCTCTTCAAGGCAAGCTTCAAGATAGGCGGCCATTTCCTCAGGGGTGCGAAGATGTTCAGCAACATCGTATCGAGTTGTGATGGTTTTTGCCATGATACACTCCTATAAATTCCGTGCAAGGCGAAGGGCGGTTTTAATATCCTTGTCCTGAGTGCGCTTATCGCCTCCAGCCAGTAATATAACCACCTTCTGTCCTTGCTTTTTGTAATAGACCCGATACCCGGGGCCATAATCAATCCGCAACTCTGAAACACCTTCACCCACGGCCTTGACATTACCAGGATTCCCATCCGCCAACCTCTCTATTCGAACAAGGACGCGTGCACGAGCTCGAATGTCATGTAAGCCATCAAGCCATTTTGAAAAAGTTTCAGTCTTGCGAATTTCAATCATGGTTACAGTGTATCCACGAGGCTACATATTGTCAATAGTTATTGTGGCGCCCGGATTTTGAGGCCCAAACCAGACATATTCCGTCAAAAAGCATTTCTTAGATCCCCCCAAAAAAACAATCCGTCCACGTAATTACACGTGCGCGGCTTGATAAAGAGTCAAGATTGAAAGTGTCAGTCTTCTACAAAGTAATACCCGGAACCTATCCAACCACATTCCCGAAACCCACCTTTACAATTTTACGAGACGGACGTTAAGGGGCAAAAAAATGAGAGTCGTTTAAGGACGTGCCGCTTCTCACTCCATTTTGTCTTCCTACAACAATTCAGATGCGCGTTCAACGATTGTCCTAAATATCTTATCATTCGGATACCTGTCATGCAGATCCCGCAGTTCCTTTAGAAAATCATTCCAGTGAGCGATGTCATCATAATCCTCCTCGGCATAGGCGATGACGTTATTCAGCCCCGAGGCCAGGCAGTCCCTCACGGTAGCATCATCGGGGAATGCGTCCGCCAGCACCCGTAATTCCTGCATGAGCATATCCCTGCGTGCGGGGTTATTCTCTTTCCCGGCTTTGCAAACGTTGTCGAACAGAACATCGGCCAGGCATTTCCTCGCGGCGTTATTATCGGGGGATCTCTTAATAGCATTCTTTAATTCATTGAAGAGCTCGTCCCAGTGAGCATCGTCATTCTTATACCCGGCGTGATCTTTGTTATTGGATATGCTCATGACCGGTCAACTCCTTCGGCTCATCACAGAAAGCTGATACGTGAGGACCAACACGCATCAATTCAAAATTCGCCCCATCTCCCCCTTTGCGTGAACACTGTTAATGCGGCGGCGTAGCCTCCTTTTGAAATCGTGAAGCGATTTTATTTGGTATCAAATCCATTCTTTCAATTCAGGGTTTAAACACCCGACTCTTTCCGACATCATTCAAGAAACCTTCCCTCACCGCCATCCGTTAGCAACCATTTTCGATGGGTATTTGCGTATTTTAATCAGAAGACAATCCCTGGCCAGATCGGAAAAATGAGAAAATATGTCTTTCCTCTTTCGATCGGCTGATACCTGAGAGTTTATAGATATCAATTCAGGATTTGACAACATGAGCCAAGCGGAGACCCCTTCATAAAAGCCGTTTTGATATTCGTTCATGGCACTTCGCTTTTTCTGTATCACTCTTTATTGAGCAGAAATTATTAAAAACCCTTTCGCTGCGGGTTTGGTCGCCAATATCAAAAAGATTTTTAAGAAACGTCTTCCTACCGTCGCCGACCGGAAGAACCCTAAGAGACTCGACTATTACCTGCCTCACAATAGATTCAAAATCCACATTTCTTTTTAGAACAGCTATCTTGAAACGGGAGATATCGCCTCCATGAACTACAGCAGAACGAACACGATAAAAGTCTCTTAAAAGACGTTTCGTATCATCCACATCAATGTGGTGGTCATTAACTTTAAGTAGAGCTGCTGCACGCTCTCTCAAACGCCTTCCCAAGAAATCCTCTTCAGGAACCAATATGGTTTCCAATACGGTTATATAGTCGACGACTCGATCTACTAAATTATTTCTTGGATTATACTCTTTTCCACCTCCATATAGGAAAAACCGGCGTGCGATTTTAAACCATTCGGAGAACCAATTAGGAAGAGACAAGATCTCTGAGGCAAATAAATTAAATTTGCCGCATTCCTTGGCTTCAATGTTGTATCGATTCGTTGTATGGGTATAAACCATTGCAGGGTACGGCAACTGACCAGCTAAATCACCGTTGGATTCTTCTATGCAAGGACTTACAAAAAACAAATCCCCAATTTTAAATAACCTCATCAATAATAGTGTGTCTTCAATGTCATAAGGAGCCCTTTCTCGCCCATTATTGTCATCATAGGCTCTTTCATAAACATAGTCCTCGTATAAGGGCCACACTTTGGGAAATAGACGCTGGGCCTTACTTAAATCATTGTTAAAACTTGAGTCAATTTTCCATAATTTGAAATTTGCGAAAAAAAGCTCTTTGGACGTTGATTTAAGTTTTTTTACGAGCACAAAGCTGTTGATCATAGATAGAACCTCGTACGATCTTTCTTATACGGCATAATACATTCTAGAAACTTGCCTTTAAAATGAATTGCAGCAATTCACAATTCAGGATTTGACAACATCAGTCAAACGGAGACTTGCCCCTTCATACAAATCCAAATTTGACCCCATTCTCCTTATGAGTCAACGGCAGACCCCTTCAGGTCCCATTCATTGTACGACTATTCACCGGGGAACAATGCCCTTGCATCATACTTGAGATCCTCCATTCTAAGGGCTCTACGATACCACAGGAATTGACTAACCATGATAAGTACACCGGCTGCCAAGGATATAACTACGCGCCACCAGTCAGACAACGAAGCGGGCATCACAACAAAGATCCCGAAAGCTGCGATCGATGCAGTCAATAACATCACGATCAGAACGGTGAAAAAGTTAAAACCTGTGGCATAGAAACGTGGATCTTTGTCGGATAGGCACAACGGGCTTTTTCCTGAACCGATCATTTGCCGGCGAATAGTCACGATTGTCTTATGGTATAGCGTAGTGACTCGTCGGAGATGGATCAACTGTCCAAGAGCAAGAATTCCGATAACGACAAGTGGAACTATTAACAGCAGCAAGTAGCGGAGGGATCTTAAGTCGTTTACCTGTTGAGAAAGAGCAACAACCAGGCCGCCACCTGCTAGGACAAAAGAGAAGTAAAAACGTTGACTCCTATCGCGCTGTTCATAATGAAATTTGATGTAGTTCCACCATTGTTCATACTCTTTTTTAAGATAATCATAATGGTCGGTACACATATGTGCTACCCGTTTGGTTTCGCCGCGGCTTCCACAATCTATACAAACTGCAAAAACAGACTGGCCCTTTCAGTATAAAAATTTGGCGTATTTCCATATTTGTTCGGAGTAATATCGTTGTTGCCTTACCTCCTCAAGGGGCCAAGCCCCGGTCCTTCCCCCTGGCCACATCTCCCCTCTCCCCAAAAACAAGACCGGAAGCATTTCCCTTGCGTGGATCAAAACTCAAATTCTTCCCAACCACATTCCCGAAACCTGCCTCTTCAACCATGCGAAACGGACGTTAACAGACAAAACAATGCGAGTTATTTAGTTTTTTATGGATTGTCCCGCTTCCGTCTACGATGCCCACACCTATTCTCCACATGAGCCAAGCGTAGTCCTGCCCCCTTTATCCTTTTTAAATCAAAAGGAGACTTGACCCAATCACGAGGTTAGGTTTCGTCCAAATTGATTTCAACCTTGTCTATGCAATTTCGACAAACACATTCATTCGTCTTTCCATAAAATATTACCCAATCCGATGTTAGCCTTCGACAAAATTTACACACCCCTTCCCCCTGCGGACATTGTATTTTTGATTGCTGACTTTCATTGTGCTGTGTATGCTTCTGCGGATAGTCCCTTTGACTTTGTGAAAAGTTAGATTCATTCGAGATGGTCTCGGGAATACTCGCCGCAAAACGCAGACGACCTTCTTCCCGCCTTTGTCTCTCCAATTCTCTTACCATCTCATTTTTTTCAAGTCGATGTTTCTCTTTTCGCAGTACTTCTAATTGCTCATATTCTCCTGGATGAACAAATTCTCCGCTGGCTGGCGATACTAACACCGATTCTATTGGATTTATGATTTTTTGCCCACGGTAAAGCTGAGGAGAATGGATTAAACGAAGCGTGCGGTATGTGACCAACGTTTCATTTTTGGGGTCAAGGTAATGCAATGTCTCCCCCTTCACATAACTATCCTCTATTCTGACTTCATCATAATTGGATTGACGGGCAAATACTCTTTCTGTCGTTGTAAGATGAATACTATCCGAGTGTGTTTCATCTTCTCGAAGCATATCTATTACAAAAATCCAATTTGCTTGCACATTCAGTCTACGAAAACCGGTTTGCAAATCATCTCGTTTACCAGGCTTTATACCAGAATCAATAATCCAATAGGCAAATTTTCCTTTTTCCGTTTCGACCCAGCAATCAACATGACGAGGTAAATACTCATCTTCTAGATTTTTCTCGATACTAACCCCCTCCCCAAATTTTCCTACAAGCCATTTGTATAGTAGGGCCCTTGCATTTAACAAAGTAGGCGACTCATAACCATACGGACAATTTTGCAAGTGCTTATGTGCAAAATGCCAACGCTTTAACTTCCCCGCTCGAACACGTACAGGTTGAAGACAACCTGGGCATAGGATTATATTTTTTCTGTCAAGCGACCGGAGATATTCGATTTTTTGCTCCCATATCTCGTCGAGAATAATTATATCCTCGTCAGTCTTTTTATTTATCGCCTTAAACATCTTTCCTTAACCGTGCTTTTCAGAAAGCTTACCAAGGATTATACAGTCTGCATACACAGACTGTCCCTTTCTGTATAAAAAGTTGCCGTATTTGCATATTTGGTTGGAGTAATACCGTTGTTGCCTTACCTCCTTGAGGGCCAAGCCCCGGTCCTTACCCCTAGCCACCTCTCTCCTCCCCCAAAAACAACATCAGAAGCATTTCCCTTGCGTGGATCGAAACCCGGATTCCTTCCAACCACATTCACGGAACCGGCCTTTTAAAATCTTCGAAACGGACTTTAACGGTAAGAAAAACTTTAGTTATTTAGTTTTTTAGGGACGTCCCCTCCCCCGCAGCAACACTGGAAAGAACGACAACCCCCATGGCTTGCCCCATGGCGCCTTTGTCCGCTTCGACCTCTTCATAGAGCTTTACCTCCAGTTTTGCTGCTAGTATCATTCGATCTGTTATTGATGCCATGTTTGTCTCCCTATTAGAATCACCTTTAAAAAAAAATCATTTACCAGCTTTCCGATTGCCCATAGTCTTGGTATCCTGAACGCCCCGATAACCAGGTCGGCCATTTTTTAGCTTCGTTTGGTCCATTGGGTGGTTATGAGGTTTTCTTCCTCCTTGCCTTCATTGATGCTTTTGCTGCTTGTTCATAAATAGATATTTCCCACGATTTAGGGAGTTCTATTCCGAATTCATTTAATGCTTTGAATATTTTGGGCTTTAGATGTGTATCAAACATGATGTGGCAAGTAGGGCATAGCATTAATAAGTTAATGCCAGCCTTTTTCCCCTCCGCAAGGATATGTGCTTTCTGCAGTATGCCCACATGATGCCCACACATTTCACAGATATCTGATTTTTCCATTTTCATTGAAGTAGCCTGGCCTCATAACGATTAGCATAAGCGGCGTATGAATTGAAAAAAAGCAAATCAATTACGCACCGTTTTGGTTAGTATGAAAGCTTTCTAAATCCGGTCTATCCCGCCCGACCCGTCTTCCTGTGGTGGTTAGGAATTCAACTCAAACCACCTTCGTAACTTCCTTTTCAAACCAATCCGTCTTTCTGTAAACTGCTTTACTCTATGAGCGTTTGCACCAGATGGATGCGGAAACCCAAACAAGCATCTTTTCTTGTCAACTATACCGCCTTCAACCAAATACGCTACAGCCATCGAAGCAGCATCACCCAACGGGATTATTAGGGCCGTTGGCACTTGGCACAACTCTTGCCCCAGAAGCCCCTCGACCATCTTCCGGTGAATTTCTCGGCTGAGAATCTTGGGAGCATGACCGGTATAATTATTGCCGCGATAGAAAATCGGATATCTCAGAGCTGATGTGGTATGGAACATATTTGAATTTTCTTCGAACATCACTTCAGAGGTCTCAATATCAAAATATTGGGATAACCTCAATTCGTTGAGCATTCTCAGAAGGTTCCTTCTCATTGAACCTGCAAAAGCGATTTGTCGCTTAATCTCTAAAAGAATCCGTGATGTGTCTTGCCATCGTTCGATTAGCGATCTTGCCATTCGATATGACAGTTCCATTTGACTCCAACCTGGAGTGACACCAAGGAGAACAATTTTTGCTTTCCTCCGTACATGACCGACAGGGGCATAATAAATCTCAAGCCCATCCTGGGAATACAGTCGAAAATGGCGGGTCAATAAATCATTCTGTGATAACTCTGAACCACAAGGAAGTCTCCGAATATCGGGAATAAATGTTCGAAATAGACTATTTGCACTTAAGGTCAACCATTCCATAAGGCTTTTCCTAAGGTCGCGTTTCAGGGGCTGCGCTGTTTTCGCTTTCTTGCATAAGTCTTTAATTTCATAAAATTAGAGATTGCATTCGCTAAACTTAAATATTTTTGGTCCCTAGATTCCTTCCATTAATAGCAGAAGCCTTGACGTTTACAGTCACAGGTTGACAGCGTGTCAGGTCTGGCAATCCTTGTGCACCGTTTTGTTGGCCTTTTTAATCACTTTCACTCTTATCTAATATCCGTTTGCTATGTTTGGCGAATTGTTTTCCAAACATGGTTAACTCAATGTATTTATTTTTGTCCCAGGAGCCTCCTCCTCTCGGTCTGATAAGACCAATTCCCCTTAAAGCTCTCATTGAACCGATTTGATCTGCATTATCTCGATCAAACTCAGGCAAAACATCTTTTACTTTGAGAGGGAAATCCGACTTAATTAAAGCTCCATATATATGTTTGTGTTTTTCTTTTAACAATTCATTATGGACTTCTAAAAACGACTCTACAAAATTTTGCAACAAATCTTTGGCTTCTTTGCGTGTAAAATAAAACGAAAATCCTGCAGGCGTTTTGAGGTGGAACTTCCCAGCGTGGAACACACCTAAAACAACTGCTATTACAGCCACTAATGGCCATATTGCGATTCTTGTCATTTCGAGAAGATAGTTATACAATTCTTGATTTTCCATAACACCCTCCTCATTTATTCTCGCTGCCCAAACGAATTTCTCAGCTGCGAGAGACCGAGTCCACTGAAGAAAAAGGTTGGGTTCCCTTGTTGTGAGAGGGACCATAACGTCGGTAGTCTTATTTAATTTCCACTGCGTGCAAATCCGTTCCGTCCGTATTGACTATCCATATCTCGGGTTCTTTACCAAGCTGAAGGCCCCAAAAATTAGGTTGATCACATTTTTTAACGGTGCTAAAAACAACTTGCCGACCATCTCGAGAGAATCTTGGATATCTGCGTCCAAAATCTTCTTTTTTAGATTCCCAGATCTTTTTCGTTTGGTTTGTCTGTAAATTCATCAAGTATAAGCCATCGTGATATGGCCATGAAAAAAGAATATGTGTTCCGTCGGGCGAGAAGCGGGGATTTCGCAATTGACTGTAATCTATCTTTTGAGGTCCTAGCATGATCTTTTTTGGGCGATACTTTGTAAGATCGGGCTGGACAACGCTCCAATTCGTAGGGTTATCAGTAGGGATAATATATATCTGGTGAAGGTTGACCCTGTCACCGGGGCCTAACACCATCAGGGTATCTCCCAGCGGATTAATTGATAGGCTGCTCATTCCATAGTTGCTTTTGAACGTTATCCTTTTCAATCCTGACCCATTAGCGTTTATCGAAAAGATGTCTATTTCATGCCATGCCGGCGCCGCAATTGGAGAGTAGTTCGTAAATACTTGTGCACGCAGGAAATATATTTCGTTTCCATCAGGGGAGTAGACAGGATCAAAGTCGTGTTCCGGTCCGGAAGTGAGGCATTTTCTATCTGAACCATCTATCTTCATCACGCAGAGATCCCCTTGCCCTTTTAAAATGTGAGAAAAGAGCACCGTCGAGCCGTCGGGTGAAAAAACAGGGTCAATATCACGAGTTGAGCCATCACCGAGGGAAACGAGCCCAGTGCCGTTGACTCTAACTTTGTATAATTGGCTTTTGTATTTAGAACGAAGGTCAAACACAATCGTCTGGTGATCGGGGGAAAGAACGGCAACGCCCAGATCTTTATTGCTAAGAAATGTCGGCGGTTTCACATCACGGGTATAGATGGGACTACAACCAATGGTTATGGTTACGATAATAAGAGCAAGAAATTTTTTTTTAGTGCATGCCATTTTTGATATTTTGATCCCTTCTTTAACCAAACAGGGATTATACAGGCTGTATAAAGCCGCTCAATGTTTGGAATTCCAGGCTACTTGCATAAGTCATTCATTTCACAAAATCGAAGATTACATCCGCTAAACTAAAATTTTTTTGGCTTCTGGATTCCTTCGATTAGATAGCAGAAGGCGTTACGATCGAGCTCACTTATCACAATGAAGCGAGGTCGAATTGCGATCAAGGTTAACGCCTTATTCGCCCTCATTCTTTAATTTTTCTGTGATTTCGTTTACTAATTTTTCACCCTTTTTGCTATCAATTGAAACCGAGGTGCTTAAAGGATGATAAATTCCCAATTGCTCTCTAATAAATTCCGGCCTTATTCCGTCGCTCAATCTATTTGCCGTCGCTTTCCATTTTATACTCAACCGATGCAAACATTTTCCGTTAAGTCTATCGGCGCTATCTCCTTTCTTAATTAGTCTATATGAATTGGGGTCTTCGATTACTCCCCACCCGACCGCACCATATCCTTTGGCATACGCAACAATTTTGTCACCACTAATATAACTATTTAGTATTTTTTCCCCTTGATCTCCCGGCTCATTCTTAAAACAGGCTGGTATTTGATGTTCCTTAACGATAAAATGCCACCAGTCATCATTTGCACGGGCAATATTGTGCCAAAATATTCCGGGTTCCCTTACGCTGGCACCAAAAGAGATAGGGAATATTGATTCTGGTGATCGATCAAAAGCAACAGAGAAAGAAATGAACCGGTGATCTTTTACCTCTACTGGGGTATATTCGATACATCTAAATGAGACACCTTTCTCGGACAGCCATTCCCCCATTGAATAAATGGTAGGATCAAAGCTCCTCGCAACTAGAATTATTCTGCTATTTTTATTTATATCTTCAATTCTTGCGGCACCACCCATAAAAGAAAGAATGTTTTCTTCGAGATTCGTGAAGTCTTTTGAAAAGCGTTTTATGAAACTGTGAGCCTTAAAATTTGAAAAATCAGCAAGATATTGTAAGGCCTGAGTTTCAATGCCTAATGAACCTTTATTTCTTTTGAGTTCAACTATTACTCCATTCCCTCCGCGATCCATCGCCAATATATCTGCACGTTTCTTATTCCGTGTTTTTACTTGATTGCTTATCAGAAGTAGCGGTTCGCCAAATACTGATGGTTCTAGAATAGGTACTTCAGTATCTGCGCTAGTAATGAGATATTCCTCTAACTCCAGTTCCTTCGGAACCCATGAAGAGTGGTATGGCGATAATGCTTTTTTGTTTATTTCAAATAGCATCTGTTTTTCCTTGTCTAAGGCCTACCTAACGGGATTATACCGTCTGTATAAACCGGAATGCTCAAAAGTCATTGGCCGTGGTTCATATAACGTGGCAGTCACTGTTCAGTATTCAATCTTACTTGCATTAACCGTCACGTTACTCAAATTCAAACTTTCAAATGGAATAAGAAAGCCGCCTCTGCACCCTCGCCCCCCTCCAAAACAAAAAGCCGCCCACGTAATTACACGTGCGCGGCTTGAAAAAGAGTCAAGTTTGAAAGTGTTCGCGTTCTATGAACCGATACCCGGAACGGTTCTAAGCACATTCCCGAAACCTGCCTTTACGGCCATTCGTTAGCGGCCATTTCAGATGGGCATTTCCGTATATGAACCAGCAGATAATCCTCAGTCAGAGCGAGAACCCCGGCGCATCTCCGCCTTGTCTTCGTCGGGATCTTGTGCATGAAATCTATTGTTAAGTCCCTACGGCCCTCCAGTAAATGGAAGACCTTTGGTAAATCCTCCTCTATGACAAGGTCCCTGATATGAAACCCGATTAAACTTTTAGGTTTCAGGTGCCCTTTATAACCCGAATTTATCTAAATCCTTTCTATTGTTCCCCGCGAATTCAGCCGGCGAACGACCGAATGGGGTTGCATAAAACACTTAGTCCGTTAGCCCGGGCAGGATTCCGCGATCGCCCGGGCGCTCGGATAAAGCAGTTCAGGGATTTGCTGACTACCTCTATTAACCAAAAGACCCCAAAAAGAATCGATCTATGAGAGTCTTTAATAAGATATTCAATAACAAAACGAATAATATTTCACAAGGCCAAAATAATAAGAAAACACAAAACCCCATCTCTTTTTTAAGGAAACGGGGTCTTGGTTTGATCTCTGTCGATTTTTATTTCTCTTACCCTGACGACAATACCGGGTCGAAGGTCCCTACTTTTTTAGAGAATCGGAATTACTCCTGATTTGGCTTTTCACCAGAGTCCCACGTTTCAGTTCCTGGTTTTATCCATCTTGCCGCCAGCAAGGGCCCGTGCTCAAGCCCCTCTCCCGTCCCGCAAACGGCGGAGACATGATCACGACGAGCAGTACGTTGAACCAACCGATCAGAGCGTACATCAGACTAGTCGACCAGTCTGCCCACGACGGGGATACCAGAGAGCTTGAACACGCCGTGTGGAGCGATGCTCTTGATCTCTTCCGTCAGATCGTTGCCGGCAGAGAAGCCGTTGTGAGACCCGAAGGCCCAATACGACACATCCGTGACGTCATAGATCACGCCGTCCACCGCGACGTATGCCGGGTTGCCGTTCCGGCCGTCGTATTTGCTGAGTTCTTCGAGCGTCAGCGTCAGCGCTGCATTTTGAGAAGATGTCCCGACGCTGCTGTTGCCTGGCCTGGCGTTCTGCGCTCCGCAGCCAATCATTGCGCAGAGCGCAACGATAATGCAAATACTCAAGCCGATCTTATGCCAAACATGACGTGTCATGGTTCCCTCCTTTTTCGCGGGATGGACTGTGCAAAAATTTTTTCGCTTTTTTATGCGACGCCCCTTCAATGGATCATGCAGAAGACGGCATTTTCTCCTATCGGGCACATTTTGTCCCTGAATCATGACAGATGAAAAACAAAACCCGGCAGTGAGCGGAGCCTTATATGGATGGGGGGGGAGAACGTAGCGAAGAGATGGGTATTGGGCCTTTTAGCGTCTTGCCCGGGACGATATAGAGCAACCGCTGCTGCAGTGCGCCACCCTCGGAACCATAAATCTTTGCACCATTGCAATCACCTCCCTTTTGTGAGTTCAGGATCGCCGTCGCATTTATTGGATTATGTACTTAAAGATACTCTACGTCCTCATCCGCCAATAAATCGAAATGGTCCTGAGGAAAAATTTTTTGTGCCTGCATGATAAAATCGATTTTTCCCTATCATTTTAATATGATTTATTGCAATAGTCAAGCCCACGAGGGAAAACCAACATGTAAAAGATTGATTTCATATGATAAATTTTTATTGCCTTGGACAATAAGAATTGATTTTCAAATGGGCGAGAGCATAAAGAAGCGGGCAAAAAGTATCCGATTTTCCTGGGTCAGGGCATTCAGTTGGATCCTTATTATTCGCCTTGTCAGGGGTAGTCTGCATTCAGTAAAATAAGGGTTCATGAGCGCACTCATGAACCCTGACTTACCAAAATGGCAAAGAGAGAGGGATTCGAACCCTCGCAGGAGTTTTACGCCCCTAACTCGCTTAACAGGCGATGACACACCTTTTTACCTTTCCTGAATCATTAAACATTTATTTAAATTAGTGTCCCACTGTTCCACTGTGGCCAAAAAAGAGCTGAAAGTTTAACTGTAGTGGAACACCGTGGAACACCTTTTTCGGGGCCGTTTAGACGGTCTCGAGATGCTCACTAACTCGTAACAATTTTTTAATCCCCAAGAGGATTATCTATGACCGAGATATGCCTGCATCATATCCTAGATGGGTCTATCCATATGCGACGGATCCGCCCCCCGCCGCCGCCCTTCCTTTTCCAAAAGTTCAAACCAACGATCAACGACGGTCTCACTTTTGTGGGTCCTTCCTGGGGCTTCGAAACACAGGGGTCAAACCACCTCGTTCCTCGCCCGATTTTGGAAATTTCTATGGCGTAGAAAAATGGAATTTCATAAAAACTTACAGTTATTTGTTGACCTATGACAGATGAGCAGAAACTGGGCCCCGGGGAAGGCCAGGACACGGCGGATGAGCTGCGAAAGGCAGTAGAGGCCCGGATCATCGAGGAGGAGGAAAAACACCCCGCCCCTTCGGGCGGGAACGGAAAGAATAAAATCAAATCTCGCTTCATCGAGCAATGCTTAAACGCCAACGAATTGGGAGACGGCCTGCTCTACGCGGCCATGCACCGCGACAAATTTTTTTGGAACAACACCGCGGAGGAATGGTTTCTCTGGAAGGGCCACACCTGGCAACAGGACATTATGTGCGAGCACCTGGCCAGCGTCGAAAACGTGGTCGACCGGATCATCGAGGAGGCCGGCGAGATCTCCGGGCAGATCGACTGGGCGGTCAAAAAGGGGGACACCGACAGTCAGAAGATGCTGGAGCACAAGCGGGACGCGATCTATAAGCGGGTCTCCCGGTACCGGACGGACCGCGGGCGCACCGCCATGTTGAAATTCGCCCGGACCTGCTTGAAGCCCCTGGCGATCCGCGGCAACGAATTGGACCTAAACCCCTGGCTTCTTGCCTGCCCGAACGGGGTGATCGATCTCCGGAGCGGCAAATTCCGTGACGGCCGGACGGACGAGTACATCTCGAAATGCGCGAATATCGAATGGAAGGGGCTGAAGGAGCCAAGGGAGCCCTTTGAAAAATGGCTCGTGGAAATCTTCGAAGGAGACGAAAAACTCATCGCGTTCCTTCAAAGGGTCCTGGGATATGCCATCACGGGCCTTGACCGCGAGCATATCTTCATCGTCTTCCACGGTCCGGAGGGCCGAAACGGCAAAGGCACTCTGGTTAAGCTGTTGAATTATGTCCTCGGAGACCATGCCGGCGCTATCCCGGCCGAGATGCTACTGGATCAGGGCCGGACCAAGAGCAGCTCCGGGCCCTCGCCCGACATCCTGCTGCTCAAAGGACTGCGGATTGCCTTTGCGAGCGAAACGGACCAGAACCGGCATTTCAGCCCGGCAAAAGTCAAATGGTTGACCGGCGGGGACGAACTCGTGGGCCGGAATCTCAATGAGAAGAATTTCATTCATTTCGATCCGACCCACACCCTCTTCCTCCTCACCAACCACCTGCCCCATGCGCCGGACACGGACTCGGCATTCTGGGAACGGATTCACATCATCCCCTTCAATCTCTCATTCGTGCGGCGGGAGCCCATCAAGCCCAGCGAGCGCCGGGCGGACATCCACCTGGGGGAAAAACTGAAGGCCTGCGGGAGCGGGATCCTCGCCTGGCTCGTGGAAGGATGCCTCAAATACCAGGCCGAAGGGCTCAATCCCCCGAAAACGGTCACCGAGTACACGGCCCACCGCCGAAGCGCCGAGAACGACCTGGCGGATTTTTTCGAGGACTACTGCCGGCTTGATGATTCCCTCAAGGAAAAGGCCACCATTCTCTATGACAACTTCAACCGGTGGTTCAAAAAAAACAAGAGCAAGAAGGGCATCACCCAGACCAAATTCGGGCGCACCATGGGGCAGCGGTTCGAGAAGACCAAGGTGAAAGGCGTCGTCTATTACCTCGGCATCGAGCTGGTAAAAGACGTCGAAGAGGAAAAAGAGGACGACGATTGAAGGGGGGAGGGTTGAGGTTTTTGAGGGGATTCCGCCCACCCTTTCCAAATGAGAGGTTAAGGTATTGTTTATATTATATATAATCGTTTCATTCATCAAAGAAATCCAAAGGCCGGGGGGAGGGTTGGAGGGTTCCATGGGTATTGAGAGCCCCCCACTCTTCTTTTTTTATTTTCCCCCCTTATTACTTTAACCCTCTAACTATCCTTTAAAAAAGGAAGTAATTAATAATATTAGAGAAAAAGGGGGGAGGGTTTGAAAGTGGTGGGGATACTTGGTGAGGGTTGGAAAATCAGATGAGCCTGAATATTTTAGATCTTGTAAGACGACACGGCATCGAGCTACGCAAGGCCTCAGGCCACCAGGGCGGAGAGTACCACGGGCCCTGCCCCGGGTGCGGGGGTGAGGATCGCTTCCACGTGTGGCCGGAGCAAAATAACGGCGAAGGGAGTTACTGGTGCCGGCAATGCGGCCGGGGCGGAGACGGGATCCAGTTCCTCCGGGACTTCGACGGCATGACCTTCCACCAGGCCTGCGAGTTCCTGGAAAAGCCCCTCCCCGACAGCCGGGATCTCCGGCAACCTAAAGACCGGGACGGCAGCCCATGGGAACCCAGGACCTACGATGCCCCGGAAGAGCAGTGGAGCAAAAAGGCCCTGGCCTTTATCCACTGGTGTTACGACCAGCTCTTCGAGCACCCCGAGGCCCTCGGTTACCTTACGGGACGCGGGCTCCGGGAGGGAACCCTTGCGGCGTTCATGCTTGGATGGAATCCGGGCAAGGATGGCAAAGACCTCTACCGAAGCCGGGAGAGCTGGGGATTGTCGCGGATTATAAACGAGAAAACGGGGAGGCCGCGGCCTTTGTGGCTTCCCCGGGGGTTTGTGATTCCCTGGGACCGGGGTGGCGTGCCGGTCCGGATCCGGATCCGAAGACCGGATCCCCTCACCTTCGGGCCCCGCTATTACGCGGTGCCCGGCTCGGTGGCCGCCACCATGGTGATTCCCGCCACATCGACCGGGGACCGGAGCCCGGCCCAGGATGTCTTCGTGGTGGTGGAATCCGAGCTCGACGGCATCCTGCTCCACCAGGAGGCCGGGGACCTGGTGGGCGTGGTGGCCCTGGGCTCGGCCCAGACCCGGCCGGACGAGGCCGCCGCGGAGATCCTGCGCAAATCCGCCCACATTCTCAATGCCCTGGACTTTGACCGTGCCGGCGCAAAGGAACACACCTGGTGGAAAGAACACTTCCCCGAGGCTGCCCGCTGGCCCGTGCCAAAGGGCAAAGACCCCGGCGAGGCCTATCATGCCGGAGTGGACCTCCGGGAATGGATCCTGGCAGGCCTTCCCGAGGGGCTGAAATTTCTCAACAAGAAAGGAGCGAACTGATGGAAATTTTAATCACAGGCAGCAGGGACTGGAAAAATTACGAGATCATGTTTGAAGAGCTGAACGCATTACCCAAAGACACCCTCCTGATCCACGGGGACTGCCGCGGCGCCGATAAGATGGCCGATCTCATAGCCGGGCGAATCGGGCTCCCCAAGACTAGGGCCTACCCCGCCAACTGGAAGACATACGGCAAGGGCGCCGGCCCCAGGCGCAATCAACAGATGCTGGACGAAAACCCTGACATCTCCCTGGTTCTCGCCTTTCACGAGGATCTCGGCCGGTCAAAAGGGACCCGGGACATGGTCAGGAGAAGCGAGAAAAAAGGGATCCGGGTCAGAATCATCACGGGCTGAACATGGCGGAGCGGGAAGAGATAAAATTTTTTCAGTGGCAGGGAATATTTGGTTTTAAGCCCTACATTCCGTCGCTTTCACGCCTCCGACAGATGTCGAAGGAAAAAATCGAGAGACGGGAATCCGAGTGGGTCTATAACTTTAAGTCCAAAGGCAAACACAGTGGCGCGGTGAAAAGAATGATTGAAACGCTTGCCTCCCACCTGGGATGCGAAAAGATCCTAGCCGTTCCTCCCAGCATGGTCAAGGCCCAGCCCAACGGATTGCAGGACCTCTTCGGCCGGCATATCTGGAGAATCCAGGACGCCCAGACCCGAAAATACAACCACAAAAAACGACTGCCCGAAGGATACGGGCAAAGCTACATCATAAGCGGATTTCAAAAATCCGAAAAAATATTGATTGTCGATGATATCTGCACCACGGGCACCACCCTTTTTCATTTCCGCGACCGGCTGAAAGAATGGGGGTGTGATGCGGTCCCCGCCTGCCTGGGGTTTCATTACAAGCTGAATTTCGAGGAGGCCGGCGCCCTGCCCTTCGAAATCGACCCGGAAGGAGATGAGGCGAAAGACCCGACCGAAGGGGATAAGACCGAGTTCAAGAACGCCCTGGAGATCTCGAGCTACCTCGAGGCCGAGGGCTGGAAGGTCGCAAAGAGCACGGTCTATAAGCACATCAAGAAGGCCAAGCTCCGGCCCGACATCGATAAAAAGCATTACTCTCTGAAAGCGGTTCTCCGCTACGCCAAAACCTTCCTGGTCACGCGGGAGACGAAACAAAAGCTCGCCGACGAGGAACTCGCCCGAAAGAAGCAAAAAAAAGAGCTCGAAAAACTCGATGAAGAGATCAAGCGCCAGGGGATCAAGCGTCTGGCCGATGAGGGCCGCTACATCCCCAGGGAATCCTTCGAGCTCGAGCTCGCGGGGCGGGGATCCGTGCTGGAGACCGGCCTAAAAGGAGAGATCCAGACAAGGACCGCAGAGTTGATCGACCTCATCGAGGGCAATCAAAGAAAGGCCAAAGATTTTGTGAGCGAGATGTTCGCGATCATAGACAAGGGCCTCAATCAGTTTGCAAACAACAAAGAGTGGCAGATCATTTTTCAGGACGAGGGTTCGAACCATTGAAACAGCCTAGCGTCGTCATTTTGAAGCAAAGACCTCCCTGGATGCCCGTTGATTTGTGGGACCGCGTGGCGGGCAGGAAGATCAACTTCCGGTTTTCCAGGCCTGAGAGGAAGATTTACCGCAAGCGGGAGAAGGTTCCCGCCTCGGATTGGGCCGTAAGGCATCGAGTGATCACCCGGGGGGAATACGCAAAGACCAAATTCAAAAAAGAAACAGTCCCCTATGCCGCCGGCATCATGGACGCGTCTTTTCATCCAAGCGTTGAAGAGGTCGTCATGTGCGCCGCGGATCAGGTCTCAAAGTCGTTCATCGTGGAAACGTGCATCGGATATATCATCGACCGGGACCCCGGACCGGTCCTGAGCGTCTACCCGGATGAAAACACATCCAAGGAGAACGTCAAGGAACGCTATCTCTCCATGATCCGGCAGTCTCCACGGCTGAGATCGTATCTGACGGGGTCGAAGGACGATGAGACGGGCTCCAGGATCAATTTGCAGCATATGCAGATCTACGCGGCGTGGGCGAGCTCCGCCATTCAGCTCGCAAACCGGACCATCAAATATCTCAATCTTGACGAGATAGACAAATACCCGCCCACGGCCGGCAAGCGGGAGGCCTCTCCAATACAAAAGGCGGAAAAACGGGTCCGGACCTATCGTTTCGGGCGGAAAATCTGGAAGAGCTCGACACCCACCATCGAGCCGGGCCCCATCTGGGTGGAGATCAATTCGTGTCAGGTGATATTCGAGTTTCGCGTCGTATGCCCGGATTGCGGCGACATGCATTTAATGAGATTTAAAGACATCAAGTGGCCGGAAGGTGTCCGGGATCCTGAAAAAGTGCTCAATGAGGATCTGGCGCATTATGAGTGCCCCGCCTGCGGTTCATGCTGGACAAACCTGAAGAGGGACGCGGCCATCCGTTTCGGGCGATGGGTGGCCATGGAAAAGAGCCTGGACGGGGAAAAAGAGATCGAGGGCGCGGGCCTTGAATTGTTCGAATACCTGAAAAAATACAACCCCCGAAAGATCGGATTTCACATCCCCTCATGGATAAGCCCCTTTGTGACCATAAGCGAAGTCGCGGCGGCGTTCCTGAAGGGCCTGAAAGACAAAACCGCGTTAAAGGACTTCTGCAACAGCCACGAAGCGGGCCCCTGGAAGGACTACACGTTAGAGCGCAAGGAAGACCGGATCCTGCTCCTCAGGGACGAGCGGCACATGGGCCTTGTGCCCTCGGGAGGGATGGTTTCCTGCCTTACCGCGGGCGTGGACACCCAGGACAACGGCTTTTACTACGAGATCCGAGCCTGGGGCTGGGGCATGAATCTTGAGAGCTGGCAGATACGTTTCGGTTTTGTTGAAACCTTCGAGGCCCTGAAGGAAATCCTTCTCAATCACCGGTATAAAGACGTGGACGAAAGGGAATATTTTGTGCGCCTGGCCGTTCAGGATGCCATGGGCCACCGGACATCCGACGTTTACGATTTCACCCGGCTCAACAAAGGTGTCATCCCCTTCAAGGGAGAGCAAAGGCTCACTCAGCCCCACACCTGGAGCAAGATCGATGTTTACCCGGGCACCACAAAGCCCATTCCCGGCGGGATTCGCCTGCTTCGGGCCGACAGCAATTTTTTCAAGAACCAGCTTGCCCGCAAGCTCGAAATTAACTCAGGAGATCCCGGGGCCTGGCATCTGTGCTCAGAAGCAACCGAGGAATACGCCCGGCAGATGTGCGCCGAGTACCAGGACGAAAAAGGCTTCTGGCAGTGTCCGGAGGGCCGGGCCAACCACCTCTGGGACTGCTCTTATCTGAACCTCGTGGCGGTGGACGTTCTGGGATTGCGGTTCTGGAAGAAACCGGAAGAGGACCCGCAGGGAGCGGAGGATTCGGGAAGGAAGGTCTCGAAAGGCCAGGTGGTGCGATCAAAATTTATGACGAGGTGATTATCGCGAACCGTGGCCACGAAAAACACAAGCCGGAAAGTCTTCAGGAAGGCCCAAGACATTATGGACTACTACGACATGTCCAGGCCCGCCTTCGAGCATTACGTCAAAATGGGGATGCCTGTCAGGATCATCAATGGCGCCTACCATGGCCATGCGGACAACATCGATGAATGGTTCCGGAGGATGACGGCTTTTTCGATGGAGGGGGTAGAGGAGGAAAAGAGTTAAAGGTGAAAGCTGCGGCACAGCCCTGATATTTTTCTTATTTCGCCTTTCTTTTCAAAATTTAAAATAAATGAGTTTGACATACACGAAATGGACTCGTACCTAATTATTCCATGTAAATTACTCTATTTTTTTATTGACATATCATTATTGAGAGGATTATTTTATGTTTCATCCTCAAAGAGGATTTCCATTTCAGAATCAATGACTTATTTTCCATTCCACATCGAATATTGTGTTGAATCGGAACATTTCAGCAGAAACAAATATTCCGCACAACAGCCACCTTCACCAATAATTTTAATCCCAATATATTCCAGAAATAAAAACACTTTAACCTGAGACCAAAAGCCTGTTTTTTATCGACAAGTCATTATTTATAGAAATACTTTACATATTATGACCAAATAGCATTTTCTTTGCATAATGAATGGGTTATTTTCCATTTCATATTGGATATTGCAGTAAATCGGATCATCCTAACAGAAATAATATTCCATATATCACGATCCACCACCAATGGCGGATTAGTATAAAAAAATATGCAGGGTGACCGGAAAGATGAAAAAGACAATCGGTGCAACTATCGGCGTTCTCGTGGTAGTGGCTTTCGCCCTTGCGATAGTCCCAACGATGCGGGACGAAATCTATTGGCGCTGGGCTTCTTACAAGGACGAGACGCCCAGTTATGAATTATATTTGAAGACTTTTCCGGAAGGGCGACATGTGGCAGAAGCCCACGCGCGCTATGAAGAAAATGGCTGGAGGGACGCTCAGACCGCCAACACGGTCGAGGGCTTTGAACGGTTCATCCAACTTCACGGGGAGGGTAAACACCTAACCGAGGCCAAGGAGAACATCGAATCTCTGCACTGGCAGGAGACCGTAACCGCCAACACGGTCGAGGGCTTTGAACGGTTCATCCAACTTCACGGGGAGGATAAACACCTAGCCGAGGCCAAGGACAACATCGACTTACTGCACTGGCAAGAAGCCATAAACGCCAATACGATCAAGTCATACCGTGCCTACATTTCGTTGCTTCCCAAAGGGAAATTCGCTCAAAAAGCCGAAACTAAGGCTTTTGCTCTACGTACCAATATCGCTCCCTTCGATACGGCGCTAAGGGTTGGTACGGAAGTCTCTCTCAATAAGTTTATTGAAGACTTCCCAGGCCATGACAAAGAATCCGATGCTCAGAAAGCTATCAAGGAAATCAGCGAAGGTCGGGACCTCGAAGATCTTTTAAAGGAGAACAAAATCGAAATTATGACTCAAGGCAGCGGGATTCAAAGCGTAACCTTCCATCTCCGAAAACTCGTACCTTACACAATGAAAGTGCGTGTTCCAATCGGCACTTATTTCGTTTCCTCTAAGCACGCTGTGCAGAATATGGTTGTCACAGAGGAAAGTATACATCGTCTAATTTCCGATCATTGGGTTTGCGTGTCAGCACCTGCGGCCTGTGCAAACTTTGCAAGAGATATTCCTGGGGGTGATGATAGCTTTAGCGTGCGGCGGTTACCACATCAAGCTGACCTTTCCAGACTTATGCTTACTATTGATAAGGCCGAAATCAGCTACCCGGCGATGCAGGCAGCTGTATGGATTGTAACTGATGACGTGTCTTATAATGAAATGGGTCGACTTGTTGAGAAACATACAGGAAGAAGAATTATTGATGAGACAATTGCCTATCGTGCGATTGAAATAATTGTCAATGCCGGAATAAATATAAGGGAAAAAAGAATTTGGAATGATTTTAAGAGAATTAGAGGTGTAGCTCTTTCAAAGAGACTTTGGACCCCTACAGTAAAAGGTGATATTGACAAGGTTAGAGAACTAATATTAGGTGGAGCAGACTTAAATTACAGAGCAAGAGAGGGAGCCCCTTTCACTATAATGGCTGCAGTGCAAGGAGGTAAGGAAATGCTAGATATCTATTTGAAAAATGGGGCTTCACTTAAAGGAAAGCGAGGAACATGGGCACTCTATCAAGCGGTAACTCGAACTGATCCTAGCGAAAGATCCCTGGTGATTACAACCTTACTTGCGCATGGAGCTGAATTAAACAGCTGGAACTGGGATGGTGATACTCCACTTTGTGGTGCAATTTCTAATGGAGACATAGAGACTGTTAAGGTTTTAGTCAAATGCGGGGCCGATGTGAATCTTCCAAGTGGTAACATCACAACGTTAGTGGGTAATGGGAGCCCCGTAACTAAATTTGAATTAGTTGAAGATAACACCCCTTTAAAAATGGCAATTAATGAAGGCAAACGTGAAATAGTCAATATCCTCATTAGAGCTGGTGCACGACAGGAGAAAAAAAATTGAAAACTCCACTATTTAAGGGGAAGCTTTCTCTTCCATTGTCCTGAAAGGACAATAACGTGTAGGCCTTTATTCAAAATAAGTCATTTTTTGTTTTTTGCCTTGATCAGATTGGATAGACTTTGATTACTGAAAGGCCAGAAACAGGGTAAGATATAATGAAAAAAATTCTTGCTGGAATACTTCTAGTCCTAGCTGGGCTGGCTTGCCTTGGTATCACAACTGGTGACCCAGGTAATCCATCATTGGTTGGAATTTTTCTCTGTATCCCTTGCTGGATAGCGTCGGGGTATGCGTTCGCCGGGCGTAGACGCTTTATTGGTATTGTTGCAAATCTTATCGTGGTGTCTGCAATAATTGCGAACCTTACCAATGCATCGGGCTTGCGAGCACCGAATTTATTGGGAAATGTCATTATTTTTTTTCTTAACGGTGGACTGTCCGCAATTTTAACTATCTTTGCGTATTTGGCCATGCGAGACTATGGTCTGTAATACCCAATAAAGGGGTCTGCCCTTGACTCATGGAGAATTTGGACGCCCTTAAAAAAGCGAAGAGAGCAAATATCAGGATCCTACAGTGGTCGCTTTAGATTAAAGATTCAAACCTTTAATATTCATAAACTGAAGACTTAGGCAAGAAACATTAAATTCTGAACAGGGGCGGCCACGTTATATGAACCACGCTCGATGAGCTTTGAACCGGTTTATACAGACTGGATAAGCGTGGATGGCACGGACGCTACGCGCCGTTCTATCGGGGCTGCGTATTATCATCCGCTTGCTGTTGATCCGCAGCCCCGATACACATACTATCTTGCTATGGAGGTTCACGTATATGTCATGGTTAAAGAAGCTACTCGGGAAGACTAATACAGAAATTGGCCAGATTAATAAGAAACACGACGAAGTAATACTAACAAACACGCAAGAAGAGCCGTCGTATAAAAAGTATCAGGCCATGAAAAAGTTAGGCGATCGCGCATTATCTTCTAAGCAATATGAAAAGGCGATAGAATTCTACGAGAAAGCTCTTGAATATTTCAATATTCCCAACCACCCGAAGTATCTGGCTGCACTTGAATCTATCAAAAAGGCGAGAAATGAACTTACGTTTAAATCTGGGGAAGTGCAGCAAAAAGTCTATGTTCAAGATGGCATGATAAAACCATTGAAAATTTATGTCCGCCTGTATTCGAATAAACAACTACCTGATGACGAGTGGAAAGGAATTGTAACAAAAGCCTTTGCGGCTTCAGTCGATATTGACCCGCTACTAAAACAAGTTTTTAGCCTTGCTCATAAAAGCTGCGAATTCGATTTTACTTGGGAATATGTTCCCTATTATGAAAAAGCATTTCAAAATGTCGTGGCAAATCATAGACAGACATTTTTCGAGTCCCTGACTGTTTCACCGAATCCAAAACTATGCCGATTATTTGCCTCTGATGTTGCTTTCCAAGTCCACGAGCGGCAGGCGCAAGGAGAAGTCGTGACGGTCGTGTTTGGTAAAAAATTGGCATGACAGCTGTTAATAATTACTTAACTAAGGCTTCCATAGCAGAGAATATCAACGATGTATGACATGTCGTTCGTTCCGACGTCGTGGACAGCGCGATGTTTACGCTTGTATCGGCAGCGGCGCGGCACAACTCTGCGTTACGGCTTCTGCTATAAACCCTAAACTTTAAATTGCCACCAAATAAAACGTTTAACATGACAAGTCACTAGTGTCCGGTTAATAATCGAATAATTTTAGCTGGTTAGATGGCGGTACCATATAGTTATTGTAATCAGAGGATGTAAGTACCTGCAATAATGATGTTTTCTCAAAAAGGGTAACGCTTAAAATCTGTAAAATTGTGTAAAGGCTCAAATCATTCAATCTCAGCCGTTTTTTCACTATGGCAACAAGTACATAAACGGAGACCGCTATCCAAATTTGGGTCTTTACCGCATTTGCACTTGTCCCATAGAAGGATTTTATTCGTAGATGTTGCTTGATCCATTTAAAGAATAGTTCTACTTGCCAACGGCATCTATAAAGTTCTGATATAACAAAAGCGGGCACGACGAAATTATTTGTAAGGAATGAAAACCTTTTGTCTGTTCCGGCATCAAAGTATTTTATTCGACGGATTTTTTCAGGGTATCTTTTTTGAGTCTTCGTACCGGTAAGTACAATGCTCTGGTCACATCTCAAACCAGTAGATTTATCTATTATCCGAGAATAGATCCGACGAAATTTGGTGTTCCTTTTTGATCTAATAATGAAAAACGCCATACATTGGTTCAAGACGTAGAGGCGTTCAAAATCAAGGTAACCACGGTCCATAACGTAGAATGCTCCTGGCTCAGGAATGAGATCGTCGAGAATATTTACGTCATGAATTTTGCCGTCTGTTATTGAAATAAATGTCGGAATACTTCCACGCAGATCTAATAGCGTATGTAGCTTGATAGCGCCTTTTGTTTTTCGAAATCTTGCCCATGGAAATAAAGAAAGGCATAGATCAATTGTTGATGCATCGAGGGCGTAAACAGTTTCCTCAAGTTCTACCCCTAAATCGTCGTCAACATACAAATCTCTTGCGGTGCTTATCAATACCTGAGCAAAATCGGCATAGATGCGCCAGTTTCTTTTCTCGTTTGCATCGGCCAAAGTGCTGCGTGAAATTTTGCCCCTAACACCCATGTGGTAAAGCTTCCTTTGCATTGAACGAAGGCAGCATTCAATATCTCTCAAGCTTTCTCTATAAGAAAGTTGAGCAAAGGCCATGCATAGAAATTGATCCCAGCATGAAAAGGACCTTGTATGATGGTTGCCTCTGTACCGATCAACGCAACGCCTAAATTCCCTTATTGGCAAAAAGTCCATTAGCTGTGAAAGTACCGTCCGCCCAGTATTCATGGCCAACTCCCGCAAAATTTTCCGGGAGTATAGCCCAAAAATGAAATTTCAAATCGATTCCACTTAAAAATCCTTGTTTCATAAATTATTTAAGATAGTTACCATGTGTTGCGCAAAATTTAACCGGACAGCAATGATGACAAGTCTTGAAAGCCGCCTCTCATCCCCTCCCCCATCCCTGTCAATGTCATTCTGATATAATAATCGTATAAAGATCGTGTAATAATCGTGTCATTCTCGTATTTCGCCCAAAAACCCGTGTTATAGTCCGGGTATCATTTTAACGGGCGGCGGACGCGCCGACCCCACCCCCTGAAACCGGCCAGTGCAGTGGCTGCACCTACTGCCCTGGCCGGTTTTTTTTGAGCTTTAATTTCCGTGCCGGAAATTAAAGAAAACGCCCCGCGGGCGGGGCTTCTTAGGGGAATAAAAAAATGGCTTATACAGAAGCCGACCTCGAAAGCGTCAAGGCCGCAAAAATGGCACTGGCCACAGGGGAACGGATCGCGCGGGTAACCCTGGGCGACAAGACCATCGAGTACAGTCCTACACAGCTAAAAGACCTGGGGACCCTGGAGGCCGAAATCAAGGCCAACCTCGAAACGCTGTCCGGCAAAAGCCGGGTTTATGTGACACAGACAAGCAAGGGGCTCTGATGCGGGCGGGATACCTCAAAATCGTAGATCACAACGGCCAACCCATCCGGGCGCATGCCTCTTACGAGGCGGCCCAGTTCGGAAGACGCCTCAGCACCTGGGGCACGTCCTCGGCCGGGCCCGACACCTCCCTTTTCGGCTCCCTCTCGACTCTCCGCTCCCGCTCCCGGGAGCTGGTCCGGAACGACCCTCTCGCCGGCGGCGGCATGGACACCCTGGTGGCCAACCTCATCGGCACGGGCATCACCCCTCGGTGGCTGCTCGATGACGCGGTCCTCAAAAAATTGATCCAGGAGCTCTGGGCCGACTGGGTGAGCGAGGCCGACGCCGACGGCGTGTGCGACTTCTACGGGCTCCAGGCCCTGGCCGCCCGCGCCATCATCGAGGCCGGGGAGGTCCTCATCCGCTTCAGACCCAGGCGGCCCGAAACCGGCTTGAGCGTTCCCCTTCAGCTCCAGCTCATCGAGGCGGACCACCTGGACGCCACTTACAACACCATGGCCCCCAACGGCAACGAGATCCGAATGGGCATCGAGTTCGACAAGCAGGGCAAACGCCAGGCCTATTGGCTCTTCAAGGAGCACCCGGGCGAAGCCTTCCTCACCTGGGGAAACACGGCCGAGCGCGTGCGCGTCCCCGCCCGCGAGATCCTTCACTGCTACAGGCCTCTCAGGCCCGGCCAGAAACGCGGGGCCCCGTGGCTCGCCTCCGTGATCATCGCCCAGCACGAGATCAACGAGTTCGACGACGCCGAGATCGTCCGGAAGAAGGGAGCCGCCATGTTCGGCGGCTTCATCACGGAATCCGAAACCGAGCGCACGGATTTTCCGCCCATCGGAAGGCCCAGGGGTCCTGACGCGGAAGGCCGCGAGATCATCGCCCTTGAGCCGGGCACCTTCCCGGTCCTGCCCCCCGGAATGGACGTTCAGTTCTCCACCCCCGCGGACGTGGGCGGCGGATACGAGGCCTTCACGAAACGCCAGGACAGGAGAGTTGCCCGGGGCTTCGGCTGCATGACCTACGAGAAATACACGGGGGACCTGACGGACGTCAACTACTCCTCGATCCGGGCCGGGAACCTGGAGTTTCAGCGGGTCTGCAAGATGATCATCGGAAACGTGATCGTGTTCCAGCTCTGCCGGCCCATCCTCGGGCGCTGGATGGACCAGGCGATCCTTTCCCGGGCCCTTTCCATCCCGGATTACATGGAAAACCGGCGCAAGTACTTCCGCGTGAAATGGGACATCGACGGCTGGGAGTGGGTGGATCCGGAAAAGGACGTCAAGGCCGAAAGGGATGCGGTCCGCAGCGGCTTCAAGTCCCGGTCCCAAGTGGTGGGCGAGCGGGGCCACGACAGCGAGGCCGTGGATTCCGAAATCGCGGGCGACAACAAGAGAGCGGACGATTTGGGCAACATCTACGCCGGCAGCCACAAGATCGACTACTCTCCCCACGCCCCCCTTTCCGCCGGGGACGTTGAAAAAGTGCGGACGGTCGCCAATGGACTGGCGTCTGACCTCGTTGAAACGATTTATTACACGGGCGGAAGGCTGGGCGAAATAGCACGATACCGCAATCACACGGGAACCCACCCGCTCACATGGGACAACGTCAATTTTGAATCCCGGGGAGTTCGGCTTTATGCGCGAAAGAGAGGGGAAAAGGGCCTCAAGGTTGACTACATGTACATGGGAGGCAGGCTGCTTCGGATTCTTCAAAGGCAATGGAGAAAGAGGAATTCATCCAGCCCTTATGTATTCGAATCAATAAGTTCCAAAGCACTGAATTCCAATCGCGAGTTAACCCTATGTTTCCACTCTTATTGGGCACGAACTTTCTTCCTCTTGTTTTTGGAGGACATATGCAGCGATCCGCGCTCTAAAGAAATTTGTCTGGCAAGGTAAATCTTTGCCAGGCTCTGGTAAGGCACATCTTTTTTATTTGCGAGGATTTTTAGTTCCGCCAGCATGTCCTCCGGGAGTCGGATCGAGATCGACTTTACCGACGGCTTTAGTTTGGGGAAAGAAGCCTTCTTGACACCTTTAATATCAAAATAATCAAGGGGAGAATGAGTTGCCCAGAACTCTCTCTCCTGATCTTCATTCTTAAAGTCCGGAATAATTTTATCTTTTTTCATCGAAAAATTTCCTCTCTCTTTTATTCATATCTCTGGCAGAGATTACTCTAATCAAGTTATCCCGCTCGGTAAATATGACGACAAGCAAACGATCTGCATCTGTTTTACCAAAAGCAGCCCACCGTTTTTCAAAGGCAGAATGCGTTGGATCATCAAGGACAAAAAGAGGACGGTTAAAAAACGCCTGTTCGCATTCCCAGTTTTCGACATGATGCGTGATGAGGTTCTTATCTATATTCCCTTCATCCCACTGAAAGCCTGAAAATTGTCCGAATATCTTTTCCATTGATTTAAAGTGTATATGACAACAATATACAAGTCAAGGGGTTTTAAAGGGAGGGATGAATGGAAATTCTCTATGTCCAAAGAACATCGACTTCGAATTGTATCTGATTCTTTTCAGGATGAAAAACGTCAAAATGACCTGGTGTTCGATGCTCCCTTAATCTTCGGGTATGATGAGTTCGTTTCCGGTGGAAATTTCGAGGCGTGAATCAGGTAAAGTGAGAGGGGTGCACAAAACCAAAAAAAAGGGTTCATGAGCGCACTCATGAACCCTGACTTACCAAAATGGCGGAGAGAGAGGGATTCGAACCCTCGTAGGAGTTTTACGCCCCTAACTCGCTTAGCAGGCGAGCGCCTTCAGCCAGCTCGGCCATCTCTCCGCGAATCTTTAAATCAACTATAATTTACTTTTAACCAGTAGATCAATTCTCCGGTATGTTTATAACATTATGGCAGAATTTGCAATGGCATTTTCGAAGCGGATGAACATCTCACCGTCCTTCGACAAAAACCATTTTTCAAAAATAAAAATTTTTCGAAAGAAAACTTATTGGCGGAGGGAGTAGGATTCGAACCCACGGACCATTTCTGGTCAACGGTTTTCAAGACCGCCGCCTTCAACCACTCGGCCATCCCTCCGGAGCCATATAAACAGCGATATGCCCTCAAGCCAGAGGGCATCAGAGAACCGCCAGTCGGTTCCTCTAAAAATGTACTATTACCACCTCTTTGCCTGAGAGTCAAAAATTTTAAAACCGTACGGTTGCATATAAAAAGCTACCACAAAAAGACAAATATCTCGCGCAGAGGCGCAGCCTCCGGCCCATAGGCCTACGCCTCGGTGGGAGACGCAGAGATTGGCGAAAAAGACAGTTTTCGTTCGAGCGCTACATGTTCTCCCGCATCTTCCGGATCGTCCCGGCGTAATCCTCGCTCCCGAAAATCGCCGAACCCGCCACAAAGACATCCGCCCCGGCCAGGGAAACGATGTTGATGGTATCGGGACCGACCCCGCCATCCACCTCCAGTTCCACCTTGAGGCCCTTTTTATCGATCATCTCCCTGACCCGCTCGATCTTGGGCATCACACTATGGATGAAGGCCTGACCCCCGAAACCCGGGTTCACGGTCATCAGGAGAACCATGTCCAGATCTTCCAGGACATACTCCAACCAATCGGGCGGCGTGGCCGGATTCAGGGAAACGGCCGGTTCCGCACCCAGCTTCCTGATGAGCTGGACAGATCGGTGTAAATGGTTGACGGCCTCGCAGTGGATCGTAATCTTGTCGGCACCCGCCTTGACGAAGTCCTCCACATACTGATCCGGATTGGAGATCATCAGGTGCACATCGAGAGGCAGTTCGGTCGCCCGGCGGGCCGCCTCGACGATCAACGGGCCGATGGTGATATTGGGCACGAAGTGCCCGTCCATCACGTCGATGTGGATATAATCTGCACCGGCCTTTTCCACGGCCCTGATCTCTTCCCCGAGCCTTGTGAAATCCGCCGACAGAATCGAAGGGGCTATTTTTCCCATGATTTATCTTCTCCCTTCAGGGTTTATTCGAAATAGGTTTCGTGGAAACCTTTGACTGCATCTCAGGACCTGGGAATCTCTTTCCCGAACCGCAAAGGCGCAAGGGATGCAAAGGGTTTATCGAATCGGAGTGCTCGGTATAGATTTCCACAAATACGCCAACAAATACTGCAAGACGTGGACACTTAATGGTATCGATGTATACCTGTAATCGGCTCACCACAGAGGCACAGGGTACACAGAGGTGAATTCATTTTTTCATTTCCGTTGAGAGGACGGAAATGAAAAACGACCAGGCACTGCGTGCCGTCACGACCAGTGGCGGAGCTGCTCAGGGGCAAGGGAAAAGAGCCTTTTCTCCGTGTTCTCGGTGTCTCTAGTCACGCTACTGCGTGACCCCGCAAGGGGCGGGACAGGCGCGCGGTGAAAATCGCCTATGGAATATGTTAGCGTATTTATAAACTAAGATACTTAGGCTACCGCCTCGTGTTCATCTCCCTTTAACGAAAAGAGCCGCAAAAAACCCATCCATGTGATGGATATGAGGATAGGTCCTGAAACAGCCCTGCTCATCCATCAGATCCCGGGCCCATTCCGGGCCGTGCGACCTCAGGTCTGAAAGTTTGATATCCGGGTTGTTCGAGAGAAAGGCGTGAACGACGCCTTCATTTTCCTCCCTTGAGAGGGTGCATGTCACATACAGCATATGCCCCCCCCGGGTCAAGAGGTTCGACGCCTGATCCAGGATTTTTTTCTGGATCAGGCCGAGCCGCACGAGGTCCCCGGCCTCTCTGTTCCACTTGCCGTCCGGATGTCTGGAGAGCACGCCCAGCCCCGAGCAGGGAGCATCCACCAGGATCTTTTCGAACCGTTCTCTAAATAGGGAGCTGAGGTGATCCGCTGCATTGGCCGCTACGGGGCATGTTCGGCGAATGCCGAGCCTGCGGTCATTCTTCCTGAGGCCGGCCAACCTTTCATGACTGATATCCAGGGCTATGACGGGAACCCCTGCGCCCATCAGTTGAGACAGATGGCTTGTCTTGCCCCCACGACCCGCACACACATCCAGGACCCGGTCCCCCGGCCGGGGTCCCAGCAAATGGGATACGATCTGGGCCGCCTGGTCCTGGACCTGGAACCGGCCTTCCCTGAATCCGGCAAGATCCGACACCTTCCCCCGAAAATCCCTGAGGAGAATGCCTTCCGGTGAATAGGGGGTCGGTTCGCACGCGATCCCCTCTTCCCTGAAAATTTCCATGAGTTTCTCACGGCCGGTTTTGAGGGTATTGGTCCTGAGGGTAAGAATAGGCGGCCGATTCTCTGAAGCGAGGAGGTCCTCCGTAAATGCCGGTCCCCATTGATCGATCCAGTATTGAACCAGCCACCGGGGAAAGCTGTAAAAGACCGACAGGTACAGGACCGGGTCCTCCTCCGGGTCCGGGAAGACGATCTTCTCCTTTTGTCTGCAGATATTTCTGAGGATACCGTTGACAAAGGAGGCCACATGACGAATCTTACCCGCCCTGGTCTGTTTCACGGCCTCATTGACGGCCGCGGAATCAGGAACCCGGTCCAGGAAAAAGATCTGGAACAGGGCGAGACGAAGGATATTCAGGACGTTAGGGTTGATCTTCTTGAAGGGAAAATCGGCGGTCTGTTCGATGGTCCAGTCGAGGCGGAGCCGCCATCTCAATACACCAAGCACAAGATGGCTGATAAAGGCCCTGTCCCTCGCCGTAAGATGGGATTCACGCAGGAAAATGCTGTCCAGGGAGAGCACCCCGGCGGCCGGGTTACGAGACAGCCTGTTTAATATTTTCAGCGCCAGGCGCCTCGGCTTGTCCACTGTCATGTCTCAGGAAGGCTTTCATACCCATTTCTACTTTTTCTGTGTCTACATCCGTATCAAAACAAGGACCGTTGGGCCGTCGATTCAGGATACCGTATGTGGGTATAGGATAGGTGTCTTGAATGCCGCTGGTCAAATCCCTTTCGCAGGCCACTGCAATGATGACATCCGGCCTCGTATCCTTTACGATTTTTCTTGCCAGGGTACCGCCTGTTGCAACCGCCATATCCACATGATATTTCTCGGAAAGCGCCACGAGATCTTTGATCTTGCACCTGCCACAAGCCTTGCAGTTCTCCATGTTCCCCACGTTTCCAGTAACCCTCACACTGCATTCATGGAATTGCAGACATTGAGGAAGCAGAACGAGCATTCTTTCCGGGGGAACGAGCTTGGCCTCGGCCATGACAAGATCATTGTTCACCGCCACAAAGGCCCTCCGGACCCTGGTCTTTCCGATGCCCACAAATTTTCCTACGAGGACCAGCAAGGGAAAAAGAAAACGAATCACGACACCCCGAATCTTGCGATTAAAAAAGAGGTTCTTACCGTGGAGAACGGTAAAGACCAGTGTGAGCGCCCCGCCGATAAGGTAGAGGACGGCACCGCCTAAAACGACAGCCATGATGATGGGGAGGTTTTCGTGGATGTTCGAAAAACCGATATAGGGGACAAACCAAAGCACCAGGGCCCCTGTCACGAGGACCACGCAGGTGAGGAGAAGCAGCAGGATAAAAGTCCGTTTTTCCGGCTGCAAATCCTTGATCTGAATTTTCAGAGGGTCTTCGTCCATAAAATCACGCATCACCGCAACGCGGTCACTCCCCCAGGATGGTGCCTTCGGGCAACGAAAACCCCCGAAGAAAATCACATGTAGGAATTTTTCTTTTCCCCGGAAACTGAATCTCTCTGATTTCCAGGGTGCCCTGTCCCGTTTCAACGATGAGGCCTCCGTCCTTTGGCCGTATCACACGCCCCGGGACCCCATCTGTCGACCCCCCTTCCAACACATGGGAAGAAAAGAGTTTCACGTTCTTTCCTTCCAAAAGGCTGTAAGCCCCGGGTCTTGGATCCAAACCCCGTATCAGGGCCGACACCCTTTCAGCCGACAGGCTCCAATCGATGAGGCCCATCTGCTTTTCGATCTTTGCCGCATAGGTGGCCCGGGCGTCATCCTGGGGTATTTCGACGACGGGATTTGCCACCATGCGCCCAAGGGACTCTATGATCAGGTCACCGGATATAAGGGCCAGCCTGTCGTGAAGTTGTCCGGCCGTCTCGTCCGGAAGCACGGGCACCTCTTTCCGGAAAAGGATCGGACCGGTGTCCATGCCTTCATCCATTCGCATGACGGTCAGTCCCGCCATGGTGTCGCCATTGAGGATCGTCCTCTGAATCGGGGCCGCGCCGCGATAGTCCGGAAGAAGCGAGCCGTGAATATTGATGACCCCCCAACCGGGGATATCCAGAAAAATTTTTTTGAGAATCTGTCCGAAGGCCACGACGATGATCAGATCCGGGGCTTTCTCGCGTATGATGTCACAAAACGATTCCTCCGAGGCCCTCTCCGGCTGCAGGACTTCGATGCCGTGCTCCAGTGCAAGGACCTTGACCGGCGGCGGCGTCAATTTTTTTCCCCGACCCTTCGGCCTGTCGGGCTGCGTGACCACCGCCGTCACAAGGTGTCCATGGTCAATCAGGGCCTTCAGAGCGGGCAAAGCGAAATCAGGTGTCCCCATGAATACGATCTTCGGTCTGGAAGGGATAGATGGTCTTTCCATATCAGCTATGGGTGTTCGTCGTCTCTTGTGATTTTTTCAGTTTCTTTTTCAGTCGTTTCTTGTAAAGCGCTCGTTTGAGGCTACTCACGTGATCGATAAAAAGCGTGCCGTGGAGGTGATCGATCTCGTGCTGAAGGCATACGGCCAGGAGACCGTCGGCCTCGATGTCCACGGGGTTCCCCTCCCCGTCCACGCCCTTGACCTTGACCTGTGCGTTGCGGTCCACATTCGCAGAGAAGTCGACAACACTGAGACAGGCCTCTTCAAAGGTAATGGAGCCTTCGGCCTGGACAATTTCAGGATTGATCAGCACGGAAAGGTTTCTTCCATCCTCCTTAGGGGAGACATCATAAATGATGACTTGTTTGGGCACCCCGACCTGGTTTGCAGCCAAACCGATACCCGGCGCGACATACATGGTCTCTGCCATGCAGTCAATGAGATTTTGGATTTCCTCATCAATATTCTCAACCCGTTCGGCCTTCTCTCTCAAAACACGTTCGGGGTAGGTGTAAATTTTCATTATTTCAGACATGGCCCTGTATCTTATACCTTACCTTTCAGATTTCGACCCATTGAAGATGCTTTTTAACGGGAGACAAGAATGCAACTCACTAGAAATATATGATCCAATACTATATCCTGTCCAGAAAGAAATCAAGGCGGCCGACGAACAAACCTAAATCCACCGCCAAATTTGCATATGATGTTTTAAATCAGGATAGTTAGGGGCATTCCTGATCACCAGCAAGGTATCAGATGTAAGGCGCCGAGGAGTGACGACTGAGTCGTATGAGCTATACGTCGCAAGGAGGAACGAACGAAGGCAACGCAGCAGATGATGCCTTGATGGTGATCAGGGCAAAAGCCCCTTGACTTTTCCCACCCACATCCCTAACGTTGCATAAGCTCGGCGGGCCAATGATGCGTAAATATTGGAACGCATTTTCAAGTTAAAAAAATATTTACCGCCCAGCCTGTCCCGCTTTGCGTTCTTCGCGCCTTTGCGGTTCAACAAACCCGTTAAAAACAGAATGTCTTTTCGGACTTTTGAACGTTACCAATTTTTTCAATAACCCTGATCAAGAGGCATAATGGAAGCACTGGTTAATTTTCTTTTCGAAGTGGGAATGCTTAAAAAAACCCCCCGAACGGGATACCAGTTTCTCGGTTCAGGGCAGGAATCGGTGGCGGAACACTCTTTCCGGACGACGATTATCGGCTATATTCTGTCCCTCCGGGAATCCGGTGCGGACCCCATGAAAACGACCCTCATGTGTCTCTTCCACGACCTGCACGAGGCAAGAACCGGGGATCACAATTACGTCAACAAGCGCTATGTCACCATCGATGAGGAAAGCGCCGTTCGAGATCTGGCACAACGACTTTCATTCGGGGACTCGATCATTGCGCTGACCGAAGAGTTCAATGCATCCCGGAGCCGGGAAGCCCGCATTGCCCGGGATGCGGATCAGATCGATTTGATTCTCGAACTCAAGGGACAACTCGATCTTGGGAATAAGTATGCAAAAGAATGGCTGTCCTATGCCGTGAAGAGGTTGCAGACGGAAAGCGCCAGAGAGCTGGCCCGCAACATCCTGGATACGGACAGTACCGAGTGGTGGTTTGACAAAGACACCGATTGGGTAAACGGCCCCTCAAATGATCAAAAGGATAAGGAATAAATTTTCCCCTCTTCAGACCGGCACGATCATGAAAATTTGCCTGATCGTGTCCTTTTTCTTTCACGGTGTGTTTGTTCTGGCCTTCCAAGAAGCCTTTCCCTGGGCCTTCGCAGAGGAAGACCTTCGAACTTATACGGTTGAGTTTATCCGTCCTCCGGTGGAGGATCTCGAAAAAGATGATCTATCGGACGGCGAAATGGGGAAGGCCGAGGAAAAGGACACGCCCGAGGCCGCAGAGACTCAGGATACCATCTCGCTCGACACCCTGGATAAAAGGTACGTCTCCTATACCCGGATCATCAAAGACAGCATCATGCGACAATGGCAATATCCCCCTGATGCCAGAGAAAACCTGATTGAAGGAAAGCTCCTCATCCTTTTCAGTCTCGGCAAAAACGGAAATTTGCAGGGGGTCCGCATCCTCACGAGTTCCGGCTACGCCATTCTTGACGATGAGGCTGCGCGGGCCATACGGGCCGCAAATCCTTTTCCTTCATTCCCGGAGCACATCACCGTCACACGCCTGAACATCAAGGCCAATATCGATTACCGCATTGCCTCCCGCCGCTGAACCTTTTTAAGTTGAAAAGAGCATTTACCGCCCGCTTGTCCGCCTCCGGCGGGCTTCGCTCAAGGCGCCAAGATCGCCAAGATAGGTTTTTTTATCGAATCGGAACGAACGATTCGATAAAAACTTCCAGTCCTTCACGTCTGGTTCAACAAAACCGACGACATAATACGATATAGTATTCATGATTACATTTACTGAGGTCAAAGCTCAAATGAAGTTGCGAACTCTAATGCGAGGCGCTATGCCAAAGCCTATCGCCTCTGACCCCCGCAAAACGGAATCTTTGACCGGGTCCTAAGGACCAGGTTTTTCAAAGCAAAATAAAAATCCTGTCGATCCTGTTTATCCTGTCTGATTCTTCGTCTTTATATGGCCGTCTGAAACGGTAGAACCGGTGGGTTATTTGCTAATGAGTTCCGGAGACGGACCTAACCGGCCCCGCCTCCAGAACCGCTTGGAGTGGGGTGAGTCATGAGAATCACCCAGGGAGGATCAAATAAAATAGCCCTCTATTTCTTGAGGATGAGCGGTTTGGGCTCGTATTTTCCCGACTGAACCTGCTCCCAGAAGGCTTTCTCGTCCTTTTGCCATTCAGACCCGAAGGCCCTGTTAAAAAATCCCCCGAGCCGATTAAAGAGACTTTGCCACCCGGGCTTGTGCGCAAGGATAAGCACATCCTCGAGAAAGGGAATAATATCAGCCAGCTTTTCCTTCGGGATATAGGCCCTGGCTCCCATCTCGATGGAGCTTTTAAGGGCCTCCACACTCAGGGCGTGTGCTGTTAGCATAACCGCCGGGAAACCCAGGTGCACTGAGGCGCTGAGGAGATCAAACCCCCTGACACCCATAATATCCAGGATTACGAGATCATAACTCCAGGACCTGATGAGGTGATAGGCCGACTGATAATCCTTTGCCGTGTCAATGGTGAGGCCTTCAAATTCCTCCAACTGCTCTTCCAGGATTTCGAGGATATCCGGCTCGTCATCCACGGCCAAAATACGTTTATTGTTCAGTGGGCTCTCCCCCATGATGTGAACCCTCCTTTTCGGGCTTTGTTTTTCTGATTTTTTGACAGGATAAACGGAATCGACAGGATAATTTGCATCTCTAAGTCTTCATCTTTTCCTTTTCAAGACGCCGGCGTTCCTCATCCCGAATTTCCCGTCTCAGGAGCTTTCCGACCTTTGACTTGGGCAGCATATCCCGGAACTCGATGTAGCCCGGCACCTTATAGGAGGCCAGCCGGTCCCGGCACCAACGACTCAGCTCCGCACCGCCCACACCCCTGGCGTCATCCTTGAGAACCACAATGGCCTTGATTCGCTCACCCACCTTTGGGTCGGGAATCCCGACAACACAGGCCCCGATCACCGTAGGATGATCCTGAAGCACAGTCTCCACTTCTGAGGCGGAGACGCGATAGGCCTTGTGCTTGATAATATCCGCGGATCGCTCCACATAGACGAGTTCACCGTCCTCGTCCTGCTTCACGAAATCACCCATCCGGTAATAAATTTTGCCGTAGAGTTCTACGTAGGATTGACTGGTCTCTTCGGGCTTGTTCCAATAGGTCTTCAGGGTGTAGGGGGAGGTCACCAGCAACTCACCGCTTTCCCCCTGGGGGACTTTCTCCAGGCTCTCCGGATCGACCACAATGCATTCCCTGCTTTTCAAGGGAAGGCCGATGGTGCTCGATTTGGGTTCCTTCTCGATACGGCTGTAGGTCACATGGCCTGCCTCCGTGGACCCGTAAACCTGATAGATGGGAAAACCCGTGTGCTCCCGCCAGCGCTTGAACACCTCCAGGGGCAGCATGTCCCCGCCGCAATAACAGTATTCCAATGAACTCAGATCGTACTGATCAAGGCGATCGTTTTCGAGCATCATCCGGTAAAGTGCCGGAACACCCAAGAGCCAGCGCACACCATAACGTTGAACGCTCTCCAGGATGGCATCCACCTGGGGCACGGGCATGAGCAGGGTGGTGTTCCCCTTATTCAACCCGAGGGCCATGAAGAGACCCAGGGCCATAATATGGAAAAGGGGATTCACGGCGATATAGACATCTTCCCCCTCTTTCAGGTGGGCCCCCGCTACGTCCTCTGTCACGTCATTGACATAGGAGGTCATGCCCATATGATTGCCCGGCACCCCTTTGGGAAATCCCGTGGTCCCGCCGGTATAGAGGATATAGGAAAGATCCTTGTAAGGATCCAACTCGACCTTTTCTCTGAAAGGAGGATGCTTCAGGAGGGATGAGAAGGAATACACACGGTCGTCCCTGTCCACCTTTCCATTAGGAATCTTGTCAAAAAGCATGCCCATATATCTTTTCCAGAAAGGCAGGATGTCCACAAGATTGATCACAATGGCCCGTTTCAATCCGGTGGTAGCGAAAACCTCCTTGACGTAACAAAAATTGGTATCCAGACAAATGGCGGTCTCAACGCCCGCATCTTTGATCATATATTCAATCTCGAAGGACGTGTAGATGGGGGAGACAGGCACAAGGACGGCGCCCAGCTTCTGAATGCCCAGGAAGGCGATCACCCATTGGGCACAATTGGAAACATAGATCATGACGCGATCGCCTTTTTTCACCCCCATATCCGCCAGGGCCCCTGCAAAACGCTCGCTCATATTTCGGAGCCGGGCAAAGGAGAATCGTTCCCCCAGGTACACCACCGCGGTCCTTTCCGGATAGCGCTCACACATCCGGTCAAACCGGGTAAATGTCAGTTCTTTTTCCAAATCGCCGATTTGTTCCTTCATCCCTCACCCTTCCTTCTTGATGATGCATAGCTTTAATCGGCTCACCACGGAGACACAGAGGTCACAGAGGTGAATTTGTTTTTTCATTTCCGTTGAAACAACGGAAATGAAAAAGGACCAGTCCCTGCGGGACATCAACACCAGCGGCGCAGCCGGTCAGGAATTTTTCACTTGCCCCCCTCTCAGGGGCAAGTGAAAAAAATCTTTTCTCAGTGTTCTCTGTGCCTCTAGTCACGCTGCGCCGTGACCCCGCAGGGTGGGACAGGCGCGCGGTGAAAATTAATAATAAAACACCCTGAACAAGGCACTTAGCATCCGGAACCCGTTCCTACACCCCGAAATAGGCCGATCTGACATCCGGATTGCTCAAAAGTTCATCCCGTGTGCCCTCCATCACGGCGGCCCCATTTTCCAGAATAAAGGCATAGTCCACAATAGGCAGAACCGGCCGGGCATACTGTTCCGTGATGATGATGGAAATACTCTTTTCCTTTCGGATTTCCCGGGTCGCCCGGATAAGAATGGCCTGCATCAGGGGACTGAGGCCCAGGAGGGGCTCGTCGAGAAGAAGGAGGTTAGGCTGGGCCATGAGTGCCCTGCCGATGGCCAGCATCTGCTGTTCTCCCCCACTCAGGAACCCACCGATCCGTTTTTTGAGCTTTGCCAGGGCGGGGAAAAGGGTGAAGACATAGTCGAGGGTGTCCCTGGCCTGGGAGGGGGAGGCAAGATAACCGCCGATACGGAGGTTTTCCAGAACGTTGCTTTCCGTAAAAATACGGCGCCTTTCAGGGCACAGGACCAGGCCTTTGCGTGCCCTCTGGCTCGGTTTGAGCCCCATGATATCCTGACCCATGTAGTTGATGCGGCCCAGCACGGTGATCCTCTCCCCGCCGGCCATTTCTTCTTTTTTTCGGATATCATCGATAATCCCCGAGAGTGTGTACATGAGCGTGGACTTTCCGGCGCTGTTGGCGCCGAAGACGCCTACGATCTGATTATCTTTGCAGACCACGGCCACGTTGTTCAGGGCCAGCATGTTTTCATAAAAGACCATCAGATCCGTTGCCTCAAGCATAGGTCATGACCTCCTCTACTTCTTCCGACCCGAAATAGGCTTCCTTGACGTTTTTGTCCGCCATCACTTCTTCAGGCGTTCCCTCCACAAGTTTTTCCCCGAAGTTCAGGACCATCACCCGATTCGCTACCCGGAAAAGTTCTCTCAACCGGTGTTCGATCATGATGAGGGTGATACCGTCCATCTGGAGGCGCTCGATGAGGGGCACCATGCTGGCGATCTCACTCATGCTGAGCCCCGAAAAGACCTCGTCACAGAGAATGATATCGGGTTTCAGGGCCAGGCAACGGGCTAGTTCCAGCCGCTTGAGGTATCCGGTCGGCAGGGAGGAGGCCATTTTATAGGGCACAGCGGAATCCCTTTCAAAACCGATCTCCTCCAGGATATCTATACCAACGGTATTGCGGTCTCCCAGCTTGCCCCCGCCTCGCCAGCCTCCGGTTCGCTTGGCCCTTGGGGAAAACAGGGGAATGACCAGATTTTTGTAAGCCGGAAGGCTGTAATAGGGGCGCATGATCTGAAAGGTCCGCGTGACACCCATGTCCGCAATCCTGTGGGCCGGTTTCCGGCTGATATCCTTGCCCCTGAAGCGGACCTTTCCGGAGGTCATTTTGACGAAGGCGGTAATGCAGTTGACCAGGGTTGTCTTGCCGGACCCATTGGGCCCGATGACCCCCAGGATGTCCCCTTCATACACATCGAAGCTGACACGGTTCAGGGCGAGAATACCGCCAAAGGTCTTGGTGACCTCTCTTGCTTCCAGAATCGGCTTTTGGCTCATACCTTGACCCACCTTTCAAACTGGTGATACTTGCGCTGGCCGTAGACCATGATGCCCTCGCTCCTGAAGACGATAAAGAACACCAGAATCAGGGCATAAAAAACGATACGCAGGGTCCCGAAGGCCCTGAGCAACTCGGAGATGGGCACCAGGATCAGGCACCCGAGGACCGGTCCCACCAGGGTACCCCCACCTCCGATGACCGTGGCCGCGATGGGAAGGATCGAAAAATCCAGGGCGAAGAGAGAGATCCCCGACCACATGTAAATATGGACCAGGCACGCACCGGCCATGCATCCCATGCCTGAGGCGATGAACACGCCCACGGCCTTGTAAAAGGTCAGGCTCATGCCTGATGCACGGACCGCCTGGTCGTTGTCTTTGACCGCCCGAAAGACCAACCCGAGATCCAGGTTTACCAGGCGCCTCGTAGCGAAAAGAAACACAAGGACCATCAGGATGACCGCATATTGTTCGATCCAATTATTGGAAAAAGGGTCGATCCCCATGATGCCGTCCGTACCTCCCAGGATGTCCAGGGCCTCGATGACCCGGGCCAGGAGCAGGGGATACATGAGCGTAACAATCGCGAAATACACCCCCCTCAAAGGAAGGCAGGGAAGCAAAAGTATGGTGCAGATCGCCGCACCGAGCACTGTGGCCAAAGGAATGGTCCAGAGGGGAGAAAAACCCAGGGATGTATTCAGAATCGCCGCGATGTACCCTCCGGTGCCGATGAAAAAGGCCCCCCCAAGAGACACCAGTCCCAGAAAATGGGCCAGAAAATCAAAACTCAGGGCAAGCAGGGCGTAGATGCAGACAATGGAAATCACCCGTTGCCAGTATGCGCCCGGCATGACCAGGGGCAGAAGTAACAACCCCACGATCAATACCGCTCTGGGGACTGTAAGATAGGACAGTTCCCGCCAGGACATCAGGGCGTAGATGCCGTCCGTACGGACTTTAATGCCCCGATCCAACCTTTCTTTTCGCCTAGCCTCAGTGTTCACTGATTTATACCCTTTCTTCGAGTTCCTTTTGTCGACCAAAAAGTCCCGACGGTCGGAAAATCAGGGTTAAAATAATGGCCAGAAGGGCCACGACCATCTGATAGTGGGAGCCGAGATAAACCACGGTAAGGATCTGGGCAAAGCCGATCAAAAAGGCGGCCAGGACGGCGCCCATCCAGCTTCCCAAGCCTCCCACGATGCAAACGGCTATGGCCAGGATCAGGACATTATACCCCGATTCCACGACGATATTGCCCAGGGGGAGCAACAAAATGGCTGCAAGCCCGGCCAGCATGGAACCGAAGGCCATGGCCACGACCGCCATGCGATCCGAATCGATCCCCAGCATCAGGGCCGCCCGTTCATCCTGGGCCATACCCCTGAGGGCCAGGCCTATACGGGTATAGTGGGTAAACAGCCACAGAAAAGCGACAACAGCAGCACCGATGACCACCACCAGCATTCGATGGTAATCTACGGGAATGTCTCCGACGGTGAAACTCCCGTCGATAAAGGCGGGCAAGGTGTAAGTCAATCCTTTGAAACCCCACCAGCGAAAGCCCTCCAGGATGGCCAGACCTATAGCATAGGATGCGATGATCTCCGATATGGCCATGCCCCGGACCCTGATGAGCACGAACTGGTAGATCAGCGCCCCGATAATTCCCGTGATGATCATCGCCAACACGATGCTCAACAGGTAGTTGACCCCCAGTACGTTCAGGAAGCTCCAGGTGACGAATCCGCTGACCACATAGAGTGCTCCGTGGGCGAAATTCGGCACACGGCTGATGCCGTAAACCAGGGCGAATCCCAGCGCTGTCAGGGCCAGGGCGATACTATTGATGATGCCGTAGATCAGGATCTCCATGAAAAAAACCTTCCCTCAATACCTTAATAAAATTATCACTTCATCCAGGGCGGCAACTGAATCTCCCCCATGGCAATGCTCTTGGGGAAAACCACGACCCTCTTCTTGTCCTGCCACTGCAGGATGGAGCCCACGGCCCCTTCATTCGGGTCAAAACTGGGAATGACCTGATGGTTCTTGGGATCAAATCGAATCCTGCCATAGACGCCCATCATGTCCGTTTTCTCGATGGCCGTGACGACCTTGTCGGAATCCAGAATTCCGGCGCTTTCAATGGCGGCCTTCAGGACATAGACGGCCATATAACTGCTGGAACTGCCCAAACCCTCGGGTTCGATACCCCATTTTTTATTATAGGCATCGTAGAATTTCATGGTCCAGGGTGAGGCATTGCTGGGGGCATTCCCGGCATTCACGACGTTGCAGAGGGTGTATTCACCTTTTCCTTCCGTGGCCTTCCAGAAACCCGGCTGTTCGGCGGCCGCGAGGGTTGAACCGAAGGGGAGTGCCGGGATCTTCATCTCATACCACTGTTTCAGCAGGATGGAACTTTCCGGCATATCCATCCAGATGTTGAGGATCTGGGCGCCGGCCTTCTTGGCCTTGAGGAGTCCCATGGAAAAATCCCCGGTTCCCGTGGGATAAATCTCCGTACCCAGGACCTCCCATCCTTTTTTGGCCGCCACCTTGCCGAGGACCTTTCCCCCGCCCCGGGCATGGGAGACGTCCTGAACCATGATAAAAACCTTGTTCAGGCCGTATTTTTGTTTGATTTCACCGAAACAGGCCATGATCTCCTTGACCAATTGCACGGCTTCTCCATGGATACGAAAGCCGTACTTGAACTTGTCATACTTCTTGGCCACCATGGCATGGAATTTGGGAGTCAAAAAGCCTGTCGTAAAAATAGCCACCTTCTTATATTTTGAAAGAAGACTCATGGACGCAAGGGCCGCCTCGGACCGGACAGGACCACCCACAAGAAAATCCGCTTTTTTCTCGAGAATCAACTTTTCAACGGCCATCAGGGCCTCGCTTACCGGCACCCCCGGTTCAAGGTCCCTTGTATCGATGACCTCCACCTTGAAGGGTCTTTTCTTCCCTCCCACGTTGACGCCACCTGCGGCGTTGATCTCGTCCACAGCCAGTTTGATTCCCCTTTCCGCATCCCATCCGTAAAGGAAGGCCGTCGACAGAGGACTCCCGATGATAATGGGTTCTTCAGCGCGGGCATTCCCTCCCAATAGCATGACCAGGCAGGCCACACCGATGAAGACCAAAACGACTAACCCTCTTTTTCTCATTTCTTTCCCTCCTTTGATCTCTTGCCATGGGGTTTGCTTGATAATTAAGATCATGACGACGCCGACATCCTGAAGCCTTGTTTCCGGATCGTCCGCTTCACCTGGGACAGGAGAATCTGCACCTAACTTTTCATAAAAAGCAAAGACCGTGCCGTCTTCAGGAGGCCGGTCGCATTTTTTTGACGACCCTATAAGCTTATGAATTTTTAAGACTTTTCAGAACAACCCATTTGAAGAACACGAAAAAAACGGCAGGCCTTATGAAAGATTCTTTCAGGAGGAGAAAACCTTTTTCATGCCGCGACTGCCTGTTCAAAAAGGAAAATTTCCGAAGGATGCTTTCAGCGATCAGCAAAAACAATACAAAACAACGCATTAGCTGACTGCTGACCGCTGATAGCGCGAATCCAAAAACGTTAGTTTATGGATGAGCACCGGTTAGGTCGGCGGGGCTATGCCGTACTTCCGGATTTTACTTCGCAATGTAGGCAGGGAGATTCCGAGGATCTGAGCCGCCCTCGTCCGGTTCCATCCCATCTGACTGAGGGTATTTTGGATATGTTCCTTTTCCATGCCGTTCAGGGAGAAGGCAGAAAGGCCGGATGCAGGAGGGGCACCGTTCAAGCTCAGGATTCTCTCGATTTCTTCCAGGAGAAGAACCTTTCCGCGCGCCCTCACAACAGCCTCCACCAGGACGTTTTCCAGGTCACGCACATTGCCCTTCCATTGATGGGTCATGAGCCGCTCTATCACACCACTTTGAAGTTTGTTGACTTCCGTTCCCAATTCCATATTGATCTTATGAAGGAAGTGATTGACGAGATCCGGGATGTCCGAAAGCCTTTCCCTGAGGGACGGCACCTGGACGGTTACGACCCTCAACCTGAAAAACAGGTCTTCCCTGAATTCGCCCTGACTGACGAGATCTGACAGATCCCGGTTTGTCGCTGCAACAATCCGGCATCTGGACAGGAGAGGTTGCTGTCCCCCGACCCTTATGTATTCGCGTCGCTGGATAAATCCCAGGAATTTCCCCTGAAGACCTGGAGGCAGTTCTCCGATCTCGTCCAAAAACAGTGTACCCGATCCCGCCTGTTCGATTTTGCCTGTCTTCCGCCGGGTGGCGCCCGTAAAAGCGCCTGCCTCGTGCCCGAAAAGTTCACTTTCGATCAACGTCTCTACAACCGCCGCGCAATCCAGGGTGACAAAGGGCTCGTCACAGAACACGCTGTTCCAATGAATCACTCTGGCGATGAGTTCCTTGCCCGTCCCCGTCTCCCCTTGAATCAATACCGTGGCCCTGTTCTGACAAAGGAGCCCGATCATTTTGAAGATGTCCCGCATCTTTTCGCTTTTGCCGATGATCTCATCCCGGTTCAGGGGCCTCTTCACTTTTTTCAGAACCGGGGTCTCCCGATCGATTTCCAGGATATGCAGGGCCCGGTTGATGGACTTTTCCACCTCATCCACATCCAGGGGCTTGTGGATATAGTCGTAGGCCCCTCTTTTCATGGCCTGGATGGTGGTTTCCATGTCATGAAAGGCGGTCATCATAATGACCTTTGCGGTGCACCCTTTGCTTTGAAGGCGGCTGAGCATATCCAATCCGTTCAGGTCCGGGAGTCGGATATCCAAGACCAGGATATCAGGATCTTTTTGATCAAAAAGATCGATGCCCTCCTGCCCGGTGGCAGCCTTGGAAACGCAATGTCCCTTTTCCACCAGAAACATCTCAAGTGACTCTAGAATGGAATGCTCATCATCGACGATAAGGATATTGGCCATGCGTTACTCCTACGGGCAGTAAAACGTGAAACGAGGCACCGCACGGGCGCCGGTTTTCACATTCGACCCCCCCGCCGTGGGCTTCGAGGATTCGCTTGACATTGCTCAACCCCAGGCCGGTCCCTTTACTCTTGGTTGTAAAAAAGGGTTTAAAGATGTCCCCTGTATGCTCTTCCGGAACACCGGACCCCTCATCCTCGATGAAAATCTCGACCTGATGGCGCGTCCATCCATTGGGGCGGTAAAGACTCCTGACAAGAATCTGTCCGCCGCTGGGGGAAGCCTCTATGGCATTGAGGAGGAGATTGATGACGGCCTGCTCCAGCTTTTCACCGTCCCCCTGAATTTCCGGGATACCCAGTGCATAGGAAGTTATTTTCGTGAGGCCCTTTTCGGTCATCTTCATCTCGAGGAGTTCCAGGCAAGAGCTAAGAATCGTGTTGACGCGACAGCGATCGATTTCAATCTGAAGAGGTTTCGCGAAGTCCAGAAGTTCCGTGAGAATGCGTTCCAGTCGAATGACCTCTCTTGTCGAAATATCGATACGCCTTTGATCGTTGCCCTGGAGTTGTGCGTTTCTATTGATGATCTGAAGATTCAGTTTTACGGCGGAAAGGGGATTGCGTATCTCGTGAGAGAGGGAAGTGGTGATTTGACCGATATAGGCCAGTTTCTCAGCCTCCCTTACACGTTGTTCCATTTCGACGCGCTTACTGATGTCCCGGCAAATTCCGATATTGGAAACCTTGTTTTCATAGCGCGTGACCTTGGCTGTAATTTCCGTTGGGATACTTCGGCCGTCCCTGTTCAGTCTGAGATATTCGAAGGTACCGGCTGCAGATTGCTCAAGGAGGCTTTGTTGATAGATCTCGATGACTTTGCTACGGCTTTTCGGATCTATAAAATCATAGTACTTTCGGTTGAGGACTTCATTGGAGGTGTACCCGTGCATCTGGCAATAAGCCTGATTGGCGAATACGATGACTTCGTCCTGAATCACGAAATACCCGTCGTTGATTTCCTCCACCAGTGTCTTATATTTCAGCTCAGATTCTCTCAACTGGGCCGTCCGGGCCCTGACCTCCTCCTCCAGGCGACGGTTGTGTTCGAGGATTCTTTTCTCGTGCATGTCCTGAAAATGGTCGCTGAAACGGTGAATCGTATAGGCCAGACACTGATTGATTTTGGCGACGTTTTCACAAAATTCACCAGTGGTCGCTTCCTCGGCCAGCAGGGGAATGACAATGCTCCGGTAAAGCTCGAAGGCCTTCTGAACATCTGAGAGCAAAAACCCGGCTTCGAGTCGCATCCGGGTGATCTTGCCGATGAACCGATCGATATATTGATAATCTTCATGGATCAACACATGATGATTGGCCTCAAGCGCCTCGGAAACCGTTCCCAGCAGCTCCCGGAGAGCTCTACGGGCATACTGAGCCCCCACTTCCCGGTGAAGCCTTTCAGCCCATAGATGGAGAATTTTTTTGTGATTACGGTGGTTGAACTCGGCAAGGCTGAAACCCATGTGACCCCCGACATGAGTTCAAAGGTGTATTGCTTTGTATTTATTGTCCCGGAAAAGATCAACTTGACACAGGCAAAGGACCCTGGCGCATCGTAGATCCCCACCCTATTGAGCCGGCAGATGACCGGGCTTTCCATGCTAAAACAAACCTGCATATATCTGACGGACAAAACGGAACAGGGTGCTCCGCTCGTCCGATTTTCACACCCTGGGATCAGTCTTTGAGCGATTGAAGGGCTATAATGATACGAGGATGAACGGCAAGCGTCAAGTGCTATGCCGAAAATGCTGCCGACATCCCCGTTTCACAAGCTCTGTCGGCCCACCTGATCAGGCATTCTCCTAAATTTTTTGAATTTTGACATGATATGCGAATCAGGCGGTGGATTTAGGACCACTTCACACCTTGACTTCCTGGTAAGGGTGATTAATATTAAGTTTTATTTTCTTTAAATATGTGAAAAAGAGGGCACGATAGAACCATGTCTGGAAAGGACTATTATAAAATTCTGGGAATCACCAGATCGGCCTCGAAGGAAGAAATCAAAAAAGCCTATCGAAAGCTTGCCTTGAAATACCACCCCGACAGAAACAAAGGCGACAAGGGCGCAGAGGCCAAATTCAAAGAGATGAGTGAGGCCTACGCGGTCTTGAGCGACCCTGAAAAGAAAAAGCAGTATGACATGTTCGGCGCCGAGGGTTTTCAAAGACGCTATTCTCAAGAAGACATTTTTCATGATGTTGATTTCGGAAGCCTTTTCAGAGAATTCGGTTTCGGCGGGGGAGGTCGCGGACAGAACATCTTCGGTAATATTTTCGGTGGGGCCGGCGGGCAAACACGTTTTCGAAGCGGGCCCTCTTTCGGCTCCGGATTCGGAGGCTTTGAGGATCGACCGCAACCCGCAAAAGGCCAGGACTTGATTTATGAATTGACGATAAACCTTGAAGAGGCCGCCACGACTACCCATAAGGACATTTCCTATCAACCTGGAGCCCCACATGAAAAACTTTCCGTAAAGATACCGGCCGGAATTTCCACCGGCAAGAAACTGAGGTTGAGAGGGAAAGGCAGACCCGGGGTGCACGGCGGACCCAACGGGGATATCTATATTCAAGTAAAGGTCCTTGAACACCCTGAATTCAAGCGAGAGGGAGACGACCTTATCATCACAAAGGAAATCAAATTCTCTGAAGCCCTGTCGGGCACGGAGATCGACGTGACCACCATCGATAACAAAACCCTTCGGTTGAAAGTCCCACCCGGGACGCCTGGTACGACCAGGTTTAGGATGAAAGGCTACGGCATGCCCCACATGAACGGCGGCGGCCGGGGGGATGCTTATATGGAGATATCCATAGCCGTCCCCAAGAAACTCAACAAAAAACAAAAGGCCCTGATCAAACAAATGGCGGAAGCAGGATTATAGATGAAAGCCTTATCCGTCTTTTCAGGCGGCCTGGACAGCATGTTGGCCGCTGAGATTATACGGGCCCAGGGCATTGAGGTCCTGGCCCTTTTTTTTGAAACGCCCTTTTTTTCCTCGGGCAAGGCGAGGGAGTCGGCCGCGACCATCGACCTGCCCCTGAAGGTGATCGATATCACTAAGCGTCATCTTGAGGTGGTCAAGACCCCACGGCACGGTCATGGGGGTAACATGAATCCCTGCATCGATTGCCATGCCCTGATGATCCGATGCGCGGGCGAACTTCTTGAAAAAGAGGAGGCACAATTTATCATTACGGGAGAGGTATTGGGTCAAAGACCCATGTCCCAAACCCGGGGGTCTCTGGTCGTGGTCGCCAGGGACAGCGGTTTTGACGGACTCCTTCTTCGGCCTCTTTCCGCGAAGTGTCTCCCTGTCACGATCCCCGAAGAAAAGGGATGGGTGGACAGGGGCCGTCTTCTGGACTGGTCGGGGCGATCCCGAAAGCCGCAAATAGCCCATGCAGAACAATTGGGCATTAAAAAATATCCGGCTCCTGCAGGCGGGTGTCTTTTGACGGATATCGTCTTTTCACGTCGTCTTCGCGATCTTTTCAACAATCGTCCCGATGCCGAGACCCGTGAAATCGAACTCCTCAAGATAGGGCGTCATTTCCGGATAGGCCCCCGAACAAAGCTGACCGTCGGACGAAACAAGAAGGAAAATCAGGCTATTCAGGCCCTGGCTAAGCCAGAGGATTTAATTTTTCAAACCACGACGGTCCCGGGACCGACCACCCTGGTTGTGGGGGATGTGTCGCCGGAGATGGCGACCCTGGTTGCCTCGATCACCGTTTCTTACAGTGACGAGGGAAACAATCAGGATGTGGAAATGAGGGTGACAGGAAAGGAAGGGGAAAAGACAGTTCAGGCCAAGGGCAGGGACAAAAGTGAATTCAAGCACTATATGATTTAAAAGGACCGATCCTCAGGTTTTTGAGCCCCGACGATAGGCGCAGACGGTGGATTTGTAAAGGATGCGGGTCCAGCGAACCAGGTTTTTGACGGCGAAATAAACGCTTTTACCGTCTCAAGAGTCTCTTCACAAAAGATTTTGCTTTCATATCCTCAATTTTCTTGCGATTGTTTCGAATCCGGGTCTCATGGACATAGATTTCTTCTTGGAGGTTTCCTGTTTTCTTCTCCAGATCCTGGACCTTGATGCTCAATTCCAGGACCGTAATCTTATCCTGCCTGCTCATGCCGTTTCTTCTAAGGTCTTCTATTTTGCTGGAAGCTGTCTTTTTTTCGAGGACCCATTCCGATAGTTTCTTTTGCTGCGATTGAACGATTTCTTCATCCTGGACAATTTTTTCAAGAAACGTGCTCTCCTTTTCCATGGTGATGAACAGGAAAAAAAACACGAAAACGGCGGCGATCACCAGAGGAACAAGACATTTTGCCACAAGGGGTACAAGAGATCTGATAGATCCTATTCTTCGAAACAGATTGAGCGCAGAATCCGTTTTTGAATAAGATGGTGCCCCGCCTTCCACCTGGGTTTTTATGGTTTTGATCGCCCGGGTGAGGGACCTCACCGTCCTTTCCAATTCCTTGCCCAGTTCTCCGGCCGCACATTTTTCATGAATCCCTTTGTCCGGTTCCTGCAGACGCCGGGAGAGATCGCCGAGGGATTCAACGATATCGTCCGTATTCACCTCGCTGACGAATTTACCGGGGAACTGCTTCTTGAGGGAAACGATATTTTCTTTGACCTCGTCGAGGCGGGAGTCTATAAAAGTGCCGATCTTTACCAGAAAGGGGTCCTCGCAAAGAGATGCACCTCCCAGGCTAAGCAGATAGGCTTGATCTCTAATATCGTTTAGAGCGGTAAAGGAAACAGGGATGTGCTCATTCATTGTCTTTTACTCGTCGGTCGGTTCAACTTGCGTCGGGGTCAATTTTTCCCTTGGATGTAAAAGTTAAAAATATTAGGTTAGCGCAAATGATCACATTCCCCCCGTGTCAATTGTGTGCTATGGTCAGCTCGACCTAAGGAAAAAATTTAGTTTATATCATATCAAGGATTCCGGCACCAACACATTTTCTGATCGGCCGATCGGCCGATTCGCTTTAACATAGACGGCATCTTTTTATGATTTTTCTCCATCCGTAAGATACGGCATGGGATAAGGGGAATGGCGTGCTACCTGGATTGAGCAAAATCCAGGTTATAATGGAATTCAGAAAGGAGTGATTGTGGAAAGGGAACTAGGGACCGTCCAGCAAGCCAGCCGTTTAACAGCCACGATCCGTATTCAAAAAAGCTCACACTGTGCGAGCTGTGCATCCCGTGACAAGTGCCAGACGCTGAATGACAAGGATATGCTGATCGAAGTGACGAATGATATTCAAGCCAAGGAAGGGGACCAGGTAGAAATTACCCTGCCCACTCGTTCCCTGCTCAAACTCTCCCTTCTTGTCTATCTCATGCCGATCGTCCTGTTGATACTCGGCGCCTATATCGGAGGGGAATGGGCACAATCATCTCACAGGGACCCCACCCTGCCCTCTGTCATTGGGGGCATGGGTGCGATGGTTCTGAGTTTTCTGATTCTAAAAGGATTCGATCGCAAACTCAGGGGGAAGCGCAAATACTCCCCCCGTATGTTGCGAATTCTGTCTCGTTCTAGTGTTGACTGCCCTTAACGCGGCGGTAGCATATAAGACCGCACTGCAGGCAACGCTCGGCCTCTTTCACCGCCTGCTCTTCCGAATAGCCCAGGGCGATCTCCGCCGTTGGGTCTGAGATCTGTTCTTCCTTTGATCGCTCCGGCATGGGGATGCGTGGGATATCGAGAACGGGCTCCAGGCTTTTAAGGCTGATGACCTCAGTGAGTTTTCGAATCATATGCTTGGGGGCCTCTACGGGTTCGCCGGTCAGGAACCGGTGCAGCGACCCAGCCGACCTCCTTCCCATCCCGATAGCCTCTACGACGGCCTTATAGTCAACCGTGGCCTCACCGGGGCGAAAAATGCCGATATCCTGCGTAGCAAAGGGACCGGCGTAAGGCACGACCGTTTCCCATTGCAGGGGTTCCCGGTTCACGGTTTCCTCCCCTTCTTCACCTTCTTCTTCATGCGCCACATAAATCAACTCGGGGAAGCGTCCCGCACCGGTGAGCAGGGTGTCAACGGGCAAGACGTCCATGACGGTCTCTTCACCCGGTATTTGACCTGCGAGGTGTGCAATCTCCACCTGAGTGAGGGCCGGACCTTCACCCATCATTTTGGTCAGAGCGCTCTCGAAAAAAAACTGGATGCCCTCTTGTTCGGCTTTTTCAATCTCGGAAGAAGGGATGGAAATCTGTCCGGGAGATTTACGGAAAACAATGCTGACATGCTTTGCACCGTCCTGGAAGCAACTCCGGGCAGCCTCGAGAGCCGCTTTTCCTCCCCCAAGAATCATCACATTTTCCCCTACCACAGGCTTCTTTCCCGTCCTTTGATCAAGGACAAAATCTACGAGGAGTTGGACCCCTGGAAGAGCCTGGACCGATGGCCCTTCTTTTTCTTTTGTCCCCACGTGTGTATCCCATCCGCCAATGGTCACGAGTAGAGCAGAAAATCCCTCTTTGAGCAGGGAATCAACGGTGAAATCCTTACCCATTTTTTGATTGGTATGCGCCTGTACCCCCGCATCCAGGATGCCGTTGACTTCCCACTCCAGGACGTCCCTGGGCAGTCTGTTCTCGGGCAGACCGGCAAGGAGTAAGCCCCCCATCCTTGAACTCCCCTCGTAGACCGCGGCCTCATGGCCGAGACGATTCAAAAAATAGGCAGCCGTGAGGCCTTCCGCGCCGCCCCCGACGACGGCCACGCGTTTACCGGTTTCTGGGGCCCGGGGGATATGAACGCGCTGTCCGGATTTCATTTCGTAATCAGCCGCAAATCGTTTCAGGTTGTTGATGGCTACGGGCTCGTCGACCAGGTTCCTCCGGCATTCGAATTCACAGGGATGCACACATATCCTGCCGCAAACCAGGGGAAAAGGATTGGTCTCTTTGATGACACGAACCGCCTCCAGGTAACGACCCTCTCTAATCTCACGAATATAGGAGGGGATGTCGATCCCTGCAGGGCAGGCCCGCTGGCAGGGCGCCGTGCATTCATCCGTCGTGTACTCACCGGTGACGCGCCGGGTATAGGAACTCAGGGTAATGATATGTTTGGGGCAGATCCTTTCGCAGGTGCCGCATCCCGTGCATTTCTCCGGATCGACCACGGGCAGATTGTCCGGTCCCATGGAAAGCGCATCGAAAGGGCAGGCCCTTGCGCAAGTCCCCATACCGAGGCACCCGATGGGACAGATCTTTGACCCACCGTCGAGCAGGGCCACGGCCCGGCAGTCATGAACGCCGTCATACATATATTTGAGATCCGCGTCCTGATATCCGTAAGTACACCCCGGCTTGGCGATGTCCGGCTCCCGGGCCTCCAGTTTCACACCCAGAATGCCGGCAATTTCTTCAGCGATCTCCGGTCCGCCCGCCACACAGGAGGAAGCTGCCGATTTACCCTCGACAATAGCTACCGCGTTGGCACTGCATCCGGGATACCCGCATCCCCCGCAATTCGCACCGGGGAGGGCCTCCTCCACGGCTTCAACTTTAGGATCTACGTAGACATAAAAAATCTTGGACGCCAAGGCCAGTCCGATGCCGACGACGGCTCCAACGGCCCCCATGACCAGAATTCCACCTATCATTTAAGTCCTCCTAATGAAAGAGACAATGACCCTAAAACAGTATTTAAACCCACGCTCCTCTTCGGATTCTCCCGAAAGGATCTGGGAGTGCGGGGAGAGCGCATATTCCCCTGAATCCGGCAGATTCGGAGACCTTTCAGACCATACCCTTGAAGGCAAAAAAAGCGAGAGACATCATCCCTGCCCCCACAAGGCCGATAGAAGTGTCCTGGAGAGGTTTGGGGACCCTTGCCAAGAGAATCCGCTCACGCACACCTGCAAACAAGACCAGGGCGAGTCCGAACCCGACGGCATAGCTGAATGAGGCTATAAGCGTCTGGAAAAAGCTGTATTCCTCCTTGATGTTGATGAGGCACACACCCATCACCGCGCAGTTCGTGGTGATCAGCGGGAGAAAGATGCCCAGGCCCGCATATAGGGCCGGAATGCTTTTTCTGAGAAACATCTCCACAAACTGGACAAGCGCGGCAATCACCAGAATAAATGCGAGGGTCCGCAGGTATTCGAACCCGAAGGGTTTGAGAAGAACATTTTCCGTGATCCATGTGATGGCGCCGGCCATGACCAGCACGAAGACAACGGCCATGGCCATGCCCAGTGCCGTTTCCATTTTTTTGGAAACTCCCAGGAACGGACAGTTCCCGAGATACTGCATCAAGAGGATGTTATTCACAAAGATGCAACTAATGATCAGTAAGAGGTAGTCACCCATTGAGTTTCTCCTTCATTATTTCTTGCCGAGCATATTCATGCCACAAAGCATCAGGCCGAGGCAAACAAAGGCCCCTGGAGCCTCCACCATAAAGGAGAATGGCTGGTAGGAGGTGCCAAAGACATGTGGAAAGGCCGCGATCCCGAAAGGGAGGGTCAGGGACCCACTCCCGATGATTTCCCGGAAAAGGGACAGGGCCGTGAGGGACATGGTAAACCCCACGCCGATCCCCAGACCGTCCGCCATGGACGCCACAACCCCGTTCTTTGAAGCAAAGGCCTCGGCCCGACCGAGAACGATACAGTTGACGACGATCAAAGGAATAAAAATGCCCAGTGCCTGGAACAGTTCATATGCGTAAGCCTGCATCAGCAGCTCCACAACGGTTACGAAGGTCGCGATGACCACGATGTAACAGGCAATCCTGACCTGCTTCGGGATAACGTTGCGAAGGAGAGAAATAAGGATGTTGGAGCAGACCAGCACAAAGGTGGTGGCAAGCCCCATACCGAAGCCGTCTCCCACGGCCTTTGTCACGGCCAGGGTCGGGCAGAGCCCGAGGACAAGCCGAAAGGGGGGAATCTCAGCCCATAACCCTTTTGAAAATTCTTGAACAACGCTCTTTGCCATAAGACTCTCTCTCCCTGAATGTCTATGCTTTTATCTTTCCCACAATCTGAGACTTCAACCGCATGTATACTTCGGAAAGCGCGGTAAGGGCCCCGCAGACTCCCCGGGAGGATACCGTGGCGCCGCTGAGGGCATCGACCTTTCCGCCGTCCGCCTTGACTTTGAAAGGTTCCTTGATGGAAAGCCCCGTGAACTGGGCCGAAAATTTTTCATCAGTCGTCACTCTCGCACCGACGCCGGGGGTCTCCTGGTGTGTGGTCACCCCGATGCCGACGATTTCATCCGTTTCCAGGTTCACGGCCACGAGAACTCCGATGTCCCCCCCGAATCCCTTGCCGAAGGTTTCAAAGGCCACGACGTTCCTCTTGCCGTCGAATTCACCCACGAAAAAACTTCGTTCCACGTCTCCATCCGTGAGCTTGAAACGGTCATTCAGGTAATCGTTTTGGCTGCCTTTCAGTATCTTTGCGAGGGTCGGCCCCTTCACAAATTTCAACTGTTGAATTTCGATCCGATCCTTCGTCGCACTGCGAAGGGCCGTCAATCCTCCACCTGAAACCGCGGCAAAAAGGAAAATCACAAAAAAGAGTTTAAACATCTCACGCATTTTCGATCTCCCTTCCCATGGCTTTTGGTCTAATCTTGTCAATCAGCGGGTTGGCCACATTGAGTAAGAGCACGGCAAAGACCACACCATCCACAAAAAAGCCAATGTTCCGGATGAGAACGGTGAGGATGCCGGCCAAGAGTCCGTATAGCAGCATGGCCCCGAAATTAACCGGCGAAGAAGAGTCTTCGGTCAGCAGAAAAAATGCCCCGATCAAGGTGTATCCCGTCAGCAGATGAAACATGGGGCCCGCATAAGCTTCCGGATGCGCGGCGTGGAAGATCCAGGCGGTAAAAAAAACACCTACAAGAAAAGAAAGGGAAATTTCCCATCGGATCATGCCCCTGAAAAACAGGTAGAGTCCGCCAATGATAAGGCCTAGGGCGAATGTCGCGCCGATGCCCCCGACCTGCTGGCCCATGAGCAGTCCGCCCAGGGGATAATTCTCCACGACCGACGGTCCGAAGTACTTCAGGGCGGTCAGAGGGTACATCACGGTGAAGCCGAAATCGTAGTTGACCAGGGTTTCATTGAAATCCAGCAGGCCCTTCCAGGAAAGCATGATTACGGCCACTGCCACTAATGCGGGGTGAAAGGGATTGCATCCGATCCCGCCCCAAATCTGCTTTCCGACGACAATGGCGACAAAGGTTCCCACGACAACCGCCCACCAGGGCGTCGTAGCCGGTAACAGCATGGCAAAAAGCAGGCCGATCAGGGCGGCATTTCCGTCTCCTATGGTCGTGGGACGTTTCATGGCGAGATTCATGAGAAGTTCCCAGATCATGGCGCAGGATACGGAAAGCAGAACGACCCTGAGGGCGGGAACGCCGTATTGGCCAATCCCCATGATCACCGCAGGCAGGCAGGCCAACATGATATGGAGGCTCTTCTCCATAATGCTGCTCCTGTCATGCCAGTAGGGAGCGTGCGAACCGACAAACAGCTTCTGGTTAAGCATTGGATTCCTCCGCTTGTTTCATCCGGTCATATTCATATTTACCCAACATGATATAATGGAAAATTGGGATTCTTGCGATACACACATAACTGCAAAGGCCGCACTCAACGCAGGAAAACAGGTCATAACGCTCAGCAGCCTCTTCAAAGAGACCGTTTTCAAGAAAACGGATGAGCATATTCACCGGGACATTTGCAGGGCAGACCCTGACGCACTCCCCGCAGTTTACACAGTGGCTGTCGGACCAGGGAACGATTTCCGCACCGTCCTGTATCATGAGGGCGTCCGTATCCGGGCCGATGGGAGTATTCAGGTCAAAAATAGCCCGACCGGTCATGGGGCCTCCGAACACGAGGCGATCTCCGTGGGCGGTGTCGATATCAAGGGCTTCAAGCACTGTTTTTACCGGTGTCCCGATCCTGGCCTTGACCACAAGGGAACTTTCATTCTTGAGGACAACGGTCAGGACCTTTTCAACGGGCAGGATCCTTTCCTTAAAGGCCTTTCCCAGCGCTATGGCGGCCTCGGCACTGACAAAACCGATTCCGGCCTCCGCGAGACTCGTCCCGGCGGAAGGAACCTCCCCGAGAACGCTCTTGATCATTAGCCGTGGCAGGGTATGCGGAAAGACCGGTTCCATGATCTTCACCTCTGCCCCTGTCTGGGACGTTTGAGAGACAAGATCGGGAGGTACGACCAGGACGATCCGTGCCGCCGGACGAATCAATTTCAAGTGATCGATTCCGTCTTTGAGGCCCTCCGCCTCGGTCGTGAGCACCTGCCGATTGGTGGCCACGAGCAAATCTCGATCCATGCCGCTGATAAGGATTGTGCCGATCGGAAACCGCGGGTCCGCGAGGTCCCTGAATTCAGGAGCCCCGGGGAGTGCCCTCATAAATCTCAACGCGGTATCCTGTCCGGGCGTGCCTGCGGCGAGATTGAATTCCTGATCCCACTGATCTTCTTCGGCGACCTTGATGGAAATCGTTCGAAAGGTTTGGCCCAGATAGCCGACGTGTTGAGATATCGCGGACACCGTTCCCGTGACCGGCGAGATACAATAGGCCCTGCCGTCTTCCCCGAGTCTCAGTTTCTGGCCGGTTCTGACCTTCGTGCCTGTTTTAAGCAGAAGCTCACTGCCGATAATGCCGTCAGGTCTCACATAAAGGGTCACCTCTTTGGGTAAAGGTATCTCCTTTATATCCAGCTGACGGCCTCCGGCAACGACCGGAGATTTCAATTTGGGTTTGGCCAAACCGAAAAACGATCTTTTGATCATATCAACCTCCTCATGAGAAAAGGATCCCGCCTGCCTATCCTGGAAAGGATTCAGGCAGATCCCCTAAAGCATATGGCACTCATCGCACTTTGCCGGTCCGCCACCCGAATCTTCATGGCAACCCATACATTGAGAGTGCAATGCATCCGACCTTTTGGGGGCATCCTCCCCGTCATCCGGCATATGACATTCTCCACATGCCGACGGGGTTTCCCCTTCCTCCTCGATGTCATGATGGCAGTCGGTGCATGCATACCCGTATCCTTCTTCAGAAACGTGGATCTTATGGTCGAACAGGACCTTACCGCCGGTGCTCTTGAACATGACCCTCAACGGCTGCTCTGGCGTTTTTGCAGGAAACGCAGCATAACACACCACTCCGACCACAAAGAATATGCCCGCTATCCAAAAGGCAACCAGCTGCTCTTTTTTAAATCCCATTTTTCCTTCCTTTATCTCTTGGGGTAGTATTGCACCTCAATGGCAGTATTCACCCGCTATTCCATATGATACTTTCCCTTGATGACTCTCTCAAAAAAAATCAAAGCGTCAACAGCCCCTGGATGAGAGGCGTCTATGAAGTCCGAAGCTTTGGCCTGGCTGTTTTACCGGTGAGTAAAAGAGTAGAAAAAACGTGAAAACAATGTTGCACACCGATGAGGGCTCCTCGCTCAAAATCGTCAAGGAGAACCTTGATGATAGGTTGAGGTGGAAAACCGTTTACAACCGTTTTTACATATCATCCCCGGAAAGCCGCAGCAAGCTTGAACCGAAAAAAATAGGAGCGGCAGAATCGTCTGGATCACATGAGAGCCTGATTGAATATGTTCCGGAATTTCTAGAAAATCTGCTCGTAATCTTCATAGAATTCGGTCCGGTTCTTTAGCACACTCCTCCATATTTTACAAGTGAAATAGCACATGAGACTCAGGTTATTAAAGGCCGACCGGACATGAATCAATGCTATCTCTCTGCGAAAAATTCACCGGTAACCCGGTCGTCAAAATCGTCTTGGGCACTCCCGAACCATCCGATCCCCTCGACCTTTTTCCCGAAAAAAGGTCCGCCGGCACCATTCTTGATCGTGTCTATATAGATATCATTCCAATTTGACATCACACCGAAGACAGCGTGCGCATTCCTTTTTGGCCGTCTCCTCGTCGAAGCCCAGCTCGACTTCTCGGAAATCTTTGATGCGTTCATCAACACCCAGCTTCGGCATCTCCGCCCTGGCCTGCTTAATGGTCTCTTCGGGCACTTTCATGGTGATATTGATCTTAGAGGAGTTCTCTACGCAAGGTTTGTCGCCCCGCTTTCGAGACAGATACTGATCAATGGCCCGTGCCGCCCGCTTTCCGTGAGCGAGGGCGTCCACCACGTAGGCGGGTCCGAGAACAGCGTCCCCGCCTGCAAACACACCGGGCAGGTTCGTGCCAAGGGTGTAGCGGTCGGCCTTGACCGTTCCCCATTGGACATCCAGCGCCGCGGTAAAAGACAGATCCGGCTTTTGTCCGATGGAGGAAAATATTGTATCGTATTCTTCGCTGAGAACACACCCGTCTATGGGAACAGGGCTTCGTCGACCGCTGCGATCATACTCTTTGAGTTCGCATTCATCAAGGGTCAGCGCGAGTTTTCCGTTGCTCTTGGCGATAGATTTGGGCGCCACAAGTTCCTTGAGAACGATTCCCTCGTCAATGGAATCCTCGATCTCCTCTTCGTCGGCGGGCATGTCTTTTCTCTCACGCCGGTAAAGGATGGTCACATCAGCCCCCATCCTCCTGCAGGTCCTGGCCACATCGATGGCGACGTTTCCTCCGCCGATGACCGCCACCTTCTCGCCTGCGTCGGGCGCCACTCCCAGTTCCACTTGCCTGAGGAATTCAGCGCCGCCCTTCACGCCCTCGAGGTCGTCACCGGGAATGCGGATGGGCGAACTCAGATGGGCGCCGACGGCGATGAAGACGGCGTCGAATTTCTCCTGAAGTTCTTCCATGGCAATATCGCGACCCACACGGACGCCTGTTTTGGCCTCCGCGCCCATGCTCAGGATAAAATCAATTTCCTGCTCTATGATATCGCGGGGAAGGCGGTAGGACGGGATACCATAGCGAAGCATGCCGCCCAGGTGAGGCAATTCCTCAAAAATAGTCGGTGCGTATCCCATCAGGGCCAAGTGATAGGCCGCGGCCAGACCCCCAGGACCACCTCCGATAATCGCGACCTTCTGACCCTTTGGCGCGCCCTTTTCCACCTTGACGGTAATGCCGTTCTTTCGAGCCATGTCCGCGGCAAAACGCTTGATCTTGGGAATAGACAGGGCTTCATCCGTTTGCCCCCTGAGACAAACCGACATGCAGGGGTGAGCGCAGACACGACCGCAAACGCCGGGCAGAGGATTGTCCTGATAGATCAAAGAAATGGCCTCTTCATAGCGGCCCTCCCCCACCAGGGAAAGATACCCGGGCACATTCTGCCCGACAGGGCAGGCATTGATGCATTTGGCCTTTACCAGATCAGCGCAGACGCCTGCCTTGCAGCGCTTCTCGATAATATGTTCCTCATATTCGTCGCGGAAATACTGCAGCGTGGAGAGCACAGGATTGGGGGCCGTCTGACCCAGCCCGCAAAGGGCCGATTCCTTGATAAATTCGCTCAGTTCCACCAATTCGTCGAGGTCCTTGAGTTCGCCTCTCCCCTCGGTGATACCCTCCAGGATCTCAAGCATCCGTTTGGTGCCCTCACGGCAGGGGGTGCATTTGCCGCAGGACTCTTCCTGACAAAAGTCAATGAAGAACCGGGCCATATCCACCATACAGGTGTCCTCATCCATGACGATCATACCGCCGGACCCCATAATGGCACCCACCTTGGCAATATCTTCATAATCCGTGACCGTATCCAACAGATGCGCCGGCACACACCCCCCCGAAGGTCCCCCTAACTGAACGGCCTTAAATGCCTTGTTATTCGGAATGCCACCGCCGATTTCGTAAATGATGTCTTTGATGCTGGTTCCCATAGGAACCTCGACCAGGCCGATATTGTTGACCGTGCCGCTGAGGGCGAACACTTTGGTCCCTTTGCTGCCCTCGGTCCCCACACTGGCGTACCAGTCCCCACCATTGAGCATGATCTGGGACACGTTAGCCAGGGTTTCCACGTTATTCAAGACGCTCGGTTTTTTCCAAAGACCCTGTTGAGCCGGAAAGGGAGGCCTGGGTCTGGGCATCCCGCGCTTTCCTTCGATGGAGTGCATCAGGGCGGTTTCTTCTCCGCACACAAAGGCACCGGCACCCATATAAACTTCAAGGTCGAAATCAAAACCGCTTCCCAGGATATCCTTTCCTAAGAGTCCGTATTCCCGGGCCTGTCGAATAGCGATATCAAGCCGACGAAGGGCCAGAGGATACTCCGCACGACAATAGATAAATCCGTAATGGGCGCCGATCGCCCTGGCGCCGATGACCATGCCTTCCAGGACGGCATGAGGATCCGCCTCGAGCACACTTCTGTCCATAAAGGCGCCGGGATCCCCTTCGTCCGCGTTACAGAGCATATATTTGATCTCGCCGGGGGACTGGCTGGCAAACTTCCACTTCAGAAAGGTGGGAAAGCCTGCCCCGCCTCGTCCCCTCAAACCCGATTTTTCCATCTCCTGGATGACTTGTTCCGGAGTCATCTCCGTCAAAGCCTTTGCGGCACCCTGATAACCGTCCCGGGCGATATATTCGTCAATCTGTTCAGGATCGAGCACACCCCTGTTTTTCAGGACGCGCAGCAACTGCTTTGAGAAAAAGGGAATATCATTGAGATCCGGAATGGTCTCAAAGGAGGCCGGCTCCACATAAAACAGCCGTTTGACGGGACGTCCCTTCAGGAAATGTTCTTCCACTAGCTCCGGCATGTCCTCGGGTTTCAACCTCTGATAAAAAATACCTTCCGGCTGCACCACCATGACGGGCCCCTGAGCACAGAAACCGTTACAACCGGTTTCAATGACCCTCACCTCCTGATCCAGACCTTTTTTGACGATCTCGCTTTGCAGGGCTTCTTTGACTGCCGCACTCCCCGAGGCGCGGCATGCGGTACCACCACAAAGGAGCAAGTGGGTTCGATAACTCTTCATGGGTTGATCTCCTTAATCGATATCTTAAGACATCCAAATCTGTTTGTAACGATCTACGGGCAACCGACTGATCGACTGACTCAGTTCGCCTGCGGAGGCGCCATACGCACTCCCGGGCTAAAACCTCGAAGGATCCTTTTCCCGGATCGGGCTATTTCATCCTTGCCAATGCAAAATCGGTCTGCACCTCTCCCAGCAGCACGTGACGTTTAAAAATCTGCCTCATCTTCTTGGCGTCCAACAACTGGTAAACCACGGGTTCCTTCCCCTGGAGTTCGACGGTCACATTGGGTTCACTGCTGCACATCCCCATACAGCCGGACGTGATGACCCGGATATCCTGCCGGTCCGTCTCGGCCATCTCCTGAAGGAGGGCATCCATGACTTCTCTGCCGCCCGCGGCGATCCCACAGGTTCCCAAGTGGACCGTGATCTTGACCGTGGCGCCGCCCTCCCTGAGGGCCGTGTCCTTTTTAGTTTGTTCCTTGATCTTCTTAAGGTCTTCAATGGTCAATTTGGCCATGCCATCTCCTCCCTAGTCCTGACGGTCTTTCTCTTCCCGTGACCGCGAATGTCTGATGATCTTGAATAAAGAATCCTGGTCTGGTCATCCAGGCTCTGGTTCTGCACTTTATTACGCCAATCCCGCCCAGTCTTTGATTCCGGTTGTTATTCATCCCTTTTCCGTCTGATCCCGACCAGTCCTTCACGAATGGTTTCCGATATATATTGCAGGACCTTTGGATGATTTATGGGAACGCCTTCCAGTTCTCTTTTGATGGTCCTCGTATCCAGATGAAAAAGCTGACCCTCCACATGATGGGAATAGACGAAATCCACTTCCGGGCTCCCCATCATTAAACCGGTCATGGCGCCTTCGATGTCTCCCATGGGGGCCAAATCGATGTGATCCATCCTGAAGGTGGCCTCGACTCTCGTCCCTTCATTCTCCCTGGATTCAATTTTAAAATCACCCTCACATCTTCTGCTGGCCTCTCTGAAAAGGGAGAGACCAAGTCCCACGCGCCGGGTCGTTCTCGTGGTATAAAAGGGATCCGTCACCTTTTCCAGCAAGGCTTCGGGGATACCCTGCCCGTTGTCCGTGATGATGACACGAAGCATGTTCTTCTTGTGATCCTCTTCAATGGACAATCGGATCAGGTCCGCGCCAGCCCCGATACCGTTCTCAATGATGTCCATGATATGAAGGGATAATTCTCTCAACAGCCCTCCGCGATACTCCTTCCAGCCTGCCCTCTCAATGCCATTCGCATTTCTTCCACCTCGGGGCTTCCCATAAAAAAACAGGTGAAAACCTTTCCGATATCATGGAGGAAATGGGCGTCCGAAAAGGTCACAACCGGAAAGACTGCCGCATCGGGTATCTTTTCCGGTACGGATTCCCGCTTCATATTCGGAGAGATCTCCAGAGCATCCAGCGCCAGATCCTGAGGGATGAAGCCGAGTTGACTCAAGAGGCTGTAACTCGGGCGGTCCACATGGGACGCGATACCCAATCCTCCCAAACGGTGAACCTCATCGAGGATCTTGCGCAAGGGAAGCTTCGTCGCCCCGATGAGTAATCGGTCATTAAATCCCTCGACTTCGTCAAACTCATTGGCCACGACCTGATCTCCGAATATTTCGGGTCTGTTGGTTCCCGTGAGGTGGCCGTAGACGAATGCCTGCATCGCCAGTGCCTGTTCCTCTTTATCAAAGAACGCCAGAGAGTGCACTTCTTCCACAGAACTGATTTCCAGGCCTGCCAGCACCGGAAGCCCCCGCTCGGTCCCGGCTCTCATGACGGCCCCGACGTTCTCGGCCGAATTATGGTCACAAACCGCTATGAGATCCAGCCCCCTTTCAAGGCTTGTCTCCACAATGCCCTTGGGGCTCATGTCCAGATCTGCGCAGGGCGACAGGCAGGAATGGATATGCAGATCGGTCTTGTAAAGCTTCACTCCGTTTCTCTGCCTATGCCGGCTTCGAAAATCCGGCCGGCCATCCGGTATGCCTGCATCGATGTCACGAGGATGGGAATGCCTTCCTCATCGGCCTTTGACCTGGTCTCTTCATCAGGAAGGCGCCCGTTGACCAGCAGGATGGCCGATATCTCCCTGAGAAGGGCCACGGCCACGATATTATGATGTGACTGGATCGTGAGCCAGACCGCGTTCCGGGGGCAGTTGGCCATGACATCACTCAAAAGATCGCCGCAATAGCCATCCCCAATTTCCCTGTTCAGCCCATCCTTTCCGGCCGCCATTTCCAGGCCGAAACGGTCGCAAAATTCACTAACCTTCATCTCCGATCTCCACTCGGCCCCCGTGTTCGGCATGAAAGAGGCACATATCTAATGATGCTCTGCCATCAACCACGTCCTCTGCAAAGGTACGGCAATTAGGGCTTCCGCACACGCCGCACTCCTTTTCCGGAAGAAGACGAAATATCTTCTCGACCTGCTCCTGCCGCCGGATGGCCTCTGAAATGGACTGCCGCGGCTTTAGACGCTCCGGGGGAACCCGTTTTCTATCGCAAAAAAACCACCCTTCTTCATAGGCCTTTTTTGTCTGGGCATATTGGATCCTTTTTTCAACGCCGAACATCCGCACGAGTTTTTGAAGGGTGTGTTTGGCCTGATACTTGTCCGCGGCCGTCATGGGGCCCCCGAGGCAACCTTCAGAACAGGCCCGGAACTCGACATATTCGATGTCCTTCAAAAGTCCCATCTCGATTTTTTCGAGGTAGCGAAAGATCTCCTGTATGCCGGAAACGGCAAGATAGTTTCCGGTGCCCAACCCCGCAATTTCTCCGCCCGACATGCCCCATCCGATACCGACGCCGCTGGAACGATGGAGCATGGTGGTTTTATCCACTTTCCCGATGTACTTCTTGACGACTTCGTAAACCTCGTTGATCCCCAAGGCACCGTCCAAATAGGAATTTTCAAGGAACATCGGCTCGTTGATAGAAATCATCTTGGCCGAACAGGGCGTCACATGATAAATCCCAAACTCTTCCGTCTTGAAAACCGATTCGCAATACAATCGCCGCTTCAGCTCTCGAGCCGCTATTTCTCTCGGCGTCACAATCGGGATGAGGTTGTCCAGAAGCGACGGAAATCGATAAGCGATCAAACGGTTCACAACCGGACAGGTAGGCGAAATCAGGGGCCAAATCCCACCCTCTTTGCCCCGCTTTTCATTGATGTAAAGTTCGGTGGCCACATTGAAAAGTTCATTGATATGCGCCTGATCATAGACGTATTTGAACCCCTTTCGCAGGGCCAGGAGGACGTCATTGGGTCTCACATCCTCACCGAACTGAGCATAGAGAACCGGCGACACGGTAAGTATAGGGTAACGCTTGATAACCGCGGTGTCATGCCCCGTGGTAAAGGCCTTTATGGCGCCCCGGGGGCACACCCGAATACACTCCCCGCAATCAATGCAAATGCCTTCGATTCGGGCCTTTCCGGCCCTTACGCGAATCGCCTTTGCGGGGCAGGCTTTCATGCAGAGCACACATCCGTTACACAGCGCGTCATCAATCTGAACGTAATGGGAGAGTTCGTTATGTTTCTGTCTTCTGCTCATCGCTCCGGTTCAGCCGGAAGCACATCCTTAAATAGGTGCCTCCTCCTTTTTTTGACTCAATTTTCAAAGAATCCGCGTTTTCCTGGATGTTGGGCAGACCCAGCCCCGCACCGAATCCCATTTCCCGATACTCTACAGTAGCCGTACTGTATCCTTCCTGAAGGGCCAGTTCAATATTTTCAATGCCCGGGCCATCGTCCATCACTTCGAGGGCAATCCCCGTGGAATCGACTTTCATATAAAGGTTGCCATCCCCGCCGTGCATAACCACATTCATTTCCGATTCGTAGGCACACACTGCAACACGACGAATCAGAGACGTGTCAAACCCAATGGTCTTCAAAAGTCCCTGAATCTGAATAGAAACCTCGCCTGCCCGAATGAAGTCCCGGGCTTTGATGGAAAAACGCTTTGTCAGATGGGGCATAGCTAACCACGGTCGCCCTATTTGGGAAGCCTTTCATCGACACCTCGAAGTCCTTTCCCAAAAAGTCTCCCACAGGCAGTAAACATGGTGAATGGAGTGGATAGGAGCGGCAAATCATGACTGCGGGCCTTCTCTATCATCTCCTGATTGGGCTTTTTGCCCCTTACCAGCACCAAAGCCGACACCCCGGCAATAACCGATGTCCTGATCACCTGCAAATTATTCAGTCCTGAAAGAAGGACGACATCATGGGTGGGACCTCTAAGCAGATCGCTCATCAAATCCGTACCGGCAGCTGTCGTTATGCGCATGTCCAGTTTCTCTTCGCCGACGAAAAGGGTCGCCTTCAGGATATCTCTGATTTCCGACAGCTTCACATCGGATCCTAACCGGCAATGTTCCGATTATTCATAATGCGACAGGATATCGCCCACTTTATCGGGTTTCACACCGCCGTGGGTATCCTCATCGATAACGACGGCGGGTGCCAATCCGCAGGCACCGAGACATCGAACCGCTTGCAGGGTAAAACGCCGGTCCTCCGTAGTCTGCCCCACTACGAGGCCGAAATCTTCCTTCATTTTTTTGATGATGTTCTTCGTGCCCCTCACATAACAGGCCGTACCCAGGCAGACCTTGATGGTATGCCTGCCCTTGGGCACCATCGAAAAGAACGAATAGAAGGTGACCACACCATACACAGTGCTTCCGGGCACGTTAAGACGCTCTCCGACATATTCCTGGAGCTCGACGGGAAGATAGCCGACGAGATCCTGGCACCCTTCCAGAACGGGGATAAGGCTCCCGGGTTTGTCTCGATAGCGATCGATAACTTCGTCCACCCCGGCCATCAGTTCAGGCGTCAGATCAGGGTTTATCGCCACAAGAGTTTCTGCTTCATACATGATCTATTCTCCTTCTAGTTTTTGGAGATCTGGACGGCGCAGACCTTGTACTCGGGGATTCCGGCAATGGGATCAAAAGCCGCATGGGTCAGTCTGTTCACCGCCGCCTTGGCATAATGAAAGGGGATGAATACCGTTCCCGATACCGCCTTGTCTGATATTTTTGTCCTGGCTTCGATTTCACCTCTTCTCGACCCGATCCTTACAGGCTCTCCATCGGTCAAGCCATAAGATTCCGCATCCTGTTTTGATATCTCGACAAAACACTCGGGAGCCATTTCGTTGAGACCGTCATTCTTCATCGTCATGGTGCCTGTGTGGAATTGATAAAGGACGCGTCCCGTGGTCAGATACAAGGGATAATCTTCATCCGGTTCCTCGGCGGGGGGGATGTAATCGATCGCATGAAACACCCCGAGACCGCAACTGAACTGGTCCACATGGAGACACGGCGTCCCCGGATGATCGTTCGCGGGACAGGGCCAATGAATACCCTCGTGATCCAACCGGTCGTAGTTGATCCCGCAATAGGAAGGCGTTACGCGCCCGATTTCCGCCATGATCTCCCGGGCATCTGCATAATTCATCTCATAGCCCATTCGGGTGGACAGGTCGCAAATGATGGCCCCGTCTTCTTTTGCCTCACCGGGGCTTTCAACGGCTTTCCTGACGCGTTGGACCTTTCTTTCCGTATTGGTGAAAGTCCCTTCCTTTTCGGCAAAGGATGCCGATGGAAGGACCACATCCGCCATCTTCGCCGTTTCGGTCATAAAAATGTCTTGAACCACAAAAAAATCCAGATTATTGAGGCCTTCCTCGGCATGGTTCAGGTCCGGATCGGACACCATCGGATTCTCCCCAATGATATACAGCCCCTTCAGGGTCCCATCGTGGGCCAACTCCATCATCTTGGTGACCGTAAGGCCTGCGGTGTCGGGCAATGTCTCAACGCCCCAGGCCTCGGCCATGCGTTCACGAAGGGCGATATCGTCCACCTTCTGATAACCCGTGAACACGTTCGGCAATGCCCCCATGTCACAGGCACCCTGGACATTGTTCTGGCCGCGGAGCGGATTCACGCCCCCACCGGGAACCCCTATGTTGCCGCAGAGCATCGCCAGATTCGCGAGAGACTTCACATTGTCCGTCCCGGTAATATGCTGGGTAATACCCATGGCATAAAGAATTGAGGCCGCCCGTGCAGAGCCATAGAGCCGCGCCGCCTCAATGAGATCTTCCTTAGGGATTCCCGTGATCCCCTCCACATATTCAGGCGTGTATTTGGCGACCGTCTTTTTGAGTTCCTCAAAGCCGACCGTCCGGGACTTCACGTACTCTTCGGGAAACAACCCCTCTTTGATGATCACGTGCATCATCCCGTTGATCGTGGCCACGTCCGTTCCGAGTTGAAGTCTCAGCCACTTGGTCGCAAAACGCGTGATATTGATCTTTCGCGGGTCCACTACGATGAGCTTTGCTCCTTTGAAACTCACGGCGCGCTTCACGTAGGACGATAGTACGGGATGGTTTTCAGTCGTGTTGGATCCCTGGATCAAGATAACTTCCGCTTTTTCTATATCCTCAATCGGATTCGTCATAGCACCGCTTCCGAATGCGGCGGCCAGACCGGCCACCGTGGAAGAGTGTCAGAGCCGTGCGCAATGATCGACGTTATTTGTCCCAAGCACCGCCCGCGTAAATTTCTGGGCCAGATAATTCTCCTCGTTGGTAATCCGGGCGCTCGATAAAACACCAATGGCATCAGGGCCCGAAGAGGCCTTGATCTCCCCCAGTTTCTTTGAGACGAGATTCAGTGCTTCATCCCAGCTTGCCTCACGGAAAGCACCGTTTTCCTTGATCAAAGGCTTGGTCAACCTGGCCTCATCATGGACAAAATCAAATCCGAATCGCCCTTTGACGCAAAGACTGCCGTAGTTCGGACCGACGTCTTCCACACCGGTGACCTTCACCACCTTACCGTCCCGCACATGGAGATAAAGCTGACATCCGACCCCGCAGTAGGAGCAGGTCGTTCGCACTTTCTTCACTTCCCCCGCAGCAGGACCCGAATTCAGATCTCCTTTGAATACCAGGGCACCGACAGGGCAGGCCTGGAGGCATTCACCGCAAAACACACAATCCGAATCCTTGAGAGCAAGGTCTCCCTTGGCAACAATTTTGCCTTCAGCGCCGCGGTACCCATGACTGATCGCATTATTTACCTGTATCTCATTGCAGGCCTGGACACAGCGACCGCACAGGATACAGCGCGAAAAGTCCCGCACGATGAACGGGTTCACGTTCTCAATGGGATAACGACTCTCCGAGGGCGTAAAATGCCTCGCCTTCACCTGGTATTTCACGGCCAGTTCCTGCAGCCGGCAATCCCCGTAGGCGGGACACAAGTCCTCGTGCTCCTTCACCTCCATTGAACCAAGTTGGAAATCCGTCCAGGAATCCATATCCAGGTCCTGGACCAGGCAATTGTGATTTCCGGAGGCCAAAAGGAGCTCGATGTTCATGCGCCTTTCCTTGATCACCCGTTCCGATTCCGTTTTCACCTTCATATTTCGAGCGGCGGGCGTGGCGCAGGAAGCCATGAGTGTCCTGGCCCCCTCCACTTCGACCACGCATATCCGGCATGCACCTGTCGGCGTGGCCCCCTTCAAATAACACAACGTCGGGATATCGATCCCATTACGCCTCGCAACTTCCAGAATCGTTTCTCCCTCTTCAAACACAAACTCTTGACCATCGATAAAAATTACGTTGTCTCCGTCCATTTTTTTATTCCTGATAGTTTAATATGGTTTCCCTTTCGGCCTTGGGATGGACCGGCAATCCCATCCATCCAGGCAAAAAAATGACTTCAATACAATTTCGGCCATAATACAAAGAAAAGAGAAAGTGAAATAGTATGTATGCCCTCAAAAATTAAAGATTGGACCGAAGGAACATTAGTCAAAGCAAAACGACAATGACATGATGCAGGCCTTCACAATTGAAAAAACGCGGCTACTATAACAGAAAAAAAAAATTTTTCAAAAATTTTTTCACGCCTCACGAACCTGCCCAAATACTTATTGACAAATCCATAGAATGCCCCTAAAAGGGTAGATTCGCTTCTTATCCGCTTGTATTCCCCTATATTTTATAAATCGGCCCGCAGAACCTTTCCGCTCTCGGGAGAAAGGACAGGGTCACAATTTTACCGGTGGATGAATTTATGACAAAAAAATCAAAAAAAGGCAGAATAACCATTGACAGAGAGATCTGCAAGGGCTGTTATCTGTGCATCTCCATCTGCCCTCAGGGCAACATCGTCTCGTCAAAGGAATTAAACCGGAAAGGCTATTATCCCGCCGAATTCCGCGAGCGCACAAAAGAGGGAAAGACGTGTGTGGCCTGCGCCATGTGTGCCACCATTTGTCCGGACATTGCTATCGAGGTGTATCGTGACTGAAAGAGTTCTAATGAGAGGGAGCCATATCATCAGCGAGGCGGCCGTTCGCGCCGGATGCCGCTTCTATGCGGGTTATCCCATCACACCGCAAAATGAATTGACCGAATACATGTCCGGCGCTATGGCCGGACTGGAAGACGGGACCTTCATCCAGGCGGAAAGCGAACTGGCCGCGATCAACATGGTCATCGGGGCTGCCATGACCGGGGCCCGGGCCATGACCAGTTCCTCCAGTCCGGGGATCAGCCTCAAACAGGAGGGTATCTCCTACCTGGCCGCCCAGGAACTGCCGGCCGTCATCGTGAATACCATGCGGGGCGGGCCGGGTCTTGGAAACATCGCCCCCACCCAAGGTGACTACTTTCAGGCCACACGGGGAGGCGGCCATGGGGACTACCGCACAATCGTGCTGGCACCGGCCTCAGGCCAGGAAGTGGCGAAACTCACCCGACTCTCCTTCGAATATGCCGACAAGTACCGAACCCCGGTCCTCATCCTCGGAGACGGGATGATCGGACAGATGATGGAACCCGTTGAACTCCCCGATCCCATAGATCTTACCGAACTGCCCCCAAAGCCATGGATCCTGGACGGAGCGGCAGGAAGACCGAGCCGCATTGTCAAATCAATGCTTCTGGATACGGCTCTGGAAGAAGAACATAACTGGAAGCTGGTCAGAAAATACGACAGTATTACGAGGGAAATCACGCAGGCCGAAACCCACCTGGTCGATGATGCCAGGCTGGTGATCATTGCTTATGGTACTGCGGCAAGAATTGCCAAGGGCGCCGTAAAAAAAATGCGCGAAATCGGTCTCAAGGTCGGGCTTTTCCGCCCCGTGACCCTCTGGCCGTTTCCGAACCGTGCGCTTTTAGAGATGGGACGTTTTGTCAAAGATTTCCTCGTCTTTGAAATGAGCACCGGACAGATGGTGGAGGATGTCAAACTGGCCCTCGAGGGCAGAAGCCATGTCCACTTCTACGGTCGGCCCGGGGGCAGCATTTCCACGCCGGATGAAATCGCAAAGGTCATCAACAGGCTGTATCATCGACAGCACTTGGAAGAGGAATAAAGCCATGGAAAAAAAGATCTTCCAGCGGCCAAGATATTTGAAGGACGCCGTGTTTCATTATTGTCCGGGTTGCGGCCACAGCATTATCCATCGGCTCCTTGCCGAGGTGATCGAGGAATTGGATATCGGCGGCAAAGTCATTTGTGTCCCGCCTGCCGGATGCGCAGTGCTCGCCTACAATTATCTGGACTTCGACATGGGCGAGGCCCCACACGGAAGAGGTGCCGCAGTGGCCACGGGAATCAAGCGGAGCCTTTCGGATAGAATTGTTTTCACCTATCAGGGGGACGGAGATATCGCAGCCATCGGCACCGCGGAGACTATTCATGCCGCGAACAGGGGTGAAAATATCACGATCATCTTTGTCAATAACGGCGTTTACGGCATGACGGGAGGCCAGATGGCGCCCACGACCCTCGTTGGACAGTCCTCAACCACCACGCCCGGGGGACGTGACGTCAATCGAGACGGTGCGCCTCTTGACCTGAGCGAAATGCTGGCCGTCGCCCGGGGGAGTGTCTATATTGAAAGAACGGCTGTAAACTCGCCCAAGCATATCAAGGGAACCAAAAAGGCCATAACCAAGGCCTTCAAGGTCCAGATGGCGGGATTGGGGTTTTCTCTGGTCGAGATCCTTTCTCCGTGCCCGACCAACTGGAAACTTTCACCAGTGGAAGCGGCTCAGAGGGTCGAGGATACAATGGCCGAAATCTTTCCGATCAAGGTCATCAAGGACCAGGTCGGGAAAACGCTCTGACAATGGAAACGAGATAAGGATTGCCGGTCTCGTAAAAAGTCAAAGACATAGTTTTTTAAGAATTCATCAAGGATTGGTTCTTATTATGATCAAAAAAACGGTTTTTGCCGGATTTGGAGGGCAGGGTGTCCTCATGATGGGGTACGTAACCGCCGTATCGGCCATGATGGAAGGCAAACATGTGACTTATCTCCCTTCCTACGGAGCGGAGGTACGGGGAGGAACGGCCAACTGTACCGTGGCGGTATCCAATGAGGAGATTTTTTCTCCTGTGGCCTCCGCTCCGGATTATGCCGTCATCATGAACAAACCTTCTCTGGACAAATACGAAGGCACCATCAAGGAGGGCGGCATCATTGTCCTGAACTCGAGCCTTGTGGACAGTGCACCTTCCCGAGACGATGTGGAGGTACTGAATGTTCCCGCCAACGATATGGCCCGAGAACTGGGGAGTGACCGCACAATCAATATGATTATGCTCGGGGCTTTTGTGGCCAAAACCGGTATAACGACCCTTGATGCCGTCCTGCAGGGCCTTTCCGAAATCGTGAAGGGAAAGAAGGCGAGCATGATGAAAATGAATCGGAAAGGCCTGGACAGAGGAGCCGAGTACGTCTTGAAAGGAGCCTGAGCATGAAAATCGTAGAGGAAATCGATCTTTTTTTAAAAAATAAACCCGGACAGCTTTCCGCGATCAGTGAATTGCTGGGAGCCAACGGTATCAATATCATCGCCATTTATGTTTCAGCCGCGGAAAAAGAGGGAAAACTCAGATTCGTGGCCAATGATCCCAAAAAGGCCTTTAATATTCTGAAAACCGCCGGATACCAGCTCAAGACCCACGAAGTGATAGCCTGTGAAACGCCTCATCATCCGGGAGGGTTGAATGCCGTTTTAAAACCCCTGAGAGCGGCCGGAATTAATGTGGACTATATCTACCCCTGCATCGGAACCGGAAATATGACCGTCCTGGTCCTTGGCGTAGACGCGGTCAACGAAGCCGTCAAGGTCATGGAGGAAAACTGGATTAGAGTCCTGGGCGACGAATTATACAGGCTATGATCACCGGGTCCCGGAGTCGCTACACCCGTTTCATGGGTTCCCCACCTTTTTTCACATACACCTGTCCAAGGAAAAAATCCTAGCGCATCGCAGATCCCCGCCCAATTGGGCGGGAAGGGGACCAGGCCTCGGTTGCATTCTTGAAAATCTTTTAAAGGTTTCCAACCAACCCCGAACAATTCGCTAAAGTATCGCCCCCGGATGCCGAATGGTTTTTAAACACGACTATCAATAAACCCTCTCTTTACCAAGAGTTTTTTATGCCACAGATCAGGAAACAAAAAAATCTCTCCAGGCGTCCCGTCGCCTCGGGAAGTTATATCGTCAGTGACCAGAAAAGGGAAACCCTGGAGGCCTATCTCGGAACCTGCGTAGGCGTTACACTCTGCGATCGAAAGGCCAAGGTGGGCGGCCTCATTCACCTCCTCCTGCCCGAACCCACAGGTGCCGATCAACTCTGGCACCCCGAGAGCTATGCCTCGACCGGGCTCCCCTTATTTATCAAGGCCCTCTGTGATGCCGGAGCTTCAAAGAAAAGACTCGAGGCCTGCATTGCCGGCGGAGCTCTGGTAGGCCCTCTCTCCGAAAGGGACTTGAGCCTGGATATCGGAGGCCGAACCCATGAAATCGTCGAGGATATCCTGCATCGAAAAAATATTCCGATTGAAACCACCGAGACGGGCGGGTATTTCACATGCCGACTGGCCTTGGATCTGCAGACATGGGAAAGTCAGATCGAGCCCATGGGCATCTCCGTGCTCCCGGCTGAGAAAAAGACTTTCGAAAAGCCATCTACGATAGACCTTGAACGCGCCATTGAAGAGGTCCGCCCCATTCCTCAAATCGCACTCAAAATCATTCGGATGCTTCACAACAACATGCACAGTCTGGAGGATATGGCCAAAGAGGTCCGACAGGACCAGGTCATCAGCGCCAAGGTGATCAGGCTGTGCCATTCAGCCCTTTTCGGCTCAAAAATGGGAATCGATTCCATCGACAGGGCACTGGTCTTGATGGGGGAAAAACGATTTCTTCAGTTAGTTGTCTCAGCATCACTTGAAAATTTTTATCCCCAGAACGGGGATGGATATTCTCTTTGCAAGGGGGGGGTTTACAGGCATGCCCTCGGGACGGCCGTGGTATGTGAGACCCTTGCCGACTTCACCGGGAGGGTTCACGCCGACATCGCTTATACGGCCGGCCTCCTACACGACATAGGCAAGGTGGTGCTGGATCAGTTCGTCGCCGCTTCGTCTTCACATTTCTATCGCCGCACTCAGGTGGACGGCGAAAACCTTATTGATGTGGAGAGGGAAGAATTCGGGATAACCCATACGGAGATCGGAGGAATTTTGGCAGAACATTGGTCTCTGCCCGAAAACCTGACGGATGCGATCAAGCATCATCACGAACCCGAAAAGGCCGAGATCGATACGGAATTGACCCATCTCGTCTACCTGGGAGACCTCCTCATGTCCCGCTTTCTGGTCGGACAGGAATTGGAACGGCTGGACACGAACGCCCTGGTCTCCAGGCTTCAAAAAATGGGTATTATGGCCGAACAGTTTCCGGTTATCGTCGACAGCATTCCCTTGCGCATGTTCGAGGCGCCCCTGTCTTAGGGTCATTCAGAGATATAGAAATCGTCCAGAAATCGAACATTTCCGGATGAACAAAAAATAAAACCTGTCTTCGGATTTATGACAAGGGCATTGGGGAATCTCCGTTCCAGCACTTCAGACACAGATCTGATCTCGGAATATTAAGGGCCTCGACAAAAGTTTGCAGGCTGTTGAATTTAAGGGAATCGGCCCCGATCTGCTCTGCAATCCACGATTCAAATTCCCTCAATTGTTCCATGGACGCAATATCACCTCGACTCATATATTGCCGGGCCATGAGCTCCTCCGCGCTCTTTGTGGAAATGCCGAAATCACAGGTATACATCAACGGAGGGCAGGCAATGCGGACATGGACCTCCCTGGCCCCCGCCTTCTTGAGATCCCGGACCTTATAGCGAATCTGGGTGCCCCTGACAATAGAGTCATCAACGAGAATAATACGCTTGCCCTTAACCGCGGATTGAAGCACGGAAAGCTTCCGTTTCGCCATCTTCTCCCTGGCTATTTGCGAAGACAGCGTGTAACTGCGATCCGCATAACGGTTGTAAAGGAAGACCTCCTGGTAGCTGATCTTGGATTGCATGTGATATCCGATGGCATGCCCGATTCCTGACATGGGCACCGGTGAAACGATGTCCGCCTTTATGCCTCCCTCCTCCAAATCCCGTTGGGCCAGTTTCGCGCCGATATTGTTCCTGGCCTCCTGCACATAAACTCCCTCGATGACGGAGTCAATGCTCGCATTGTAGGCCCACTCGAAGGCACAATAGGCCCGGCGTGGAGAGTCCAACTGTTTGACGGTCTGAAAGCCTTTATCGGTAATGAGAAGGATTTCCCCGGGCGCGACATCACGCACCAATTCCATATCGAGGTTTTGAAGTGCGCGAGACTCCGAACTCACGGCACATCTGTCCTGGCCGCGTCCCAGGATGAACGGCCGAAAACCATAGACATCTCTGGCGGCATAAATCCCGTCTCTTGTCAACACGACCACGGAATAGGCCCCCTTGACCTTTTCTGCAAGGATAGAAAGGCCGGTTATGGGATCTCCTGCCTCCATGATGATCTTGGCGATCAGTTCAACATTGTATCTTTTGTAGAAGGATTTACCTCTACTCATCATCTCCTGGATCAATTCATCGACATTGACGATATTCCCACTGAAGGCAACGGCGATCTCTCCCAGGCTCGACTGGAACATCACCGGCTGTCGCTCCCACAGACTGACGTGTCCGATTCCCCGGTTTCCTTTAAGGTAACTTAAGTCTTCATCGGTAAAGGAATTTCCCACCTTTCCATAGTGGGTCACCTGCCGAACCCCGTCATGAAAAGTGGAGATTCCGCAATACTCCTGACCCCGGTGTTGCAGGAAATCGATCCCCTGGTAAATGTCGTATTTACAGTCCGAATTGGAAGACAGACCAAAGACACCGCAATTGTCTTGCAAATCGCTCATGAATGGCTCCCTCTACGTTTTTTATGGATAAACGGCTTAAACTGCACCGGGTTTTATTTCTCGCGACATCGCATCGGGATCGGCTTGCCGGGCAGCGTCCCCGTTTTGAATTGAGCAACTATAGGAAAGCGGTCGATAGGTGTCAAGGCATACTCTTGATCTAATTCCGCCGCCTCATCTGCATAGACCTTTATCGCCCTATTTCACCTGCAAGTTGACAAAAGCATCAAAACAGATACAATGAATATATTTCACCAATAATTATTCATGAAGGAATTATTTCATAATGCCTCCTTTAGAAACCCTACTCTCTGAAAATAAGCCTTCTCTCACCAAGGTGCAGGAGAAGGCGATGGAATATATTATCGAAAATAATGAAGAGGCCCTTTTCCTCACGGCGTCCAGGTTGGCCCAAAAGGCGGGAGTCAGCGAAGCCACCGTGGTGAGGCTGGCCCAGGCCCTCGGATTTCACGGATATCCCGAAATGCAGCGAATGCTTCGGAAGGAGTTCCAGGAACGCTTCGCGAAAGCTGAACGCCTGAAGGGGACCATTCAACAAATTGATGATGAGGGCGACATCCTCGCGAAGATTTTTCAACAAGAAATCCAGAACCTCTCACAGACCCTCAAAGAAATTTCGGTGGAGACCTTTCGTCATGCCGTCAGAAAAACAACAACCGCCCGAAGGGTCTATATCGTCGGGTTGCATCAGGCCTATGCTCCCGCCTTGGTGCTTTCGACCTATCTCTCCCTTATCAGAGACCGGGTTCACCTGCTCGAACCCGGCCACGGCGACATGTGGGACAGTCTTTATGGGCTGTCCTCCGATGATCTGGTCCTTGGAATCAGCTTATCCCGATACACTCGCTTGACGGTGGAATCTCTGGCCTATGCCCGTGAGCAGGGGGCGGAGGTCGGAGTCATTACGGACTCGCCCCTTTCCCCCCTGGCCAAACACGCCAATTGGGTACTCTCGGTAAAATGTCGACTGGACTCTTATGTCGCCTCTTTCACTTCGAGCATGAGCCTTGTCAATGCCCTGCTCACGGCCATGAGTGCCCGAAATCCCCAAAAAACCCTTGAGGATCTGGCACGGCGGGAAATGATGTGGGCAGCCAAGGGCATCTATATACCGCCCTGGTCGAGCAAGAATCACAGGTAATCCGGACCTCGGCAACTGATTTTTCTTAACATCAAAATCGCGGATTGAGAGGTGATTGGCATGCATAAGTTCATACCACTTTCTAAAACGGAAACCCTGGCAAGATTATGGCGCACCCTGCCACAAATCAAAAGCATTCTTCAGGAAGCAAAGCACGTGGAAGAGGCACGATACGCACTTCATGACTACCTGGACCGGCTTCGAAGAGATGCTTACAACATGAAATCCGATACGTTTTTTGCGAACCTGGATATCGTCGAGAAACGAAATGTGAGGGAGTGCATTCGGGTCTTTGCAAACACCATCAGGACGGAAAACGAGTATCTGACGAATGCCTCCCCTCTTACCCTCCTGTATGAACTCGCCCAAGATCCGCAAGAAAGCCTTGAAAAAGTGAGCGTGGGGTTTCTCATGGAATACCTCACCCTCTTTCAGGGCATTCGGGGCAAATATGGTCAGCACTACCGGCATCATGCGCTCCTGAAAACAAAACGAGGAAGAGCAGCGGCCATCGAAAGATCCTCTCAACTCGACCATTACGGGGCCATGATCAAGCGCTATTTCAAAAAATACGACTCCGGACTGAACGCCGGCCTCGTCAAGGGGAAAAAAACACTCAAAAAGGAAATTCTCCGACACTTTAACGCAAAGAGAGAAGATTGGTTTGATTACAAGTGGCATATGAAGCACATCATCAAAGATATCGAGACCCTCTCATCAATCGTGCATCTCAACGATGAAGAAATCGCCGGATTGCAGGCAGCGAAGAAACATGGCATCCCCTTTGAGATCACCCCACACTACTTATCCCTTTTCAACAAAGAGTGTCTCTCCGCACAAGATCTCTCGATTCGCGCCCAGGTCATCCCAAGCCCGAGATACGTGACCAATGTGGTGGATGCCCGAAAATCCGGAACGAGCATGGACTTCATGGGTGAAGAATACACGAGTCCCATTGACGGTATCACCCGAAGATATCCACAAATCAATATTTTAAAACCTTTCAATTCCTGCCCCCAGATCTGCGTCTACTGCCAGAGAAACTGGGAGGTCAAGCACATCGACGATACGGTCATGCTGTCCAAGAAAAAGATGACTGAAGCCCTCGATTGGATCAGACATCATACCCATTTGACCGAGGTCCTGGTTACAGGGGGTGATCCCCTGACCCTGGATAATGCTTATCTCGATTGGCTCCTCGGTGAACTGACCCACATCCGTCACCTGGATCGGATCAGGATCGGCACCCGAACCCCCGTGACCCTGCCCATGAGGTTTGACGACGGCTTGCTTAAGATCCTTGAGAAATACCACCGGTGGGGCCGAAGAGAGATCGCCGTTATCACACATTTTCAACATCCCACGGAGATGTCTCAGGACTCCCTGGATGCCATTAAAAAAATCAAACGGCTCGGCATTAACATTTACAATCAGGAAGTCTTCACTTATTACAACAGCAGAAAATTCGAATCGGCCTATCTTCGCAAAGTCTTGAAGGTCTGCGGGGTAGATCCCTATTACTCTTTCAATTGTCAAGGTAAGCAGGAAACAGTGGACTTCAGAGTACCCATTGCCAGGATCGAGCAGGAACGAAAAGAGGAGGCAAGGCTTTTGCCGGGGATGGTCAGAACGGATGAACCGGTCTTCAACGTCCCGAAACTGGGCAAATCCCATTTAAGGGCCTGGCAGGATCACGAGATCGTCTCGATATTGCCGGACGGCCAAAGGGTGTATCGCTTCTATCCCTGGGAAAACACCCTGACGACTTCGAAAGATTATCTCTATACGGACGTGAGCATCTACGACTATCTGCGAAGGCTATTTAAAGACGGTGAGAACATTACCGATTACCTTTCCATCTGGTATTACTTTTGAGGAAGGCATCGCAAATGACCATAGCTATTTGAAACGCACTCAGCTATGGAAGGGTCATGGCAATCTCTTTTCAAAAACGAAAAAACGCTGGACAGGGATCGGGTTTTATGCGATGTAAGGGCCAAAAACCCCGAGGGAGATATCAAAACGTTGTCAAATAAAGGCCTTGCAAAGGGTAAGTCCAGGATTGAGATCAATAGAGAATGGTGCAAGGGGTGCGGTATCTGCGTTGTTTTCTGCCCTAAAGAGGTCCTGGGGCTTGATAAAGAGGAGAAGGCCGTCGTCCTCCACCCTGAAAATTGCGACCTCTGCGGGATGTGTGAACTGCGGTGCCCGGACATCGCCATTGAGATCATCCAGGATGACCTCCCTTCCACCGATGAATCCTAACCCTACAGGAATCAAGAACCCTCATGAGCAAGAAAACACTATTTTTACAGGGTAGTGAGGCCTGTGTCGAGGCCGCTCTTTACGCGGGGCTGGGCTTTTTTGCCGGCTACCCGATTACCCCCTCATCGGAAATTGCCGAACTACTCGCAGCGCGCCTGCCTGCGTTGGGGGGCAAGTTCATCCAGATGGAAGACGAAATTGCCTCCATGTGCGCTACGATTGGAGCGTCGCTCACAGGGGTCAAATCCATGACGGCGACCAGCGGTCCCGGTTTTTCCCTGAAGCAGGAGGCCATAGGATATGCCATCATGGCGGAAGTCCCCTGTGTGGTCGTGAATGTTCAACGTGGAGGTCCTTCGACCGGGACCCCCACCAACGGCAGCCAGGGCGACATTATGCAGGCCCGTTGGGGGACTCACGGAGATCACGCCATCATTGCTTTGACCGCGTCCAACCTCCAAGACCTCTTCAGGATGACGGTCGAGGCCTTCAACCTCTCTGAAACTTACCGCACGCCGGTGATTCTGCTGTTTGATGAAGTGATCGCCCATATGCGGGAAAAGCTGATCATGCCCGAATCCGAAGAAATCCCTCTGGTTGAAAGGTTGCGGACATCCGTCAAAGAGGGTACCGACTATCATCCCTATCTCCCGAGAGAGGACGGCCGATTGCCCATGTCGGATTTCGGCGGAGGACACAGATACAACGTGACGGGCCTGATGCATGACATGTGGGGGTTTCCCTCAAACAACCCCGACGTCATTCACGGACTGAGGCACCATCTTGTGGACAAGATCGAAGGGCGGGTCAATGAAATGACCTACTTCAAGGAGTTCTATACGGATGACGCAGAGGCGTTGTTGATTTCTTATGGATCTTCTGCCAGATCGGCCCTCCATGTCGTGCAGAACCGCAGGGCCCGGGGTGACAAGATGGGGCTTCTTGAATTGCAGACCCTCTGGCCCTTTCCTGCGGATGCCGTCAGGGAGCGCTGCAAAGACTCCAAGTATGTGATCGTCGTGGAGATGAATATGGGCCAGATTCTGGAAGAGGTCAAAAAGGCCCTGGATGATCATGAGAAGGTTTTCCTGGCCAACCGGATAGACGGCAATTTTATCACCCCCACGGATATTCGAAATATCTTGCGTCTCATCCAGGGAAAAGGGGTTTAGTCTATGTCTTCTGTCAAAAGTTACCTGCGGGAACGATTCATGCCCCATATCTGGTGCGCCGGGTGTGGTCATGGTATTGTAATGAACAACCTGATTCGGTCCGTTGATCATCTCGGTCTGAAGAAAAGCGATATTGTCATGGTTACAGGCATCGGTTGTTCTTCGCGCATATCAGGGTACCTTGATTTTCACACGCTCCATACCATTCACGGAAGGGCCCTTGCCTTTGCTACGGGCGTAAAACTTGGTCGCCCCGAACTGACCATCATCGTCCCGATGGGCGACGGCGATGCCGTGGCCATCGGGGGAAATCATTTCATACATGCCGCCCGGCGCAACATTGATATTACGGCCGTTATTATGAATAACAGCATTTATGGTATGACGGGCGGCCAATTCTCTCCCCTTTCCGGCCGAGGAAATAAAGCCACTACGGCCCCCCTTGGCAAAATCTATGATGCCTTCGATATCGTAGATCTCGCAAAAGGCGCGGGCGCTTCTTTTATAGCCCGCACGACGACCTACCATGTCACATCCATGCAAAAAATCCTCCAGAAGGCCATACAGCACAAGGGCTTCTCTGTGGTAGAAATCTTGACCCAATGTCCCACCTACTATGGCAGAAAAAACAAACTCGGAAATGCCGCAGACATGCTGAAGGCTTACAAGGACGGAACCGTTCCTATCGGCTCTAAAAAGAAAGAGGAAAACCCCGAGCTGATTGAAAGAGGGATATTCATCCAGGAAGAACGACCTGAATACTGTGACGAATATGAAAAATCCATAATACAGACTCAAAAAGGACGGTAGCACCTATGGAAAGATGCCGAATTATTTTTTCGGGCTCCGGAGGTCAGGGCGTCATTACGGCCTCCATCATCTTGGCCGAAGCAGCAGTGCTTCATGACGGGCTGAATGCCGTCCAGGCACAGACCTATGGCCCCGAGGCAAGGGGTGGTGCCACCCGTGCCGACGTCATTATCGATGAAGGAGAAATTCGTTTTCCCAAAGTCAATCAACCCAATGTCCTCATCTGCCTCACCCAGGAGGCTTACAACAAGTTCTCGGGAATCATCAGACCCGGCGGGCTACTGCTCATCGACAGCCATTTTGTAACGCCTCGACGAAAGATTGATGCACGACAGATCCCTTTGGAAATGCACAAGGCCGTCATGGATGAAATCGGCAAACCCATTGTTTTCAACATCTGTATGCTTGGGGCCATGCTGGGACTGACCCGGATCGTCAAACCCGAATCCATTATGAAGGTCTTGGAGACCAAGGTTCCCTCGGACTTTCTGGATATGAATCGTAAGGCCCTGAATATCGGGATGCGTTTGGCGGAATCCTATGTTTAGATGATCCTGCTGCATCTGCTATTTTATTGTAAAGATAGCAATAATGCTTTTCTTCATGTCTCCTTTCAGTCTTTTTCCTTATTTGCCACAAGGGCCTCGGCCTTAAAGGCGATCGCAACACACGCGTCCATGACTAAAGTGTTCCGATCCAGCTGTTGCCCTTCGCCGACCCGATCGACCGCGACAACGCCTTCAAAAACGTCATGTAATTGACGTAAGAACCGAATATCCAACCCTCGATTGATCCGGGTCCCATCCGTCAGCCCTCGAGAATCCCTTCCCTGCCTGTTCCGCTCCCGATGAGTTCATGATTACCGAAACTGTCGTTCTGGCATATTTTCTGCAGGCAGTCTGATCGTATCCCTTTACGGAGACAAATCTCCATAAAGCACCGACCTTCATGCTCGACGCTATCCATTGACCCGGGGGAAATGAAATATATGGTATCCAAAATTTTATTTTCGGCCCTTCTCGTATCTGCACTATGCATGTCACTTGCATCAAAACAGGCTGCAGCAAAGGACAGCATCCGTATCGCCTCCATTTATGCACATACCGGTATTGCCGCCATGGATAATCAGGATTCCGTGCGAGGCGTACGCTTGGGGGTGCAAGGAATCAATGCACGGGGAGGCATCCTGGGAAGAGAGATCGAACTGATCGAGCTTGACAACAGAAGTACGCCCATCGGCTCAAAAGTTGCGGCGGACGAAGCCGTCAGCCGAGACGTTACGGGTATTATCGGCGCCGACTGGAGTTCCCACTCCATCCCCATGGCACGCGTTGCCCAGGCACACGGGATACCTATGATTAGTAACGTCTCGACGAACACAAAGGTCACACGGACAGGCGACTACATATTCCGAGCCTGCTTTACGGATCCATTCCAGGGCCGGATGATGGCCAGATTCAGCAGGGAAGACCTCAAGGCCGCCACCGTCGTTATTTTTACCAATATCACAAGCGATTTCAGCATGGAACTATCCGCCGAATTCAGGCGTTCCTTTCACTGGATGGGAGGGAAGGTGCTGACACAGGTCGAATATAGGCACAAGCAGGAAAATTTTAGGGAAATCGCAGCAGCGGTCGGCGTGCACGAACCCGATATCGTATTTTTGTCGGGACAGGACGAAAGTGCCCTGATCCTGAAGGAGGTCATGAAGAGGGGATCGAGTGCAATACCGATCGGTGGAGACTCTTTCGGGACCCAAAGTTTCTTCCTCAGGGGCGGCAAGGACCTGATGCGTGCATACTACTCCACGCATTGGGCCAGAGATTTAAACGACCCATACTCTAAAGCCTTTGTGAAAACATATGAGGGGCTCGCCCGGCTCATTCCTCAAACGGCTTTGGCCTATGATGCCGTGCGTCTTCTCGCAGATGCTATCCATAGAGCGAAAACCACGGACAGAAAGATGATCCGGGAATGCCTTGCGGCAACAAGGAATTTTCGTGGTGTAACAGGCAGGATCAGTTTTGACGACAACGGCGATCCCATCAAAAGCGGTGTTATTATGGAAATTAAAAACGGTCACCAGCACTATCTCAAAAGCGTTCATCCCCGATAAAGGAGAGGAGCATACGATGTCAGGCCACTGCAAAGGAATCAAGATGGGTTTTGCCGTCCTACTCTGTATGTACCTGGGCTGGCTCCCTCTCAAAACTGTGGAGGCGCTGGAACCCGTCAAGGTGGCCCTTGTATATTCCGAAACCGGCATAGCCGCCCCGGAAAACAAACCCGCCGCCGGTGCCGCTCGAATCGCAGTTGAAGAAATCAACCATCAGGGTGGACTGTTGGGACACCCTCTTGAGTTGATCTTGATAGACAATAAAAGCACACCCCTCGGCTCAAAACAGGCGGCGGAAAAAGCGACCGAACTCAAAGTCGTAACTGTCATCGGCGCCTTTCGAAGCTCCCATTCCCTGCCCTTGGCCAAGTCCTTACAAACGGCAGGAATACCCATGATATCGCCTTCCTCCACAAAGCCGGCCATCACCCTGAGTGGGCCTTATATATTTCGTGCCTGTTTCACCGATTCCTTTCAAGGACAGGCCATGGCCCAGTTTGCCTTTTTTGATTTAGGGGCAAAAAAGGCGGGCGTGCTGATCAACAGTAATGAAGGTTATAGTCCGACCCTGTCTGAATATTTCATAAAGGCTTTCAGGAAATTGGGGGGTAAGGTGCTCCTGCGGGGCCATTATAAGGGCACGGCGATTGATTTTAGTGAGATCATTTCGAAGGTAAAGGATTCTCGTCCTGACGTGCTTTTCATCCCGGGCTATTCAAGGGATAGCGGTTTATTGATCAAACAGGCCGTAAGAAATGGCATTGAGACAACTTTTCTGGGTGGCGATGCATGGGGGAATCAAATATATGATTACTGCGGCAGCGCCCTGGAGGGAAGCTACTACTCGGCCCAATACCATACGGCTGTGCCCTTCGCGAGGAACCAGCATCTCAAAGAAATCTATCGAGAAAAATACAAATTTGACAATATCACTAATATGCGTATTCCACTGACCTATGACTCTGTTCTGATTTTTTCTGAGGCGGTGCAGCGCGCAGGATCGATCGAGCCTGATAAAATTCGAGAAGCGCTGGCCCGGACAAAAAACTTTCAAGGGGCAACCGGAACCATAACCTTCGACCGGAACGGCGATCCCATGGATAAGGAAGCGAGCATTCTGAGGTTTAAAAAGGGATCATGGATCTTTGTCAAATCCCTGAGACCTTGAGCACGCGATCGGATTCCCGTCACATGAAAGAAAAGTCATCGCATTTTACCGGTGTCGCTTCGACATTTGCAATATTCTGAGGATAGAAATGAAATTTCGCAGCCTCCGATCCAGGATTAACATCGCGATATTAACAACCTGCCTGATTATATCCGTCTTTTTCGGCGCTATTCTCTACCCTTTCGAACTCAACCGCCGGGAGGTCCGATTCAAAAAAATAGAAGTCCTCCTGAGTTCCATTTTTCAACAAAAAAAAGAGGAACTGGCCAACGAAATTTTTGCCTCTCAGAAACTCGCACTGGAAAGTTCTTTGAAAGAGATACAAAGGGTGGAGGGTATTGCCGTCTTGAGCGTCTATGACCCTCAAGGCCGTCTCGTGATTTCTACCGAAGACACCCACCCCGGGCCTCTTTCGGAATCCGAAAGACAAAACCTCGATAATTCGTCGTGCTTTTCAAAAAAAATCATAGAAGGACACTCCTTTGCCGAGTATTCAACCCCCATCGATGTTATCGGGGAACGTATTGGATACATGAAGATGTATTACCATCTCGCCGAAGTGGAAAAAGAGTCCCGCTTCGCCATTATTATCTTCTTCACCCTTTTGTTTTCTACCCTTTTCATCATGGCTGTATTCCTCAATCTCTTACTCTCTCGTTCCGTAATCACCCCCGTGGCGATCCTGCGAAAGGCTATCGGCCGGGTGAGAAAAGGCCATTATGGTGAGCACGTGCAGGTCACGTCCCGGAATGAAATTGGTGACATGGCCGAGGCCTTCAACGACATGTCCTCAAAGCTCCACGAACAGCTCGTTGAAATTGAAGGGGCCATCAGGGCCAAGGACTCCTATGCTCATAAACTGGAGAATGCCAACGAAAAGCTCGAGAACCTCAATACCCATCTGGAGGACATTGTTGGCGAACGCACGGTGGAACTCACGAGAAGCAATCAGAGGCTGCTAGAGGAGATTGGGGAGCGTCAAAGGGTGGACAGAGACAAGAAAAACTTGGAGGAAAGGCTTTCCCGCTCACAAAAAATGGAAGCGCTTGGGCTTCTTGCCGGCGGGGTGGCCCACGACCTCAACAACGTGCTCTCAGGTATCGTGAGTTATCCGGACCTGCTGTTGCTGGATATGCCCGAAGAAAGCCCCTTGAGACGTCCCATTATGACGATCAAGCAGTCCGGGCAAAAAGCGGCGGCCATTGTTCAAGATCTTTTGGATCTCGCGAGAAGAGGCGTGACGAACAGGGAAGTGGTCAATCTGAACGACATTGTCTCCGAATATCTCGGGTCACCTGAATTTGTGAGACTCAGGGACCACCATCCCGGCGTAACCGTAGATACGCACCTGGAAGAACACCTCCTGAATGTCAAAGGCTCTCCGGTGCACCTGAAAAAGGCCCTCATGAATCTGACTTCCAATGCGGCCGAAGCCCAGCCGGAGGGCGGTAAAATAATCATCACCACGAAGAATCAGCATATTGATCAACCGATGAAGGGTTATGGCAAGATCACAGAGGGTGATTTTGTGGTTCTAAGCGTTCAGGACAAAGGTACCGGAATCGCGCCCCATGATTTAAAAAGGATATTTGAACCCTTCTATTCCAAAAAAGTGATGGGCAGAAGTGGCACGGGCCTGGGCATGGCCGTGGTCTGGGGCACGGTCCAGGATCATCATGGTGATATTGACGTTGACAGCGAGGAAGGCGTAGGAACGACGTTTGATCTCTATTTTCCCGTAACCAGGGCTCCCGTACCAGGGGAACGGGGGACCGTTCCCCTGGGGGATTACCTGGGCCATGGGGAGGCCGTTCTTGTCGTGGATGATGTCGCGGAGCAAAGAGAAATCGCCTCAAAGATATTGACGAAACTGGGCTATTCGGTGACAACCGCTTCGAGCGGGGAAGAAGCGGTGCAATACATGACCAGCAACTCCGCCCACCTTATGATCCTCGATATGATTATGGATCCCGGCATCGACGGCCTCGATACCTACAAAAAAATTCTAGCCCTGCATCCCCATCAGAAAGCCATTATTGCAAGCGGTTTTTCTGAAACCCACCGTGTTAAACAGGCCCAGGCCCTGGGGGTCGGGAAATATTTAAAGAAACCCTATACCCTGGAGAATCTCGGACTGACCGTTAAAGAGGAACTGGGTCGGTCATCCCTAACGAATCGATCCTGAAAAGGTTAGCCCTCCTAACGTTGCAATGAAAGGGTTGACTTCATCGCTACCTGTACTGCCTCGGATTAATACCGTATTTCTTCACCTTATAGCCGAAGATTCGTTCGGTCGTTTCCAGGTTGATCGATGCCTGTCTCATGTTTCCTCTGCTGCTTTTCAGGGCGTCAATCAAAAATTCCTTCTCAAATCTTTCGATGGCACCCTTCAAAGATTGGGATTGGTGGGTGCCGGTGTCCTCGGCCGTTTGCAGTGATGGGGGCAGGTGATAGCTGTGAATCACCTGGTCATCGCAAAGCAGGACGGACCTTTCGATGCAATTTTCCAGTTCTCTGACATTGCCCGGCCAATGGTATTGGACAAGGGCGTCGATCGCAGGGGTAGAGATTCTCTTGATGTCCTTTTGGTATTCCCCGGCGTACTTCTCCAAAAAATAGTCGGCTAAAAGGAGAAGATCTGCCTCCCTTTCCCTCAAGGGCGGCAAATAGATAGGGTACACGTTCAGCCGGTAAAATAGGTCCTCCCTAAAGGTCCCTGCCTCCACCAATCCAACGATATCCTTGTTGGTTGCAGCGATGAGACGTACGTTGACTTTGGTAACCCTTGTCCCTCCCAGTCTTTCCAATTCTCTTTCCTGTAAGACCCTGAGCAGCTTACCCTGGCTTTCCAGGGCAAGAGAGCCGATTTCATCCAAAAAAATCGTACCCCTGTTGGCCCGTTCGAATTTGCCCTCTTTTGAGCGATTGGCCCCGGTAAACGCTCCCTTTTCATAGCCGAAAAGTTCGGCTTCCACGAGGTTTGCCGGAAGCGCGGCGCAATTGACCTTCACCAGGGGCATCTTTGTCCGCAGGCTGTTATAGTGAATGGCATTGGCCACGAGTTCCTTTCCGGTCCCGCTCTCGCCAAGCAAGAGGACATTGGCGTTACTCTTGGCAACCTGGGTAATCAGGTAAAACACCTCCTGCACCTTGTGACTGTTCCCGATGATATTATTGAAGCTGTATTTCTTTCCCAGTTCCTTTTTGAGCCGCAGGTTTTCCTTGTTGAGCTGCTCCTTTTCTCTGTTGATCTTTTCAATCAGGGCCACCTTCTGGGCGATGAGACTGCTGATGATGGTCAAAAACCTCACGTCTTCGTCCAGAATAGACGCCCCTTCGAAGGCACGGTCCGCGCTGAGGGCACCGATGATCCTCTGCCCTTCCTTTATGGGGACGCAGACGAATGAGATTTTCGATTTCTTTAACTTGCTTCTTGCACCGGTCCTATCCAGGAAAAGAGGCTCGGCATCAATATCCGGAACGGCCATCGGGCGCCCGGTTTTGATAACCCGTCCCGTGACCCCCTCTCCCAATTTATATCGCCCTTTTGTCTTGGCCACGGAGGAAATGCCGTGTGCTAATTCTATATATATCTCAGAGGATTCAGGATCGAGGATCGTAATGGATCCACGGTTCATGTCCCGCTGCTGGGACAGAAGATCCAACACTTTGTATAAAGGCTTTCTAAGATCAAGGGTCGCATGAAGGGCCTTTGTGATTTCATAGAGGCACATTATTTCATCAGGTTTGGAAGGGACTGTATCTGTTGCCATCGCTCTTGTTCCTCTCGAATATGGATGGTCTCGCAAAAAATTGAAGAGAACGATTTTCAATGAAAATACAAAAATGTAGAAAAACTAGCAATGACTTTTTACCTATACCGGCAGATTTTCACGCGGATTTCGTTCAGAGGGTATTCGATCTTTTCTTGCGCAAGACCTTGCGGACCCATGATCTCGGCATCAGGTCACGGCTCGCGTCATCAGTGGAAAACGGATTACGACAACGTGATGTGCCATTTTATGGCTGCCGTTCAAGAGACGGGAGAAATCCGATTGTGGATGACATAATCGGGGGGTAAAAATGGGGGGAGGAAAACCGCAAAGGCGCGAGGGGCGCAAAGTCTTTATTGTGCTTATTTGCCCAATAACCGACCGGAACAGCCCAAACCCGAAAAGGGTTTGGGCTGTTAAGACGGACATCAAGCATTCAGTCTTTCCTGACTTCGTTCCTCGGTGTATGGGGAAGCATACATTGGTCCTTGCACAGCGACAGACACCCAATGATCAACGATTACAAGGGCCTCCGCCGTCAGCCAGGCGGTTAGAGAGCAAAAAGGGATAAAACCGAACCATGAGCTATGTTGTTTATTACCTACGGTAAACCCACAGGGAAGTCATTTTCTGATTTCCTGCGGTGTCCAACGCGGTCAGGAGAATCCTGTTCCATCCCGTAGAAAGTTGGATATCCTGAACTGACCATGAGGAAGTCCCTTCGGCCTTTCCTTCAACACCGGAAGAAATCCTCCATTTTATCTCGCTCAGTTCCACGTTGTCAGATGCGGTCCCTCCCAGACTAACGGAAGAATTCCTTGTGACGTACCAAGGATATCTTGTTGGATAGGACACGCTAATGCTTGGAATGACATCGTCCTCAGGGAGATTGAAATTAACCCCCAGGATCTTGCTGGCTTCATTGCCCGCCGCATCGCGTCCGGTCACCCTAATGACGTTTTCTCCCTCGTAGAGCTGGATGTCGGGAACGCTCCAGTTGCCCGTTCCGCTGGCCACGCCGCCTCCTCCTCGGGAATTGCTCCAACCCACCTGCGTAACACCAACGTTGTCGGTCGCCGTTCCGGCAATGGTCAGGATAGAGGTCTCCGTCTCATAGCGCCCTGAGGTGCTTGGCGTCACCACGGCGACAACCGGTGATTCGGTATCCGTCACCTGAACCGCAACTTCCTGCGACCACCCGCTTTCATTGTCCGAGGTATCCAGCGCTGAAACAGCGAAATAATGGGTTGTCCCCTGATCAAGCCCTGTGATGGTATGCGCCGTGACATCCCCTACAGAATAGGGAGGGCCGTATATCCTGCTTGTCGTTCCGTAATAGACTCTGTATGCCTTAATGTCTGTTTCAGGATTCGCCTGCCAGGTTAAATTTACGTTCCCGCCGGAGACCAAATTCCACGCCAGATCTTGAGGGGGCCCGGGCGGCGAGGTATCCGGCACGACCCATTTAACTTCATTTGAAGGGCCGCTCTCGCCTGCCGTATTATAGGCCTTAACGGCAAAATAGTATGTGTTTCCCTCTTGAAGCGGAAGATCGAAAAGTGAACATTGCGTCATGCCCCCCACATCTTTGCTGCTATCATATTGTCCTTGTGTCATACCGTAATAAATCCGATAACCCTGCACTTCTCCGGAACTTGCATCCCAAACAAGCGTGGATTCGGCAAAAACTGAACATGGTTTGATTAGAAATATAATCATTAAAATAAATATGACTAAGTAATTTCGCATTAATCTTCTCCCGGTAACTTGCAAATTTTTGTAGTGCAGGCTACGTTTATGCAAGCCACATACCAAAACCCAATACCACCACCTGGAGGGAACAATCCCGTGCTTTTCCCTTGCTCTTTTTGCCCCCCAGGCCTCCCGAAGAGAGTTCATTTTCTGTCAGGTTCTGGGTAGTTAGGGATCCTGCATCTTTTCGATTCCCGAGGAAGAATATATTTTGTCATTCATCATCTTTCACCATGGATGGTGCCGAGTGACTATGCGAACGCACCTTTTCGTATCAAACCGGTGAACGTCTTTACGATTTTTCGTACGCCGTTCGCTTTCCGGATGAGCTATTTACAAATGAAGGGTGAAATACCGACTTCAAGGCTTTGGACACGGGCTGAAATCTTGGATGATCATCCGGGCAGGGGATCGAAACACCCCCTCTTTTTCGGTATTCGCAATGTGAACACAGGCAGGCCGTTCGAAATGACTAAAAACGCTGAAACAGCTTGTCCCCTTCCGATGAGGACATAATACTTTTCAACGCAGAGACAACGTCCTTGGAATATTTTATGTCTTCCTTCTCCAGCATGGACAGGGCCTCCTCAGGGGAAAGGGCTGAACGATAGGAGCGGGGCTTGATCATGGCACAAAAGCGGTTTGCCACCGCAAGGATCTTTGCCGAGAAAAGCATTTCGTCATCTTTGAGTCCTTGGGGATATCCGCTCCCGTCAATTTTTTCGTTCATCTGGTAAATGGTCTCTGAAACGGGGAGTTCGAATTGAATGTCTTTGAGAATTTCATCGGCGCGTTTGACGTGTTTTTTCACTTCATGTCGTTCCTCTTCGGTCCATTGCCCCGGCTTGGCGAGAATTGAATGATCGACAAAAACCTTGCCGATTTGCGAAAGAAATGCTGCAAGCTCGACTGTGGCCTGCAACTGATCATCGGCATTCAACTTTTTGGCCAATGCCTTTGAAAACTCGCTCATCATCCTGGAGTGCCCCGCCAGGTAAGGATCTTGCATTTCTATGGTCTTGATAAAGGCATCGACCGTCAACCGGATGGTATGCTCCTTTTTTTCCTGGATCTCCATGAGGTGCGTAATGTCGGTAGACACCGATACAATCCCCGCCACCTCACCTTGAGCGTCCTTGAAGGGTATCTTGGTGATCAAAAGATGGTGAAGCTTGGACAGGAGGTATATCTTTTCATGAATAGTGATTGGCTCTTTGGTTTTTAATACATGTTCATCCGATGTTTGCAGGCGCTTGGCCGTATCGTATCCAAAAACGGCCCGATCATCCGATCCGATGATCTTCCCGACATCACACCCGACAGCCCCGGCAAAAGCAGGATTGGCGTACTCGTAAATGCCGTTTTTGTCTTTGTAGCCGATGTAATCGGTCATTTTGGAATTGATGCTCTCCAGGAACTGATGCTGGCCCTCAATTTGTTCCGCAAGCTTTTTGAATCCGTCGGCTATTCTCCGATTTTCCACCCCGATAATCCGCCACCAGGCTGCGCCCAGAAGTAAGGCCAGGGCGACCAGGATCAAAATGACCATGATGATCAAGGTTCGTTTGTACTCATTCAAGGGTTGGTTGGCTTTCAAAAAATCGGTCTCCTGGACCACCCACCAGTCAAGGCCCGGAACTTTAAGGGCCGCAGAGTAAACCCGACCGGTTCCCCCGAGAGAATCACGCGTGCCGAACGGCATGCTTGATGATGTATCGAATTCAATCCTCTCGACTTTCACAAGGTCATCCGACTCCCAGGGCACAATTTCCTGAAAAATTTCCCCATTGGCCTGCATCAGTCGAATCCTCTCGCTCTCCCGGGCAAGTGGTGATCTGGAGAGGAGTTCGCTCATCTTCTGGGTGACGATTTTGGACAGCATGAGCACGGCCACGGGCTTCCCGGGTTCTTCCGTGGCCCCCTCCGGGGGCAGGATCGGAAGGAAAAAGTCCAGGACCATCCCGTTGGTGCCTGACCTGAGCGGTGCGAATTGGGCCTTCTTGGCTGAAAAAGTTGATTGAACAAGGGCCTTTTGTCTATCGGACAGAGGGACGGTCGTTGCATTGGTCGCGATATAGGCCTGGCCGTTTCGGTTGATCACCCTTCCGGAGAGGAATCCGGAATATACCACAAATTCCTTGAGCAGATTTTCCATCATGGGAAGTTGTTCCGAGAGTGATGCGTAGGGGTCGCCCTGGGGCAATTCCTGATATAGATGCCTATTGACGAGAATCGATACATCCTCTTCGATCAGGTCGATTTCAGTCGCGTAAAGACGGAAGACATCGGATTGTATGATACGGTTTCCATGAGCGGTCAACCCCGTGAGCCAGGTTGATATGACCTCAACCCGACTGCCGACGAGTAGTTCGGTGCGCTTTTCAGTCGTCTGATCCAGTTCATTTTGCTTGTCTTTGAAATTCAATGCGACAAGAAAAAACGCAACGCAGGATATCAGGACAAGAACAAGGATGCCGATCTGCAGGATTCTCACATTCAGACGGGTTGCGCTTACTGGGGCATGATCCTGAATGGGTGCGTGGGGATGTCCGGTCATCTTGTTTCCTCGCTCCTCATTGAAAAAATGATTAAAGAAAACGTATCTGTTCAGGTTGTTTAGCTGAGTAGTTACAAAAAAGCATTTAGTCTCTTAATGAACTTCCTGGATAATGTAGTTCAAGGTAATCATAACCACAACATAGAATTTTTTTTGAAAATGGATTGATGAGTGCACCGGTCATGGGGACCTCTTTTCAAAAACGAAAAAACGTTGCCAGGGCATCGATTCTGTTTGTCATGCTTTTTACCCCCCGGGAAGGGGTTTTCTTAACGATATATGCGCCCAACGGTTCATCTCATTGAATGAATATTGAGGGATATAATGTTTGTATTTTGCCTGTTCGAAAACGGCATCGGTCAAATTGTCCATGATATAAACGGCCTGATCGAGATAAACGGCCAGGGCCGCATGCGTGATGTTTCGGATCCGGTCCCGGATGATCACAATACGAACTCGGCCGGCATCATAACCCAGCTCTTTCAAAACAAAATACTTTGTGATGCAGTAATCCTCACAGTCTCCTGAAAGTTTCAGAAACTCCTGGGGTGTCGCCCAGTAATCGCTGACGCCATAAACATCGATATCCAGCCGGTAGGGCCACCTGTTGATATACATGCTGACATACTTGAGCTGTTCCAACCCGGTCATCTGTCCTGCTTTTGCCAGAAGCGCCTTCCAACTCATCGCACCCGGAGGGCAGCGGCCTGAAGAAGGGTCGCAGGTGTTCAGCTCAACCACCTGTTTTTCGGCTTCGGACAAAATCCTGTTCCATTTTGTCAAGGCCCTCAGAGACCCTTTGAATTCCACTGAATTGAAAAGAAGAATCCGTTTTCGGCCGGGCGACTCCTGCAAGGTGCCATCCCGGGCATAGGCATAAGCGGTTGAAAGCAAGGGTATCATGAAAAGGCACAAACAGGCAGCACTCATCCATGGCATTTCCTTTCGCCTGTGAGTTTCTCTATGGGATGGTGCGGCATGGGGCATTCGTTTCGGTTTTGTTGTAACGGTCCTGAAATCAGCGCTCCCTGAAGGCGTTTTGCCTGGCTTTCAAAATCGGTTTGAGCAGATAATCCAGGACGGATTTCTTACCGGTCAGGATCTCAACACTGGCGGTCATACCGGGAATGATCGGCAGTTTTTCTCCCCTGTAAGTCATGGCGTTTGTTTTGGTCCTGAGCTTGACCTTGAAAAAACTGTCCTTCCTTTCGTCCTCGATCGTATCGGCGCTGATCTGCTCCACGGTCCCTTCAAGCCCGCCATAGATAGAAAAATCATAGGCCGTTATTTTAATCATGGCCTTCTGGCCCGGACGAATAAAGGCGATGTCCGCCGGCCTGATCTTTGCCTCGATGAGAAGCGTATCATCCAGGGGGACGATTTCCAGGATCGTTTCTCCCGGTCTGATCACTCCGCCGATGGTGTTGATGTTGATCTGTTTGATCGTTCCCCGAACCGGTGAGCGGACATCGGTCCGTGTGACCCGATCTTTTCCGGCGGAAATGGCCTCCATTTGCGATTTGAGTTCCATGCGTCTTTTATTGATCTCATCGGCCGCCTTGGTTCTGAACTCGGCGATTCGATGGGACTGCGTTTTCCTGATTTCATCCGCCTCTTTCCGGGCCCGGGGGATGCCGAGTTCCAGGGTCCGGATGTCTCCTTCGAGTGAAGCCACATCGCGTTGGAGAGAGATATAGTCCACCCTGGGATAGAGCTGCTTATCCATCAGGGGCTTGGCGATGGCCATCTGTTCCCGGGCCAACCCGAGATTTGTCTCGAGCTTTTTTTTCTTGTTCCCCATTTCGGCGAGTTCCTGGATTTTCTGTTCATACCGTGATTTCAACAATTTGATTTCAAGATCGAGTTGATTTTTTCGGGTTATGAATATCTGTTTCTGATCTTCGATAATCTGGGAATCATGTTTTTTGATCTCTTGGGGAAAGGAAAGGGCCGTGCCTTTGACTTCGGCTTCCAGCCGGGCGATAGCGGCCCGGTGTTCGAGGGACTGCGTGAAGGCGTCCCTGAAATGACTCGCTGCGGCCTCATTGCTTAAACGGACCAGGATGTCACCCTTATCCACGATCTGGTTTTCCTGAATGAGAATCCCTTCGATAATCCCGCCTTCCAGGTTCTGAATCACCTGAACGTGCCGGGATGGGATGACCTGCCCCATCCCCCGGGTGACCTCGTCGAGGATGGCATAGCGGGCCCAGACTGCAAAGCTTATAATGAGAAGGCAAACGGCCAGAGACAGGAGATAGGCGGAAGGCGTCCCACGCCTCGCCAGGGCTGCATCCACCGCATTTACATATTCAAGATCGTTTCTTTTCATCTCGTATCGTAACTGTTCAGGTTGTTTAGGCTGTAGGTTAAAGGCTATCAGTTTCCGATCCCTTCGCTATCCGCGCATTGATCGAGGCAGGGCGCCCAAAACCTTCTCGGCTTCCACAATTTTTGATTCACAGCTAGAAATTTCACGTTCATAAGAATACCCTAGGCGCTTTGACAGGCCAAGCTGGTAGTGCAACTCCCTTAAGGAGCCAAACGCGATTTCAAGAAATCGGAGATACTCGGCCTGACTCTCACGTGCGCACCCTTCAACGATGTTTGATGGAACTGAAACCGCCGCCCTTCTCATTTGGGAAATCAAACCATACATTTCTTCTTTGAGGAATTCCCTGGTTGCTCGATATGTGATCACGCATATTCCCTTCCTGCGGTACCTCACAGCCTAAATGCCTACAGCCTATCTAGCTGAGTAGTTACCTCGTATCTTTCCCGGCCGGGAGTTCACCTCACGGGACCCGTGTACCCTATCCCACCCGAAATTTTAGTTTCCCTTCCTTGAGCAGTTCGACCACCTTATCGCGGGGGCCGTCAGCCACGATCTTTCCGCCGTCCATCACGATCAACCGATCCACGATGGAAAGCATGGAACTCCGATGCGAGATAAGGATAAGGGTCCTATCTTTTAAAACAACGCCGAGCCGTGCCCTGAGAATGGCTTCCACCGCGCTGTCCATGGAACTGCTCGGTTCGTCCAGGATCAGGATATCCGGATCCTGAATAAACGCGCGGGCAATGGCCACCGACTGTCTCTGCCCGCCGGAGAGGTTCATGCCCCGCTCTCCCACCTGCAGCCCGAAACCTGCGGGATGGGACCTTACAAAATCCGTGACGCCCGCAATCGTTGCCGCCCGCAGGATTGCGGCATCATCGGCAAAAGGGGCACCGAAAGCGATGTTGTCCTTGATGCTGCCGTAGAACAGATAGTTGTCCTGGGACACATATCCGATCATTTTTCGAATATCCGCCACATCCAGCTGCCGGATATCGATGCCGCCCACCTTGACGTTCCCGTCCTGAGGGGTATACAGCCCCAGGATCAGCCTCCCGAGGGTGCTCTTGCCCGACCCCATCCGGCCGATGATGCCGATCTTTTCCCCGGGGCGAATCTGCAGATTGACATTGTCCATGGCATCGATTTCCGCATTGGGATAGCGAAAGGTGACCCTTTCCAGAGAAAGACTGCTGCCCAGAGTTCCATACCGGACAGTTTCCTTGTCCACCGGCCTTTCGCTGGGGATGTCCATGACTTGATTGAGGGATTTGAGGGCCACCCTGGACTGCTGCAGCCTGGTCAGCATGGCCGCCACAGCGCCCAACGGGGCCATGGCCCGGCCCACGAGGATATTGCAGGCGATGAGCCCGCCCATGGTCAACTCACCCATGCCGATGCGGTAAACGCCCCAGACGATGATCACTACGCTGACAAACTGGGCCGAGAACTGGGAAAAGGTCAGGGAAAAGGTAGCCAGGGTCTTGGTCCGGCCCGAGGATTTGGCGCTCATGCCGATGACCGTTTCCCACCGTCTCTGGATCTGTCCCTCGGCCATACTGGTCTTGACCGTCTCGAGCCCGTTGATGGCCTCGACCAGAAGGGCGTTTTTCTGGGCCCCTTCCCTGAATCCTTCTGCGACATATTTCTTAAAGGGAAACTGGATGAACAGGCCCACCAGGATGACCGCAGGGACGGCGATGATCGGGGCATAGGCCATGGGACCGCCGATAAAAGAGACAAGCGCGATAAAAAAGCAGAGGAAAGGAAGATCCACAAGGGAGATCAGGGTGCTGGAACTGAAAAACTCCCGCAGCGACTCGAACTCCCTCAGGCTGTTGGCCAGGGAACCGGTCGATTCCGGTTTTCGGTCCATCCGAATGGACATCACATGCTGCATGAGTTTACTGGCAATGACGACATCCGCGTTTCTTCCGGCGAGATCGACGAAATAAGCGCGGAGATTCTTCAGCGTAAAGTCAAACCCGTAGGCAATGGCCACACCCAGGGCCAGGACCCAGAGCGTGTCCACCGCATTGTTGGGAACGACCCGGTCGTACACGTTCATGACAAAGAGGGGACCGGCGATGCCGAGAAGGTTGATCACGATGCTCGCCAGGATGACGTGTTTGTAGATGGGCATAAAGCGCCCGATCGTACCCCAGAACCATCTTCGTGTATGAAAGAGCTTGATGTCGGCGGCCCTTCTATCCAGCTTCCCTTTAGGGGAGACAAAGATGGTCCGTCCCGTATAGTTTTCCTGCAATGCCTCCAGGGCCGTTTTTTGGGGAGTACCGGGGGTTTCCGGAAAAAGGACCTCGGCCTCATGGCCATCCAGGCCCGTAAGCACACAGCCGTTACCATTTTTGAGCATCAGGATGCAGGGCAGGGTCAGAGGATTTATTTTGGAAATGGATGATCGCGAAGCGATTTTTGCATTCATGCCGCCCTGCTCCGCCGCCCGGATGAACAACCTCGGAGGGAATGCGCCCTTCTCGACCGGCAAAGAGGCCAACAGGGAACTGGCGGAAATGGACCGGCCGTTCAGTTGAAAAATCGTTTCAAGACATGACAGAAGGGGCGGAACGGTATCGGGCCGAAGGGCTGAAGCCCCGGTTTGGTCGGAATCCCCCGTCTCCCGCTTTTTCTGCACATCGGGACCTTCTTTTATCTCATTGTTCTGAGCGTTTTCCGGCACTTTTTCATTCATGGTTCTCATTAAAAGATAATCGGTCTTTTTGAACGATCAGATAAGGTTTTTCTTAATCATTGCCGTTAGTTTTAAAAATTGATTAATATCTCAAGTCGCTTCCATGGGCAAGTCCTAACTTTTGCAATCTTTGTATGAATTTAGCCTTTTGAAAAACAAACCTTGATGCATTCGTAAAAAGTTTAATTTTCACCACGAAGAACACGAAGAGCACGAAGGGTTATGAAAATATATAATATTTTCAGCTTTGTGTACTTCGTGTCCTGGTTTATTGAAAATTTTGGCATGAAGGTGACTTTTTATGAGACCATCGAATCTCCATGCAAAAGAGAATGCCGTCAGGAACCGGGGCCCCTTATCTTCCACATCCGCATTTAAAATGGCCGAACTTTCACGAAACCGGCAATTCTCATCAAACCGATGGGGTTATCCGATGACCATTCCCGTAAAAATGTGTAAACTTTTGCCATCATATGAAAAAAAACTTCGCTCAATGATGGTAAGTTTTTTCATATCCGGGCACATCTATTCCGCCTATGCTTATAACCAATCGAAATACTTAAACAATTATCAAAGAAAAATTTTGGTACGCTTGTTGCTGTATATTGAGGGCAAAATTCACGAGTTACACATTAACCGAAGCTATTTCCCCTGAGGGAAAAACGCATTTAAAAGGAACATCCAAAGTATAGTTGCCTAAATTTGAAAAGTGATGTAATAATAGCTTATAGTTCTGAAAAAATGGGGAATTTGGGTCTTGGCTCTAGGGGCCTTAGTTGAGTCGTATTGAAAAAAACCATTCCGGGAGAAGGAACGATGAAACACAAATCTATTATCCTATTGGCTGGCCTGTTGCTTTTTTTGTTTTCCTCCACAGCTTTTGCGGCCTATGAAATCGGTCCAGACATTGATCATTTAATCTCCGGTGGAGAAATGGGCGGCCTAAGGGTGACGGCCTTTTTCAGTGATGAGAGTAGTGAAACGGCTATTTGGGAGGAGACAGGTACATCCAGTGGCCAGGCCGTGGGCTCTGGATTTTGGCTTTATCAATCGCTGGACACATATTCTTCTCCCTGGAGTCTTTTAAATACGTCTGAATCCACGCTTGTCTCTCTGCTCTTCGAAGGATGGGATGCATCCATTGTATTTGACGTAACGGATGGTACGGAGCGCACACCAAAATCCGACTTCGGTAAAGTTGAAGATATTAGTAGTTATTCATTGTATGGCGCAGATCAGGTGACCCTCGGCGGCATCTTTTATGGGGATTTATACGCAACCTTTAGAGGGTATTTCTACCTTCCCAAAGGGGAGAATCACCGATTTTATTTGGACACGGACAAGGTTCAAGCGGTACCCATTCCGGGCGCGTTTCTGCTCCTGGGTAGTGGGCTCATCTGTTTGGTGGGCATAAAGAGGAGAGCCCTGTAAGTCCTGTTTTTAAAACCTATTAACGGATTGATATACATCAGGAGGCAATTATGGCTGAGACAATATCGAATCAAGAGGAACTGCACATTCAAAAACCACTCCCGGGCCAGTCGTCCGTCCTGGCGGTGGACCCCGGGACCACAGTTTATCTTGATTTTCCTCTGGACCAGGCCGAGGCGGTCTTTCAGGACGGGGACCTGATCTTTCGTTTTGAAAATGGAGAACAGGTGGAGCTGGACAACTTTGAGGAGGTGCTTTCTTCAACCAGTCTCTTTCTCGCGGACGGCACCGAGGTGAGCGACGATCAAATCATGGACGTCCTTCAACCGGAGGCTGGCGAGCCCGCCGCAGGCCCGGCGCCCCCGAGCGGAGGTATCGGTGAATACGATGACTATATAGGGGACGGACCGGGCGGGATCGACCGCCTGGGAACCCTGGGACCCAGAGAGTTCGGATTTACCCCGGAAGAGCCTGATATCAGGGGACTGGATGTAGACATACCGGGCGAACCGCCCGAAGCCAACCCCGACCAGAACACCGTTTCGATATTGAACGACACCGATGAAGAGGGCCAATTTTATACGGATCAAATCTTTGAAGCCCAAGGGAATGTACTTGGCAATGACACGCCCCAAGGTGAGGTGAGCGTCATCGGTTTTGAGGTCGATAACCAGTCCTACGGCCAGGGATCGCTAGACCAGTGGGTGGAATTACCGTCCGGGGCCCATTTCATGCTTTCCTCCAACGGCACCTATGAATACACAAACGGCGTGTCACTGGATCCGGTTCAAAATGTGGTCCAGCATGAATATCAAGACCTTCCCGATAGCTACGAAGTCGCCAGATTTTTTTTCAGCGACTTTGACCCCGCGACCATATTTAATATTGAATGGACGGACAATCTAGACAATGTTGAAAACATACCGGTTCCCGGATTCGTGCTGGCAGGAGGAGATTGGAACTTGACGGATTTCGACGGGATATCCGAAATCGAGATTACCGCAAATGGAAATTTTTCGGTTGAGTCATTGAACCTCATTAATACGGATCCGGATACCTCCGGTGAGACAATCACCTATACCATCGCCGATGCCATTGGCGCCACCGACTCCACGACCCTCGATATCTCATTCGATATTACGGATCCTTATTATTACAACGATTACCAGGTTGATTAAACTAGTCTTCAATTTAGAGGGAGTCGCCGTCCTATGAAGATATAACAGTTAACATCCGGGTCCCTCGGGCCCGGATGTTATTGTCTTATACAGATTTCAATGTATCAAAGCCCTACCGATTTTGCCCGATTTCGTCATTTGAAGTCTTTTAAAGTTTTGATTTGAAAAAATTTTTTAGATTTGATATTTCATAGATTACATATATGGCATATATCAACCTTTGCTTATGATTCGATGGGAGGAGCTTAAAATGAGGAAGAGTCTTTTTCTATTGGCAGGTCTCGTTGTGGTAGTGCTGCTTTGCCCTGTGTCGTCCTTTGCGGGAAATGGGGTCACCATCAAACAGAGCGTACTCGACACATTGAAAACTACGCCTCGACTCGAAATGCTGAAATACAACAGGGAAGCCGTCAATTATGATCTGGAAAAGTCCAGGGGTGGATATTACCCGAAGATTGACGCCAGAGCCGGCATTGGAACCGAGATGCACAGCGACCGCGTCACGAGACTCAATGACAGTGACAGATCCACGCATTCCCGGGGTGAGGCCTCCGTCGTGCTGACACAGCTCATTTTTGACGCAAAAGAAACCCGGAGCCAGGTAGAAATTGACAAATCCCGGGTGGAGTCCATCAATCACAGGGTATTCGACAATGCGGAGGCCCTGGCACTGGACGCCGCTCTGGCCGCCCTCGAAGTCTACAGACAGGGGAGGCTCCTCGAAATCTCCGAGGACAATGTTTCGGCCCATGAAAAAATTCTCGGATCTCTCAAAGAAACGCAGGAAGCCGGTGCGGGGAGCATCGCGGACGTCACACAGTCGAGGGCACGTCTTTCACGCACCATGACCACCCGCATCACCGTTAAGACCGATCTACAGAATGCCCTTTCCGATTTTGAACGCCTGGCCGGTTACAGGCCGGATAAAATTCAATTCCCGGCTGAAAGACCCGATGTCTATCTTCCAAAGACCCTCGAAGACAGCTTGAAAGCCGTCCTGGAGAACAACCCCAAATTGCTCACGGCCGAGGCCGACATTCAAACCGCCGCACATAAGGTCACCCTGGCGGAATCCATGTATTACCCGAAAGTCTATGGTGAGGCCGGCTGGACCTATGAAGACGGTGTTGAGGGAGACCCGTCATATAGCAGGAACCTTTCCGCCATGGTGCGTATGCGCTGGAATCTTCTCAACGGCGGTTCCGACAAGGCGGCGACAAGCGCAGCTTTTGCCAGAAAACTCCAGGCCGAAATGGAACGCAAAGACCTGGAGCGAAACATCTCGAACGATACAAGAGCCACCTGGAACGATTACCAGGCCGCCCTTGAGGAAGAGAAGGCACTGGAAGAAACCGTGCGGTTTAATGACGAAACCAGGAGCCTCTATGACGATCAATTCTCAGTGGGCCAGAGAAGTCTTCTTGATCTCCTGGATGCGCAGAATGAATATTTCCAGTCCACTGGTCTGCTGATCTCCGCAAGAGTGAATCGGGTCGCCAATGCGTATAAGCTTCTGGCCCTGTCCGCGAAACTCATTGAGACACTGGGTATCGATGCCAAGGTTTATAATGAGCCCAAAGTCATCGAGCAGAAGTGAGAAGGATGCGGCACTAAAATACAACGCATCATCATAAAAATTTGTAACTACTCAGCTAGATAGGCTGTAGGCATTTAGGCTGTGAGGTACCGCAGGAAGGGAATATGCGTGATCACATATCGAGCAACCAGGGAATTCCTCAAAGAAGATATGAACGTGAAATTTCTAGCTGTGAATCAAAAATTGTGGAAGCCGAGAAGGTTTTGGGCGCCCTGCTTCGATCAATGCGCAGATAGCGAAGGGTTTGGAAACTAATAGCTTTTAGCATACAGCCTAAACAACCTAAACAGATACAAAAGGAGGGCACATGCCCCTCCTTTTTTTATTTTTGGGTCAATTCAACACCCCCCTTATCGTCTTCAATATATCCTTGAGCCTGTAAGGCTTTCCCATGAAGGCCTTGGCGCCTGCTTTTAAAAATGTCTCCGGACCGCCATTATCCGTATAACCGCTTGCAATGATAACCTTGGCCTCGGAATCGATTTCAATGATTTTGCCGAGACATCGCATGCCTCCCATCCCGGGCATATCCAAATCCAGAATGAGAAGATCAATTTTTTCTTTCTGATACCCTTCTATGGCCTCCTCGCCGCTTGAGGCCAGCATAACGTCATAGCCGCATCTCTGGAGCATTTCTTTTCCAAGATACCTGATGGATTCTTCGTCATCAACGAGCATGATGGTTTCATCCCCGTTTTCGATAATTTCCTCATCCGCCTCGTCGTTTTTTGAGACCTGATTTTCGAACTCCAGCACAGGAAGATATATCTCAAAGGATGTGCCGGCGCCCATTTCACTGGTGCACGTGATATATCCCTGATGGCTTTTCACGATACCATAGACCATGGCAAGCCCGAGGCCGGTGCCTCTCCCGGGGCCCTTTGTCGTATAAAAGGGCTCGAATATGTGTTCAACCGTCGCTTCATCCATACCATCGCCCGTGTCGGAAATGGTGAGTTTCACATAGTTCCCCACCCTGGCCCCATGATGCGCCCTGACAAAGGCCTCGTCAATCGTCCAGTCTTCGGTCTCAAATGTCAGCGTCCCCCCGTCGGACATGGCATCCCTCGCGTTGAGTGCGATATTCATCATGACCTGTTCCATTTGCCCGGGATCGGCATTGACCGTAGTCAATTCCTTCGAGAGGTGAAGGCTGAATTTGATCATCTTCGGGATTGTCCTCTTGAGTAATTTTTCAAGTTCTCTGACCTCATGGTTCAGGTCAACGGGCTGCATCTTACTCTCCACCTTTCGGCTGAAGGTCAAGAGCTGCCGGGTCAGTTCGCTGGCCTTCGCAACTGATTGCTCGATCTGTTCGTGGTAGGCGTAGTCTTTTTCCCCCTTCCCTTTACCGAGCATAAGCAATTGATTATAGCCGGTAATGGCCTGTAGGATATTGTTAAAATCATGGGCGATACCCCCGGCCAGGGTACCGACCGCCTCCATCTTTCCGGCCTGTCGAAGTTGATCTTCGAGCACCCGGGTCTCGGTTCTGTCCTCATAAGTCACGAGTTGCTTGCCGCCGAGGAGTTTGACCAGGGTAAAATGAATATCCTTTGTCGTCCCGTCCTTGCATGTGACTTTATATTCCCTTCTTTTTGATTGCCCGACTTTCATCGATCCAAAATCGTTTGACCAATCTGAAATCCCTTTTTTTCTGTATGCGTCATCCGGATAAGCCAGGCGGAACCAGGTGCTCCCGGACGGGATATCTTCAAGGGCATAGCCGAATATACCGGTGAATTTCGGGTTGATATATTCATAGGTGTTGTTTCTATCAATAATGGCCATCCCAAAAGGGGCGTTTTCCGTGAGGGTCCTGGATCTTTCTTCACTGGCCTTTAATTCCGCCTCGGCATACTTCCGTTCCTTTATCTCCCTGGCCAGACGATCCCTTGAGGTCGTGGTCCTTTTCAGATCTTCGGCCATTTTATTGAAGGAATCCGCCAAGTTTCCGATCTCATCATTGCTTTTAAGGCTAATTCGGTGATCGAGATTGCCTTTTGCGATCTCCCTGGTTCCTTCCGCCAGTCTGGTTATCGGATTCACCATTCCCCTGGCAAAACAAAACGAGGCCAGGACACCAAGCACGAAGATGAGGCACCCGGATAGGATGCTTTCCCGAATGACCAACGCCCGTGCTTCGGCAACCTGCTTGAGCGAGACCCCCAGGATAAGCACCCAGCTCTCATTGCCGGCCTCAACGGGAGTAACAATCACCTTGATGATTTCATCAGATCCGGGGATGAGATTGTCCGCGATGATCTGTTTTTTTGTGCTCAAGCATTCGGTTGTCAGGATTTTTTGACTGGCACGGGTGTCGCCGGCGGCCATGTAAACCTGTCCATCCGCTTTGAAGATTCCAACAAAGACCACATCCTCTGAATGAACCACTTCCTGGAGTTGTTTTTCCACAAACACCCAGTTCAGTGTCCAGAATGCATTTTTGGCACTGAATGCCAGGTGCCTGGATATCGTTTTATTTTTTTCGAGCAGCTCTCTTGCAATGGATTCTGTCTGCTTTTTAATTGAAACGACCGTGGGCACCGCAATGGCGATAGCAAGGAGGCACAGGACCATCAAGGCTATTTTATAAAATAAGCTTTTTCGTCCAATAAAAGGGAGCATCTTCATGGGGATATCCGTCCTTTCGCTATCCTAATCCTAGACTCCGATCCTTTCTCCGGGTGAAATAACAAGGGGTTTCGTTTGCGGAGCCCTGTGTTTCAATTCTCGCAGGAATATCTCAGGAGATTGAACAAGGATGGGAAATGTCCCGTAGTGTTCCGGAATGACATATTTGGGATTGATCAGTTTGCAGGCAAAGGCGGCTTCTTTAGGACCCATGGTATAGGCCCCGCCTATGGGTAGGATGGCCAGATGAGGACGATAATATTCCCCAATAATAGTCTTCATATCGCCCATGAGAGCCGTATCACCTGAATGGTAAATTTTGAAACCGTTTTCGAATTCTATGACGTAGCCTGCGGCTTCGCCGACAAACCTGTTGACGCCCTCGAATCCCGTCAACTGGGCCCCGGCCGAATGGTAGGCCTCCGTCATGGTCACTTTGATGCCGTCAAAATCCGCGGTGGCACCCTTATTGGCGAGCGTGAAAGTCTGACAGTCGGCCTCCGGAATCTGTGATTTGATAAAAAAACTCAATTCCCAGGGGGCGACAACCTTCGGGTGATACTGAGCGATGATTTCCGTTGCATCGGAAAGCATGAAGTGATCCACGTGCCCATGTGTCCATAGGACCAGATCGACGTTGCCGAGCGCGGCCTTCTCTCTGAAGATGACCGGACATTTGGGATTGGTCTTTATCCAGGGGTCCAGCAGGATATGTTTCCCTTTGACCGACTCGAAAAGAAAACTGCCGTGACCCAACCAGGTGATACCGACTGTCCCTTCGGCAGGGGGCTTGATTTCAGCGGCATCCGCCGCTCCCGTACCTCTGAGGCATGAAAATCCGCCGGCTGCCATAAGCCCCCCCATGCCCTTTAAAAACCCTCTTCTTGAAACTTTCATCATCCACTCCATTTCTCGATTGATTTATTAATATTCAGATTCAATTCCGGATGAGCCACAGGGAAGCCCAGCAATAATAAAGCATAAGGTATTTTTCTTTTTTTCACCTCCTTTCACCGTACGACCCTTCTTGTCTCCCTGCTCAGGGATAAAAACGAATCTTGTGTTTCTTAACGCATATTTATGCAACCCTTTTGCAGGAACCCCCACAAGGAATTCCTTTAGGGATATCGGCTGTTGTACTTCCAAACTTGAGATGTACCTGTCAGACAGGCCTTTGGATCTCAGGATGCCCGGCCCCCTGAGGCTGGGGAAGGCAGGAAACTTCAGGATGCGGGTCCAGAGAGGGCCCGGCTTTGATTTATCCCCCAACGGGGAATCCATGACAGGAACCCAGGCATAAAATGTCTTAGTGCTTCGATTCTCAAACGTGACGTATTTTCAAGTTGAAAAAACATTTACCGCCCAGTCATTCCCGTGTGCGGGGTTTGGCTCAAGATCATCAAGGTGAAATTTTTCATCGAATCGGGACGACCGATTCGATAAAGACTTTGCGTCCCTCGCGCCTGGTTCAATAAAGGTCCGGCCCGTAAAAAGGCTGATCTTTTTTCCTGATTTGAGGTATAGTGCCTTCTTGATTTTTTTTGACTTGAGCCCTTTGAAAAAATCGGTGTCTTTGAATCTTGGATATTTCTTTTCAAAAATAGGGGAAGCATGAAAACGCCCCATATTCATCATCAGGTTTTGTTTTATGTCCACCACACTCATTCTGATAAACCCCTGGATTTATGACTTTGCGGCCTATGACCTCTGGTCCAAACCCCTGGGGCTTCTTTCGCTGGCCGGCATGCTCAGGGAGCGGGGATTCTCTGTCCATCTCATTGATTGCCTGGACGTCCATCATCCGGATATGATGACGTCCTCTACCCTGCCTCGGCCCGTGCGTCGATCTTACGGCACTGGAAAATTCTGGCGGGAAAAGATACCCAAGCCTCCACCCCTTGAGCATATCCCCAGAGCTTATAGCCGATACGGGGTCTCAAAGGATGTGTTTCTAAAGGAACTGCAAAAAGTATCCGCACCCTCAGCCATCCTGGTCACCTCCCTGATGACTTATTGGTATCCCGGTGTAGCGGAGGCTATCCGGCTCACCAGACAAATTCACCCGGGTGCACCCGTTATCCTTGGCGGCATTTATGCCAGACTTTGCGAGGAGCATGCCCTTCAAAAATCAGGTGCCGATGTCGTATTCACGGGGACGACCGCACCGGGAGACACCTCCCTGACCGACCTTTTAGACCGGCTGGAACTCTCTCCGGAAGGCGGTCAATCAAATAAAAGCCCACACCCCTATCCGGCCTTTGATCTGCTGAACGAGCCGGACTATGTCTGTCTTTCGACCTCCTTCGGCTGTCCTTTCAGATGCCGCTATTGCGCCAGCCCTTTCCTCAATCCCTGGTTCACTCAGCGAGCCCCCGAAACGATCCTCAACGAGATTCACTTTTGGCACAAAGCGCACGGAATCAGGGATTTTGCTTTTTATGATGATGCCCTGCTGGTCAATGCGGAGGCCCGCATGGGACCCGTCATGGAGACCCTGGCCGGCTTAAAGCTCGGGCTCAGGTTCCACACACCCAATGCCCTGCATGTGAGAGAGATTTCATCCGACATCGCCGAATTGCTCTATCTGTCCGGGTTTCGAACCATCAGGCTCGGACTGGAGACATCGGACATGGACATACACAATCGGCTGGATAAAAAAATATCGGCGGGAGAATTTGAATGGGCCGTGCGCAACCTGCTTGGGGCGGGTTTCAAAAAAAAGGATATCGGGGCCTATATTCTCATGGGCCTTCCCGGACAGTCCGTAGAATCCGTATCGAAAAGTCTGTCATTTGCAGACCTGGCAGGGGCGACACCCTATCTTGCGGAGTATTCGCCCATCCCTCATACATCTCTCTGGGAAAAAGCGCTGAAACATTCCGAATACGATCTTGCGTCAGAACCGCTGTTTCACAACAACACCCTCCTGCCCTGCTGGGAACCGGAAAAAAGGGAGGGTGTTCCGGAACTCAAACGCATGGTCCGGGATATCCGACAGGGAGGGACTAAGCACCTCAGTTCATAAACAAGCTAACATATTCCATGAATAATTTTCACCGCGCGCCTGTCCCGCCTTGCGGGGTCACCCAGTAGCGTGACTAGAGACACGGAGGGCACTGAGAAAAGGCTCTTTTCACTTGCCCCTGAGACGGGGGCAAGAGAAAAACCCCTGAGCGGCTCCGCCGCTGGTAGTGACGGCCCACAGGGCCTGGTTGTTTTTCATTTCCGTCCTCTCAACGGAAATGAAAAAATGAATCCACCTCTGTGTCCTCAGTGTCTCTGTGGTGAGCCAATTACTGCTGTGCATAGATACCATTCAGTGTCCGCGTCACACAGTATTGGTTGGCGTATTTGTGAAAAGCAAGGCTTAGAGTCTGTTCATGAGACTCGCGGCATACCCTGCGCCGAATCCGTTATCGATATTGACCACCGTGACCCCGGCCGCGCAGGAATTGAGCATCCCCAGGAGCGCAGCCATGCCCTGGAAACTGGCACCGTAACCGATGCTTGTGGGAACGGCGATCACGGGTTTGTCCACCAGCCCCCCCACAACACTGGGAAGGGCGCCTTCCATGCCTGCGGCCACGATGATGACGGATGCCTTCAAAAACTGTTCCCTGTGCCCCAGCAATCGGTGAAGTCCGGAAACGCCCAGGTCATAAACGGTCTCAACCTCATTTCCCATGAAACGGGCGCAAAAAGCGGCCTCCTCGGCAACCGGGATATCGGAGGTGCCGGCGCTTACGACAAGAATCATCCCTTTGCCGAGGATCTCAACGGGATGGTTTTCAAGGATCAGGACACCCGAATGGTCATGATACCTGCTGGCCGGATATTTGGCCTGAATGGGAACGGCCTTTTCGGAAGAAAGGCGGGTCACCATGATATTGTCATCCTGTTCGCACATCCGCTCCATGATACTCAGGATATCTCCGACCCTTTTGCCCTCCCCGAAAATGACCTCTGAAAGGCCGCGCCGCAAACCCCGATGATGGTCGATGCAGGCAACACCTATATCCTCAAAGGGGAGGTTTCTGAGTCTTCCGACCGCTTCATCAACAGACATCTCTCCCTTGCTCAATTCATTCAAAAGACTTCGAATAGACTGTTCATCCATTTACTATGCCCTCGTCCCGCAGAATATGTTGTCTGGCGCGCCCAACCTAAAATCATCGTAACTGCATTCAACTATAGGCAGGTCATGACCGGGAACCTTCATTTCTTCAAAAGGTCCTTTTCCCTGAGCGCTGTCATTGACTGCAGTCCGATATTGGTCACCTGACTGAGTGCCCGGCTCAAATGGATGGTGGCCTCATGCCCGACCCCTGAATTGACCATGCCCAACGCCCTTCCAAGATGGATATCCAGCTCATCCCATATTTCGCTGTCGACCACGGTCCGGGCTAACTGCGTTTCCTGGCTGATCATCCGAAGCATGGCATCCAGGACAATCTCTCCCCCTTTCCTCTCAGCCCCATAAAGTCCCTGGAGTAATTCGAGGGCCTGTGAAATCCATATAAGGCCCGACTTTATCTTTTCGCTTTGAGAAAAAGCCAGGATGGCCTTGTCTGTCTCCATTTCGTTTCCTCCTCAGTGCGACCATAACCCAAGGCGACCTGACCCGTCAAGCCCTGGTCATTGATGGTAAATCAGGGATTGATGCTGCCCTAAATCCACCGTCTGATTTACTGATCAGGCCTGAAATCATGATATTTGGTGCCATTCCTGATCGCCAGCAAGGTGTTAGATGTCTGTCCCGCTCAATAGCGGGAGCGCCGCATCGTAGATCCCGTTGCAGTGTGCGGGAGGAGTGACGATTGAGTCCTATGAACCAATACGTCGCAAGGCCTCCGGCCCGTAGGGCCTACGCCCCGGAGGGAGGAGCGAACGAAGGCAACGCAGCAGATGACGCCTTAATGGTTGATCAGGGTGCGTTCGGCTGTTGACATGGTCAATCAATCCCCTTATGCTACCCGGATATCTGCGAAAGAGAAACGCCGAAAAAAATGGAGGTAAGGCATGAAGGTAAGCAGTGTCTCCGAGATGAGAGAACTGGACAGGAACGCGATGGAGAAATTCGGTATCAAGGATGAACTCCTGATGGAAAACGCCGGTCTGGCCGTCTATTCTTGTATCCTGGAGAACCTGGGGATCGCCGGCAAAAAATTCTGTGTCTTTTGCGGGCTGGGCAACAACGGTGGCGACGGATTTGTGGTTGCCAGGAAACTCCACTCGAATGGGGGTTCCGTGAAGGTCTTTATTTTGGGGGACCGGCTCAAATTCAGAGGTTCTGCAAAGTTGAACCTCGATATCCTGACGCGCCTGTCCGTGGATATGATCGAACTCGAATCCGTGGAACCCGCAAAGCGGGACCTCTTTCACTGTGACGCGGTCGTGGATGCCATTTTCGGCACCGGCCTCGACAGGGACGTGGAGGGATTTTACCGTGAGGTCGTCGAACGCATCAACGAAAGCGGCAAGACCGTTTTCAGTGTGGATATCCCTTCCGGAATCCACGGCGATTCAGGAAAGGTCATGGGTGTTGCGGTCAGGGCCGATTACACGGTGACCTTCGGTCTCCCCAAGGTGGGAAACTTGCTCTTCCCGGGGTTTGAGTTTTGCGGAGAATTGTACGTCACGCATATATCCTTTCCGCCTTCCATGCACAATGGGGACGCCCTCAAGGTGCAAATCAATCCCCCGGTTGAATTGCCAACCAGGGCCAAAGAAGGTCACAAAGGAAGTTTCGGCGAAGTCCTTTTCATAGCCGGCGCTTCCAGTTACTTCGGCGCGCCCTATTTCGCGGCCCTTTCTTTCCTCAAAGCAGGGGGCGGTTACTCCCGTCTCGCGGCTCCCGGGTCCGTAACGCCCTTCATCGCCAACAAAGGCAGTGAAATAGTGTTCATGCCTCAGGAGGAAACCGCTTCAGGCAGCATCGCACTCGAGAACAGGGAATCACTGCTGGCGCTTTCCGAGAAAATGGATATGGTGGTTCTCGGTCCCGGCCTTTCCCTGAATGAAGAGACATGTCAACTGGTCAGGGACCTGGCAAGGGATATAAAAAAGCCTCTCATTCTGGACGGCGACGGCATCACTGCCGTTTGTGACGATCCGGATATTCTCAAACAACGGCGCGAAGCGACCATCCTTACGCCCCATTTAGGCGAAATGGCCCGGATGACCCGGAGGGAAATCCCCGAAATCGATGCGAATAAAGTCGGGATTTTACAACAGACGGCACGAGAGCTCAACGCAATCATCGTGCTCAAAGGCGCCCATTCCCTTATCGGATATCCGGATGAAAAGGTTATCATAAATATGAGCGGAAATCCGGGGATGGCCACGGCCGGATCAGGAGACGTCCTCACGGGGACTATTGCCGCCATGTTCGGTCTTGGCCTTTCCATCGAGGAAGCCGCCGGAGCAGGCGTATTCATCCACGGTTTTTCCGGGGATCTGGCCGCTGAAGCAAAAGGTGAAGATGGCATGACGGCCCAGGATATCCTGGATTATCTTCCCCCTGCCGTGAAAACGGTAAGGGACGGCATACCTGAGCCACTTTTAAAACGTTATGCAGGGTTGCGCCTTCTCTGAACAGGAAACAGGGCCCCATGCGGACGCGCCCGGGGTCTTCTCAACGAAGGCGCCCCTGGAGTCTTGGAAACGGTCGCCTCACCATCATCCCAACTCCAGAAATCATTTTATGCGAAAACAAATATTTTACCGGGATTCATCATGACAAAAGAGAAACTGCTGGAAATTATTCAGACGCTTCTGGACACGGATATAGATCTAAGTTTTCTACTGAAACTGGACCAGAATGAACTCGAAGTGCTCGCCGCCTCCATCAGGGGGCGAGTTGATCAAAACATTGATTGATAGACATGTCGTCTGACGGTTAGGGGAGCCTTTTTCAAACCAAATTTCAAAAAACATAGCGCGAACCCAATGGTTACAAAAGGTGATAGGGTTTTTCCAATCACCCGACGAAAATGTTGCATGAAAGGCCTTTGGATATGAAAAAAATTGGATTTATTATCGGAATGATGCTCCTGTGCAGCCTGACGGGTACCAGCTGGGCCGATAAGGTCTATGTCTCGGACTCATTTAAAATTACGCTTCGTTCCGGACCCAGCATAGATAATAAAATCATTGATATGCTGACGTCCGGACAGGTGTTGGAAATGCTTGGTGAGGAGGGCGAATGGAGACACGTCAGAATCCATGAGGACGAGGGAGAGAGCAAAGAGGGGTGGGTTCTCACTCGATATATCATTGAACGCGTTCCCTGGGAAATGCAGGTGAATTATTTCAAACGGAAGAACACGGAACTTCAGGACAAGCTGGAAGAAATACAGCAGAAATATGATGACGCCATAAAGGAAAAACGAGACCTTTCACAAAATCTCAAACAGACCGCCGGCACCCTTCAAGGTCTTGAAAAGGACCATGCCGCACTGAAACGCGGGGCTGAGGGCTTCCTGAAGCTCAAAGCCACTTATGATTCCACGCGCGACTCCCTTCAGTCCACGAGAAAAGCTCTGCAGGAAGTGACCCTTGAAAACGAGAATCTGCGTGCGTCGCAAATGAACAGATGGTTTGCGACCGGAGCGTTAGTCCTCCTTTGCGGGCTCATGATCGGCGTGATGATCGGACGCCAGCAAAAGAAACGCCGATCGCTTTACAGTTAAAAATTTAAATGCCATCTCGTAGAACTGAATCAGCCCGTCTCTTTCCGCTTCATATAGTTGTGGGGAGGTCATGATTCTTCATCATCCATCATGTACTCCCACATCTCATTTTGGTGCAACCAGATAGGATCGGCATTTCTTCGGATAAACTCGTCTACATCCATACCGTCGATGGTTTCCGGACGCTTGACCCGTTTCTGCTTCCCATTGATAAAGATGGTCATATACTCTTCCCGGCGGCGCCTCTTATCCGCTTTTTCAGCTGCACTTAGTTTTCGTTTTCGCTTTGCCATAATGAATCCAGCTTCGCCGACCTTTCACGCCCAATCGACCGTGTGCTTTCAACTCCCGATGTTACGCCAGTACCTGATCCCGGGAGTCCCTTGTTGACACTCGGGGCATCTTCTTTCGTATATATCCGACCCGTTTGTTCCATACACATAGCCGCAGCGGGTACATTCCATCTTATAACCATATTGTCCAGGAGCGGTCCCGGGCACCCCGCAGTGCCCGCAACACTGCTGGCCGTTCGGATTAAAATAGCCGATTTCGCCTACCTCGTCACTGCCATCCAGCCATTCAATAGGAATATCGATTTCATTCATGCTTATCTAATCTCCCAACTTTGTTTTTGAAATTTCATGCGGATACTGCCTGGTATATTTCGAAGAGCTTTATCGAAATGATGTTCCTGTAATGGGAGAAATCTTTGTCCGTCGTAAAGACGGGAACATCCAGTCTTTTTGCTACAGCGCATATAAGAAAATCTATATGTGAACCTTGAACGCCCCGTTTTCTACATTGATTACACATTTCCGCTGCCAGTTCATAGTCAGAATCTTGAATCGGGGTGTTCTCAAAAAACGCGAGTTTTTCCTTCAATCTTTTGAATTTGCGAAAATCACTGTAACCGGATAGAATTTCTTGACGGATTGGACCTATGATGAGGGCTCTTTGATCTCCGATTAGAGAGGCAAGCTGCTTTATTTCGTGTTGATATTCTTTATGGTGAGTACGCAAAGCATACAACCAGACGGGAGTGTCAACAAGAACTTTCACCGGTTTCTTCCTTCTTTGTAATCATAGCCCGGGTCCGGATCCATTTTCCCAAAAAGATCTAATATTTCCAACTGCTTGCGTCTATTAATGAATTCTTTTAAAGCCAAATTCACTGTTTCCTTTTTGGTCTTTAACCCACTGATATTTAATGCCTTCTTTAAGAGTTCAGGGTCTATTGCCAAGTTTGTTGCCATCAGGACCTCCTTTCCACACATGACTTCACACAATATAACACACAAGCCAATGCATATCAAAGCCCAACTTTGACGGCTTCGTAAAAAGTCCAACTGCTGCGTTACGCTTCATCTAGCATTGGCGAAGGAAAAGGGGCAGATCTTCGGGTAAGAATTCATATATGAGAAGTATGTCCCGAGGTGATGATTCTTTCATTCCACCATGTCAATAAAGTGTTTTTCTCTGCGTCACTGCGCCACTGCGGGAGAAAAGAACTCCGATATCAATTCCCGAAAACCGAGGTGAATTCCTGAAAACAATCCTCGCTGAATTCGTTTGAAAGCATCGCAAGGTCCGACCCATCAACATCTTCATCATTGTTAAAATCTTGAACGCAATTGTCCCATCCGGCCAGCCGGGCCCACAACCACCAGGCGGCATACCCTTTGCGGTTTCCGTTTAAGTGCTGACTGTGGGCTGCACCGGACGCCCACCAATCCACGTCTTCTATGTGCGAGCCTTGCCAATCCAATGCCCACAGTCTTGACAAACAATTCACCTTTACACTTCATTCCTTTTACTTTCTATCGGCGACCACCATTAGAACCGGTGGTATGACGAAGGCCCCTAAAAGAAGCCATGTCGAACCCTATTAATATTTTCTGACAGGATAACTGAGATCAACAGGATCATTTGAGCTTACATTTGGTTTTCTTCAATTACCGCCCGCTTGTCCCGTGTACGGGACTTCGCTCAAGACGCCAAGATCGTCAAGATGGATTTTTTTGTCGAATCGGAACGAACGATTCGATAAAGACTTTGCACACCCCGCGCCTGTTTTTCAGTTCAATTTTAATCTCAATTCTCTTAGCCTTAATGAAAGGAAATTTTAACACGATATCCTTTGCTTCTTCGCGGTTCAATAAGGCAGAATACGTTATAGCATTTATAAATAACTGTTTGTTTTAGTATTTCGAATTCCTTCATGGTGAATACTCACTTGATGGCCCAGGCGTCCTCTCGTATGGGCCTGTTTTCAAGGATCCGTTTGGGACTGAACACAGAAAGGTCCAGTGTCGGCGGCAGACCCAGAATCAGTTCCGAAAGATAGCGACCCACGCCGGGGCCCTGCTGGAGACCGTGGCCCGAGAAACCGTTGGCCATGAGATACCCCTTGATGCCGGGCCATTCGCCGATAAAGGCATTGTCGTCCAGGGTGCTGACCGCATAGAGCCCGGCCCAGCCCCGCACGAGTTTGAGGGTGTCAAAGGCGGGGACAAAGGCCGCCAGTTCGGGCCAGAGGAGTTCCATAAAGCGCTTGTCGTCCCAGTTAAAATCAATTCCAATGGGGTCCTCTTCCATGGATTTTCCAAGCAGGATCAAACCGCCCGTTTCACTCCGGAAATAGAGTCCCGAGGGCAGCAGGGTGAGCGGCAGGGGCACGTCAGGTTTGACGGCCGTATCCAGTGCAAAGATCTGGCGTTTGACCGGGACGACGGGGAGTTCGATTCCCATTTGCCTGGCCAGTGGGGTGGCCCAGGCACCCGCACAATTCACGACGAACCCGGCGCCCAGTTCCTGACCCGATGCCAGCCGGACCCCATGCACTTCGCCCTTCGAAACCGTTATCTCGGTCACCTCGTCTTTGACGTATTCCGCCCCAAGGGATCTGGCCTTGTTCTTGTAGGCCATGACCAGTCCGTAGGGGTCAATCAGGCCGTCCTCTGCCCCGAAGGTACCTCCCACGTAGCCTGTGGGGTCGTATAGCGGATAATGATCCCTGATTTCCTGCGGGGACCACCACGCCACCCGGCATCCCAGGCTTTGCTGAAGGGCCAGGCTTTTTTCTGAAGCTGTGTAACCCTCCTCATCAACGACAAAAAGGTTGCCCTCCATACGATGGCCGATATCGGGTTTGTCACCGTCGACGGCCATATCCTCTTCAAAGGTCTTGAAGACCTCGAGAATATATTTGGAAATCTGGATGTTTTCCTTGAGGCCGAACTGGACGCGCACATTGGCCATGGACAGGGTGGTCGAGGCTTGGGAATAGGTCGTATCCTTCTCGACAACGGCGACACGAAATTTTTCGTCCTTTTTCATCAGGTTGTAGGCGGTGCATGATCCCATAATCCCGCCGCCCACGATGATGACGTCGTAATTTTTCTTCTGCATGATGATTAGAGCTCCTTCAGTCTCTCCAGGGCCTCCCGGATGGACGACTCATCCGTTGCGAAACTGAAACGGATGCAGTTGTCCTCCCCGAAGGCCGCTCCCGGTATGCAGGCGATATGGAATCGATCCAGCAGGTCATTGCAGAAGCTGACCGAATCAGAAGCCCCGCCCGGTCTATTATAATACGCACTCACATCGGCAAACACATAAAAGGCACCCATGGGTTTGGGGACGTGAAATCCCTTGATACCCATCAGTCCCTCCATGATGATGTCTCTTCTCTTTTCAAAGGAAACCCGGAATTCCTCCACAAAACCCTGGTCCATGGTGAGGCCGAAGGCGACGGCCTTCTGGGAGATTGACCCGGGGCATGAGGTGGCCTGTCCCTGGATCTTGGTGGCGGCGCCGATGAGGGCCTCAGGGCCCAGGGCATAACCGATCCGCCATCCGGGCATGGCATAGGTCTTTGATACGCTGTTGATGATCACGACCCTGTCCCGAAGTTCCGGGGCCACGGAGAGGATATTTGCAAATTTCACATCCTCGAAAACAAATTTTTCGTACACATCATCCGAAACGATGAAGAGGTCCCGGCCCTCCACCGCTTCGACGATCCGTCTCAGTTCCTCCACCGTGTACACAGCGCCTGTCGGGTTCGAGGGGGAATTGAGGACGAGGATTCTTGTTTTCGGGGTAATCAGCCTTTCCAGATCTTCCACCTGCAGCTTGTAGCCCTTCTCGAGCTCTGTTCGCAGGATCACGGGGACCCCGTCCGACAGCTTGACCATATCCGGATAGGACAACCAGTAAGGAGAGGGAATGATGACCTCATCACCCGGATTCAGCAGGGCCTGAAAAATATTGTGCAGGGCGTGCTTACCTCCGTTTGAAACCATGATCTCCCCGGGCTGGTAATGGAGAGAAAGTTCTTTCTCATATTTTCCGATAATCGCGTCCTTGAGTTCGGGGATGCCGCCGGCGGGCGTATACTTTGTAAACCCCTCGTTCATGGCCTTCAGGGCGGCCTGCTTGATGGGCTCCGGTGTGTCGAAATCCGGCTCTCCCACTGAAAAATTGAGGATCGGAATTCCCTGGGCCTTCATGGCCTTGGCCTTGGCGGAAATGGTCAGGGTAATGGACGGGCTGATCTTCTCGGCTCTTTCTGAAAGATTCAAGGTTTCCTCCCCTTTTCTTTTTATTTAATGAAAATTCTCTGCGTCACTGCGCCTCTGCGGGAAATTGTTTTTTTCTTTTCTCCCGCAGAGGCGCAGAGGCACAGAGAAAACATAAATTCATTTCTTTTTGCTTTAATCCCTCTTGGCTCCGGCGCCCTCAGTGAGCTCTGTAAGAGACAAAATTCTTCAGTCTGTAAAACGCTGTGTCTGTGGTTAATATTTTTCCCCTTGTCCAAATCCCCTATACGGCACTTTTAGCCGGCGCGAAATGTTTAATTTGCAAAAGAATCTTCACCCGGCAACGCCGATGAACGATAGGGTTTCCATTACGAACTAAAGTTAAAGTGTCACATCACGACCATTTTTGGGAAAATTGATACATGAGTGCGCCGGTATGGGGACCTCCTTTCAAAAACGAAAAAACGTTGCCCGGAATTCCGCACAAGATCTACGCCAAGGCGTGCGAAGCGCATCTCCCAAAATTCCAAGCAAGTCTTTGCGTGGTGTTGACAGATGAGGTTCATCGCCGCCGTCGTTGCCCCGTTTTCATCGATCTTCCCGATGGCCCCTCGTTTTTGAAAGGAGGTCCCCATGACCGGACTCTGCGACTTTTTTAAAACCTGTAATGTTGCAGGCATGTTCTAGGACAACGCCTCCCTGACCGCCTCAAGCACGGCTTCATGAAGGAATCCATTGGTCGCAAGGATTCCCCTGTTTCCGGTAAGCTGTTTTCCCCGGGTGTAGTCGAGAGGGTTCCCCCCGATATCCGTCACCTTACCCCCCGCCTCCTCAACGATGACGGTGCCGGCCGCATGGTCCCAGATGTTTTCAAGGTACATCTCCTCCGTGGGGATGCGCAGGTAGATCGTGGCATCTCCTCTGGCTATAAGGCCGTACTTCCCCTGCCCGTCCATACGAACGGGCGCATTGGTGATGCCCAGGGTTTCGGCCACCCGTGCACTGTCCGCATGGGAGGAATGGGATGATTCAACCGATTCGACGAAGAGGGCCTCGGACGATCGCTCGACCCCCGCCACGCCAATCCGTCGCTCCGATGATTCCGCCAGGCCTCTCATGTAAGCCCCCTCACCTTTGACGGCCACGAAGAGAGAACCGTCAGGCCCTTCGGGCTTGTGCAGGTTCAAAGAGAGGTTCGGGCACCCCAGGACCCCCAGAACGATCTGACCGTCTTCCATCAGGGCAAGCGCCACAGCGTATTGTTCTCCCCGCAGAAAACCCTTGGTGCCGTCCACCGGATCCAGGACCCAAAATCGACCCTTGGGTCCGCCCTCGGCGTTTCCCCGATCAATGGCATCCAGAATTTCTTTTTCCCGAATCTCCGGAAGAATACGATTGCAATAATGGATCACCGACTTCTTGAGATTCGTATTTTGGGGATCGAGAAGTTGTGCGGAGTCCTCCTCCCCTATCAGCGGATCCCCGGGGAAGGCTGTCTTGAGGCGCCGGGCCACAAGGGCCTGTCCTCCGAAATCGGCCACGGTCACAGGCGATCCGTCCTTTTTCTCCATCATTTTTTGCGAAAGGTGGGCAAATTGCACCTCCCGGCAGAGTCTGCAGGCCGTTAATACCGCTTGAACGGCTGCTTCACGTTCATGTTCGTAGGGCATCATTAATTCCCGATCATACCGCCTCAATCGTTGACGGCGGTTTACAGGTAATGTTGTAGGTCACGCTGACCACACCCGGCACTTCCGTGCTGATCCTGTCGCCGAGCCGTTCGAGGACCTCAAAGGGGAGCCTGGTCGGAGAGCCCGTTTTCGCATCCAGGCTGTCCCAGCAACGCACCTCGACCTGCTGGCCGAAATCCCGCTTGCCGTCTCTCATACCCACGACCCTGTCTTCATGGAGAACGGCCAGGTATTGAAACGCACCGCTGTCGACCAGTTCCTCCTCAACGATCTTTGTCGCCGCCTTTACGGTCTCCAGTCTTTCAGGAGTCACTTCGCCTATGATTCTCGCGGCCAGCGCCGGTCCGGGAAACGGGGGCCGGGCATACAATTCTTCCGGCAACCCCAGGGCCTTTCCCAGCTCCCTGATCGCCGGCTTCCGGATCTGAATCAGGGGTTCCATGACCTTGTAGCCATACCTCTCCTCCGGATCGATCCCGAGCTGTTCAAGAATATTGTGCTGTCGTTTGATCCCGGCAACCGTCTCTTCTATATCCGTAAAGTTGGTCCCCTGAAGGAGATACTTCGCGCCACTCTCTTTGACCAGTCTGCCGAACTCATCCTTGTAAAAGGCACTCGTGATGGCCTCCCTCTTCTCTTCGGGATCAATAAGGCCTTTCAGGGCATCCAGAAAAATCTTTCTGGAATCCACGAGTTCCACGTTGACGCCCATATCTTTGAAAAGAGAGACGATGTATTCCGGCTCTCCGGCCCTCATTAGTCCGTTCTCAATGAAGCAGGATTTGAACCGATCGCCCAGCGCCCTGTGTCCGATCAGGGCAACCACCGATGAATCCACGCCACCGGAAAGCGCATTGATAGCGACCCCGTCCCCCACTGTTGTGACAATCTCCTCGATCTTCTCCGCAATAAATTTTTCCGCATTAAAGTCTTCCAGTTTGATTTCATTCATACCCATAGCGCCTCCTCCTGTCGATTTGCGTTTTTCGTTCTCCCCTCTGATCCGGCGGCTCTCTTCTCCCTAAGTAACTGTTCAGGTAGCTTAGGCTGTAGGCTAAAGGCTATTAGTTTCCGAACCCTTCGCTATCCGCGCATTGATCGAAGCAGGGCGCCCAAAACCTTCTCGGCTTCCACAATACATTTCTTCTTTGGGGAATTCCCCGGTTGCTCGATATGTAATCACGCATATTCCCTTCCTGCGGTACCTCACAGCCTATATGCCTACAGCCTATCAAGCTGAGTAGTTACCTCCCTAACGCAATAGGCCCCTGCCACGCCCCCTTCTTCACATAGCGATCTCATCTCCCAACCAATCAATTTCCCTGAATATCAGGGAATCACCTCACCCCTGTCAAGAGAAATAAGAGGCCACTCAAGTGCAAAAACATTTCAGGGGCCTGTCGAAAAGAAAGACCCATAATTTCGTCAATCATGCAGTAACCTGTTCATGCGACAATATCTGCGCTGTTTCTTCTTCCTTAAATCCACGGTCAAATTTCCACATCAAAGAGGGCAAGGGATTTTGGTGGATCCCTGGGCACCATCAAAGTATGAGATGTCTGTCCCGCTCAAAAGCGGGGGCACCGCATCGCAGATCCCTCTGCAGTGTGCGGGAGGAGTGACGACTGAGAGGCGTATAAGCAATACGCCACAGGGCCTCCGGCCCGGAGGGAGAAACGATAGAAGGCAACGCCGCTCCCTAGATCCCGGCTTGACGGGGAGATGATGCCTTGATGGTGATTCAGGGCCTTCATTTTCCCCTTGAAGAATCATAACAAATTAATCTATAAGATGATTCTACGTCTTTTCACCCCGGTTTGTAGTCTCAATTTTTCCAAATATCTCTGTCCATTGGGCATAAGGGGGCTTTTTATGAAGATTGCCATAAGCGGTAAGGGCGGTGTGGGGAAAACGACCTTTGCATCCTTTCTCATCAAGGCACTGGCCGATCAGGGTAAAAAAGTCCTGGCCATCGACGCCGATCCTGACGCCAACCTGGCGCAGGCCCTGGGGGTCAAGGGTGCCGAAGACATCGTACCCATCTCTGAAATGAAGGCCCTGATCGAAGAAAGGACGGAAGCAAAAATCGGGTCCATGGGCTCTTTTTTTAAATTAAACCCCAAGGTGGACGACCTTCCGGAAAGACTCTCCGTCCGGATTGACGGTGTCAGGCTCATGGTCCTGGGCGGGGTTAAGACAGGGGGTTCCGGCTGCATCTGTCCTGAAAGCACACTTCTGAAGGCCCTTGTGAGGCACCTCGTCCTGGCCCGCGACGAGGTCGTTATCCTCGACATGGAGGCCGGTCTGGAGCACTTGGGCAGGGGCACGGCCATGGCCGTAGACAGACTCATCGTCGTTGTGGAACCGGGAAGGCGAAGCATTGAGACGGCCCATCATATCCAGTCCCTGGCCAACGACATCGGCCTGAAAAAAATTAGTCTGGTGGGCAACAAGATCCGGCAGGACAAAGACAAGGATTTTCTTCTCAGCCACGTGCCGGATATTGAATTTCTGGGATTCATTCCCTTTGGATCCAATATTATCGAGGCCGATTTGGAGGGCCTTCCACCTTTTGAAAAGGACCCTGAGGGCTTGAACGCCGTGAAGGAGATGATTAAAAAACTTGACACAAATTGAAAGGCATGTTTCCCGGGTCGAGCCACACTCTGAGGCGCTCAAAAACCAAACGCCCCGCCTTTCCAACCGTGATCCTCGTCACAGAAATCTTTTTGGTATGAGCTTAGCCTTTTGAAATTATGAACGTTCTTGGTCATGACCCATCAATAGCTTAATGCGTTTCAAAAAGCTAAACGGTTACCTTTTTTTGAACGATTCATACAGGTACCTTGGACCAACCAGGGGTTGTACACATCACAACTATTTATCTATAGGAGGTCTGATAAAATGGGAAAAAGGATTCATAATTTCAACGCCGGGCCCGCTGCTCTGCCCCTGCCGGTCCTCGAAGAGATCAAGGAAGAATTCCTCGATTACAAGGGTTCCGGCATGTCCATCTCGGAGGTCAGCCATCGCTCCAAATGGTTCGACGACGTCATCAACGAGGCCGTCGAAAGAACCAAGAGACTGCTCGGTATGGGTGACGATTTTCATGTCCTCTTTATTCAGGGAGGGGCCAGTCTGCAATTCTGCATGATCCCCATGAATCTTGCCCTCGAAAGCAAACCGGCCGACTATATCAACACGGGGACCTGGTCCACCAAGGCCATCAAGGAGGCGCAGATTCAGGGAAAAGACGTGAGAGTGCTCGCCTCATCGGAGGACCGGAATTTCGCCTATATTCCCCGGGATTTTCAAGTTGACGGCAAGGCTTCCTATTTGCACTTCACCTCCAACAACACCATCAAGGGGACCCAGTGGGCGGACTTTCCTGAAGTGGGCGATGTGCCCCTGATCTGCGACATGTCCTCGGATATCATGAGCCGGCCCTTTGATGTCAAACCCTTCGGGCTGATCTATGCCGGGGCACAGAAAAACATCGGCCCCTCCGGGACAGCCCTGGTCATTGTACGCAAGGATATGATCGAGAGGGTTCCGGGCAACATTCCGACCATGTTGAAATATACGACCTTTTCCGAAAAAAATTCCATGTTCAATACACCCTCCTGCTTCACCATTTATACCATCAACCTGGTCTTGAAATGGCTGGAGGAGACCATCGGGGGTCTGGAGAAGATGGAGCGGATCAATCAAGAGAAGGGAAAGATACTTTACGGATTTATCGATCAGTCTGATTTCTATCATGCGACTGCAGACGCGGACAGCCGTTCGCTGATGAACGTCACCTTCCGACTCCCCAGTGAGGACCTGGAAGCCAAATTCGTGACCGATGCGATGAAAGAAGGTCTCGGTGGACTCAAAGGGCACCGTTCCGTAGGCGGATGCCGTGCATCCATTTACAACGCCACGGGCATCGATACGGTCAATGCGCTCGTTGAATTTATGAAGTCATTTGAGAAAAGAGAGGGATAGCGTTGAAGAGGGAAAGGATTGCCAGGTTACTGGCTCTGGAAGACGCCGATTTCAAAGCCACTGTTATGGGGTGGGTCAGGACCAGGAGGGATTCTAAAGGCGGTTTTACCTTTCTGGAGGTCAACGACGGATCCTGTTTAAGCAACCTTCAGGTCATCGCCAATGATACCCTGCCAAATTACCGGGAGGAGGTTCTGAAACTCAACGTCGGATCTTCCATACGGATTTCGGGCACCATTTTGCCTTCCCCTGGCAAGGGGCAAAAATGGGAAATGCAGGCCGATGAGATTCAGGTGCTGGGTTGGGCCGATCCGGAGACCTACCCCCTCCAAAAAAAACGGCATTCCTTTGAGTTCCTGCGGACCATAGCCCACCTGAGACCGAGAACCAATACCTTCGGCGCCATGGCCAGGGTCCGAAACGCGATGAGCACGGCCATCCACTCCTTTTTTCAGGAACAGGGTTTCATCTATATCCATACGCCGATCATTACCGGGAGCGACTGCGAGGGGGCCGGCGAAATGTTCAGGGTGACGACCCTCGATCTCTTGCAGATTCCACAGAAGGACGGTCAGATCGATTTTGAGAAAGACTTTTTCTCCGGACCCGCCAATCTCACTGTGAGCGGCCAACTCGAAGCGGAGATCTATGCACTCGCCATGGGGGATGTCTACACCTTCGGGCCGACCTTCAGGGCGGAAAATTCTAACACGTCGAGGCATCTGTCGGAATTCTGGATGATCGAACCGGAGATGGCATTTTGCGAACTGGACGGCAATATTGAAGTGGCGGTCTCTCTCTTGAAGTATATTTTCTCTTATCTTCTGAACCACTGCCAAGAGGATCTTCAGTTCTTCAACCGCTTCATCGACAAGTCGGTCATCGAAACCCTGGAGGACATCGTCGATAAGGACTTCGATGTCTTGACTTACACAGAGGCTGTCAAGGTCCTGTCGGAGGCAAAGAAAAAATTCGAATTCCCCGTTTATTGGGGGTGCGATCTTCAATCCGAACACGAAAGATATCTCTGTGAAAAGGTCTTCAACAAGCCGATCGTGCTCATCGACTACCCCCGGGAAATCAAGGCCTTTTACATGAAATTAAATGAGGATGCCAAAACCGTCCGAGCCATGGATGTCCTGGTCCCGAAAATCGGAGAGATCATCGGAGGCAGTCAACGTGAGGATAATTACGACACGCTCATCGAAAGGATCAAGGAAACGGACCTCAACCCTGACGACTACTGGTGGTATCTGGAGCTGAGGAAATTCGGCACGGCCCCTCACTCCGGTTTCGGACTCGGATTCGAGCGGTTGATCCAGTTTGCCACCGGCATGACCAATATACGCGATGTGATTCCTTTTCCAAGGACGCCGGGCAATGTGAGTTTTTAGTGGATATTTCTGCTCTCCTGCTGAGTCATAATGGCAAGACCGATAAGATAATGGCCCCTGAAGCGGCCCTCTTCTTCCTTTTGAATATGTTGAATTTCGGTGTCCAGATAAACCGTAGGGCGAAAACTGTCGTTTGTATAATACTTCAATGGGAGGACATCACCCACTTTTAATGCCCTGAGGATCTCGGAATCCTCCTTGACCAACACACACATGGATTCCGGCATGATATTCCAGATTCGAAACTGATGAAGACATTCGAGCCCGTGTATCGAGAACTCCACACTCTCGCATTGTTCCTGTGCTATGCCAGGGGCGTATTTTCCCTTCGGAGATTTGTCTTCGGTGACATATTCCTTCATCTTTGCTGTTCCCCCTTGATCTAAGATAGTTTCCGCGCAGCCTTTCATATTCCGAAAAATCGCCGAATATAGAGGCGACTGAGGTAATCAAAAGCAATAATCATGCCACCAATCCGATAAAGCCTTGCCCTCCTCACATCTCAGGTCGATCAGCGCTGTTGAAGCAATCCGGGTCACCCCCAAAGGCATCTCCCCTGTTTTTCATATCAGTCCCCCCACACTCGCGGATCCCCCAGGGTGCGGAATGTCCGCATCATGGCGTTTTCTGTCATTTTTCTGACAAGACATGTTTGTTCTTTCATACATGGCTTCGGTGCGATAAAATCCATTTCGATCCAACAATTTCCGGAAAGCTTTTGAATCGGCGATCGGCCATTTCTTTGGGATTCGTAGGAAAAATCATTCATAAAAACCGGATAAGCCAAGAAAGATTTTCCCAATAAAAAGGGGGAGAAGGTTTCCCTTCTCCCCCCAGTGCGTCTTCAGCCAAAATGAGGAGTGATTATTTCACAAAGCTATAAACGCCGTCCAAATCCTGATCCGTCACATCGAAAACGAGGTTATGGGGAGACAGTTTTTCGGTTCTAAAAAACTCGGGCAGCCGGTCGTCCGCTGCCGTGAAACCGGCGCTCTTGTTGAAATTCCTTTCCATGCCAAGCACCTTTTTGCCCAGCCCGAGGACATCGTCCCCGGTCAAAGAAAGACCGAACTTGGCATTAACCATGTCCACAATGGCGGTAAAGGCGTCGGGATTATCGGTGACCGGGAAGGCGACAAAGAGACAGAGCCCGGCCGTATCGATGGCGGCGGTGGCTATCTGAAGATCCCTGGAAAGATCCGCCTGACCGTCGGGTTTGAGAGGGTCCACGTCTCCGCCGACCTTCATGACGTTCGGCCCGATGGTGTATCCTGCGGTATGGTCCGCGCCCATGGTTGAAGTCGCATAGGTCACGCCGATGCCCTTGATGGCCCTTGGATCATAGGCGGGAAGGGCCTGGCCCTTGACGACCGCGACATGTCGAACGCCGAGGGCTTTTCCTGTCACCGCTGCACCGGCGCCCAGGATTCTACCGAGGGGTGTTCCCTTTCCGATCTCGCCGAGCAATTCTTCGGCACCGGCCGCATCACCAAATTCCTTGATGCCCCCTTCCATGGCCACTGCGACGGCATTCCCCGTATCGATGGTATCCAAACCGATGTCGTCACAGGCCCTGTCGATCCGGGCGATGGCGTCCAGGTCATCGATACCGCAGTTAGGACCCCATGCCCAGACAGTCTCGTACTCCGGCCACTTGGAGACATATTCTCCATTCGCGTCATTGTAAGTCCCTGAGCAGCGAATAATACAACCGGACATACAGCCGTGACTGGTCTCCCCCTTCCGCTCGATGGTCACCTTATTCAGGCTCTCGCCCCCGACCTTGTCGGCCCCTTCGAATCGGCCGGCGCTGAAGTTACGGGTCGGAAGGCCTCCGGCCTCGTTGATAATATTGACCAGGATATCCGTTCCGTAATTGGTGAGCCCCTGGCTGGTAACCGGGTGTTCCTGGATCGCCTTTGCAAACCGCTTTGCCGCTGCTTTGAAGGCGTCGCTATCCTTGATGGGAGCCTGCTCTCCTTTTTCAGGATCAACAATGATGGCCTTCAGGCCCTTTGAACCCATGATCGCGCCCATTCCGCCGCGCCCTGCATGACGAGTGGGGCGAACGTCTCTATCCGTGAAGGCGATGCTGGCGGAAGCCATCTTCCACTCTCCGGCCTGACCGATGCTGACATATCCCACCTTGTCGCCGAATGCTTGTCTGAGTTTCTCCACGGTCGCATAGTTGCCGGACCCTTTGAGGTCATCCGCAGGTGTAAGTTCCGCCTTGTCCTTCCCCACATAAAGTTTATAGAGTTTTCCTCCCTCGGGTAAACCCTCGAAAACCAGTGCTGCAATCCCGAGCCTGGCCAGATAGCCACCGATCTGTCCGCCGGAATTGGACTCCTTGATGCCCCCTGTCAGGGGACTCTTGGCACCGACGGATACCCTACCCGAATTGGCGCAGTTGGTTCCCCCAAGCAGGCCCGGGGCAATCACCAGTTTATTACTCGGCCCAATAGCTGTGCAGGTCGGTTCTACCTCCTTTGACACGATGGCCGAGGTTAAACCTCGCCCCCCCAGTCCCTGGTAGACCTCGGGGACTTCTTCACTCTTGATCGAAAGATCGGACATGTTGACTCTAAGGATTTTAGACATAGTGACCTCCTTTTCTTGTGGGATATGGATAGGCTGGACATACGCGTAGTATTTTGACATATTGAACAGTGACCATCAAGTAAAATACATTGAAAACTCAAGCACTTATGTCTTTGTTGATATATCCTCGAGCTCCCGATTGACGTGACCAACCCTTTGGGACGGTAGCATTTCTCTAAAGCCCTTCATTTTTGAGTGTTGAATCATTCGTGGAGGAAAGCATGGCAGTCCAAATCTTTTTGAGTTCTTCATTACGAAAATACGTCCCGGACTATAACCCTGCCAAAGGTGTCGAACGGGTCATTCGAAAAGGGATGACCGTAGCCGATATCTGCCGACAACTGGCCATTCCGACCGAACTCATAAAAATCGTCATGGTTAACGGCATCGGTAAATCCCTGGAGCATCCCCTCGAGGGAAACGAAAGGGTGGGACTCTTTCCACCCGTGGGAGGTGGATAAATGACAGATCCTCAAAATTCAAAAGTCCTTTCTATCGCCATATTCGGTTCCCTCAGAAAATACATGGACGAGCAGGACCTTTCTTATGCTCTGGAAAGGGATATACCGGGGGAAGGACGGACGCCTTACGACGTTGCTGTGGGCCTGAGTTTGCCTCCGGACAAAATCGAGGCGGTATTTCGTAACGGTCAGGTGATTAACATTTACGACCCCGTCTTCCCGGGAGACCGACTGGCCTTCTTTCCCCAAGGGACACCGGGGCCCTACCGGGTCTTTCTCGGGATGGTTCGTGAGAACCTGAAACGGTCGAAAAGGGAGAAGACCGGTTAGAAAAGAATCCGGGTTCAGAGGGCTTCGCCTTGGGTTCAACCCGTTGGGATAAGGTCTACCTTACATGATTGCATAACAACCGATATTCCCGATGAATCTATACTTGCATATCCTGTCGTCTCCGACCTGGTCCTAAAGACCGGACTTTTGCCGGAAAAACAAATAGAAAGGACGTCTTCCGTGCCCGACAAAAAAACGATCCTGGCCGACCACGTTCAGTTCAAGTCCCAGTCCGTCGACCATCCGGCCGGCCAAAAAATCCGTGTTTTGAAAGTACATGATGCGTTAAAGATTGCCGAGACCTGTGCCTGCAGCGTAAGACGGGTCTACGAAACGGCACTCGCGCTCGGCATTTGCCCCTATCGCTACATTCGCAACCTTGAGGCGATATCTCTCACCGGGCAACATGATCTGGTGTGCTCCCGCGTCGCGGTGGTGGGCGCGGGGGGACTTGGGGGTCAGGTCATTCTTCTGCTGGCGCGATTAGGCGTTGGACATCTTGTGATTGTTGACCATGACATCTTCGACGAGACCAACCTGAACCGGCAGGCTCTGTGCTCGGGAGACACACTGGGAAAGGCCAAGGCCCACGAAGCGGTGAAAGTTGTCGGCCGCATTAATTCCGGGGTCGACATGACCACACATCAGGTCCGGCTAGAGGAATCCAATGCGGATGATCTCCTGGCAGATTCCGATGTTGTTGTGGATGCCCTGGATAATATAAAAACCCGCTTCATCCTGGAAAAGGCGGCCAAACGCTTGGGCATTGCCCTGGTTCATGGGGCCGTAGCGGGTTTCGAGGGTCGTGTCATGACGATTTTTCCGGAAGATCATGGGATGGAACTACTTTACGGCCATGATGGGTCCATGGACAATAGTAAAGTGACGCCGGAAGCGGTCCTGGGCGTTCCAGCACTTACACCTGCCCTGATCGCAACCTTTCAGACCATGGAGGTACTGAAAGTTCTCCTCAAACCGGAAACGGTTTCGAGGAACACGATGATGCATGTGGATCTTGAAAGAGGGGAAATGAACAAGTTCTCTTTTGAAAATAGCCCATCAACGGAATGACAAAATTCAATGAAAGTCATCAGGAAGCGTTGCGCTCAAGGGGCTCAAGGGGCGAAGGGGATAGCGGTTATCATCGATGTCTTCAGGGCATTTTCTTGCGAACCGTTTTTCTTTCATTTCAATGCGGCCAAAATCATCCTCGAGGCCCGGCGGGAAAAGGCCGTTTCTCTCAAAGAGCATCATCCGGACTGGATCCTGGTGGGAGAACACAATGAAGTACCCCTCCACGGAGCCGACCTGGGGAATTCACCCTCGGAAATTCTGAAAAAGGGAGAGCCATTTTTCCGGCATCGAACGGTGGTCCACCGGACCACGGCCGGCGTGACGGGCGCTGCAGCGGCGATTGACACAGCCGATGAAGTCCTTTTGGGTAGTTTTCTTACGGCCGGTGCGACCGCACGGTACATCCGGAGGAAAAGCCCGGATCGTGTCACCCTTGTGGCTATGGGAGAGAGGGCACGGAAGCCGGCACCCGAAGACGAGGCCTGCGCGACGAATCTGGAATGTCTTCTCACAGACCGACCCTATGATCATTTGAAGTCTCTTGCCGATATTCTCTTCCAACCCACGGCCCAGAAGTTTATCCAGGGGCAAAAGCCCTATCTGCCAAGAGAAGACCCGATCATTTGTCTCCAGCAGGACCTTTTTGATTTTGCCCTTATTGCGAAAAGAGAGGCCGGGGAGATCATTGTGGAGAGGAAAATCGCAACTGTTTAGCTTTTTGAAACGCATTCGGCTATGGATGGGTCATGACAATCTCTTTTCAAAAACGAAAAAACGCTGCCCGGGAATCCGCACAAGATCTTCGCCAAGGCGGGCGAAGCACCCCTCCCAAAATTCCATGCACGTCCTTGCATTGTGTTGACTGATGAGGCTCATCGCCGCCCTCGTTGCCCCGTTTTCATAGATCTTCCCCATTGGCCCTCGTTTTTGAAAAGATATTGTCATGACCAAAATGCTTCATTTCATCAATTGAATGGTGCCGATGTGCACTTTTAATTGGGGCGCATCGCGCATTTGTGTGGGTACCCCCAAGATGTTGTGGTCAGACAATTGCCTTTTTATTTGTACCAGAGTATAGGGAGTCTGATGGGGATGAGTCTGGAGACCGCTGGAGAGACCCCCGGATA